>WNFC01014255.1_pt1 | contig 17713 bp, 15 predicted proteins | sample 5400541 | NCBI WGS metagenome assembly WNFC01 (sample SAMN13153342, study PRJNA577476) | soil metagenome | isolation source: 120 cm saprolite under Douglas fir tree site 2 hole 2 replicate 1 | place: USA:California | collected 2015-04-18
CCACGCCGGAGAACTCCCGCGAAGCGAAGCGCGAATCCACATAAAGAACTCCGGTCGCCTCGGAAGACGCGGCGCTGAGAACCGGCGTTTGCTGGTCGCGAGTAGACTGCACTTGCCGCTTGCGAAGCGGAATGCAGATAACTGTGCGCAGGTCGTAGGCCACAATGCTTTGCCGGGCCGCCAGGTCCATCGAACTGCCGGTATCGGTAAGCAGAAACTCGGAGTTAGACCGCAGGGATTCCTCCAGCGCAGAATGGGAAATAGTTTTGTCGTCGAGTAAAGGCTCCCCTTTGCTGTTGCGCCCCGCTACCAGGCGTAATTTGCCCTCGTCATCTTTGAGAAAGACGTAGCCGCGTTCGGCGCGGGTGAGACGCAGCGTGACTTCCAGCATGGTCATCAGAATTTCGTCGAGCACGCCGGCCGTGTTCAACTTGCGCGCCGCTTCTAGAAACAAAGTTAATTTTTCCAGATCAGTGGCCTCTTGCGAAATCTGGATGCCGGAAATCTGGCTCAGAAATTCGCGCGCGGTGTTCGAAGTGCTGTGCGCCGGATTGAAAATGGCGTACGCCGAGTCGCGCGCCCCAAATTCCAATCGATCGTTGCGTTCCAGCCTTTGCCGCTGAATACGCTCTCCGTTGACGAAGGTACCGTGCTTGCTGCCCTGATCGACAAGAAAAAAACCTTCGGCTTCCAGGATGATGAGCGCGTGATCGCGCGAGACGCGCGGATCGGCGATCACCAGGTCCTTGTCGACCTTGCGTCCCACGCTGAACGGCGTCCGGTTGAGGACGATGTTCCTCTGTTCGTTGCCCTGCACCAGCACCAGCGCGGGAAATACTCCCGAGCTGGAGCTTTGCGGAGAACTTATGGAATTCAGAACCATGGCAGTGACGCGACCTTATGCTAAACCTGCTCTTCAAGCCGCGTTAGGAATAATGACAGGAACCAGGGCGCGACGGAAGAGCCTTTCGTCGAGATTATGAGTAGCGTTACCACTCCGCCTTCGATAGACTGCGGCGGCGTGCTCCTCCAGGAAACAATTCGCAAACGGAAATACATCTCCCCCACGAAGACGCTCTTACTCTTTGCTTTCGTGTGCAGCTTCGCCGTGCTGGTGGGTATGAGATCGTTGGACTCGCTGCGGGGCACGGATTTCCCCGATTTTTATTGCGCTGCGCGCGTGGTGGCCGAAGGCCACGGACATCAACTTTATGGTGCAGGCGTCCAACGCCAATATCAAGCCCGCTACGCCGGACGAGTGGGCACGCTCTACATTCATCCGCCTTTTGAAGCTGTGCTCTATACCGCGGTGGCCTGGCTTCCTTTGAGACGCGCCTACCTGTTGTGGTCTTTTCTTAATCTCGCGCTTCTGGCCGCTGCTGCGCGCCAACTGGCGAAGGAGACGATGGTGTCGTCGGACTGGAGCGTATTACTCGCTGCGTCTCTTACTTTTGTTCCCTGCGTGCTTTGCTTCCTGCAGGGTCAGGACTCGCTGCTTCTATTGCTGGTGGTGACTATTGCTTTCACAGCCCTCCGCCAGAAGCGGGAATTTCTCTGCGGTTGCTGCCTTGGCCTCGGACTATTCAAGTTTGAGATCGTACTGCCGTTGGCGCTGGTCCTCGTTTTGACGCAAAGCAAAGGCGCTCGAAGCGCCTTTTTCAAAGGCTTCTGCCTAACGGCGGTGGCACTCGCCACGGTATCGGGTGCGATTGCGGGATGGTCAGTCTTCATCGTTTATCCGAAGTTTCTGTTGCATCTGAACGCGCAGCCTTATGCCGGGATCGTCCCACATGCTATGGCCAACTTTCGCGGATTGGCCTCTCTCTTGTTTCAAGGCGATGGGACGGGTTGGGCAATGGCCACGGTGATGATTTGTTCTGCATTGACGCTGCTTAAGACGGTGAACGACTGGAAGGCCATGGGCGCACCGCGAGTAAGTCCTGCAGGGAATACCCCCGACAAATTTGATCTGGCTTTCGCGAACACCGTATTGTTCGCGCTGCTGGCGAGCTATCACCTGAATCCGCACGATCTCAGCCTTCTGCTACTTCCGATTTTCCTGCTTCTACATCGCACTCTTGCCCACACACCGCGCCTTTCAGCTAGCGAGAACGCGATAACGGGCGGCTTGATCGCGATGCTGTTTCTGCCGCCACTGCATTTGTGGGCGCTGAGAGCGGGCATTTATGCTCTCGTCAGCCTGCCGGTGATTGCATTGTTCCTCACCGGGATGTCCAGGGCTCAAGAAATCAGAGCTGCTCCGGGCGGTTAGCCATGCTCGCTGTTAGATGTGACTTCATGCTGCGCACCTTGCACATCTAGAAAGACCAGCACGAAGACCAACATGGGCAAGGCAAAAGTGGCAAAAAAAGGCCACTGCCAGCGGCTGAGCGCCGATGCGCGAGCACCCAGCAAATAGGTGGCGCTCAAACTGAAACTCGCTATCCACTGCCAAGCCACCGCCAGCGCTCCCACGACGTAGCCGAAGCGAAGGGCGCGGGAACGTGTTGTGAAAAATGTTCGATCCCGGATCAGCAGCAGAATTGCCGGCAGCAGAAGAAGCTGGTTGTAGGGCGCGTACATCGGCACCACGAGCACGGTCAACGCCAGCACCAGAGCTGTCGCGCCGCCGAATCCCACCGTGCCAGCCTGGTTGGCGCGCAGTCTCCCTAACAACCAACCGCAAGCGAGGACGGCAAGCGCCGCGAGGAACTGCGCGCCAACGCGACCAACCGTTCCGCCAGCGGCCGGGCCCACAAGTTGATTCAATATGACTTCGAGCACCGACTGGTTCTGCGTGTATTGACGGTATTGCGCGATGGCGCCGGCAAACATCCGCCACCATCCGGGAAGAACGACTTCTGCACCAACCAGCAAGACAGTCATCGTCAGGGCAAATCCGAACACTAACTTTCGCCGCGACCGCCAGTCGCTCGCCGCCCACACTAGCAGCCACACCACTAATGGCCACGCCAATTGCGGTTTGATCGTGGCCAGCGCCAGCAGCGCTCCGCCTACAAATAACGAACCGTTCACCGAGGCGGCCACGGAAGCGGCCAGCAGCGCGGCCACTAGCAGACTCAGTTGCTGCAGCTTGATTCCCTGCACTGCCGGGAAACTGCCCAGAGTTAGCACGATGCAAGGAACGACACCAACCAACGGCAGCCGCCATCGCAGCGTGCGCAGCCAGAACCAAACGCTGGCCGCAGTCAACAGCGCCAAAAACCAATAGAACGCGGTCTGCAGTAGCGGGAACGGAAGACCGATTAGAGGCGCCAGCAGGAATGCTACATAAACAGGATAGGCAAAACCCTCTTGATCCTTAGGATCGTTCGGGAGACTTGGGTCGAGCGCGCGACCGTAGTAACCGTGCTGAATTTCTCGGGTGACGTCGTCGCCATAGGGGTTGCGGTGGTGAAGCAGCAGTTCGCGCGCGCCCAGCCAGCGCGGATATAGATCGGAAAGATTGCCGCGCGGGCGCTGGTGCGCCGCCGCATCGGCAACTTGATACGGCACCAGAATTCGAACGACGTAAAACCACATGCTGGCCGCCGCCACGGCGGCGAAAATCAACATTCCAAGTTGGGTACGCTTGCGCAAGGTGGTTGGATGATTCCTGCTCGAATCAAGTCCCGCAGGATCGCCCATGTTACAACTTATCGGGAATGACAGAGCGGCAAATGCCAGGATTGCGACGTCGTCTCATGATCTCGTCGGCTATTGGACTCGCCAGCGGCGGCTACTGCTGGTTCCTGCTGCGGCATTTTCAACTTGGCGCCGCAGACTTCAACTGGGCCATCTGGGCGGCTCAGGATCTGTTGTGCGATCTTTGGTCTGCCCTTCGCGTGGACAAGGCCAGAAATTGCCGCAGGTGTTTTCTACGGATTCAGTTCAGCTCTGCTGGCGCTTGGCTTGTCGCGCAGAGGCTATCATTTTCTGCTTGTATTCTTGGCCTATCCCTATTGGTCCGGTTTGATGGCAGGCCAGTGGACGCCGCTCATCATGGCCAGCGCCTTCTTTCCATTCCTGCTGCCCACAACTTTGGTCAAGCCACAACTGGGTCTTCCGGTATTCCTTACGCGCGCGCGCCGCCGCGGCATCGCCGCTTGCATGATTGTCATAGCCGTAAGTCTGGCCGTGATGCCCTCGTGGCCTATGCTTTGGATCGCTCAGTTGGCGCATTACAACCGCTTTGTCCCGCTCCTGGTGTGGCCTGGACCGCTGTTATTGCTCGCGCTTTTGCGCTATCGCGATCGCGACGCCATACTGTTGCTGCTAGCGGCGTGCATGCCGCAGCGCTGGTTTTACGATGGATTTCTGCTTTGGCTGATTCCCAAAACGCGCCGCGAAATTGTCTGGACGGTTTTTTTCAGCTGGGGCGTGGGCATCTGGCGCTGGTACCACATACCCCACAGTTGGCCTGAAGTTGGACGCTGGACCGTCGTCTTTATTTACTTGCCGATGCTGGTGGTCGTGCTTTGTCGGAGGAAATATCCAGCAGCAACCACGAGTAAATATTAGTATGGCCTCGCTGCTTCGACTGGGCCTCCTATGTGGAAAGTAAAAATGGGATCACTGAAGCCGGGTTACTGGCATTACGGAGTCAGCTTGCTCCTGGGCATGGCCCTGGTTGCCTGTCTGCGAGGATTGCACCTTCCAGTCAGGTTTGACTGGATAACCCTGGGTATTGCGTACTGGTTGGTTCTGGCTGCGCAATCCATTTTTGTTGCGGCCGTACTGTGGTCGCTCGGATCGCCTGGGCATCCGGTTCTCGCGCCTCTAATAAATCGTTACCAGCGCAAGCCTCTTCGTATCGTCCTCTTGCTGGTCTACATCGTCATTCTTGCATGGTCCTTGACCTGGATGAAGGCGTTGGTTCTGACCGTCGATACCATCGCTATTATCGAATACATTGAACGAGGAACGATGCGCCGCCTGCGCCAGGCTGCAGGCACAATCCTGTTGCCCGCCTTTTATTTGTTTGCCGGTTTTCTGCTGGTCCTCGGTTACAACGACGTGATTGTCTCGGTTCATTTCAACTTTGCTTATGATCCAACGTTCAACGCGATCGACGAGTGGATTCTGCGCGGGTGGTCGGTTTCCGATCTCTCGCATTGGGCGGTTCGAACCTTTTCACTTCCCTTTTTTGAATTCCTGGAATTCATCTACTTTGGCATGTTTCCGCAGATTGGAGCTGGCATCATCCTTGTCAGCCTTTACGAGGGCAGAAGCCGTAGCTTGCAGTTCGTGGGCACGATCCTGATGGCGTACTATCTCGCGCTCGGATTATTTTATCTATGGCCGAGCCATGGTCCGTACTACTTGTGCCCCGATCACTTTTCGCGATTTCCCAGTACGCTGCAGGCTTACTCCATCCAAAAAATTCTGATCGAGCACGCTCTCACGCTTTGGAACCACGTTCCGATCCAGCGCCTTTCGACTGACTACTTCATCGCTTTTCCCTGCATGCATATCGCGCAGCCAATGATTGTGATGTGGTTCTTGCGCCGCCGGAAACGGATGCTGTTCGTGCTGTGCGCGTATGACATGGTGCTGATTGGTTCCATTTTGCTGCTGGAGTGGCATTATCTTGTCGATATCATCGCGGGCGTGGTCGTCGCCGGGATTGCCATCGCGATCACGGATAGTTCGGGTTTGCGAGACGGATGGATTCGGGCAGGTTCCGAAACGCCGGTCGGGGAAGGAGCACTTTCCGCCGGATGAAAGACTCGCAACGCATTTTCCGCCCTGCTGTGTGGCTAGTGCTGGCGATCCTCTCTCTGGCCTGCATGGAGTTCTATGTAGCGAAGATCTGGAGTGCAGGCCAGCCAGCCCAGTTCTCCGATCTTTACGCTCCCTGGTGGGGCACGCACGTATTCTTTGTTGAAGGTCGCAACCCGTACGCACCCGCGGTCGCGAACGAAATTCAAACCGTGATTTATGGCGCGCCCGTGGCCAACTCGTATCGCGGAGATTTCTCCGAGCTTGCCGGAGGGTTCGCCTATCCGCTTTATGCGGCTTTCCTGCTATGGCCGACAGTCCGGTTGCCGTTTTCAACCGTGCAAACTCTTTTCTTTTTTGTATCGCTATCAGGGACACTGGGGAGCCTTGTGATGTGGCTTCGCGCGCTTCATTTCCGCGGACCTCCCCTCGAGTTGCTGACACTTACGCTTTTCACCTTGGGCAGCTTTCCTGCGTTGCAGGGAATCCGATTACAAAACTTGAGCCTGATTGCGGCCGGCTTTCTTGCACTGTCAGTGGTTCTGCTTACGTCCGAACATTTGACGCTCGCAGGCATCTTCTTGGCGTTCTCTACCTTTAAGCCGCAATTCACGATTGTGCTGGTGCCGTGGCTTGCCATATGGACACTGCGCGATTGGCGGCGACGGCGGGCCCTTGCCTGGAGCTTCCTCGTATCCATGTTTCTGCTGATTGGAGTGAGCGAATGGCTACTGCCGAATTGGATCGGAGATTTTCTGAGGGTTGTTCACGCCTACAGACAGTACACCTTCGGCCGCTCTCTGCTCGACGTTTGGTTTACTACTCACGGAGGTCCGTTTGCAGCGGCCGTCCTGCTCCTAGCGGTGCTGGCGGTCTGCTGGCAATACTTGCGCCATCCCGCAAATTCACCGGGTTTCTTCCTCGTCGTCAGTCTTATGCTCGCGGCGACTCTCACCGTTATCCCCACGCTTGCGCCGCACGCCCAACTCTTGCTGCTGCCTGGTTTTTTGTGCCTTTATCGCTATCGTGGAATCATTTTCAGATCAATGCCATCAGCGCGCATTGCGCTTCTGGCAGTTTGGCTTTTGCTGACCTGGCAGTGGGTCGCCGTGACGGCTCTGGCATTAGCAGCCTCCTTGGGTCCCGCGCGCCAGTTACTCTCCTGGTGGCACGTCCCGTTGTACACTAGCCCGCTGCTGCCGTTGGCTGTGGTATTTGCTTTGAGTTGCCTGATTCGAAGTCGCACATGGACAACCGATGATCAGTTCGATCTCTTGCCTTAATGACCCGGGCCACGCTCATGGCAGGAAAATTTGTCTGGTACACGAGTTGCCAGTTCTTATGTGAATGTAATGAAGAGGCTACTTCGCACGGAGTTCATTTTTCTCGCGGTCCTCTTTGTTGGCCTCTTCGCCATGGCCGCGCGCAACGTGACTGATCCCGACCTCTGGTGGCACCTCAAGACCGGCCAATATATCTCCGAGCATAAGAGTGTTCCTCACGCCGATCCCTTTTCGTACACTCGTGCCGGACAACCCTGGGTCGCCCATGAGTGGCTTACCGAACTTCTGCTATACCAAATTCACCGCAGCGCCGGATGGGGCGGATTGATCGTGATCTTTTCCGCAGTCCTGGCTGCCGCGTTCTGGTTCCTCTACCTGCGCTGCGGTCCGGCTCCGTATGTTGCGGGCGTGGCCACGCTTTGTGCGGCCTGGGCCACCGCGCCTGTCTGGGGAGTGCGTCCTCAGGTGCTGTCACTGCTTCTGACCAGTCTGTGGCTGCTGATTCTGGAGCGCTCCGAGAGTAATCCGAAACTGCTTTGGTGGACTCTCCCCCTGACGCTTCTCTGGGTGAACCTGCACGCCGGCTTCGCTCTCGGATTGGCGCTTTCTGCTTTATTTCTTGCAGGAGAATGGATGGAATGCAGGCTGCGTTGGTCTTCGCAGCAGAGTGGTCAGCGTCTGAAAACTGCGACGCTGATCCTGTTCCTCGACTTCCTGCTGGTGCCCCTGAATCCCAACGGACTGCGACTGTTCTCTTACCCGATTGAAACCCTCCGTTCAGCCGGCATGCAGAACTACATCGCTGAATGGGCTTCGCCCAACTTCCATAATGCGCAGTATTGGCCCTTGCTCGGGGTTCTGCTGGGCGTGTTCGCTGTTCTGCGCTGGTCGGGGCGGGCGGTGCGGCCGCGCGATCTGCTTTTGTTGCTCGTGAGCCTGTATGCAGGGCTGTGCTCGATCCGGATGATACCGTTGTTTGTCTTAATTGCGATTCCAATCGTCGCCAAGCGGCTGGGGAACTGGCCCAGAAGACGCTCGGCTACTCGCCCGCACGCTGCGGCTCGCGTCGTGCTCAATGTCGTGCTCAATTGTGCGATCATTTTGGCAATGGCTGCTTTTGCCGGTATTCACATTGCCCGGGTGATTCAGCGCCAACCACAGGCTGAGACGCAACAGTTCCCCGCCAGCGCGGTTGCATTTCTCGCGACGCACGCCGTCCCCGGCCCTATCTTCAACCACTACGACTGGGGTGGTTATCTGGTGTGGAGGCTTTATCCTAGCGCGCGCGTTTTCATTGATGGCCGGGCTGATCTTTACGAAAAGCAGCTCCTTGATCAGTTCGCAGACACTTACCAGTTCAAAGGCGACTGGCAGCAACCCCTGCAACGCTGGGCCATCGGAACTGTGCTTGTCCCAAGGGATTCAGCCCTGGCGACTGGCTTGCGCAGCGATCCGGGTTGGACCGTCTCCTATGAAGATGCGCAGGCAGTAGTGCTGACCGCATCCGCCCGCACCCACCGTGCGCCATACCCGCTGGAAATTGACCGCATCCGCCCGCACCCACCGTGCGCCATACCCGCTGGAAATCCACAGCAACACCAGACCATGACAATAGGCGAAGATCCGAAGGTTCCGGGGCGGCCATTTCTGCCCGTATGCAAGAAATTACACCTGCCAGGCATCTTGCAGGTTATTATGATTAGGAATAATCTCCCCGCAGCGTAGTAGGGAACGTCAGCTCCCAGAGGCCACTTGCCTTTGGCCTGCTTTGGAGGCTATTACCGAATTTTGACTTTGTCTTAGGAGGGGCGGGAAATGAATCATTTCTGGAGATTTTGGCGCGAGGAAGAAGGACAGGACATAGCGGAATATGCGGTGATGCTGGCCGTCATCCTCGTAATCGTGGTAGGCACGGTCCGGTTGATTGGGTCTAATGCGAACAACGTTTTCTCCAACGTGGCCAGCTCGATTCAGTAGGCAGTCCGATTCAGCCATCGTATCTGCAGGGCCCGGCAATGCGGGCAATTCTCGTTTGCTGAGGGCGAGGATGATGGCTACAAGAATTTGCAAGGCACAGGCTCCTCGAATAATGAGGCTGGGGCAGACGTTATCGTGGCTGCTAACGACATCCAGGTGGGAGCCAGAGTCGAAGAGCACGATGTGCGCACCGCCAAGTTCCCTGCCGCAGGCCTACCCGCGGGCGCTTACAGCAAGAGGTCTCAGGTAATGGGCCGCGGTGTGATCATTCCCATCTCTAAGGGCGAATTTATTCTGCCCAGCAAACTGGCTCCCGAAAATGCCGGCTCTGGTTTGCCGTCTCTGATTCCGCCGGGGATGCGCGCCGTCTCCGTGCGCGTGAATGAGGTGGTCTCGGTTGCGGGGTTCGTCGGTCCGGGAACCCGTGTCGATATACTTCTCACGGGAACACCGAACGGGAGTTCGGAAAACCAGACCACCACCGTTTTGCAGAACGTGGCAGTGATTGCCTCCGGCCATACGCTGGAGCGTAACGCCGCCGGGGACGCGCAGAACACTCCCGTGATTACGCTTTTGACCTCGCCCGAGGACGCGGAGCGCCTGACCCTTGCCAGTTCCGAAGGCAAGATTCAGCTCGCCCTGCGCAACCCTCTCGACACGCACCAGGACGGCGTGGATCCAGCCAACGCCAAGGGACTCTACAAAGGTGGCACCCCGGCCGTTGCTCCGCCGCGGGCTCCGTTTCATCCCGTTAAGCAGCACAAATCTGAGCCACCGCCTCCCTCTCCTTCTGTCCTCAGTGTGGAGATCTATCAAGGTGACAAAAAGCCGGATGTGATCAAATTTCCGGACCAGAGCAATGAAGAACCAAAGTAGTGGGAGGGCAGTTCGGCCTGCGTGTTTGATTGCAGGTTTCCTCATGTGGAGAGGAATCACAAGATGAAGGTTCGCACGACACGTTTCGCAGCTGTCGCACTGTCGTTGGTACTGACAGTTTTGGCTCTGTCCGGGCTCGCTCTGGCCAAGGCATGGGAGCCGCCGCCCGCTATCCTATCCCCTACGCTGCAGGAACCAGCGGCGCCGGCTGCTACTCAGACAACGCTGCCGCCGCAAACTGCCCAGCCCCAAGGTGCTGCTCCGCTTCGCGTGATGGTGGACAAGTCCCTGCTCATCAACACGACGGAGCGCTTAAAGCGCATCTCGGTGACCGATCCCAGCGTGGCCTATGCCACCGTAATTACCCCCACCCAGATCCTTGTCCACGGACGAGCGCCTGGCGAAGTCTCCCTGCTTATCTGGGATGAACTCGAACGATCGCGCAGTTTTGACTTGCGCGTGGATGTTGATGTGAGCGCCGCCGCCGAAGAAGAGCATCGCGTCTTCCCCGAGGAGCAGATTTCCGTTACCCCTTCCCGTGCCGCGATCGTCCTCTCAGGCCACGTAACAACGGAGGATGTTGCCAAGCGCGCCGGCGAGCTTGCTGCCGCTTATTCGAAGAATGTAGTGAACGTGCTCACCTTCGGACCGGTAGGCGCTCAGGAAGTGCTGTTGGAAGTAAAGTTCGCCGAGGTCGATCGTTCCGCGCTCACCCAACTCGGATCGAACTTCTTCTCCACCGGAGCGGGCAATTTTATCGGAACTACGACCACCGGCCAGTACGGCGGCTTCGGCTCGCAGCAAATCAGCCAAACTCAAGGGCAAAGTCTGCCTGTTCAGTCCAATCAAACCATCAGCAACGTCCTGAACCTGTTCTTGTTCCGTCCCGACATTCACTTTGGTGCCGTAATTGAGGCGCTCCAAAACAAAAACCTTCTGCAAATTCTGGCCGAACCCAACCTGATCGCGGTCAACGGCAAGAAGGCCAGCTTCCTCGCGGGTGGCCAGTTCCCCTTCCCCATTGTGCAACCTGGCGCTGGATTCACCGCCGTTACCATTTCATTCAAGGAGTTTGGCGTAAAGCTGGAGTTCACCCCGGTGATCATGCCGAATGGCAATATTCACCTTACCGTAGCGCCTGAAGTCAGCACGCTGGATTTCGCAAACGCACTTACTATTTCCGGCTTTACCGTGCCTGCCTTGAGCACGCGCAAAGCTGAAACTGAATTCGAATTGCAGGATGGACAAAGTTTCGTAATCGCAGGCTTGATCGACAATCGCGTCACCGATATTTGGAACAAAGTTCCCGGCCTTGGGGACATACCGATACTGGGTAATTTCTTCAAGAGCAAGAGCGCGCAAAAGAGTCACTCGGAACTCATGGTCCTATGCACCGTGCACCGGATCTCACCCAATACAGAATCGCCGCCGGGGCCCAAGAATCCGCAACCTTTTATGGATAATGGGAAGTTCGATGGGAAAAAACCTTCGGGGAAGTAGCGAAAGGATAAGGCACGTGAAGTTGGAATCGAAGAAGTCGAAAAAGGCATAGGGTATGGCCGAGCTTTCAGTCGTTATTGTGGCCACTGACAATGAGCAGCGCACCGTGCTCCAGGTGTTGGTGGATGGAACCAGCGTAGCCCGCACAGTTCATACCTGCGCCAGTTTCCCGGTGGCCGCGTCGGATCCGGTTACGCGCAGGATACAAGCGGCCAATCCCGACGTGATGCTGGTCGATATCCCGAGTGACAATTTGACCGCGGCCCTGCGAGCGATTGAGCTTTTGCATCAGGAGCTCCCCGAATCTGCCGTGTTCGCCATAGGAAATCTGAACCAGCCGCAAGTGATTGTGAGCGCAATGCGCGCCGGAGCTCGCGAGTTCATCGAGCGTCCCACCACCACCACGGATCTTCTGGAGGCATTTGTTCGACTCACTACAGCCCAACGCCGGGTCCATAAAGAAGGCCCGCGTGGCAAGGTATTTTCCGTGGTCAATGCCAAGGGCGGGAGTGGGGCAACCACTGTGGCCGTCAACCTGGCGCTGGCCCTCCAGTCGGCCCATGGCCAGACAGCCTTGGTGGATCTGGCTCCGCTCGGACATACATCCTTACATCTGAATCTCAAGCCCCTGTTTTCCCTGACCGACGCCACTCGCAATCTCCACCGCATGGACAGTTCCCTGCTGGAAAGTTTTATGACCCGGCACAGCGGCGGTTTGCAGTTGCTGGCGGGAGCTAACTCTCCCGCCGCGATCGAGCCCTCGACGGCAGAATTTGTCCGCTTGTTCGATATGCTGGCCACCCACTACCGCTACGTGGTCGTGGATAATTCCTCCCGTCTCGATGCCGCCAGCCGCCTGGTCGCCAACTTGTCTGAATGCGTGCTGCTGGTGGCCTGCACTGACGTGGCCTCTCTTTGGAGTGCGGCTCGTGTACAACAGTACCTGGGTGAAACCGGCAACCGCGAACGCCTGCGGCTGCTGCTGAACCGCTTCCGCAAAGTACCCGGCTTCAGCGAGGCGGAGGCGGAAAACGCGGCCGGAGTAAAATTGTTGTGGCGGGTGCCTAATCAATACTTCGCGATCTCTTCCGCCATTGACCGGGGCACGCCGGTGATGGAGCAAAGTCACACGGAGATTGCAAGGTGTTTTTCCGGCTTGGCGAACGAACTGACCCGTAACGACCTCGAGGTGAAACGTGCCGCCTGGTCCCTGTTTAAGACGGTTTAAGATTTTATGGCCAATTTACAGACCTTCGAGCGCAGTGAATACCAGCAGGTAAAGGCGGACCTGCACCGCAAGATCCTGGACCGTCTTGATCTCGAGAAACTGGGCCGCAAAACGGGCGACACGGCTCGCGAAGAAGTCCTCGTCCTCATCCGCAACTCGGTCAACGCCGAGGTCGTTCCCCTAAGCTTTGCCGAGCGCGAAAGACTGTCGCGCGAAATTCTGGACGAGATCTTCGGCCTGGGTCCGCTCGAGCCTCTGCTGAAGGATCACACCATCTCCGACATTCTCGTGAACCGCTTCGACAAGGTTTACATCGAACGCGCCGGCAAGCTGGAATTGACTGGCTTGTCTTTCAAGGACAACCAGCACCTCATGCAGATTATCGAGCGCATCGTCTCCCGCGTGGGCCGACGCGTGGATGAATCCTCTCCCATGGTCGACGCTCGCCTGGCTGATGGTTCCCGCGTGAACGCTATCATTCCTCCTCTCGCATTAGATGGCGCTTGCCTTTCGATCCGCCGCTTCGGGCGCGATCCGGTCACGGCCCGCAACATGATCGAAAACCATACCTTGACCGAGGCCATGCTCGAACTGCTCTCCATCATGGTGAAAGGACGCTTGAACCTGCTGATCTCGGGCGGCACCGGCGCGGGCAAGACCACCTTGCTCAACGTACTTTCCGGATATATTCCCAACGTGGAGCGCATCGTTACCATTGAAGACGCGGCCGAATTACAGCTGAAGCAGGAGCACGTGGTTCGGCTCGAGACGCGCGCGCCCAACATCGAAGGGAAAGGCGCCGTCCGACAGCGCCAGTTAGTCATCAACAGCTTGCGTATGCGGCCCGACCGCATCGTCGTCGGCGAGGTCCGCGGCGAGGAAGCTTTCGATATGTTGCAGGCCATGAATACTGGCCACGAGGGTTCCCTCACCACAGTCCACGCTAACTCCGTCCGCGACGCCCTGGCCCGCGTGGAAAACATGGTTTCCATGGCCAATCTCAATATCCCCGAGCGTGCGGTGCGCCACCAGATCGCCTCTGCCGTTCATGCCGTGGTGCAGATTGCGCGCTTGTCGGACGGCACGCGCAAGGTCATCTCGATCTCGGAAGTGACCGGCATGGACAGCGAGTCCATCTCGATGCAGGACATTTTCGTATTTGAACGGCGCGCCGTTGACGAGAACGGGAAAGTACGCGGAACCTTCCGCGCCACCGGAATCCGGCCTCTGTTTGCCGACCGCTTGGCGACTTCGGGGGCGCGAATTCGTCCCGCATTGTTTGAATCGAAAACGGAAATTTGAGAAGATTGCCGCCGACACTTTGGCGCTAGCCGGTTACTGTTATGTCCGCCCTCTTCATCGCGCTTCTCGCGTTCGTTGTGGTTGCTCTGGCAACCTTCGTCGGTGCGTCCCTGCTCGATCAGCGCCGCGCCCAGGCGCGCCTTATCAAGGATCGTCTGGCCACCGCGCAGAAAGCTGCGGAGCGCGAACCCGACGAAGAACTCGCCCTGCTGCGCGACGAGCAACTCAGCAAGATTCCCGCGCTTGACACTCTCTTGCGCCGCTCGGCGCGGGTTTCCGCAATACAGGAATCGCTGCTACAGGCGGGGCTGAAATTTCGCGCCGGCAATTTTCTCGTCATGTGTCTGGTTTGCGGCGGTCTGGCCGGATTCGCCACCTTGCTCTGGAGCAGGAATCCCGCCGTCGCTTGGGCCGCACTGATCATCGGAGCATTCCTTCCCTATTCGTTTGTGTCCTATCGCCGCCAGAAGCGCTTTGAAAAGATCGAAGAACTTTTTCCCGAGGCCATCGACACCCTGGCCCGCGCCGTCCGCGCCGGGCACGCCTTCACCACCGCGCTGGAGATGATTTCCAACGAAGCCTCCGAGCCTCTGGCCAGCGAGTTCCGCCAACTCTATGAAGAGCAGAAGTTCGGCATGCCGGTACGCGACGCCCTCATGAATCTCACCGAGCGCGTGCCCCTGGTCGATGTGAAGTTCTTCGTCACCGCCGTCATGCTGCAGCGGGAAACCGGCGGCAACCTGGCCGAAATACTGGACAACCTCTCCTACGTCATCCGCGAGCGTTTCAAAATTCAGCGCCAGGTCCGGGTTCACACCGCGCAAGGCCGTCTTACCATGGCTTTGCTGATGGGCATGCCGCCAACGGTCGTGGCAATTCTTTTGGTCTTCAGCCCGGATTTTGTCCGGCCTCTTTTTTATGATCCCATCGGGCACACCTTGTTGGTGGTCAGTATCGCCTTGCAGACCATTGGCTATTTCGTGATCCGGAAGATCATTAAGATCCAGGTGTAACCAGGTATTAGGTATAAAGATGTCGTTAATAATGATTCTGGCCATCGTCGTGTTTGTGACCGTCGCGCTCGTGGTATTTGCGTTCGGCGCGGCCGCCGCCACTCCCAGTTCCGTGCTCGGAACCCGGCTGCGAGCCCTCGGCGGACAACCCGCCCAGGCTCCGGAAAGAGCCGCCCTGAAAGTCCGAGAGCGTTTGGAGCAGGCGCTCGACCCCATCAGCAAGGCGATCCCTCTCTCCTCCTCCGACGTTACCCGCACCCGGGTTTGGTTGATCCAAGCCGGACTTCGCGACTCACGCCACGTCAGCTACTATTTCGGCTCCCGTCTTCTGCTGGCGTTTCTGGGACTGGCTGGCGTAGTCGCCTTCTCCGGCTTCGACAGTATGCCTTTGCTGGTCTGCGTGCCTGCGCTCGGCTTCTTCATTCCACGCTTCTTTCTCAAACGCATGATCAAAGACCGCCAGCAGCGCATCCGCATTGCGCTTCCCGACGCTCTCGACCTCACGGTGATCTGCGTGGAAGCCGGATTGGCGCTGGACCAGGCTTTAATGCGGGTAGGCAAGGACCTGCATCACGCGCATCCCGACTTGAGCGACGAATTTCATCTCGTCAATCTTGAGATGCGCGCCGGCAAACCCCGTGCCGAAGCTCTCCGCAACCTCGTCGATCGCACCGGCGTCGACGATATTAAATCTCTGGTGGGCACGCTGATCCAAACCGATCGCTTTGGCACCAGCGTGGCCCAAGCCTTGCGCGTTCACTCGGATTCTTTGCGCACCGCGCGCCGCCAGCGTGCCGAAGAGCAGGCCGCCAAGACCACCATCAAGATGGTTCCTCCTCTCGTTTTGTTTATTCTGGTGCCGTTCCTTTTCGTCACGGTTGGTCCTGCGCTCATTCAGGCTTATCACTCCTTAGTTAACAAGTGAGGAAAAACTGAGGCGCACCCAAAAGAGACCCTGGGAGTTTCATGCCGCTATTCGCCCCATGCGGTAAAGCTTTTAATCAGAGCCGCCAACTCTATGTTGCCACTGAACTTGCGGTAGCCGACACCCACTGGTCCCGACTGCGCGGCCTGCTGGGGATGTCCGCAGATGACTTCGGTAACGGCTGCGGGCTCTGGATTCGGCCCTGCCGCGGCGTTCACACTCTTGCCATGCGATTCCCCATTGACGTAGTCTATTTAAACCGCGCGGGGACGGTGGTGCACGTCGAGCACAACCTCCAGCCCTGGCGCTTCTCCCCCGTCCGCATGCAGGCAGCCTCAATTCTGGAGTTACCCAGCCACACCGTGGCCAGAACAGGAACCGCATTGGGCGATAGTATTGAAATCAAAATCAAGGAGACTGGCTAGGAGCTTGTTCCCTCCCATCAAGACCGACGCCGGAGCAAAATACTCACGCTTGACCGAGACTCTCCAACTCGAAAACATCGCGATCATAGAAATACATGACGCTCCCAACCTGTTGGTGGAGTGGTCCTCGCGCTGGAATGAGTTCGTCACCTCGATCCGTCCGGCTTTTGCCCGCTCCCGTCCCCCACTGGCAGGTGAAGCTCCGCACGGGATTTTTCCCTACCGGGAAATGCTGGCTTCGTTTTTGCTGCAAGCGTTCTTACTGTTTATCGGCACCGTTCTTCCGAGGCAGATTGACCGCCTCCGTCCCTACGCTGCGCCCAAGTTGCGTCCCTACGAAGTGATCTACTACTCGGCCGACGAACTGCCGCGCACCGAAGACCTCGGCGGCGCTCAAACCGGTGCCACGGGCCGCGCAGGCGGCCAGCAGGCGCATCACCGAACCCAGACCATCCGCGTGGCTCGCGGCAGTTCGCTCGCGTCGCAGGTCGTCGATGCTCCCAATCTCAAGCTTCCTTCTTCCATCGCAGCGGTGGCTAACCTGCTCGCCTTCAAGTCGAATCCCGGGCCGTCTCCGGCAGAAGGACTGCATTCTTCTCTCACAGCGCCGAGTCTGCCGGCAAACGTAGTTGCTCCCGCGCCGGTGAACGTGACTCGCGATCGGTCCCGCAACGGGCTCACGCTAAACTCCGTCGTACCTCCGGCTCCCAGCCTCTCCTCCGCGCAATCTCGCGGCGCTCCCGCTCTGAATCCGGCTATCGTGCCTCCCGCGCCCAATGTCCGATCCGAGCACACACTGATTGCACCGTCTTTGAATACCAGCATCATTGCTCCGGCACCCAACCTGTCGCGAGAACGCACCATGGCCGCGCCATCGTTAAATGTCAACGTCATTGGACCGGCATCCACGCAAGTCTCTCGCGACCAGGCGCGCTCCACCCCGTCGCTCAGCGCCAGCGTGATTCCGCCCGCTCCCGCATCCGTCAGCCGCGAGGTCTCGCCATCGCGAGTGCAAATGAACAATGTCGCAGTCGTTCCTCCACCGGTCTCCTCGCCCGAGCGCGAGAGTGCCCGCAACGCAAAGCTCAATCTTCCGGCTCCCTCCGTCGTCGCTCCGCCTCCCTCGGCCGATTCGGCGCGCGATTTGCGTCGCCTTGAGAGTGGAAGTGTGGGCACCTCTTCGCCCACTATCGTGCCACCGCCACCATCGCAAGCGAGCAACGGATCGTTCATGAGCAGCGTCATCGGCAAGCTGTTCGGCACGCAGGACGTTGTGCCGCCTCCGCCCGCGGTTTCTTCGGGAACTCGCGGCGCGACGGGGAGTGCGCTCGCGACTAATGTTGTGCCACCTCCACCCTCAGCTTCTGGCACCGGCTCAGTTGGATCTTCGGGAATCTCTCGCCGAACTTCCTTGGGAGCGAATATCGTCCCACCACCTCCTTCTGTCACCGGATCGGACGCAA
>WNFC01003186.1_pt1 | contig 17712 bp, 14 predicted proteins | sample 5400541 | NCBI WGS metagenome assembly WNFC01 (sample SAMN13153342, study PRJNA577476) | soil metagenome | isolation source: 120 cm saprolite under Douglas fir tree site 2 hole 2 replicate 1 | place: USA:California | collected 2015-04-18
CCGGCTGATTAGTCTCCATCCGGAAGAGATGCCCAAGGCGTCCGTAGCTCTTCCGTGCGCGCTCCAGTCCTGCGAGCTGCCGAGCGAGCCGCCGGCGCCGGAAGTGCCCGAGCAGTCCAGCCGGCGCCGACTCCAACCGGTCCCGGAGGTCGCCCTGCTCGAGCCAGCAGCCCGGCGAGCTCCCGTTCCAGCCGACGACGCCCGTTGGGCGGGGTGGACATGGCGCAGGATAGCGCAGTAAGGATATGTAGGACTCCTCCCGGACGTCTACTCAGGGCGAGCGTCGGGAGGGCCGATGAACCATAATCGAGGAATGGTGTAACGAGGACGCAATCATAGAAGCCTCAATCGGTACATCCCTCTCACGTCTGATCTGCTGGCGCGAATGCTAGTTCCCAGAACGTAGTCCGCAAGCGGTAAGACAACATTAAAGTTCTTGTCCGGGTGTTTGTGATGCAGGTAATGGTGCCGGGCAAGAAACTTGTACAGTCGCCAATCGCTAAAGAAACGCTCCTCGGGCTTGTGCATCTCTAGGTGGATCTTGTTCCAAATGAAATGATGCAAGCAGACAACCATCTCGAAGATGATCGCTCCCTCCAAGGAGATTGTGGCAAGAAATGCGGCAATCGGCAGTGCCTCGAGAAAGCCCTCCCGTATACTCAAGCGCAAGTGTCGATCTTCACCAGCAGCAACGGGCTTGTCGTTAAAGACCTTGCTGTAGTGCCGGTGGTGAAGAATCGCGTGGTGTTCAAACATCCTGTTGAAAGACCGAAGGCGGCGACTCAAACCATTCTTCTTGTGCATCAGGCTGCGATGAACCTGGTGTTCCAGAAATGACATCAGGATAGTGAAACCAGCGAGCCAGGCAAGGAACTGGGCGCCGACGTGTACCATCGAATGCGTCATTGATAGCAAGCGACGATTGACCGGGATTCCTGATACGAGCGCATCTTCTCCTCCCTCTTACGCCTCGGCTGTGCTTGTCAAACCAAGCCAGCCTAGCGCGAGGATAGCGCAGTAAGGACAGGTTGCAAGCCTCCTGTGCGCCGAGCGTCAGACCCTCCAGGACAAGCGACGCTGACCGCACCATGCGGTGGCTCAAGATCAAGGTGCCGAACTACCGCGAAGACGAGCGCGGGTGGGAGCCCAAGGGCAAGTAGTCGGCCGCCAGTCGTTCTATTGGACTTTAGCCCTAGACGTTCGAGACCGACGCGGATCGCGGTTAGACTGGGCACGTGAAGACGAACACCGCCCGAGACAGGACGACCACGTCCCTCTACCGCTTGGCCTTTGACGATGTGGTCTCTGATTTACTCAAGGTGAAGGCAGCGGCAGTCGCGGAGACAACCCCTCGGCCTGTCGCTCGGCCGATCCGGCCCCGCACCTCACCACAGCCGAGGAGCCGCCGAGCGACGTCGCGTCCGGCCAGCGGCGGCAAATCCTAGTCCCATCCCCGCCCCGTTGGTGTAAGGTCGACCCGGCTGGCCGTCCCGCCCCGTCCCTCCGACATGATACGGCCCGGCCAGAGGGATCGGATGGATCGGCGGACGTTCCTCGGGACTCTGACCGGAAGCCTCCTCGCCGCGCCGCTCGCCGCTGAGGCGCAGCCGGCTGGGAAGGTGTACCGCATCGGAGTGCTGGAGTCGACGTCCCCGGCGCTGAACGCTGCCAACCTCGCCGCATTCCAACAAGAGCTGCGAGAACTCGGATACGTCGAGCGGCAGAACTATGCGATCGAGTACCGATCGGCCGACGGCCGGCTCGAGCGGTTCCCTGACCTCGCGGCCGAACTGGTTCGGCTGAAGGTGGACCTGATCGTGACGAGGGGGACGACAGGGGCGCTGGCGGCGAAGAACGCCACGCGAACGATCCCAATCGTCATGGCGACGAGTGGCGATCCTGTTGCCGCCGGACTCGTCGCCAGCCTTGCCCGCCCGGGCGGGAATGTTACGGGGCTGAGCAACATCAACGCCGAGCTAGTCGGTAAACGATTGGGGTTACTCAAGGAGGCGATCCCTGGTCTCGCGCGAATTGCTGTGGTCCTGAATCTGAGCAACCCGACACTCGTCACTCAACGGAAGCAGATAGAGGTCGCGGCACGATCCTTAGGATTCCAGCCTCAGTTTCTCGATGTCCGAAAGCCCGAGGACCTGGGGCGCGCTTTTGACACCGCGGTCAAGCAGCGCGCGGATGCCGTCCACGTCGGTCTCGACTTCCTGGCCCAGAGCAATCTCGGACGTATCGTTGACTTGGCAGCGAAGCACCGGCTTCCCACAATCTATTCGACGAGGGACTTCGTGGACGCCGGGGGCCTCATGGCCTATGGCGTGAGCCGTCTCGAGATGTATCGCCGCGCCGCCACTTACGTCGACAAGATCTTCAAGGGCGCAAAGCCAGGCGACCTTCCGATCGAGCAACCCACGAAGTTCGAGTTCGTGATCAACCTCAAGACCGCGAAGGCGCTCGGCCTGACGATCCCGCAGTCGCTGCTGCTGCGGGCGGACGAGGTCATCAAGTGACAGGACGAATTCGGCTGGCCGAAGTCGTGGGACCAAACCGGAAGCCACGCGCCCGTGTTATCACCACCCAGCGGGGCTCCACCACCCGGCGGCCCCTTCACTAAACTCAAGCTCCCGCTGTCTCATTTTCGTTGACAGGTTCCGGTGACCGTAGACATTGGGCACATCCCGGGAGGCCGAGGCTCGTACCTGCTCGTCTTCCGGCAACTCAGGGTCAAATTGCCAATGCTCGATCCGATGTGCCGCATTGCCTCCGAGAATGACGGACCCGCGCTCCCCGAGAATGCTCAACGATGCCTCGAGATCGGTGGGCCACGTCGCCGTTGTGGCTTCAAAGACGCCCAAGCCGCCGGACTCGAACGTGAAGAGCGCGGCGGCGGTGTCCTCGACCTCGATCTTCATCAGCCGTGTGGCGTTCTGGCATTGCAACCGCTCGACCGGGCCCATGAACCATTGCAGCAGGTCCAGGAGATGGCTGGCCTGCTGTGCCATGACGCCACCGTCGAGTTCCCACGTGCCACGCCAGGAATCCCTCGCGTAGTAGGCTTGATCGCGCTTCCAGCGTACCCGACCCGTCCCCATGACGATCTTCCCGAAGCGCTCGCTTTCCAGGTCGTCGCGCTTCTCGCCCGCTCGGCCGCGGTGCACCCGATCCTCGGGAGCTAGGCTCCGGATACCCGGGCTTCACGCACCTCGGCCGCCGGCGGCTGCTGCCGCCGGGCGAACAGTGCGTAGACGGCCGGCAGCACCAACAGCGTCAGGGCCGTGGAGGAGATCAGGCCGCCGATGACCACGCGGGCTAGCGGCCGCTGGATCTCCGCGCCGATGCCGTGGGACAAGGCCGCCGGCAGGAATCCGATCACGGCCACGATAGCCGACACGATGATCGGACGGAAGCGGATCTCGCAGCCCCGGGCGATGGCCTCGCGGAGCGGGAGCCCCTCGCTGAGGGCCCGGCGGATGGATGAGACGAGCACCACACCATTCAGCACGCTCACCCCGAAGACCGCGATATAACCCACCGCCGCCGAGATATTGAAGTTCGTGCCCCACAGCAACAGGGCCAACGTGCCTCCGATGAGGGCGAAAGGCAGGTTCAGCATGATGAGCAGGGCGTCGCCCACGGAATTGAAGGCGCCGAAGAGGAGCACGAAGATGATGAAGATGACCAGCGGGACGATGATGTAGAGGCGCGCCAGCGCCCGCTGCTGGTCCTCGAAGCGGCCGCTCCAGACCATATGGTATTCCTCGGGCAGCTTCACCGCCGCGTCCACCTTCTTCATCGCCTCCTCGACGAGCCCGCCCATGTCGCGCTCGCGCACGCTCCATTTGATGGCCAGCCGTCGGACGTTGCCTTCCCTCCAGATCTCTGCAAGCCCGTCGGTCCGGACAAACTCAGCGAGCTGGGCGAGCGGGATTCGCTCTCCGTTGGGCGCGCTGATCGTTACGCTTCGTAGGCTGGCTACGGGATCACTGCCCTGCGCAAGCCGCACGGCCACGCCGAAGCGGCGTTCCCTTTCGAAGGTTTCCGTCACCACGCGACCCTTCGTCGCGGCCTCGATGACGTCTTGGATGTCCTGGACATTGATCCCGTAGCGCGCGGCGGCGCCGCGGTCCACGATGATCTGGAGCTGCGGCTGGCCCGGGGCGTGATCGTAATCGAGGTCGGCGACCCCGCGGACGCCACGAAGCACGTTGGCGATTTCCTTCGCCTTGGTGTCCATGACGAAGAAATCAGGCCCATACAGCTTGATCGCCAGTTCTCCCTTCGTTCCCGCGAGGGCTTCGTCCACGTTGTCCTTAATGGGCTGGGAGAAGTTGGTGGTGATCCCGGGGATGGTTGACAGTGAGGCCTTCATGGCGTCGATGAGCTTCGCCTTGTCCTTGGTCTGCCACTCCTCGCGCGACTTGAGCCCGACGTAGAACTCAACGTTGTCGGGAGCCTCCGGATCCGTGCCGTCGTCAGGGGCTCCGAGCTGCGACACCACAACCCGGACCTCGGGGTACTTGAGGAGGCGCTCGCGGATCTCGTGAACGTAGGGCCTCACCGCTTCGATGGAGATCCCCACCGGAAACTGGGTCCGCACCCAGAGATCCCCTTCGTCCAGCTCCGGCAAGAACTCCTTGCCGAGGAGCGTGAAGACGAAGAAGGACAGCACTAGGCAGGCCGCGGCACCGACGACGGGAATGACGGGGCGGCGGAGGCACCACTGGAGGGCCGGCGTGTACGGTCGTCGCAACCACCGGAGGATCGGGCTCTCATGCTCAGAAGGTGGGTGTCGGAAGAGCAGGCTCGACAGCACGGGGATCAGTGTGAGCGTCAGCATCAGCGAGCCGATCACCGCCAGCGAGATTGTCACCGCCATGGGCCGAAACAGCTTGCCCTCGATCCGCTGGAAGGTGAGGATCGGCACGTACACGGTCATAATGATCAGCACGGCGAACGTCAGGGGCCGCGCCACCTCGACCGCCGCGTGCTGCACTTCGCGGAGGACCCGGTGACCCGTCACCTTGCGCTCGCTCAGGTGGCGCATGATGTTCTCGGTCATGATCACGGCGCCGTCCACGATGATCCCGAAGTCGATGGCGCCCAGGGAGAGCAGGTTGGCCGGGATCCCCCGCAGGTCCATGAAGATGAAGGCGAACAGCAGCGACAGCGGAATGGTCAGCGCCACGATGAACGCGGCCCGGATGTTGTAGAGGAAGAGCGACAGCAGCAGGATGACCAGCACCGCACCCTCGATCAGGTTGCGCAGCACCGTGGCGACTGTGGTCTTCACCAGCCGGTCCCGGCTGTAGTAAGGCTTGAGTTCGACCCCGGCCGGCAGTCGCTCCTGGACCTCCGCCGCCCTGGCCTTCACCCCCTCGATGACCTGGCCCGGATTCTCGCCCTTCCGCATGAGGACGATCCCTTGGACTAGGTCGTCCTCGTGGTCGCGGCCGAGCACGCCCAGCCGGATGGCGGTGCCGATGCCAACCGACCCGATGTCCCGGACACGCACGGGGGTGCCCTTCTGCGCCGCCACGACGATGTTTTCCATGTCCGTCGTGGACTGGATAAGCCCAATCCCGCGTACCGGCACCCGGTAGTCCCCTTGCGCGATGTAGCCGCTGCCGGCATTGGAATTGTTGTTGGCGACTGCGTCGAACACCTGCTTCAGCGTGAGGTTGTAGGCGCGGAGCCGCGCGGGGTCTACGGTGATCTGGTACTGTTTGGTGCCGCCGCCCCACGACACCACATCCGCGACACCCGGGACCTTCTTGAACTCGCGCTCGAGCACCCAATCCTGGAGGGCCTTGAGCTCGTAAAGCGGCAGGGTCTTCGACTCGAGGGTGTAGCGGAAGATTTCACCGATGACGCTCGAGAGGGGGCCGAGCTGGCGCTTGGCGTCGGACGGGATCTCCGCCCCTGCCAGGCGCTCCTGCACCTGCTGGCGGGCCCAGTAGTCGTCGGTCCCGTCCGCGAATAGCACCCGGATGTTCGAGAGGCCGAAGAGCGTGTCCGACCGGAGGAACGTGACATTGGCGATGCCGTTCAGCTCGCTCTCGAGCGGGATCGTGATGAGGCGCTCCACCTCCTCGGCGGCGTGCCCCGGCCAGAGTGTGATCACCTCCACCTTCACGTCGCCGACGTCGGGGTAGGCCTCGATGGGCAGGCGCAAGTACGAGGCGATGCCGCCGATGGTGAGGATGAGCGTCAGCGCCACCGTGATGAAGCGCTGGTGCAGCGCGAAGGCGATGATGCGCTCGATCATCGGGCAGAGCGCTTCAGGAGGATGCCCCCCGCGCTGACCACGCGTTCGGCGGGCGTCACTCCGTCGAGGATCTCCACCACGCCATCCGACTCCGGCCCGACCTTCACGGGCCGCCGTTCGTAGTCGTCCTTCCCCTTCTCGACCAGGACGAAGGGCGCGCTGCCCTCCCGGTGGATGGCGCCCAGCGGCACCACCAGCGCCTGCCGGTTCCCGGTGGCGATGGTGACCCGCACGAACATCTCACCCTTCAGCGCCCGGCCGCGGTTCGGAACGACGGCGCGGACCTTGAGCGTGCGCGTCTCCTTGTCGATGGCGTCCCCGATGCTCACCACCTGCCCCTCGTAGCGCTCCCCTGGGCAGCAGGGCAGCGTCACCGAGACAGGCTGGCCCAGTCGTACCCGAGGCACGTCGGGCTCGTAGACGTCGGCCAGCACCCACATGGTGCCGAGATCGGCGATGACGAACAGACTGATCGGCGTGTCCGACTGCCCGTAGGCGACCACCTGCCCCGGACTCACATTGCGCTCGACGATGACGCCGCTCCGGGGCGCCGTCACTACCACGGTCGTGGTGGCGTCGGGCCCGTCGCTCACGCCGAGGGTGCGCAGGCGCGAGACGGCGCGCTCACGCTCGGCCATCGCCTTCCGATAGTCGTTCTCCGCCTCGCGGATCTCTTTCTGGGCGACAGCCCTGACCTCGAAGAGATCTCGGGCGAGTTTGAGCGCGTGGTCGGCGCGCTCCGCGTCGGCCGTCGCCTTGGCATAGTCCGACTTGGCCAGGCCGAGGTCGGGGCTGTCCAGCACGAGCAGCCGGTGTCCGGGCTCGACGACCTCCCCGGGGCGTGCCAGCACTTCCAGGACGCGACCAGTGGCCGGCGCCGTGATCCGCACCAGCCGTTCCTCGTTGAAGACGACCTTGCCGGTGGTCTCGAGCACCGTTGCGCGCGCCCGGTACTCCGGGCGGGCGAGCTTTACCTCACCCTGCGCCGGCGCGGCATCGCGGGCCTGTGCGGTGGGCGCGGCGGGCTCCGACTTGCTCGTGGAGGTGTCGCCGCAACCGGTGCAGAGCGCTACGATCAAGCTCAGTGACAGGACAGGGCGCATGCTAGTTCTCCCCCAACGAGCCGCCGACGGCGGCCTCGAGCTGGTAGTACGAGGTCCAGTAACCGCCGAGCGACCGCACGTACTCCGACGTCGTGTCCCGATAGGCGCGCTGAGCCTCCAGGAAGTCGAGGAGGTTAATGCCCCCTCGCCGGTAGGCGAACTCCACCGTGTCCCGCACCTGCCGGGCCTTGGGCAGGTACACGTCGCGCAGCCGGTTCAGCTTCTGCCGCTCGCTGCGGAGCGCCGCGAGCACCGTATCTACCTCGGAGAGGACCTGGAGGGCCACCGCCTCACGGGCGGCGTCCACCCGCTGGGCTTCCGCGCGGGTCCGCACGATCTCGCCCTGGTTCCGGTCGAAGATCCGGAGCGGCAGGCTGATGCCGAAGCCGATCGTGTTGTCGGGGCCGATGCGCTGGTACTCGATCTGAGGCGTGACGTCCCACCACGCGTTGGCGCGCGCCAGACCGGCATCGGCCCGGGCCTTCTGCCGGGCCGCCTCCGCGGCTCGCAGATCCGGCCGGTTGTCGAGCGCCCGCCGGTAGAGATCGGACGCCTCCAGCGCGACGTCCCGGTCGGTGAGCTCGCCGACCACGTCGAAGTCCTCCGCCACACGGTCGGGGCCGATCGCGCTGCGCAGGGCGACCCTGGCCGCGCGTAGCGCTTGGCGCGCGTCGACGGCGTCCCGCTCGAGCGCGAAGCGCTGCACCTCGATGCGCAGCAGCTCGAGCTCGGAGATGTCGCCCTTCTCCGCCCGGACGCGCTGGATCCGCTGCAGCTCGTCCAGCGTCTGGAGATTCTGCTCGGCCAGTCCCAGTCCCTCGCGAGCCACCAGCGCGTCCGTGAACGCCTTCTTGACCTGGAAGCCGATCTGCCGGCGTACGTCGTCCAGCTCGTGGCCGGTCACCCGCGTCGCCGCCCGCGCGCTCTCGATGCGCCGCTGCCGTTTCCCGCCGAGCTCGATAGGCTGGCCCACACTGAAAGTGTATTGGGTCTGGCTCGCGCTGCTGGCCCCGCCGAACTGCTCGGCGAGGAAGCTAGCCGTGGGGTTGGGACGCAACCCCGCCGTGATCTCATTGGCGCCCACAGCCTGGTACTCGAACTGCTTGGCGCGCACGGTGGGATTGGCGCGCGTGGCGAGACCCACTGCCTCCTCGAGCGTCAGACGCGTCAGGCGCTCCTGAGCGCTGGCGGGCTCGACGGCGAGCAGCAGACCCAGCGCCACCGGCCGCATCCCGTGCAGCCATCTCCTTGACGTTCGCGGGGTCAGGAGCATCCCGGTGTCTCCCTCGCGGGCGGAGCCTCCACCGCGACGCGACCGCTCAACACATTGCTCCAGCGTCCCTGCTGATTCCCGATCTGCACGCGGTAGGAGTACGCTCCACTTCGCTGCGGTACGAGCGGAGCGACCACGTCGCCGGACGGCGCGAGTTGGACCGGCAGTACGTTGTACCCGGAGCCGCTGAAGCGCCGGGCCAGGCGAACCCAGGCCACACCGGCCCGCATCACCTTTTCGGCACCGACATCCAGATGAACCCTGATACTGACGGGGCAACCCGCCAGCGGCCGGGCCGGGAAGAACTCCAGTCCTGAGATCCTCGGTCCGTCCGGCGCGGGAGTCTCCATCCTCACCAGCGATCCGCAGGCCGTTAGCGCGGCGGCCATGATCATGGCGGCCAGCCCTGCCACGGCCGACATACTTGCAGGCACACCGTTCCTCGCCTCATTCCTTCTCCCTCGTACTGTCATCATGGATCTGCTCGCTCCTTCGGCAGCCAGACCACGTCCAGGCGCTCGGTGTCACCGGGCGGCGCCGCGACGCCCACGAGGGCGCCCACACTCGTGGGGAGGCAGGCGCCGCTCGGGGGACGTGGCCTCTGACTAGAGAATTGGCCGCGGCTCAGCCGCGGTTAGGGCGACTGCAGGGAGCTAAGAGGCGGGAGGAGCGCGAGGGGTACTGCCGGAGAGGGTACGGCTTTGGGCCGACGGCTCCTCGCCTTGCGAGACGGGATCGGCGGGACCCGGAGCCGTCCATTCGTGGCCGAGCGGGAATGGGTCGACCACCGCCCCCGCTGAGGTGATGACGACGACCACGTCGTCATGGTCGTCGTCGTCGAAGAAGCCCTCGACCCAGACGGGGTCGGGAGGACTCGCGTAGGCCAGCGGGGTGAGGACGACCAGCGCCGGCAGAAGCGCCAAGAGAATCAGCGGGCCGAACACGCGAGCCTTCATCAAGGCGGAGACGATACGCGGGGCGCTGGCCCGTGTCAACCGGTCTACTTGCCTGTCTCATTTTGTCGGCTCCTGTAAGGCTCCTGTCGGCAGACTCACTTCCTCGATTAAGACTCGATTAAGACTGACGAGAAGCGCTGGACGGCTTCTTCCGCCGCCGCGGAGAGGCGGAACGTTCTACTGCGCGGCCTCCCTCGCGTAGCGCCTCACGCGGCGGGGGGCTGTGGTTTTCCCAGCGGCCACCGTCCAGGCGGCTGTGGCAGGGGCCTTCGAGCGCCCCGGCCTGCTGCAGCTCAGGCCCCGCAGCCCCTGTGCGGCCTGCAAGCGGCGACAGTCTTGTATCGGCACCGCGACACCAGGACCGTGAGACTGCTACGTAATGGCCACCCTCATCTGGCACAACGAGCATCGCCGCTTCTAGCCGGAGAAAATTCCCCTGGTGCTATTCGCGCTCCCAGCGGGGTGAGCAGCGCCGGCTGGGCGGAGCCGCGCGCGAAGAGGCAATCGAATGCCATGCCGAGCGCCGGCGTGGCTGTGTTATCCCTCGTCCTGCCGCGGATTCACTCGAAGCGCGAGATCAGCTGACGGTCGAAGACGGCCACCTCGCTGTCCAGCACCAGGGTCGGCACCTCGAGCGCGAACACGCTGGCCACCAGCTCGGGGAAAGCGCCGTTTCAAGTCTCGTCCGTTCCGGCTCATCAGGCGTACGCCGCTCGCGTCCTTGTAGACCACCATCCGCCAGCCGTCGTATTTCTACTCGCACACCCAGCCGGCACGCAGGAAGGGTCGGTGCACGAGCGTCGGCTGCATTAGCTTGACGGTTGGAAGACGGGACGGGGCCACGGGGTTCAGTCCACATTCGCTGAACCGGCACTCCGTACGGTGTGATGTTCGCCCCGTACCGGCAATGGCGAAGGATCTGGTCTCCGTGCACTGGCCCAGGTGTAGACTCGGAACTGCCATGAAGCGGTGGCTCGGAACAGTGCTGCTGCTCGTCGGGTTTGGCTTACCGGGGCCTGGGCAGGCTGACGGGGTCCGGAGCCCGCGAGACTCGTCCGTCATCGTCCACGGCTTGCCCCGCCCATCAGGCTCGTTCGACTCCTCTCGGCTCGCTAGCCCTCAGGTCAGCCTGGCGAAGCTGCCCTGTCCAGCGCCCTACGTGCTGGAGCCCAGGCCAAGTCCTGGCTTCGGCCCTGTGTGGGTGCCGTCATCACCGTGCTGGAACGGCTCAAAGATCATCGAGGTTCCGGTGCACGGGGTCTGGTAGCCACGCAGATGCAGGAGGCTCATCATGTCGAAGGTGCGTAGGCTCGCGTTCCTTGGCGTTGCCGGGCTACTCGGGCTGTTCGTGGCCGTCGCGCAAGCCCAGGCCGTTGAGTATCGACTGCAAGTCGTCAACATGTGGGACTCCGGCTTCAACGCCTTCATCAAGCCGGGAGAGCTGGCCGACGGAGCGTCAGGCCCGGGCCTCGAGGGGCTGGTGGCGAGCCTTGATCGAGGCGATGTGCCCCGGGGGCCGTTCCTGACTGATCGGACGTTCCGCTGGGCCAGCGAGACGGTGGCCCGGGCCTATGGCGCGGTGCGTGTGCTCGCCGAGATCAAGCCCGGCGGCGAAGGCCGGCCACGCTGGGACGAGGTACGCTGGGACGGCAAGCCGGGCGAGCGCAGCGTCTGGGTCGTCGAGCCCAGTGGCCGCGGGCGACCTCAACAGCTCTACCACGTCGTCGTCAAAGCGACGGGTCCCGCCCACCACTTCATCCCGTATGCGCCCACGAACGGGCAGCGGCTCGTGACGGTGCGCTACCCACTCGACTTCCTCTGGTTCCACGAGGAGACGGGGGATCTTTGGGAGAAGCACCTGTCCAAGAGCGTGGATCTGAGCAACGACATCGCGGTCGTCGCGGGGGCCAACTCCAATTCCCTCTTCCCCGACGTGGCGCGGCTGCTGGTGAACCAGGCCGAGCAGCCGACGACCTACAAGGCGGTATTGATCTGGCGCCAGGCTCCCGCCGACTTTGAGGCTCCGAGAAGTCCCAGAACGCGGTGACGCGCTAAATTAGTCGCTTTGATTCTCTCGTTCGGGCCGGTCTCGGGCGCGCCTAGTGGACAAGATCCTCAAAGGCGCGAGGCCGGGTGATATCCCGGTCGAGCAGCCGACGAAGTTCGAGCTGGCGATCAATCTGAAGGCCGCCAAGGCGCTCGGCATCACGATTCCGCACTCATTGCAGCTGCGGGCCGATCGACTCATTCCATGATCGCCCGCTGCCGCATGGCGCGGACGAGGCCGTGCTCGCGACCCTCGAGGTCGACCTTCTGCGGCCGGAGGTCCTGACGGCAGCGCTGCAGGAGGCGATCGTTCGGCTCGACAGGCCGGCGGGGGACGTCGAAGCTGACCGGGAGCGGTTACGCGAGATAATCACGCGCCTTCAGGCCGAACTCACTCGGCTCACAGAGGCCCTCGTCAGCGGCGGCAACCTCCCCTCGATCGTTGCCGCAATCACTGAGAGAGAGGCGCAGCGGAGCCGGGCACAGCAAGAGTTCGCCGCGCTCGATCAGGTGGAGCAAGCCCACGGTTTCGACCTCCGCCGTGCGGAGCAGGACCTCCGGGCGAAGCTTGCCGACTGGCGCGGGCTGCTCTCGCGGAATGTCGCTCAGGCCAGGCAGGCGCTTCGCAGCCTCGTGCCAGAGCGACTGACCTTCACGCCAAAAAACGAGGGGGGAGAGCGCTTCTACGTGTTCGAGGGGATGGCCGTACTTTACCGCTTCCTCGCGGGAATCGCCCTACCTAAAGCGTTGGTGGCCCCAAGAGGATTCGAACCCGTGGTTCAGTCACGACCACGTTTTCGCCAGAGATCGTCGCACGTTGCGGCTTGCTTGGTTCCGAACATGTCGGAGCACGGCCTACTGCGGCACGCACCCGCCCCAGGAGTCGCCCGGTACGGCGATCGGCAGGAGGCCCATGATGTCGTGGAGGAACGGTGGCCCTGGGCACCAGGGCCGGGGCGCCGGGCGGATGCAACCGATGGCCACGATCGAAGACCCCGCCGCCATCCAGCGGATCCTCGCCCATCGCGGGCTCCCGGGTGTGAGGGCCGGCCCGCCGGCCCCGTCCTCCGGTGCTGCGGCGCAAGCCGAGCAGCCGGCCGGGAGCCCGGGCGACCGCGGAGGTCTGTGCTGAGCGCCCCGGTGGACGGCGCCCGCGCGCCGCCTCGAGGCTCCGGTTTGACTTGTCCCGCGCGCTCTGACAGGATCGACGCGAGATGCCACGGTTCGTCAGCGCAATGGTACGGGAAATCTCGGCCCGGCAATCCGGGCCGCATGATAGTCCTTGACAAGTGGGCGGCCCCGAGGCTAAACGGGATTACTTTCGGGCCGCCCGACAGTGTGCGCCGATGGAGCATTGCCACCCCAAGGAGGCTCACTCATGAGTGATCCACGCCCGGTCCAGACCGAATCCACGAGCGTCAGCCGCCGCCGCTTCCTCGAGATCGGCGGCGCCGGCGTCGCGGCCGGCTCGCTGCTGACGATGCTCGACGCCCGCCAGGCTCCCGCCCAGATCAAGGGGACGAATCTACGGATGCTCCTGTGGAGCCACTACGTGCCGGCCTACGACGTGTGGTTCGACAAGTTCACCAAGGAGTGGGGCGACAAGACCGGCGTCAAGGTGCGGGTGGACCACATGCCCCACCTCGAACTGCCCGCCCGGTACGCCGCCGAGTTCGCGGCCGGGTCCGGGCACGACCTCATCTACTTCGTCGGCCAGATCCTCACCGGCCAGTACTATCGTAACCTCGTCGATCTCTCGGACGTCGCCGACGGCCTCGGCAAGAAGTACGGCGGCTGGCTCGAGACCTCGAAGAGCGCCGGGCAGGTCAACGGCGTCTGGTACGCGGTCCCCGACTTCTTCATCTCGATCCCCGTCCTGTGGCGCAAGGACCTCTTCGCCTCGGTCGGGATGGGCGAGCCGAAGACCTGGGACGATCTCAGGAAGGCCGCGGGGCAGCTCAAGGCCAAGGGGCATCCGACGGGCATGCAGTTCTCGCACTGCAACGACGCCAACCACAACTGGCGCGCCCTCATGTATTGCTTCGGCGTCAAGGAGACTGATCCCAGCGGGCAGAATATCCTGATCGACTCCAAGGAGATGCGCGAGTCGCTGCGCTTCGGCAAGGCGCTGTACGACGAGGGCATGACGCCGGAGGTGTTCTCGTGGGACGACGCCTCCGACAACCGCTTCCTCGCCTCGGGGGTGGCCAGCTGGATCCACGACGCGATCTCCGCCTTCCACTCGACCCGCATCACCAACCCCAAGGTCTTCGAGCAGACTTTCGTGGTGCCGGAAGCGGCGGGGCCGGGCGGTCGGTGGAACGTCGGCGAGCCCAACGTGTGGGCGATCTGGAAGTTCTCGAAGAACATCCCGGCCGCCAAGGAGTTCATCCAGTACATCTCCGACAACCAGAAGGAGGCGATGGAGGCGAGCCTCGGCTACAACATGCCGTTCCTGAAAGACCAGTACAAGAAGCCGATGCCGTACCTCGGTAAGGACGCCAAGCTGGCGGCGCTGCAGGATCAGGAGAAGCTCACCGCGTTCCTGGGGTTCCCGGGGCCGATGACACCGCCCGCCCAGGAGGTCGTGACGACCTTCATCATCCCCGACATGTTCACGAAGGTCGCGCGCGGCGCGCCCATCGACGACACGATGAAGTGGGGCGTCGGGGAGATCCGGCGCATCTACGCCAAGTACAAAGCCTCCTGAGCGAATGACCCAGGTCTCCCCGGGCGGGCCGCCCCCGCCCGGGTCCCTCTCGGTGCCAGTCGGCGCGCGCGCGTGGGGGGGGTCGTGGTGGCGGACCCCCACCGCCCGCCGCTACCTCTTCGGATACGGGCTGCTGGCGCCCGCAGTGCTGTACGTGGTGTTGCTGGTCGGGGTGCCGTTCGTCTTCTCGCTCTATCTGGCGATGAGCGATGCCTCGGTCGGCGCCCCGGTGGCGCGGTTCATCGGCCTGGAGAATTTCGCGTCGGCGCTGGAGAACGCCGTGTTCTACACGGCGGTGCGCAACACCCTGGTGTTCACCGTCGGCGCCGGCATCCTCAAGGGGCTGCTGGGCACCATGCTCGCCTTTCTTCTCCTGCAGCCCTTCAAGGGGCGCAAGATCGTCCGCGCGCTCATCGTCATCCCGTTCACCCTGCCGATCGCGGTCAGCGTGCTGGGGTGGAAGTGGATGTTCGATTCGCAGTTCAGCGTCATCAACTGGGCGCTGAGTCGGCTGTCGCTGATCGGTAACTACGGCTCGCCCGACTGGCCCGTCTGGCTCGGGCAACCCGCGCTGGCGCTGTTCTCGGTGATGTTCGTGAACGTCTGGCGCGGCTTCCCGTTCAGCGCCATTGTGCTGCTGGCCGGACTCACCTCGGTGCCGCCCGAGATCATCGACGCCGCCAAGGTGGACGGCGCCACGTTCCTGCAGCGTTTCCGGATGGTGATCGTGCCGATGATCGCGCCCATCCTGTTCATCGGCACCGCCTTCGACACCGTGTTCACGCTGTCGGACCTTTCGATCGTGTATCTCTTGACCAATGGCGGCCCGGATGGCGCCACCGAAATCCTCCCCACGCTGGCCTACAACACGGGGATTCGGGGCGGCGCGCTGGGGCGGGGCGCCGCCATCTCGCTCTTCCTGTTCCCGCTGTTGCTGCCCGCCATGATCTTGCTGTTGCGGACGCTGCGGCGGAAGCAGTATTGATGGCGACCGTCGTCGTCGCGCCGCGCAGCCACAAGTCCAAGGAGCTGCGCCGGCACACCCTGATCTACCTGGGGCTGGCGCCCTTCCTCGTGCTCGCAGTCTTCCCGATCCTCTGGATGGCGATCACCGCCATCAAGCAGGACGCCGACCTCTACCTCGTCGACGCCGTCCCGTTCTGGTTCCGGCAAGCGCCGACGTGGAAGAACTTCGACTTCCTGTTCCACAACACGTCCTACGGAGACTGGATCGTCAACACGATGGTGATCTCGTTCTGGGTGTCGGCGATCACGCTGCTGACCGCGATGCCGGCGGGCTATGCGCTGGCCCGCCTGCGGCTGCCGTTCGCCGAGAGCCTCGGGATCGGCATCTTCATGACCTACCTGGTGCCCGCCATCATCCTGTTCATTCCGCTGGCGCGGGTGGTCAGCACGCTCGACTTGCAGGACAGCTGGTGGTCGCTCGTGGTCGTCTATCCGACCTTCACCATCCCGTTCTGCACCTGGCTCCTCATGGGATTCTTCAAGACCGTGCCGTTCGAGATCGAGGAGGCGGCCATGGTGGACGGCTGCGGCCAGGTCGGCGCGCTGCTCCGCGTCGTCCTGCCGGTGAGCTGGCCCGGACTCATCACGGCGACGATCTTCTCGTTCACCCTGTCGATGCAGGACTTCCTGTACTCGCTGGCCTTCGTGTCGATCTCCGACCAGAAGCCGGTGCCGCTGGGGGTGGCGACCGAGCTGATCCGTGGCGACATCTATTTCTGGGGATCGCTCATGGCGGGCGCGCTGCTGGTCGGCGTCCCGGTGGCGATCGTTTACAACCTGTTCCTCGACAAGTTCATCACAGGGATCACGGGAGCGGCAATCAAATGATGGCGGTGAACGAGCAGTCTCCAGGAGGGGTGTCCATGAAGCGAAGCGGCTTCGCGGCGGTCATCACCTGCCTCACGTTGATCGGGCTCATCACGCCGGCTCTGGCGCAGGCGCCGGCACCGGTGCCCCAGGCCAAGGGCGTGAAATCGAGCAATCTCATCACGTCCCTCGGTGGCTTCAGGGAGACCGTGAGCATCCCGGTGGTGCTGAGCGGCCAGACGATCGAGATCGAGCCCGGCGGGCAGACGGGTCGGCAGCGGCACCTGGTGCCGACGTTCATCTACGTGCTCGACGGCACCCTCGTGACCAACAGCGAGGGCGGCCGCGTCGGCGTCGCCGGCGCGCAGTATCACGCGGCCGGACAGTCGTACTCCGATCCGGCGGGCGTGTGGCACAACCACTCCAACCCCGGGCCGGCGCCCGTGAGGTATCTGCTGCTGTTCCTCAGCACGCCGGGCGGGGACCTCACGCAGAAGGCCGGCGAGGACTGATGGCCGCGGCCTCCGGCGCGCGAAGCGTCGGCGGGCCGAGGCACGGATGACTGACGATGCGGGCAGTGAGCGTGAGGGGCGGTGGCGCGATCCTCGCCGCCGCCCTCCTGTTCTCGACGGCGCTCGGGCGAGAGACCTCGCTCCCGGATGGGCTCGAGGTCGTGGTGACCGGCGTGCCGCGCCCGTTGCAGCTCGCGATCGACCGGCGCACCCTGGTCGTGCTCGGCCCTGGAGCCCGCGGGGATTCCGCGGGCGAGATCCACCGCGTCGATCTCGACGGGGCCTTTCCCGTCGACGTCTCGCGCCGCCCACGGGTGCGAGTCCCATTCCTCGACGCGCGGCTGGCAACGCTCGGCAGCATGGCGCTCGAGCCCACCACCCGCGACCTGTTCCTGGGCGAGGAGAACGGCACGCGCGTCTACCGTCTGGACGCCGACGAGCGCCTGAGCCTGTACGTCAACGGCCTGCGCCGGCTGCCCGGCGGCAGCGCGCTGGCATTCGACGGCGCCGGCCGCCTCGTGCTGCTGGATCATGCCGATCCGCTCATCTCGCCGGGCGAGGAGCGTCCCCCGCAGGGACTCGAGCAGTTTCGCGACGAGGACTACCGCGGTCCGCTCGTGTTCCGGCTCTCCCTCGATCCGACGATCCCGCTTCCCCGCCGCATCGACCGGATGCCGCCGTTGTACCCGCGGGCGTGGGGCGGGCGCGCCGGTGGCGCCATGCTGCCCCGGCTCGTCGCGGTGGCGCCGATCGGTGACGAGCTGGCGGTCGTCGGCTCCGGAGGCACGCTGTATCGCGTCGCCGCCGACAGCCGGCTCGTCCCGGTCGTAACGCTGCCGTCCGGCCAGTATCTGCGCATCAATATACTGGCGGCCGCGGACGGCGGCGTCTTCGTGAGCGGGGGATTCTCGGTGGGAGTGATCTTCCGCGTGTCCCCCGATGGGGCCGTCACGCGGCTGGCCGGGCCCCTGGCCGATCCACAGGGCCTCGCCCTGGGCCCCGACG
>WNFC01008927.1_pt1 | contig 17707 bp, 16 predicted proteins | sample 5400541 | NCBI WGS metagenome assembly WNFC01 (sample SAMN13153342, study PRJNA577476) | soil metagenome | isolation source: 120 cm saprolite under Douglas fir tree site 2 hole 2 replicate 1 | place: USA:California | collected 2015-04-18
GAGTTCGGCCGCTCGATCTTCACGAAGGAATTCCAGACGCAGAAGGCGTCGCAGACCAGTGGCCCTGTCAGCCACTAGCGCCCGGGCGGCCGTCAAGGCCGACATCAACGTCACGCCGCTGATCGACGTGATGCTGGTGTTGCTGATCATTTTCATGATCGTCACGCCCCTCATCGCGGCGGGCTTTCAGGCCACGATCCCGCGCTCGCAAAACCCCGAGAACCGTCCGGAAGGCTCGGACGAGGTCCGCCTCGGGATCGACAAGGACGGCAAGTTCTGGCTCGACCTGGGATCGGGGCCGAGGCAGATCCCCGACGACCAGCTGCCCGGGCGGCTGCAGGCGATCTACGAGACCCGCACGCAAGACAAGATCCTGTTCCTCAAGGCCGACCAGAACATCGAGTTCGGCCGCGTGCAGCAGGCGATCGAGATCGCCCGGCAGGCCGGAGTGCGCGTGGTCGGAGCCATTACGGAGCAGAAGCAGACGCTCACGAAGAAGAAGGGAGAGGGCTGACCCATGGCGATGGGGTCTACCGGCGGCGGCGAGGGGCTCAGCTCCGAAATCAACGTCACGCCACTGATCGACGTGCTCCTGGTGCTGCTGATCATCTTCATGATTACGCAGCCGATGTCGCGCAAAGCGTTCGACGTGCAGGTGCCGCCCAAGCAGCAGACTAAGAGCAAGAGCCCGCCCCAGGCCCAGATCGTGCTCGAGCTGCGCCCCGACGGGTCGTTTGCGATCAACGGGCAGCCGTACGCGCTCAACCAGCTCGACCAGGCGTTTCACCAGATCTATGACCCGCGCCCGGCCAAGCTGCTGTTCATCAAGGCGGCGCCGAACCGCAAGTACATCGACGTGATGCAGGCCATGGACATCGCGCACGGCGCGGGTGTCCAGGTCATCGGCTTCACGCCTCCGGAGCAGGCCAAGAAATAGCCGGCGGCGCCGCCGTCGCGCCGTGGGGTAGGGGCGCAGCATGCTGCGCCCCTACGTTCGTTGTCGGGGTATACCACACCCATCGTGAATCCAACCTCCCCCGACCGCCCGCCGCTCCCCGGCCTCCGCTTGCCGCTGCGCCGTCGTCGGCTCGGCCCCGGGGCCGCGCTGGCGGCGCTCGCCCACGTGCTCATCGTGGGCGCGCTGGTGATCCACGGGCGAGAGATCCTGGGGCGAGCACAGGGTGGGTCGGCGGCGTCAGGGGAGGCGAGGGTGAACTTCTTCGCCATCCCCGCGGGAGCTCCGGCGGCCGTGGAGATGGCCTTGCCGCCGCGCCTCGCCCTGTCCGATCTGTCCGCGTTGCGCCGCATCAACGTCGAATTGCCGCCACTCGAGCTGCCACAGGCCACCCTGCCCGTGCCGACGACGGCCGCGCTGGGCGGGGGGGGGGGCGGGGGTGGCAACGCGGGAGGCGGAGGGCGCGGAACGGGCCCCGGGGCGGCCACCGGATCCGGCGTGGGGTCTGGAACGGGCGACGAAGCGGGTTACATTTTTCCCGCCTCGCCGCGGACAGCGATTCTGCCGCCACTGGCGAAGGTTCCCGGCTCGGTGGCCGGTCGCACGTACCGCGTGAAGTTCTGGGTCTCGATCGAGGGCCGGGTCACGCGGGTGGACGTGGTGCCGCCGATCGCCGACGCGGCGTACGGCCGGGAGTTCCAGCAGCGCATGATGGCGTACCAGTTCTACCCGGCCCACACTCGGGACGGGCGGAACGTGACCTATGTCGTAACGGTCCCCCTTCGAATCGGTAACTAGCCCGCGCACGCGCGGGCTCCAAGGAGCCACAACCTACTATGCTGATGGTTCTCGTCCTCGGGCTCTCTGTCCTCGCCCTGGCCGTCGCCTGGGGCCTGCGGGGCTACGTGCTCCGGCAAGACAACGGCACTCCCGACATGCGGAAGATCTGAGGCCTTCCTGCGGCGCCAGTATCGCACCATCGGCACGCTGAGCATCGCGCTGGGGGTCGTGATCTACGTGCTGTACGCGTTCTTCCGCAAGCCGCACGCGGACGAGCCGGCTGCCGCGACCCTCGCGCTCACGACGACCCTGTCCTTCATATTCGGCGCCCTGTGCTCCGGCGTGGCCGGCATCGTCGGCATGTACGTCGCCGTGCGGTCCAACATCCGCACCGCGAGCGCGGCGCGTACCAGTCTCAACAAAGCGCTCCAGATCGCGCTGCGAGGCGGGGCGGTGAGCGGGTTGTTCGTGGTGGCGATGAGCTTGTTCGGCGTCGGGTTGCTCTACACGATTCTCGATGCCCTGCACTTCGAGCCCACCAAGATCCCCCTCATGATCGTGGGCTACGGGTTCGGCGCGTCGTTCGTGGCCTTGTTCGCGCAGCTGGGCGGCGGCATCTACACCAAGGCGGCCGACGTCGGCGCCGATCTCGTGGGCAAGGTGGAAGCGGGGATCCCGGAAGACGATCCGCGCAACCCCGCCGTGATCGCGGACCTGGTGGGCGACAACGTGGGCGACTGCGCGGGGCGCGGCGCCGATCTGTTCGAGTCCACCGCAGCCGAAAACATCGGCGCGATGATTCTGGGATCGGGGCTGGCGCTCGCCAACCCCGGGCTGTTCAGTCCGGCGCAGGTGGTGGGGCTGATGCTGTTCCCGCTGGTGGCGCGCGCCTTCGGGCTCGTGGCCTCGATCATCGGCGTGCTGGTGGTGAAGGCCCGGGAAGATGAAGACCCGATGCGCGCGCTCAACCGCGGGTACCTGTGGACCGCGGTGCTCGCCGCCGCCGGCTTCGTGGGCGGGACCTACTGGCTGCTCAACCCGCCCGCCTTTCCAGCCGCGTGGTGGCATTTCGCGCTGTGCGGTGTGATCGGGATCGCGACGTCCATCGCCTTCGTGTACATCACGCAGTATTACACCGAGTACCGGTACCGCCCCGTCAAATCGATCGCCGCCGCGTCCGTCACGGGCCCGGCGACGAATATCATCGCGGGATTTGCCGTGGCCCTCGAGTGCACCGCGCTGCCGACGTTCACCATCTCGGCCGCGATCATCGCGTCCTACAAGCTGGGCGCCTCGAGCGGGCTGGCGCATGCGGGGCTGTTTGGGACGGCGGTGGCCACGATGGGAATGCTGGGCACGGCGGCCTACATCCTGGCGATGGACACGTTCGGGCCCATCACCGACAATGCCGGCGGCATCATCGAGATGTCGCATCAGCCCGAGGATATCCGCAAGCGCACCGACCGGCTCGACGCAGTTGGGAACACGACCAAGGCGCTCACCAAGGGGTACGCGATCGGCTCGGCGGCGCTCGCCGCGTTCCTGCTGTTCTCGGCGTACCTGGACGAAGTCGCGGCGCTCGGGTCGCCGCTCGCCGCCGTCGACATCTCGAAGCCCGAGGTGTTCGTCGGCGGGTTGCTCGGTGCCATGCTCGTCTTCTGGTTCTCGGCGCTCGCCATCAGTGCCGTGACCAAGGCCGCCGTCAGCGTGATCCAGGAAGTGCGCCGCCAGTTCCAGGCCGACCCCGGGATCCTCAAGGGCACGTCGCGCCCTGACTACGGCCGGGCGGTGGATATCGTGACCGTGGGAGCGCTCAAGGCGATGGTCGCGCCCGGGCTGCTCGCCGTCGGCATGCCGATCGCCGTGGGCCTGGTCTTCAAGGTGTTCTTCCATGTCGGCGCCGAGACGGTGGCGTCGTTCCTCATGGTTGGCACGATCGCAGGGATTCTCATGGCGACGCTGCTCAACAACGGCGGGGGCGCCTGGGACAACGCCAAGAAATTCATCGAGACCGGCGAGTACGGTGGGAAGGGGAGTCCGACACACAAGGCCGCCGTGGTCGGTGATACGGTCGGCGATCCGTTCAAAGACACGGCGGGGCCGTCGCTGCACGTGCTCATCAAGCTGTTGAGCACTGTCACGCTGGTGCTGGCACCGCTCTTTGTCTAGCGCCCAGCTCTTCCGTCGCAAGACCGTCGATCAATGCATCGCCGACAGCGAGGTCGGCGGTGGGCTCAAGCGCTCGCTCGGTCCGCTGCAGCTGACCGCGCTCGGCATCGGCGCGGTCATCGGGGCGGGGATCTTCGCGGCGATCGGGACCGCGATCGCCGGGGATTCCGGCCACGTCGGCGCCGGCCCGGCGATCGTCGTGTCGATCCTGCTCGCCGGTGTGACCAGTGCCTTCGCCGCGATCACCTACTCCGAATTCGCGGCGATGATCCCCATCTCGGGGAGCGCGTACACCTACGCGTACGCGACGCTGGGCGAGCTGGTCGCCTGGATCATCGGGTGGGACCTGATCCTCGAGTATGCGGTCGGCAACATCGCGGTGGCCATCGGATGGGCCGGGTATTTCGACTCGCTGCTGCGGGGCCTGGGCATGGACCTGCCGCGCTGGCTCGTGACCGATTTGCGCACCGCCCTGGGCGACCCAGCGCTGCTCGCCGCCGCGCCGCACCTCGGGTCTATCCCCATCGTCTTCAACCTCCCCGCGCTGGCGATTGTCGCATTGATCACGTGGCTCCTCGTGATCGGGACCAAGGAGTCGGCTCGGGTGAATACGGTGATGGTCGCGATCAAGGTGGGGATCATCGCGCTGTTCCTGTTCGTCGGCCTCAAGTACATCCGGCCCGAGCTGTGGACCACGCCCACGTTCGCGCCGCACGGCGTGAAGGGCATCAGCGTCGGCGCCGCGATCATTTTCTTTTCGTACATCGGGTTTGACGCGGTGAGCACGGCTTCCGAGGAGGCCAAAGACCCGCAGCGGGACATTCCCCGCGGCATCATTGCGTCGCTGATCATCTGCACGGTGTTGTACGTGGCCATCGGGCTCGTGCTGACGGGACTCATTCCGTGGGACAAGCTGAATGTGCCCGATCCGCTGGCGGTGGCGCTGCAGTACATCCACGCCGACTGGGCCGCCGGCATCCTCGCCTTCGGGGCGGTGGCGGCGATGACGTCGGTCTTGCTGGTGTTCCAGCTTGGCCAGGCCCGGATTTTCATGTCGATGGCACGGGACGGCCTGCTGCCTCCCTGGGCCGCCCGCGTGCACCCGAAGTACAAGACCCCGCACATCACGACGATCATAACCGGGGTATTCGTCGCGCTCTCCGCCGCGTTCGCGCCGATCGGCTGGGTGCTGGAGCTCACGAACATCGGGACGCTGTTCGCCTTCGTGCTGGTGGCACTCGGTATCGTCGTGCTGCGGCGCCGCGAGCCGGACCGGCCCCGCCCGTTCCGCACGCCGTGGGTGCCCGTCCTGCCGCTCGTGTCCGCGGCGTTCTGCCTCTACCTCATGATCAACCTCCCGCTGCTCACGTGGGTGCGGTTCGGCCTCTGGATGGCCATCGGTGTGACGTTCTACTTCCTGTATGGAGTGCGTCACAGCCGGGTGCGCCGCCTCGGCCTCGATCAGCAGTGAAGCTCCACACCAAGATCATCATTGGCCTGCTGTCGGGCGCCACCGTCGGTGTCGTGGCGAACGGGTTCGCGACCGGGGCGGACTGGGTCGCGTGGACTGGGGTCCCCGCCGGCTGGGCCGCTCCGAGGGTGCAGTGGGTGGGTGACAACGTCGCCGGTCCGGTGGGCCAGATCTTCCTGCGGATGCTGCTGATGACAATCGTGCCTCTGGTATTCGCGTCCCTGACGCTCGGGGTCGCAGGGCTCGGTGACATCCGCAAGATCGGACGTGTCGGCGGCCGGACCATCGCCTATTTCCTGGTTTCGACCGCCATTTCAGCGACGATCGGCCTGATCCTCGTCAACCTGGTCCAACCTGGGGTCGGGCTCGATCCGGCGCTCGTCAAGGAGCTACTGGCGACCTACCGCGCCCAAGCCCAGGGGTTACAGGCGGGCGGGGGCGGCAAATTCGGCGTCGACATGTTCGTGAACATCGTGCCCAGCAACCCGATCAAGGCCGCGGCCTCGCTCGACATGCTGGGCATCATCTTCTTTTCCCTGGTGTTCGGCGCGGCGCTGACGATGCTGCCTGAGGAGAAGACCGAACCGATGCTGCGGGTACTCGATGCCCTGGGCGAAGCGATCGTCAAGATCATCGACTTCGCCATGCGGCTCGCCCCCTACGGCGTGTTCGGGCTGATCTTCGTCGTGACGTCCCGGTTCGGGTTCGCCCTGCTGCTGAAACTGGGTCTGTACGTCGCCGTGGTCCTCGTGGGGCTCCTGCTGCATGGTGCCATCTCGATCTCCGCGCTGGTTCGCATATTCGGCGGTCTTTCGCCGCGCGTGTTCTACAGCCGGATCCGGGCCAGCATCATCACGGCGTTCTCCACCAGCTCGAGCAACGCCACGCTGCCGACCAACATCGCCGTGGCGGAAGAGGAGTTGAAGATCCCGCCCAAGATCGCCGGCTTCGTGCTTCCCCTGGGGTCGACGATGTGCATGAACGGCACCGCGCTGTTCGAGGGCGTCACCGTGCTGTTCCTCGCGCAGGTGTTCGGCGTTCCCCTCACGTTATCCCAGCAGGTCGTCGTGATGATCCTCAGCGTGATCACGGCCGTGGGCGCCGCCGGGGTCCCCGGTGGATCCCTGCCATTGTTGATGGGCGTGCTGGCCGCGGTGAACGTCGAGCCGTTGACGATTGCGATGATCATCGGCGTGGATCGGATCCTGGACATGGCTCGGACCACAATCAACGTCGTGGGGGATATGAGCGCGGCTGTGTACGTGGCCCGGACCGAAGGCGAGTGGGATCCGCGCACCGTGAGCGCGGACGCTAACCTAGCCGCCTAGCTGTGCCGCCAGTTTCAGCGCCCCCACCGCCGAATCGATTTCGTCGGGGACGAGGCGCGCCCGCTTGAGCGCGGCGCCGAGCCGATCGCGGAACGCGGCGGTGAGCGGTGACTGCGGCAACAGCAGACCACCGGCGATGGCGACCGGGACCGGGCCGGTGCCCGGAAAATGGCGGGCCAGGACATCGGCCAACTCCACGAGCTCGCGCGCCGCGTCGTCCACCGCCTGTCGCGCCACTCCCTCTCCCTCGCGGGCCGCATTGAGCACGTGGGGCGCCAGCGCCGCCATCTGGGCAGGCGTGGCCGTGGCCGTCCAGCGCACCAGGTCATCGAAGTGCTGGAGGCCGAGCGCTCGCAGCAGGCGCGCCAGCAGGGTGGAGCCCTCACCGCGGCCGTCCTGCGAGCGGGCCGCGACGTCGAGGGCGCGGCGGCCGAGCCAGTAGCCGCCGCCTTCGTCACCCAGCTGCCAGCCATACCCGCCGGCGCGGTGCAGCTCGCCCGCGGGGTCGCGGGCGTATGCGATCGACCCGGTGCCCGCGTTGACGAGAATTCCGGGGCCGCCGCCGAACGCCGTGGCGAGGGCCACCTCGCCGTCCGCGAGCACCCGCACCCGCCGCGCCACACCGGCCTCGACGAGCGCCGCTTCGAGCTCCGCCTGCTCCTGGGCGCGTCCCGCACCCGCGGCGCCCACCACCGCGTGCTCGGCCGGCAGATCCAGTCCCGGCTGCGCGGCGGCGCGCCGCGCCGTTTCGGCCAGGACGGCCGCGGACTTGGCCGCGCCGCCGGGGCGCATCGCGGCGCCGGGTCCGTCAGCCCGGCCGAGGATTTTCTTGGGTGAGCCGATCACGACCGTGGAGTGGGAGCCTCCGGCGTCGGCGCCGAGGAAGACAGTGGACGGTGGCGTCACGTGGGGAGCGTCTGCGGTCCGGCCGTCCTGTCTGCCTGTCCCACCAGTGAGGACAGCATGCCCACCAGCAGCGTCACCGCCGTCCCCACGGGCACGTACCATGGCCAGGCGAGACCTGGCAGCAGGTGCCACGGCACGCCCAGCACGATCGGCGTCATGGCCAGGACGCTCACGACGATCGCCGTGATAACGTCGCGCTCGCGGGCGCGTGGCCACAGCCCACCTAAGAGATACGTGCCGAGCAGCCCGCCGTACGTGATCGACGCGATGCTGAGGGCCAGCTGCACGACCGGGGTGTTCTGGTTCCGGAACGCCATGGCCCCGGCGACCAGTATGGCCGTCCACACCAGGGTGAGCCAGCGGCCCACCCACAGGAGATGCGTCGGATCACGGCGCCCGGTGAGCGGTGCGTAGAAGTCCTGGGTCGAGGCGGACGCCAGGGAGTTGACGGCTGAGGCGTGGCTGCTCATGGCGGCGGCGAGGATCCCCGCGATCACGAGCCCCGCGAGCCCTGGGGGGAGCTGGTTGATCGCGAACGCGGGATAGATCGCGTCGCCCCGCACGGTGGGGCCCGGATCCGCGCCGGCGAGCCACAGGCTCGTCCCCACGAGCAGGAACAGCGCGAATTGCAGGATGATGAACACCCCGGACCCGATGAGCGCGCGCTGTGCGTCCCGGAGACCGCGGGCGGCCAGCAGTCGCTGCACGATCAGGTGATCGGTCCCGTGGGAGGCGGCGGCGAGCAGCCCGCCGCCCAGGACCCCGCCCCAGAATGTGTACGTGACTTTGAATGAGGGTGTGAAGTTGAGCGTGACGAGCTTGCCGGCCTCCCAGGCTCGCCCGAACGCACCCAGGCCCCCCGCGAGATGCGTCGCCACGATCAGCGTCGCGATACCGCCCACCAGATAGACTCCCAGCTGGATCACGTCCACCCACACCACGGCGCGCAGGCCCCCGACCCAGGTGTAGATCACGGTCACGATGCCGATGGCGAGAATGCCCGCGGCCAGGCTCCACTGCGTAATAAGGGCGAGCGGAATCGCCGTGGCGAAGATCCTGACGCAGTCGGCGAGGGCGCGGGTGACCAGGAACACACCGGACGCAGTCCGCCGCGCGTTCGTTCCAAAGCGCCGCTCCAGCCGCTGATAGGCCGTGTCCTGAGTGCCCTCGAAATAGCCCGGGAGCAGGAACGCCGCGACGCCGATCCGCCCCACCAGGTAACCGAACGATAGCTGCAGGAAGGTGAGGTCGCCGCGGGCCGCGAGGCCGGGAACCGAGATAATCGTGAGCGCCGACGTCTCGGTCGCGACGATCGACAGCATGATGGCCCACCAGGGCAGCCCGCGGTGTCCGAGGAAATAATCGCTCGCGTCGCGCTGGCGGCCGGCGAGCACCAGCCCGAACACGACGACCGCGGCGCAGTAGACCGCGATGACGGCGATGTCGAGGGCTCTCACCGGCGGGGGCGGGCAGCAAAAAGCCCGCGACGGGCGCGGGCTTGGTATGCCGACCAGAGGGGAGCCAACGGCCTCACACCGTGAAGGATGATCCGCAGCCGCAGCCGCCCGTGGCGTTCGGGTTCTCGAAGGTGAACCCCGATTCCTGGAAGTTGCTCTTGTAGTTCAGGGTGACACCGTTCAAGTATTGGGCGCTGAATGCGTCGACAAAGCACCGCACGCCGGCGGTCTCGATGACGAGGTCATCCTCGGCCGGCTTGTCTTCGATGTTCAAGCTGTATTTGAATCCCGAGCACCCGCCCGGCAGCACGGCGATGCGGAGCCCGGCCGTCTCGGGCGACGCGTTCTCTTCCGCCATGAACTTCCTCACCTCGACCGCCGCCTGCTCGGTCACCGTGAGGGTAATGGGGCTCGTCCGTTGCGTCGTGGCCATTGCGATCCTCCAATCAGGTGCGAACTTAGACAGTTCCTTCGGGCAAGTCAACTCTCTGCCGCGAGGCCACCGCCCCTATGCGCCTGACGCTCGCCGACTGGCTGGTCATCGCCCTGTACTTCCTGTTCAACGTCGGCGTCGGCCTGTACTACAAGAGCCGCGCCAGCCAGAACACGACGGAGTTCTTTCTCTCCGGGAGAAACGTGCCCTGGTGGCTGGCCGGCACGTCGATGGTGGCCACTACGTTCGCCGCGGACACGCCGCTCGTCGTCACCGGCCTGGTCGCGCGCAACGGCGTCGCAGGGAACTGGCTGTGGTGGAACCTGCTCATGAGCGGGATGCTGACGGTGTTTTTCTACGCCCGCCTGTGGCGCCGCGCCGGCGTAATGACCGATATCGAATTCTCGGAGATCCGCTACGCGGGTCCCCCGGCCGCGTTCCTGCGGGGCTTCCGGGCCATTTACCTGGGCCTGCTCATCAACTGCATCATCCTCGGCTGGGTGAACCTCGCGATGGCGAAGATCCTGCAGCTGCTGTTCGGCGTCTCGAAGGGCGAAGCGCTGTGGATCGTAGTCGGGTTGATCGTGTTGACGTCCGCGATCTCGACGCTCTCGGGGTTGTGGGGCGTGCTGGTGACGGATCTGTTCCAGTTCGTGATCAAAATGGGCATGGTGATCGTGTTGGCGGTGGTCGCGGTGCAGGCCGTGGGGGGGATCGACGCGATGAAGGTCAAACTCGCGGCCATCGATCAGCTGCGCGGGACCACGACCGGAGGTCAGGGATCCGTGCTCAGCTTCGTGCCCGACATCGGCTCGCCGTGGATGCCGATGATCACATTCTTCGTGTACATCGGCGTCAATTGGTGGGCCACCTGGTATCCGGGCGCCGAGCCCGGGGGCGGCGGCTATGTGGCGCAGCGAATGCTGAGCGCGAAAGATGAACGGCATTCGTTGCTCGCCACTCTGTGGTTCAACATCGCGCACTATGCCGTGCGGCCCTGGCCCTGGATCCTGGTGGCGCTCGCCTCGCTGATCCTGTTCCCCAATCTCCAGGACCCGGAGACCGGCTATATCCGGGTCATGATCGACTACCTGCCATCGTCGCTCCGAGGGCTCATGGTCGCCGCGTTTGCGGCGGCCTTCATGTCCACCATCGCCACCCAGCTCAACTGGGGAGCGAGCTATCTCGTGAACGACTTCTATCGGCGCTTCGTGCGCCGCGATGCGGGCGAGCCGCACTACGTCACGGCGTCGCGGGTCGCCACCGCCCTGCTCACGGTGGTCTCCGCCGCCGTGGCGTTCCGCATCGAGTCGATCGGGGGTGCGTGGAAGCTGCTGATCATCACGGGTGCGGGCACCGGCGCGGTGCTGCTGCTGCGCTGGTACTGGTGGCGCATCAACGCCTGGAGCGAGGTCGCGGCCATGATCGCCGCGTTCGTGGTCTCGCTGGGGTTACAAACGATTTGGGGGCTGGACAGCGAACGGCCGCGTGACTTCGCGCACATCGTGCTCATTACGGTCGCGGTCACGACCGTGGTGTGGCTCGCCGTCACCTTCCTCACGCGTCCCGAGTCGGACGCGACGCTGGTGTCGTTCTATCGTCGCACCCGCCCTTCGCGGGCGGGCTGGGGGCCAGTGGCCGCCCTCGCTCCCGACGTGCGCCCGTCCGCGGACGGCCTCGCCAACCTGATGGATTGGATAGCGGGCTGCGTGCTGGTGTACGGCGCATTGTTCGGGGTCGGGAAGCTGCTGCTGCACGAAACGCTCCCCGGCCTCGTGCTGCTCGTGGTCGCCGCGGTCGCGGGCGGGGTCATCTACCGCGACCTGTCCCGGCGCGGCTGGCAGACTGTGGTGGAGTAAGCGACGGGCCTATAGGTCCGGGTGAGTCAAAGCGTCGGCCACGAGGTCGGCCACCTGCGCCCGCACGCGGAAGATCGCGGTCTTACCGCGGCTGGGGTGCACGTGATTCGAGAGCAGGACTATGAAGAGGTCGCGCTCGGGATCCATCCACATCGACGTCCCGGTAAAGCCGGTGTGACCGAACGAGCGCCGGGACAGCTTTGCGCCCGCGCTCGAGTACCCCGAGTCCGACGGGGTATCCCAGCCGAGTGCGCGGGTGGAGCCCGCCGGGATGTTCTGGCGCGCGGTGAACTCCGCGACGGTCTCGGCGCGTATCAGTTGCAGCGTGTCCCACGCACCGCCGTTCAAGAGCATGGCAGCGAAGCGGGAGAGGTCGAGCGCGTTGGAGAAGAGCCCCGCGTTCCCCGACACGCCGCCCAGCCGTGCCGCGCTCTCGTCGTGCACCTCACCCCGGAGCCAGCGGCGCCGGAATACGGTATCGTGCTCGGTGGGCGCGACGCGGTCGCGCGACGACGCGGGCGGCAGGAACCGAGTCGAGGGCATGCCGAGCGGGCCGAACACCCGCTCGGCGAGAAAGCGGTCGAACGGCTCGCCGGTCACACGCTCCACGGCCTGCATGAGCACGATGGCGCTCAGGTCGGAGTAGCGGTAGCTCGTTCCCGGCGGCGCCAGGAGCGTCGTCGTGTCCACCGCTGCGAGCGCCGCGGCACGGGTGGCGGTGGAGCCGTACAGTGGGAGATCGGCCAGCAGACCTGCCGAGTGGGTCAGCAGGTGTCGGACCGTGACGCGGTCCTTCATCGGCCCGCGGAACTCGGGCACGTAGCGCGCGACCGGTGCGTCGAGGTCGAGCTGCCCTGAATCGACCAGTAGCATGCAAGCGGTGGTGAGCCCCACCACTTTTGTGAGCGACGCGATGTCGTACAGCGTGGCGGCGTCCACCGGGCGCGGGTCATCGACACCGTAGTGACCCACCGGCGCGAGCCGTGCGAGCCGGCCGTGGCGTCCCACCGCGAGCACGGCACCGGGGAATGCACCGCTGTCCACTTCGGCACGGAGGTACGCGACGATGCCCGCCAGCCGCGTGCTGTCGAAGCCCAGGGAGGAGGGCGCTGCCAGCGGGATCCCCGCAGTCGCCGGGACCGGCGTCGCCTCCCTGGTACCTCTCCCGCCACACGCGGTGATGAGTGCGGCGAGCGTGAGCGTGACGCGGCGCCTCATGGCCGTACGACGGGCACGCTCACGCCCCAGCCGAGGGGGTAGTCCGGCGGAATGCGAGTGGGCAGGTGGCCGCCGATCGGCACGCGGCCGAGCAGCGCGAGCGCTACGGCGCGCTCCGATGCCCGCACGCCGCTCCACGCGATGAGGTAGGACCGCACCGTGGGCGTCTGGTTGAGGAGGTAAGGGCTGCCGAGCGACACCAGCACGGTGGGGCGGGTGGCGTCCGTCAGTGAGATGAGCTGCGCGATCCCTTCCACGAAATGGGCCGCACGTTGGCGACGAACACCGTGGCCGACGCCCGCGCGATGACGGCCCGGGCAGAATCGTACGACAGGGTCCCCGACATGGGCCACAGGCGGAAGAAGTCCACCGTGTCGCCTCCCTGCCGCAACAGATCGGTGAGGAGCGCGCCGACGCTCGAGTTCTGCTCGTCGGCGTACGCGATCAGGGCCAGGCGGCGGGAACGGGCCCGCAAAGCGTGCAGGCGTCCGCCCACGTCGCGCACCAGCGTGAGAGAGCGTACCGCGAGGTCATTGGCAGCGTCTTGGAAGCGCCTGCTGCCGACCACGAGGGGGATCGAGTCGATCGGGACGGTGCGGTGCTCGAGCAGGCCGAGCCGACGCTTGATCTCGAGCACCCGGCGCACCGATTGCGCGAGCCGCTCACGCGTGACGCGTCCGGACGCCACCGCCGCGGTCATCGCGAGCACCGCGGAGTCGGCATCTGCCGGGATGAGCAACAGGTCCGAGCCCGCGAGGAACGCCCGCACGGTCGCTTCGCCGGCGCCGTATTTCGCCACGATCGCGCCCATCATCAGGGCGTCGGTCACGACCAGGCCGGGGAAGCGCAGCGAGTCGCGCAGCAGCCCGGTGAGGACGGCCGCCGACATGGTCGCCGGTTCGCTCGAGCCCGTGAGAGCGGGGAAGGCGATGTGCGCGCTCATCACCACGTCCGCTCCGGCGGCGATGCCGGCGCGGAACGGGACGAGCTCGAGCGAGTCGAGGCGGGCGTATCCGGCGGTGATCACAGGGAGACCAATGTGGGAATCGGTCTCCGTGTCCCCGTGGCCGGGGAAGTGTTTGAGCGTGGCCAGCATGCCGTGCTCGTGCAGACCCCGCACGTACTCCGCCACCAGGCGGGAGACGGCGCGAGGATCCTCGCCGAACGAGCGGATATTAATGATCGGGTTCGCGGGGTTGTTGTTGACGTCCGCATCAGGCGCGAAATTGACGTGGATGCCGACGGCCCGGCCCTCGACGGCCGCGGCCGCGCCGATCGTAAAGGCGTCGTGCGGATCGCCGGTGGCGCCGACCGCCATGATCTGGGGGAACGCCGTCGCCCCCACCACGCGCATCCCGGCGCCCCACTCGAGATCGGCCGAGATCAGGAGCGGCAAGCGGGATCGTAGCTGCAACGCGTTCAGCTTGGTGGCGATGTCGAGCGGGGAGCCGACGGAAATGATCAGCCCGCCGATTTCGAGCGAGTCTACCCACCGGGCCGCCACCTGATAGAGCGAATCGTCCAATGCGGTGTAGCTTCCCGAGAGCCACGGGATGACGAGCTGCCCGACCCGTTGGCGCACCGTGAGGCCGGCGAGCAGCGAGTCGACGGACACCACGGGGACGGGGGACGAGGGACGGGGGACGGGTGTGGCCGTCCGTCTGACTGTCTGACCGCCGGAGCACCCCAGCACGGCGGCAACGACCAGGAGCCTATGCGCTCGCATTGTGTCTCGCTGTTGGTGGTGATTGCCTGCGCCCTCTCCCCGTCGCCGCGGGTGGCGGCGCAGGTACGACCGGGGATCGAGGTCCTGCTGACAGACTCGATCAGCGTGGTCGCCGGCAAGCGCGTCGCGCTGCTCACGAACCAGACCGGCGTGGACCGCCTGGGGCGGCGCGATATCGATCTGTTGCGTGGTACGCCGGGCGTCCGGCTGGTGGTGATCCTGAGCCCGGAGCACGGACTCCGCGGCACGGAAGACCGCGCCGGGCTCCCCGATGCCATCGACTCGGCCTCCGGCCTACCAATCTATAGCCTCTACGGTGGCACGCCGCTGTCGGCGATCGCGGCGCTCGATTCGGTGGACGTCGTGCTGGTGGATTTGCAGGACGTCGGCGCCCGCTATTATAGCTACCCAACCACGACAGTTCTGGTGATGCAGGAAGCGGTGCGCCGCGGCAAGCCGGTGGTGGTGCTCGACCGGCCGAACCCGATCGGCGGTGTTGCGTCCCAAGGCAATATTCCCGCCGCCCCACGCCCCGTGGAGCGCGTCTTCGACTTGCTCGGCGTGCCGATGCGGCACGGCATGACGATCGGTGAGCTCGCGCGGTTCGCCAACGACGCGCTGGGGATTCACGCCCGGCTCACCGTGGTCCCGGCGCTGGGCTGGCGCCGCGCGATGTTTTACGACGACACGGGACTGCCCTGGGTGCGACCGTCGCCCAACTTGCCGGATCTCGAAAGCGCGCTCCACTATCCGGGGACGTGTCTGTTCGAGGGCACGAATCTCTCGGTCGGGCGCGGCACGGCGTTCGCGTTTCAGGTGGTCGGTGCTCCTTGGCTCGACACCGGGGCCGTGCTGCCGCGGCTCCGGGGTGGGGGACGGTGGGCGCAGGAGGGATTGAACGGAGTGGAGCTCTCTGGCGTGGCGTTCACTCCGCATGGACCGACCGATGGGAAATACGACGGCGTCGAGCTGCGCGGCATCAGGCTGCACGTGACGGATCGACGGCGCTACGATCCGACGCGCGCCGCCGCCTTGGTCCTCGCGGCGATCCGGGCGGCCCAGCCCGATTCGTTGCGTTTCGATGCGGCACGGTTCGATCGGCTGGCGCAAGGCGCGGAGCTGCGACGCGCGATTTTGGCGGACCGCACGGCGGACGCCATCTGGCGAGAGTGGGACGGACCGCTCGCGCGGTTTCGGCGCCTGCGCGCCAGGTATCTGCTGTACTAATCTTCCCGGTGGATTTCAAGCTGAACGCCAACACCTTGCTCTATTGAGACTTTGGCCGCGTCCGGCTACCTTCCCCCGGCCATGAACCTGATCCCCCAGAGCGTGCGGGATGGCTTCGGGAAATTGATCGATCCCCTCGCCGCCCTCTTCATCCGTCTGCACGTTCGCCCCAATCTCATCACCACGGTCGGTACCCTCGTGATCATCGGGTCGGCGACGGCGTTCGGCCTGGGGTGGGTTCGCTCCGGAGGTTTCCTGCTGCTCGTGTCCGGCGTCTTCGACATGGTGGACGGCCGCGTCGCGCGGCGGGCGGACATGACCACGACCTTCGGGGCGTTCTACGACTCGACGCTCGACCGGGTGGGCGAATCGGCGCTGTTCTCAGGGATCGCGGTGTACTTCCTCCGGGGCGGGGTGCCCCCCGAGCGCCTGACGCTCGCGGTGGTCGCGTGCCTCATCGCCCTGGCGGCATCGTTGATCGTGTCCTACACGCGGGCCCGCGCCGAAGCATTGGGGCTCACCGCCAAGGTGGGCATTGCGCAGCGGGCCGAGCGCGTGCTGCTGCTGGGCGCTCCGACGCTGTTTTTCGGGGCCGGGAACCATGGATCGTTGTTGTTTTGGATCGTCGTCGTGCTGGCGCTCGCCACGTCCGTGACCGTGGTGCAGCGCGTGCTCTACGTCGCGCGAGCGGCCGGGGAGCCCTCCGCGAGGCGACCGTCCCGCCAGCGCGACACCCTCCCGGGCCACGCGCCCGCGCTACAATCTCGGAAAGGACCGTAATAGTGGCAGTCGAGGCCGGTCGGGACATCGCGCCCGCCAAAGGAAAACTGGGCGTGATGCTCGTGGGACTGGGTGCCGTATCCACGACGTTCATCGCGGGCGTCGAGAACGTGCGGCGCGGCAGGGGGCTGCCGATCGGGTCGCTGTCGCAGATGGGGACCATCCGTCTCGGGAAGCGCACCGAAAAGCGCAGTCCCAAGATCAAGGAGTTCGTGCCCCTCGCCGACTTGCAAGACCTGGTGTTCGCCGCCTGGGACCCGATTCCCGACGACGCCTACACCGCCGCCGTGAAAGCCGGCGTGCTGGAGCGGCACGAGCACCTGGAGCCGATCAAGGACTTCCTCCAGGGCATCAAGCCGCTCCCCGCCGCGTTCGACCAGTACTACGTGAAGCGGCTGCAGGGCACCAACGTGAAGCGTGGCAAGACCAAACGCGAGCTGGCCGAGCAGCTGCGCGAGGACATCCGCAGCTTCCGGAAGTCCGCGGGGGTGAGCCGCGTGGTGATCGTGTGGTGCGCGTCCACCGAGGTGTTCATCACCCCCGGCCCGGCGCATCAATCGCTCGCCACGTTCGAAAAGGCGATGGAGCAGAACGATCCCGCCATCGCGCCGTCGATGCTGTACGCCTACGCCGCCCTCATGGAAAGCGTGCCGTTCGCCAACGGCGCGCCTAACCTGACCGTCGATGTTCCGGCGCTCCAGCACCTGGCCGAGGAGCGCAAGATTCCGATTGGCGGCAAAGACTTCAAGACCGGTCAGACGATGATGAAGACCGTGCTCGCGCCCGCGTTCAAGGCGCGCATGCTCGGACTCGCGGGCTGGTATTCGACCAATATCCTGGGCAACCGGGACGGCGAGGTGCTGGACGATCCCGAATCGTTCAAGACCAAAGAAGAGTCCAAGCTCGGCGTGCTCGAGTACATCCTCCAGCCCGACCAGTATCCCGAGCTGTACGGCAACGTGTTCCACAAGGTGCGGATCAACTACTACCCGCCCCGCGGCGACAACAAAGAAGGCTGGGACAACATCGACATCTTCGGATGGCTGGGCTATCCGATGCAGATCAAGGTCGACTTCCTGTGCCGCGATTCCATCCTCGCCGCGCCGATCGTCCTCGATCTGGCCCTGTTCTTCGACCTGGCGCAGCGGGCACGCCTGTCGGGGATCCAGGAGTGGCTGTCGTTCTACTTCAAGAGCCCCCAGACGGCCCCGGGGCTGTACCCCGAGCACGATCTGTTCATTCAGCAGACCAAGCTCAAGAACACGCTGCGCTGGTTGATGGGCGAAGAACAAATCACCCACCTCGGCATCGAGTACTACGAGAAGGCGTGAGCGTCTCGCAGTACGTCGTCACGGCCGTCGGTCTCGCCGCCATCGTCTGGGTGCTGTGGTATTTTCT
>WNFC01003192.1_pt1 | contig 17706 bp, 16 predicted proteins | sample 5400541 | NCBI WGS metagenome assembly WNFC01 (sample SAMN13153342, study PRJNA577476) | soil metagenome | isolation source: 120 cm saprolite under Douglas fir tree site 2 hole 2 replicate 1 | place: USA:California | collected 2015-04-18
AGTACGTCCTTCCCTTTCTATTTCGGTCTGTTGCCAAAGCGCCCGAGCTCGTGCTGGTGAGCGCGCTCGCGTGGTGCTTTTTCCTGGCGAGCGTCGCGAGCGTGATCGGACTCTCGCGCGAGATGGGGGCGCTGATCGCGGGAGTCAGCCTCTCGACCTTTCCCTACAACCTTGACGTCATGGCCAAGGCGGTCAGCATCCGCGATTTCTTCGTGACCCTTTTCTTCGTTGCGCTCGGCATGCAGATTCGAATTCCCACGCTGCAGGTGGTGGAGATTGCCCTGGCCGCGTCCGCCTTCGTGATGCTGAGCCGTCTATCGGTCGTGCCGATCCTCTACTTCCTCCGGATGGGCCTTCGCACCAGCCTGCTACCCGCGATCAACCTGGCCCAGGTGAGCGAGTTCTCGATCGTCATCGCTTCGATCGGGCTGACGTATCACCAGATCAGCAGTGACGTGGTGACGATCGTGATCATGACCTTCGCGATCACATCCGTCGTGTCGACCTACATGATCAATTCGAGTCACCGGGTCCAGAAAGTCTTGAGCGGTGGGCTGAGGTTGCTGCATGTCCGGGATCTCGATGTGGGTGAGGCCGCGCCCGAGAGGGAGGCAGCCAGGCCAGAGACGATGATCTTCCTGGGCTTCTTCCGCGATGCGAGCTCGATCCTACTGGAGCTCGAGAGCGAGGGCACCGCCGTCGAAGGGCAGGTGATGCTGGACAAGGTCCTGGTCATCGACTTCAACCCCACAGTGATGCGAGAGCTGCAGGCGCGAGGGATCAGCATCGTCTACGGCGACATCGCGCACGCCGACACTCTTCGTCACGCAGGCATCGAGAACGCCGAGCTCGTCGTGAGCAGCATTCCCGACGACATCCTTCGAGGCACCGACAATCTGCGACTGCTCCGTAACGCTCGCGCCAGCTGTCCCAGAGCCAAGGTCATGCTCACGACCGACCACATACCTCAGGCCCTTCATTTCTATGAGGCCGGCGCCGACTTCGTCTACATACCGAGGCTCCATTCAGCGTCGCAGATTGCCTCCATCTTGAAGAAGGGGCTGGTCGAGGGCTTCGACGCGGTGCGGGAGTCTGAGATCAAGCACTTGACGTTGCGTCGAGAGGTACTCGCCTGACCCGCATTCTCGCCATCGCGGACGAGGAGGACGAGGGTCTTTTCGGAGACAAGCTCATCACGTTGCGGCCCGATCTCGTGCTGTCGTGCGGGGACCTGCCCTGGGACTACCTGGAGTTCATAGTCAGCCGCCTCAACGTGCCGCTCTTGTACGTGCCGGGCAACCACGACCCGGTCCCCCCGCCTCTAGACGACATATGGGCGCCCCTTCGAGCCGAAAGGCCCGCCAGGGGGCCGCAGGGCTGCGTGAATGTGGACGGCCGGGTTCAGGACGCGGCCGGCGTTCGCGTCGCGGGCCTGGGCGGATCGATGCGCTACCGACCCGGTCCCAACCAGTACACGCCGGCGCAGATGCGGTGGCGGGCGCTGCCCATCGAGATCGTCGGGCGCTTGAGGCGCAGCGACGGCAGTCGCCGTCTCGACGTGCTGCTGACGCACGCGCCTCCTGAGGGTTTCAGCGGCAGGTACGACGACCTTGCTCATCGCGGCTTCCCTGCGTTCAACCGGTTGATCAAGAACCTGGCCCCGCGGCTCCACGTGCACGGCCACGTCCATCCGTATGGCATGGCGCAGGCGGACCGAAAGCTCGGCGAGACGCTGATCGTCAACGCCGTGCCCTACCGGCTGCTGGAGCTCTAGAGGGGTAGGGTGACGCCCGCGCCCTCGGCGCGGGCGCGGTCGTAGACGAGCCGTGCGGTGGCGGCGTCCTCAACGGCGTGACCAGTGGACTTGTAGACCGTGATCTCTTCCTCAGACAATCGCCCCGGGCGCGTGCCGGCGAGCACCTCACCAACCTCGGTGAGGAGGTCGGCGTCCAGGCCCTGGAGCTCATGGGCGCCGGCCGGCGGCGGGTTGGTGGCCGCGCCCCGCCACTCCACGAATACATGCGCCGCGGAGATGGTCAAAGGATCGATCTCAGGCCCGAACGTCCCTCCCACCGAGCTGACGTGCACCCCTGACTTCAGCCATTCGCGGCGGATGACCGGCTCACGCGCGTCGGTGCAGCAGGCGACCACGTCGGCACCGCGCACGCCATCTTCGAACGAACCCACGGTGCGGGCCAGGGGGTGGCGCGATGCGAGGGTCGCCGCCTTGCCGGCGTCTCTCGACGCGATGCGGATCTCTTCGAAGTCACGAATCCTAGGCAGGGTCTCGAGATGCGACTCGCCCTGCACTCCCGCGCCCAGGATCGCCAGCACCTTCGCGTCCTTGCGCGCCAACGCGCGCGTCGCCACCGCGGCAGTCCCGCCCGTGCGGATGGCCGTGATGTAGGTGCCGTCCATGATCGCCAGTGGCGTGCCGTTGCTTTCGTCGAAGAGCGCGATCAGCCCCTGATGGGAGGGAAGAGCGTGCTCATGATTGCCAGGGAAAACCGAGACGAGCTTGACCTCGAGCGCGACGCCGGGTACGTAGCCCGGCATGGTGCCCATGAGCCCCAGGTCCGGCACGCGAATCCCGACCCGCGGCGGCACGATCGTGATGCCCGCGGAGAAAGCGATGAGGGCCTTGCCAAGAGCGTCGAGCATGGCGTCGACGTCGAGCAGCCGTTCCACGTCTTCTCGGCTGAGGTAGAGAAGCTCTCGCACGCCCGGCCATGATAAGACCTGGTGAGGGAGCTACTCCGCAACGGCAAGCTGGTGACGCTGATGCTCGGGCATCTGACCGTCGACAGCTATGTCGGCGTCATCCCCGTCCTCTATCCGGTGCTGATCGGCCGGTTTCACCTGACCCTTGCCACGGTCGGGCTCGTGAGCCTGGCCTACTCCGGTACCGCGGCGATCTCGCAGCCGCTGTTCGGCGTGATCGCGGACCGGTACGGCACTCGGTTTACGGGAGTCGCCCTCGCCTGGACCGCGCTTACGTTCGCGCTGGTCGGCTTCGTCCCCACGTTCCCCCTCCTCGTGGCGCTCGCCTGCGCGTCGGGTCTCGGCTCCGGGGCGTTTCATCCGTTCGGCGCGCTCGACGTGCGTGCCCTGCTCCAGGCGTGGCGGCGCAGCTTCGGCATGTCCGTCTACGTCACCGCAGGCACGATCGGCGTTGCGCTCGGGCCGCTGATCGGCATCGGCCTCCTGGCCTTGTTCGGCCTTCACGGGACCGGGCTGCTGGTCATCCCGGGCGTCGCGACCGGCGCCTACCTGCTCTGGCGCATGCGCGGCCAGGTGCGGCCCTCTGTCGCGGCGGCGAAGACGGCCGCCGCGGCTGCGCGTCCAGTGCCGGTTTTTGCCTTGGCGATGGTGATCGGCGTGATGATGTCGCGAAGCTGGACGGTCAGCGTCTTCCAGGCATTCACGCCCACCTGGTACCGGCAGCTTGGCTACGGCCCCGAGTTCTATGGCCCGCTCGCGACGACACTCGTGTTGGCAAGTGCGGTCGGCACAGTCGGCTGCGGATCCCTGGCCGACCGCTACGGCCGCCGCACGGTGATCCTCGCGACCCTTGTCCTGACCATCCCGGCCATCCTTCTGTACACGAAGTTCCCGGGGCCATGGGCGTTCGCGACTGCCATCTTGATCGGATTCCTCGCGGCATCGACAGCGCCGCTGATGCTTTTGATGGCTCAGCAGCTCATGGCGTCTCGCGCGGGCCTGGCCTCGGGCCTCGTGATGGGGCTGGGCTTTGTGACCGCGGCCATCGGCGTCCCGATCAACGGCGCCATCGCCGATCGCATCGGGCTGCAGCAATCGCTGATGAGCCAGGTGATCCTCGTGGCCGGCACCCTCGTCATCGCCTGGCTCCTGCCCAGGGAGAAGGAGATGGAGACCTACTCGGACCTGGTTCCGGCGGTCAGGCCGGCGCCGGCCGGCGCCACATCCGTGCCGTGAAGGCCCGCACCATCGCGATCGCCATGGCTGCGTAAATGGCCCCGCCGATGACGTCGGCGACATAGTGCTCGCCCAGGTACACCACCGCGACCCAGACGATCGCCGCCCAAACCCAGAGCAGCGCGCCTACCTTGCGGTTCTGGCTCCATCCGGCCACGGCCGCGACCACCGGAAAGCCGGCGTGCAGCGAGGGGAACGCCGCATAGAGGTTGTAGTCGTGCTGCGAGTAGAGCCATACCACGCTGGACGGAGCGCTGCTGCGCTGGATGGCATCCTCGATGAGATGCCTGACCGCCGCGGGTTGCGCGAGCCACGGTGGGGTGGTCGGTGCGACCACGTAAGTCGCGAAGGCCAGCCCGCAGAGGACGACCAGGGTCAGCCCGAAATTGCGAAACGCGACGCTGTCCTTGGACCACAGCCAGGCCCCGACGGCGAGGGGCAAAAGGAAATGCATCGCATAGACCACGCTGCCGGCGTCCTCGAACACGTCCGCGTCGGATAGCTTGCCGACCGCCGCCTGCAGGACCAGGGTTGGCTGGTAGCCGCCGAAGAGGGTGCGATCGAGGCCCGCGAGATTGTGAGCGGGCATGCCGAGCAGCGAGGCGAGGTCGCGCATCGCCTCGTACGCGACCAGCAAGATCACGAACGGAGCCCATCCCCGCACCAGGGCCGGCAGCCGCCGTCCGGCCAGGGCGGCTGTCCGGGTCGGGTCCAGGGTCACAATTGCCAATACACATGCAATCCGGCAACGGCTTCACGACTCGGCAAATGCCCGCATGGCGCTGAGCACTGACGACCAGATCGAGTTCGTCGTGCGCGACGATGGGCCGGCGCTCATGCGCCTGTTCGCGCTTCCGCTGCCTGCGCGGGTTGACGCCCTCGCGGCGATGCGTGGGATCTCGTCGTTCGACACTGCCGGCATGAATCTGCTGCGCGAGATCCACGAACGCGGCGACGGATTTCGGGTCGAGGTCGACGATCCGCGGTACCCGGCCGCCGTCGAGCGCCTCATCAAAGCCGACGCGTGGGGCCAGATAAAGCGCGACCTGGCGCGCGCGTGGGACTACCAGAATTCGGCCCTGCCCGGAATCCGCCACCCCGACCGCATCGAGGTCACGCTGACGCTCGGCTATCCAGACGACCCGGTCTTTCTAGTCCGCACGCTCGGCTACTACGGCATGGGCTCCGACCCCGGATCGATCTTCATGGTGGTCTGGCCCACCGACTACAACGAGACCAGGATTGGAGCGTGCGCGGTGCACGAGCTGGCGCACAACATCCGCACTCCCAACGTCGAGGGCCCGTTCAACCTGGCCGAATGGGTCGTGCACGAGGGACTCGCCGAGGTCTTCACCTTCGAGGTGTGCGGACCCGACTCAACCGGCGGTTGGTACAAGGACGTGACCGGAAAGGTGCTGGACGAAACGTGCGACAAAGTCATCCGCGCGTTCGGCACCGGCACCACGTTCCGCGACTGGAGCCCCTATGTGCTCGGCGACGAGGTGGCTCGCCGGATCGGAGTGGAGCCGGTCGGCATTCCTCACATGGGCGGTTATGCGGTGGGGAGGAGGATCGTGGAGCGATACCTCGCCGGGACCGGGCTCGAGGCGGCGCAAGCAATCGTCCGGCCGGTGCACGAGCTGCTCGAAGGCGCCGGTGTGACCCCGCCCGCGCCCGGGTGATGGATCGGCCGGTCAGATCCGCGCGGCCCTACATGCCCGGTTATGGCACCTTGGTCGCGACTGAAGGCACCGGCCTCTTGCCCTGGTCGTGGGCGGAGGAGCGACTCATCTCGTCGCGCAATTACTGGATGGTGACCGTCTGGCCGGACGGCCGTCCCCACGCGATGCCCGTGTGGGGAATGTGGCACGACGGCGCGTTCTGGTTCAGCAGCAGCAAGCCGTCGCGCAAAGCGAAAAATCTGGCCGCCAACGCTCGGTGCGTCGTGTCCACCGAGGATGCCCTAAACCCAGTTGTGGTGGAGGGAACCGCGGTGCTGCTCACCGATCCAAAGGACATCGCCAAGCTGCTGGCGCTCGAAAACGAAAAGTACGAGTCTGACTACAAGATCGAAATGCTGGACCCCGCGGTCAACTCGTGCTTTCGGGTCTACCCGAAGTGGGCGTTCGGCATCAAGCACGGCGACTTCGAAGGCTCGCCGACAAGGTGGGAGTTCTAGCGCCCTAGGTAGCGGTTGATCTGGTGGTGTCGCCGGCGAGGTACAGCCCGGCCGAATAAGCCACCACCGCGATCGCGAATCCGATCGCCATGATCATCGAGCTGAAGTCCTGGTGGTAGTTCAAGAAGCTGCCGCCATTGAAGCCCGCGCCGAGAATTCCGATGAACCCGAAGACGCTCGACAGCGCGATTCCGCGTCGGCGTGTCTGGATCCCAGTCACCAGTGTCAGCAACGCAGCCACGACGAGCAGCAGGCCGAAGAGTGCATGCAGCACTAGCAGGATGTGTCCGTGGAGGATGGCCCAGGTGACGCTCTGGGCGACGCCGCTGAAGTACTCCGGGGGATTGGAGCCGGGGTGGTCGGTGGGGATCTTGACGAACAGGTTGACCGCCATACCGAGAAGGAACTGGATGATCAACATCACCAGGGCGGCCAGGAAGGTGATCCGCAGTTGCCGGCTTCTGTCCATGGTCGCGACCAGTCTATGGTCAATTCAGTGACTGTTTTCGAGGCAGCCGGCGGAGCTGAGACTTTCAAAATTCTGGTCGAGCGCTTTTATGCGCGCGTGGCCTCAGACCCTGTTCTGCGTCCGATCTATCCCGAAGAAGACCTGTCGACCGCGACCGAGCGCCTGACCCTGTTCCTCATCCAGTACTGGGGTGGGCCGACGACCTACAGCGCCCAACGCGGGCATCCGCGGCTCCGGCTGCGGCATCAGCCGTTCGCGATCGGACAGGCCGAGCGGGATGCCTGGCTCGCGCACATGACCGCGGCCGTGGAATCCCTCGACCTGAGTCCGGAGGTGCGAAATGAGCTCCTGCTTTATTTCGAGACGACGTCGACCGCGATGATCAACCAGCGGTCTTAGCGGCTGTGGCGCTCGAAGGCGAACCGTCCGACGGTCCCGACGCCGCCGGCTCCGGCTTGACCAGGTCTACAGGTACGCCCGGCGGCGGCTCCCCCAGCTCCAGAGCCGGCCCGCGCCCGGATGCCTTCGCGCGACGCAGAGCCGTGCGGAGTCGTGGGATCTCGGCGCGCAGAGGCTCCTCGACCCAGTCGAACGCAACGACTCGCTCGTTGACCTCCCAGAACAACCCGTTCTGCATCACCTCCATGCGGTCGAGGGCGGCATCGACGAAATCGGGGGGGGCGGCGGCGATGCCCTCGACAAGAATGTGGACGATTTCCCTCGAGTCGGCGGCCATCGCCCAGAAGGACAGCTTGGCGACCGCCTTGAAAAGACCGTTGAGCCCGATCGGCCGGGCGTTGGGGATGAGCTCGAGCAGATTACGGACCAGCAACAGTGCAAGGCGCTTCGTCACTTCGAGGTCGCGCGATTGGGCTTCGATCGCGAGATCGGCCACGTCCTCGGCGGCGGCGCCGAAGATTGCCGGCATACCGGCTTCGTCGAAATGGCGCCCATAGCGAAGCACGTGCGCGGCGGCTTCGACCGAGAGGTCAGGTCGCCACTCCAGCGCGCCGATGGCGAACCGCCTGTACTCGTTCATCGTCGAGGAGGCGAACGTCGGAGCGGATTGGTTGAGTGCCGCACGCAGGTAGGTGTTGAAGAAGCGCACACACATCTCCGCCACCTCGTGGTCGCCCGCCTCGATCGCGGCGAGGCCGATGTCGCGCGTGGCCACGGCGATCGCATGTACAGCCTCTTTTCTATGCGCAGGAGTCAGGCCCACGAGATGGACGAAGCTGGAGAGCACTGTGTACTCGACCCACGTGTGCGCGCGGTTCACCTCGGCCACGATCTGGTCTGAGTCGCCAGGCAGCTCCGGATGTCCGACCTGGAACCACTGCGGGCCAAAGCCGCCCTTCACCTTCACGTAGTCCTGGGCCAGGAACTCGCCGAGGACGCCGATGGTGAGGAGGCAGACCGGCATGTCGCCCAGCTGCACGGAGCCGAACGCGATGTCGGTGACCTGGTTGATGGAGGTGAGGAGGTTGTTCCGGCACTTCACAACGTGCTTGCCGGCAACAGCCTTCGCCAGGTAGCGTCGCGAAGCGGTCCTGATGCTATTCACCAGCGTCTCGGCGCGCATGACCGCGAAGATGTAGCCGATGTATGGAAAGACGATGGCGAAGTTGATGATCGCCAGCACCTCGGCGGCGGCGACGCTCCACACCGGCACGTAGGTGCTCCGGATCTCGGCGCGGACCAGGAAGGTGTACAGGATGGAGGCCAGCACGAAGCCGAGGACGATCGCATTCAAGGGGTTGGTGGTGAAGAGGCCGATGATGCGAGGCGAGTAGCGCGACGACGTCATCTGGATTCCGAACACCACGACGAGGATGACGATGCTCAGGGTCACGCCCTCGGCACCGCCGACCAGGCCGAGGGTGCCGGCGGCCGCGGTTGGATCGGGGGCCAGGAAGTCCCGCATCGTGCGCGAATCCAGGAAGCCGAAGACGACGACCAGCATGGTCGCGACCGCGATCAGCGCGAATCCCGAGAGCGCAGCGCCAATCCAGCCCGGGGAGGCTTGAAGGTCACTTTTGGGCGTGAACTGAGATGCTTTGGAGGCCACTGGAAGGTAAGTAGGGCGATCCTAAGCCTTTGGACCGCGGCTTCAGCAGCTACATTGACTCGGCAGTTGATTCGCGCCCTCATCTTCGATTTCGACGGCCTCATCCTCGAAACCGAGGAGCCCATCTACCGATCGTGGATGGAGGTTTACGAGGCGCATGGGGTGGCGCTCCCCTTCGAGCTGTGGGTGAAGACGGTGGGCTCGTCAAGCCAGGCGTTCCATCCCCAGCCCTACCTGGAACAGCGACTTGGCTTCGCTCTGCCGAAGGACGTCCTCGACCGCCGGATCGCGCGGCGTGTCGAGCTCGTGCTGGCCGAGCCCCTCCGGCCCGGTGTGGCGGACCTCGCGAAGGCGGCGCGCGTTTCGGGGATCAAGGTCGGGGTCGCCTCGAGCTCATCGCGAGACTGGGTGAAGGGCCATCTCGAGCGGCTTGGCATCTCCGATCTCTTCGACTGCTTGCGATGCCGTGACGACGTCGAACACGTGAAGCCCGATCCGGACCTGTACCTCGCGAGCCTCGAATGCCTGGGCGTCGCGGCCGCCGACGCGCTGGCGATCGAAGACTCGCCCAACGGCATCACGGCGGCCAAGAGCGCTGGGCTGCGCTGCGTCGTGGTGCCCAACTCCATCACCGCAGGCCTCGACCTGAGCCAGGCGGATCTGCGGTTGACCGCGCTCGCCGATGTGACGCTGCCCGAACTCCTGGCGAGATTGGGCCAGTCCCGATAGCGATTACCCTTATGCCGTGCGAATTGGGATCCTCACCGGAGGTGGAGACGCGCCCGGGCTGAATGCGGCCATCAGGGCGGTGGCGCGAAGGGCGTTTCAGCTCGGTCATTCGGTGAGCGGCGTGCAGAACGGCTGGGCCGGCTGCCTCGAAGGGGGGGTGATCGAAGAGCTCAGGCCCGCCGACGTGCGCGGCATCCTCCCCCTGGGCGGCACCATCCTCGGCACCTCGCGCACGAATCCACTCAAGATGAACGACGGGGTCGCCACGGCGATGCGCGTGCTGCGACGCCACGGCATCGACGCGATGGTGCCGATCGGAGGTGACGACACGCTCAGCGTTGCGTCCGCGCTCCATGAAGCCGGCTTTCAAACCGTCGGCGTCCCCAAGACGATCGACAACGACCTGAGCGTGACCGAGTTCTGCATCGGCTTCGACACCGCAGTCGGGGTCGTGACCGAAGCGCTGGACCGGCTCCACACGACCGCGTCGGCCCATCACCGGGTGATGGTGGTCGAGGTGATGGGCCGCGACACGGGCTGGGTGGCCCTTTTCGGCGGAGTGGCCGGCGGCGCCGACCTGATCATCATCCCCGAGTTCCCACTCACCTTGGGCGATGTCGTCAGCCACCTCTACCGGCGCCGCGGCGAGGGCAAGCTCTTCAGCATCATCGTGGTCGCCGAAGGCGCGCATATCCCGGAGCTCGAGCAGGAGGCCGCCAGCCAGGCGGAGACGGACGCGTTCGGCCACGTGCAGCTCGCCAAGCGCGGCATCGGCGACGCGCTGGCGAGGAGGGTCGAGCTGGAGACCGGCTTCGAGACCCGGGTGACGGTGCTCGGTCACCTCCAGCGGGGAGGTTCGCCCACGCCGACAGATCGCATCTGGGCGACCCGGCTCGGCGTGCACGCGGTGGAGCTGATCGCCGCCGGCAAGAGTGGGGTGATCCCTATCCGGCGCAACGGCGAGGTCGAGGTCGTGCCGCTGGCGGACGTCATCCGCGAGACTCGCCGTGTCCCCGAGGACCTGTACGCACTCACCCGGGTGTTCGAGTGAAGACGACCCAAGGAAAGACGGTCTAAGCTTCGGTTCAGGTCCCGATGCCGTACATCGTGTTGGTCCCCGCCGGTCTCCTCCTCCTGTACGTCATCGCGTCCTATTACCTGTACCGCCGGGCGTTCGTGCCTGCCAAGCCTCGCCCGCTCGACGACTTCACCTTCACTCCGTTCGAATTCCAGGCCGACTACGAGGAAGTCGAGCTTGTCACCGCCGACGGCGTCAACTTCGGCGCGTGGCATTTCCGGCAGCCCGGCTCGCCGCAAACCGTGATCGTGTCCGGCGGCCACAAGGGCCAGCGGCAGGGCTCGCTCGGGATCTCGGCTGCGCTGTGGCGGAAGGGATTCAACGTCATCCTCTACTCGTATCGCGGCTGGCCGGGCAGCGACGCCGCACCCATCACCTTCGGAATCAAAGAAGTGCTGGAGCTGGAGGCGGTCATCGCTTTCGCCCGCAAGCGCATCCCCCACGCGCGCATTGGACTGCTCGGCTTTTCAATGGGGGCGGCGGTGACCATGCTCGGAGCGGCGGGCGAGCCTGGGGTGCAGGCCCTGGTGCTCGACAGCCCGTTTAGCGACCTGCGAACGGTGATGATCGAGAACGTGCGCCACACCATCAAGCTTCCGGGCACTCCATTCGTATGGCTGGCCGGCCAGATGTTTCGCCTGCGCACGGGTTCCCGGCTGTCGGAATCGAATCCTCAGGCCGTGCTCAGCTCGCTCGAACCGCGTCCGCTCTTCTTCATCCACGGCGGCGCGGACGACATCGTGTCGGTCAGCCATGGTCGCCGGTTGTACGACGCCTACCGCGGGCCGCGCGAGATCTGGATCGTCCAGGGGGCGCGCCACACCGGCGCCTATGCGGCCGACCGCCCTCTCTATGTGGAGCGCGTGGCGGGCTTCTTCGCCCGCCACCTCGGGCTCGACGTCAGCAGCCATTTGCGCCTGGTCGAGGAAGAAGAAGTCTCCTAGCGGGCCGCCAGTGTGCTCGACAGCAGGATGCCATTCGCCCAGTACGTGCCTGTCGCGCCGGCCGGCAGCAGATCGTAAGTCCGGGTGCCGCTGTATGGGACCAGTTCCCAAAGCGTGATGATCGAGCCGTCCAGCTCGGCGCCGACTGCAAGGCCGGCGAGCGCGCGCCCGCCGGCGGTGCGATGTCCTGGCGACGCCAGCAGCTCGCGGCCGTCGGCCAGCCGGAGGTGAACCATCAGGTGGGTCGAGGGCACGACCGTGCTGCCGACTATGACCACGCGCGCGGCGATTCGCTTCCCGTCAGCCGTCTCCGTCCACACGACCATGCCCGGCTTGACATCGGTGACCCGGACATCGCCGCCTGGCGTCGCTATCAGCGTGGCGGCGGCAAGGCAGATCGGGCATGGAGGCCTGCCGCTGGGCGTGCGCGAGGTCTCGGTGACGACGCCGTCGACGCGGACCGAGCCATCGACCAGCTCGACGCCGGACTGCGCGCCCCGCGACTGAACGCGGACCTCGAATGTGTAAGAGGCCCCGCTCTTGGTGAGAACCAGGGCTCGCAGGCGCTTGAACGTCTGGTAGAGGGTGAGCTTCTGGGCTTCGTTGAGCTCGCCCGCGGGCAGGTGCTCGTGGGCGACGATCGCCGAGTAGAGCTCAGCGTCGGCTTTGATCTGTGGGTAGTAGGTGTCCGCGCTGGCCTCCTCGCCCTCGGCGCGAGCGAGCGGGTAGAAATCAGGGTCGCAAAACAGCGGGACACCGACGCCGTCCATGACCTTGAACTTGAGCTGGTCGATCGTGAGCGGGCTGCCTACTGGGCCGCCTCCACCGGTCCCGCCGGCCGAGCCGCAGGCGACGGCGAGCAAAACGATCGCGACGGCAAGCTTGAGCCTCATCCGCTTATAACCAAACACGCCGGCCAGGCCCTCAACGTAACGCAGAGCGGAACCAAATGACCCGGTCATGCGTATTCACCTCGAGTGGCAGAGAACGGTCAAACCTATAATCCGCGGCATGGGAGCCCGCCCAGGATGGTGACTGACGTCGTCACCCGGGTTGCCGATGCGTTCATGGCCAACGTCGGCCGGGCGATCGTCAACAAGGAAGACGAAGTCCGCCTCTGCCTTGTGACCCTGCTCTGCGAAGGCCATCTCCTGATCGAGGACGTCCCCGGCGTCGGTAAGACGATGCTGGCAAAATCGCTGGCGCGCTCGCTGGATTGCACCTTCCGCCGCATTCAGTTCACACCCGACCTGCTGCCCTCCGACGTCACCGGCGTGAGGGCCTTCAACCAGAAGCTCAGCGACTTCGAGTTCCGGCCGGGCCCGGTGTTCGCGCAGATCCTGCTCGCCGACGAGATCAACCGGGCCAGTCCCAAGACCCAGGCCGCGCTGCTGGAGGCCATGGAGGAGCGGCAGGTGACCATCGACGGCGAGACGCACGATCTGCCCAAGCCTTTCATGGTCATGGCGACGCAGAACCCGGTCGAATACTCGGGCACGTTCCCGCTTCCCGAGGCCCAGCTCGACCGCTTCTTCATGAAAGTCAGGCTCGGCTACCTCTCTGAGAAGGAGGAGTCGAATCTGCTCAGCCATCGCAAGGTCGAGTCGCCTATGCTCGAGCTCCAACCGGTGGTCTCGCCCAACGAGTTGCATGCGGCGCAGGAAGCGGTGCGCGAGATATTCGTCAAGCCCGAGCTTCGCGATTACATCGCGCGCCTGGTCGGGCGCACACGCGGCAACCCCGAGGTTGCGTTAGGCGCGAGCACCCGGGGCACCATCAACCTCTTCCACGCAAGCCAGGCCCTGGCCGCGGTGCAGGGCCGAACGTTTGTGATCCCGGACGACATCAAAACGCTGGCCGAGTCTGTGCTGGCGCACCGAATCATCCTCAGGCCGAACGCCGAGATGCAGGGGCAGAGCGCAGGCAAGCTGGTGGCCGGTCTGCTCGAGCGCGAGCATGTGCCCCAGATGGCGTACGACGGGTAAAGACATCGGGAGGGTCCGGTAGTCCGGCAGCACCAGGTATGAACAAGGTCGCCCTCGCCCTAGGCCTCGGACTTTTGGCGCAAGGGAGGACTGCGGTCCTCCCTTACGGAAACCCTCCCGGGGTTACTCCATGCAACGCACGGAGGCGATTGGAAAGTGGCGTGTCGGGTGACGGCCGAGATAAACCCGGCCTGAGTGCCACCCTGGAACTTCATGAATAAGGTCGCCCTCGCCCTAGGCCTCGGACTTTTGGCGCAAGGGAGGACTGCGGTCCTCCCTTACGGAAACCCTCCCGGGGTTACTCCATGCAACGCGCGGAGGCGATTGGAAAGTGGCGTGCCGGGTGACGGCCGGGATAAACCCGGCCTGAGTGCCACCCTGGAACTTCATGAATAAGGTCGCCCTCGCCCTAGGCCTCGGCCTGTTGCTCTTCTTTACATATCTCACCGCGATCAGGCCGGCGTATGCGTTTGCCTATGCGCTGATCCTGTTGTCCGCCGTGGCCTGGGTGTGGCCGAGGCTCGCGATCCGAGGCATCAGCCTTACGCGCAAGCTCGACCCGGGCTCTCCCACCGTGGGCGAGTCGTATGAAGAGACCATCGAGGTGCGACGGTCGGGCTGGGTGCCGGCGCCGTGGGTGGAGGTCCGCGACCTCGGTCAGATCCCCGACTACCAGCCGGGCCGGGTCATCTCGGTCGGCAATGAGGTCGTGAGTTGGAGGACGCGCGGGGTGTACCGGCGCCGCGGATGGATGTCATTTGGGCCGACGTCCGTCAGCGTGCGCGAGCCGTTCGGCCTCTTCAACCAGGAGCTGAGGATGGGGAACCGCACGACGGTCCTCGTCTATCCGCGCGTGCGCCCGATCCCGGATCTCATGACTCCGAGCGCGCAGCAGATCGGCAGCTCACAGAGCCTTGGAGCATGGGCTGAGTATCCGCCCGACACTGGCGGTGTGCGCGACTACACGCCCGGCGACAGCTTCGGCCGAATCCACTGGCCGCTCTCGACGCGCCACGGCCGACTGATGTCGAAAACGTTCGAGCAGCCGCTCACGACTGACCTGTGGATCCTGCTCGACCTCGACCGCGGCGTCCATTACGGCGAGGGTGAGGAATCGACGGTCGAGTACGCGGTCAGCCTCGCCGCGTCGATGGCGTCGCAGGTCCACAGCCGTGGCCGCCAGGTGGGTCTGATCGCCAACGACGCCAAGGGCACGATCTTGGAGCCGCACCGCGCGGTGCGCCAGGACCGCTTGATCCTCGACTATCTCGCGGTGGCCACCGCCGACGGCCGCACGCCGCTGACCAAGACCCTGGCCTGGGATCGCATCCGCCGCTTGCCGCGCCGCGCGATCGCGGTCATCACACCCAGCGCCGATGAGGAATGGGTCCGTTTGCTGCAGGCGGTTCGGGGCCGCCGCACGACCTTGATCGTCTTCTACCTCGATGTGGCCAGCTTCGGCGGCCCAGATCAAAACCCAACCTTCGACCTCGGGCAGGACGTGGATCTGTATGTCGTGCGCAAGGGCGATGACTTCGCACGCCTCGTGAGGACGCGAGATGCAATCCGTATCGCCTAGTTTCCCAACGCGGCTCATGCAGCGAACGCGCGATGCGCTGCCCGCCGGCGTGCTGTGGACCTCGCTTCTGGTCTTCTTCCTGACGCTGGCGCTGGCGAAATCCACCGTCACCGCTGAGTGGGTTGGCGGCATAGAGGTCGTGCCCCTGGTCGCGCTTACGGGCGCGATCCTCATGGGTTTGCTTGCGCTGGCGCCCATCCCTTGGGGAGTTGGCGTCGCGATCGGCATGGCCGTCGGACCGGTCGTCGCCGGCTTCGCCGCCTGGCCGGCGCTGCATGCGACGCACCCGAGCGACGCCCTTGGCCTCGGCCTCCTGCAGGCCTGGTGGTTACGCGTGCAGGACGGCACTGCGGTTGCCGACGGCGCCTTCGACCTCTACCTCATCAGCTGGCTGATGTGGGTCACCGGTGGCTGGCTTGCATGGTGTGTGCTGCGCTGGCGCCGGCCTCTGCTCGGTTTGGTGCCGGGCGCCGCCGCCTTTGCCACCAACCTTCTCAACTTCCCCCGTGACCAGAACGGCTACGTGCTCGCAATCCTCGTCCTCACGCTGGCGCTCCTCCTGTGGACGAACTACACCGCCTCTATCGCCAACGCCACGCGCGCTCGGGTGAAGCTGACGGGCGATGCACGCTGGGATTTCTGGGAAAGCGGACTGGTGGCGATGGCCGCGCTCATCGTGGTGGCGATCATGCTGCCCCCGCTGTCGACTGTCGACCGCAGCCTCGACATGGAGTCCAGCGCCTTCACCAACTGGGCGCAGCTGCTGCAGACGTTGAGCCATCCGGGGCAGTCGGGAACCACAGGAGTCGGGAACGGTACGACCGGCTTCTCCACCGACATCCTCCTCAACCCTTTACTGAAACGAAACAAATCGATCGTGTTCACGTACACCGAGCAGGGCACCTTCGGGGCCCCGTATTACTTCCGGGGCGTCAATGACACGCTGCTCGTGAACGGGGCGTGGAGGTACTCGCAGGTCGGTCAGTTCAATGAGGTCATCCCGAAGTCGACCGTCCCCAAATTCGCCGAGGATTACGCGAAGCTGGACGTGGCCGCCTTCAAGGTCAATATGAGCGCGCCACCCACGGGAAACAGCGACGTCCTGTTCTATCCCGGCCGGCTGTATCACGCAAGCCGAGATTCGCTGGCGACCGAGTCCCTGGTAACGCAGGCGACGACATCCGGTGCATTGATGAACATCGATCGGCTGTCGAGCGTGTTGCCGTCGCCGCGCACATCGCGCGGCACCTATGGCGTTACGGTCGAGTACTCCGCGGCCACCACCGCCGACTTGCAGTCGGCAGGGACCTCCTATCCGGACTGGGTGTCCGCGTATACGGGCATCCCAGGATACTTTGGCCCACCATCCAAATTCGGCGGTCAGCCTCTCTACCGCCCCAAAGACGTCCTGGACAGGATCCACAACAAGGCCCTGGAGGTCGTGCATGCCGCCGGCGCCCAGAACCCATATGACGCCGCTGCGGCGATCGAGGCGTATCTACGCAGCAACGTATTCACGTATACGCTCGAGCCACCGCGCGCGCCAGAGGATGTGGATCCGCTCGACTATTTCCTGTTCACCTCGCACGCCGGGTACTGCGAGTTCTTCGCGACCGCGATGGGGGACATGCTCCGCTCGCTGGGCATCCCGACTCGGCTGGTGAGTGGCTTCGGACCAGGGACCTATGACACGATCGTCAACGGCTACATCGTGCGCAGCGAGGACGCGCACAACTGGGTGGAGGTTTACTTCCCGACGTACGGTTGGATCGAGTTCGAGCCCACGCGCGACACTGGCGGCGCTTACAACACGATCCCGCGCGGGGCCAGCGGGTTGAACACCTGCCAGCGCGATCTCGGGTGCGACACGCCCCGGGAAGGCGGTTCTACGGGAGGGGCGCCCTTGCCGGCAGGGCGTGGGGCCACTGCCACCGATCCGGGTGGGACAGCCGGCGGCGGGTTTTCTTTCCGCGTTCCCGATCCGAGCACCCTGACGAAGATCGTCGCGACCGTGATTGCGTTGCTGCTGGTTATGTTCGCGGCGGTGGCGCGATACCTGCGACCGCGAACGGTCATGGGAGTCTGGCGGCGCACCCTTGTGCTCGCCCGGTTCGCGGGCGCTGATCAGCGCGTCGGGGAGACGCCTTTCGAGCTGGGCCGCCGCCTCGCTCGAAACTTCCCAGAGGCTTCCGAACCTATGCGCTCGCTCATCAACGGCTTCGTAGTCGCCGCGTACGCGCCGGCCGACGTGGCCGGCACGGCCCGCGCATCTGTCATGGAGGCGTGGTCGGCCCTTCGTCCGCTGCTGCTGCGGCGAGCATTCACCCGCATTCGTCCAGTCCACTCGTAGCCATTGGGAGTCGAGGGCAAGACCTACCCTCCGGTGACCTCGATGATCGAGCCCGAACGAGTCGTCGCGTTCGCGCGCGCCATCGGGGCCGACCCGGCAGAAGGAGTTCCCCCGACCTTCGCAGCCGTGTACTCGCTGGGCGCGACCGCGCCCTTGCTCTTCGGGGACCCTGAGGCGGCCGTCGACTTCGCGAAGCTGCTGCACGCCGACCAGGAGTTCGAATGGGACCGACACCCCAAGCCAGGTGAGACCGTGACCTCGCAAGGCCAGGTCGTCTCGGACATCAGCCGCCGGGGCATGCGCTTCTTGACATTCGAGACTCACACGACCGGTGAGGGTGGTTCGAGCGTCTGCCGTTCGCGCGCCCT
>WNFC01003837.1_pt1 | contig 17703 bp, 27 predicted proteins | sample 5400541 | NCBI WGS metagenome assembly WNFC01 (sample SAMN13153342, study PRJNA577476) | soil metagenome | isolation source: 120 cm saprolite under Douglas fir tree site 2 hole 2 replicate 1 | place: USA:California | collected 2015-04-18
GGGGAATCCGGCGTCTATTTTACGTGTTCTTGTCTGACAATATGTGCAGAATCCTATTGAGTCGAAGTATGTATCCGATCATTCGGAAAAATGACGACTGATGTCCTCTTTTGGAGGTTTATTGGAGGCATGATTGATGCGATGAATGCCGAACTCTCTCTCGGCACTGTAGCAACAGTAGGCGATGCCGTCAAATGGCTAGGGTACACCTATCTCTTTGTGCGGATGCAAAGAAGCCCACTGATGTATGGTAAGTGGTCCCTCTGAGATGGCTATCATGACCCTTACAGTGGCATGAAGGGTTATCCTATAATGACTTGCAAGATGATTCGTCGCTAAGTGGCAAGCGACACCAGCTAGTTCTCGCCTCGGCAAGCAGCCTTGAAGAGGCTGGCATGGTTAATTGTGCCAAAAACAACGGTTCTTTTACTATCACCGACCTTGGAAGAATTGCGGCAAAATACTACATCCGTCACAAGTCAATCGAAATCTTCAACGGAGCCCTCGGAGCGCACATGGCTGAGGAAGGGGTTCTCTCCATGATCAGTCTCAGCACTGAGGTAAGTGATTTCTGCCAAACATTACATCGCTACACGAATGGTCATTAAATCGATCACAGTTTGATCAGATCCAAGTTCGGGATAGCGAGACAAAGGAGCTTGCTTCCCTACTTGATCAAGCACGATACGACGTGGAGGTGAGTGGAAAATATCGCACGAGTGCTTGGTTTGACTTCCTTCCGTCCAGAATGCATTTGAAAACAGTTCGGGCAAAGTCCATATAAGTGGAGAGAGTTCCGAGAACAAGTCGAGAAAAGCCTTCAATGAGCCAGAACTATTGTTCACGCGACAAGGCAAAGTCAACGTATTACTCCAAGGCTACGTCTCTTGGATTTTTTTGGAAGACTTCGCTCTGGTTTCGGATATGCAATATGTCGCTCAGAACGCCGGACGTATTGTTCGTGCCCTTCTTGAAATAACTATCAGCAAAAAATGGGCAAGCACAACTGCTGTGTTGATGAAGATGAGCAAAGCCATCGAAAAACGTCTTTGGCCCTCTGATCACCCACTCAAGCAGTTCCACCTGAAACAGGATGTCCTCTACGGCCTCGAGCAATTCGGCTCTGACTACTCAGTCTCAGACCTGCTGCAGATGTCACCTAAGGAACTGGGAGATTTAGTTCATCTCAACCCAATCCATGGACAAGCTATCCTTGACGCCGCCAAAGAGTTTCCTGCAGCCCAAGTCTCGTATTCTTTGCGCCCTCTCGGACCCGACGTTCTCAGAATCGATACCCACGTGCGTGGTTCCTTCTCGTGGAGTTCCAAGCATGACTCCGTTGAGCCATTCTGGCTCTGGGTTGAGGATCATGAGGAACGAGTGATCCTACAGGTAACCTATCTACAGACGTGTTGGATGTAGAGTTTCTGTTTTCGATACCAGAAGGAGAGATCCCACCCTTTGTGACCATACGCTACGTCTTTGAGAGATGGATGGGCGCCGAGGGCAAAGTTGATGTTCCTTTCGACGAGCTGGTCATGCCTGCTCAGTCCAACAGTCATACGCCACGTCTCACTATCCCGTTCTTGTCGCTCTCTGTCTTGCAGAATAACATTCTCGGCGAGCTATTCGCTGCGAAACTACGGATTCTAAACGCAATTCAAACGCAAGCCTTCTGGAGCACAGTGAATACAGCGAACAACGCCCTTGTCTGTGCGCCGAGCGGTTCTGGCAAGTCTACTTTGGGCCACATCTTGGTGTGGTGAGGTGATCCTCATCTCCTCCCGTCTGAGGTTATTGAATTTTTGGACAGCGAGACATTAACTCGCATTGCGGAGCACGGATATGTCCTGGTCATCGCACCACGACACAGCATCGTCATGGAGTGGATGTCGGATTTACGTGGAATACTGTCGGCTATGGGTTTCTCCATGAGTTTTGTCGGGCGCTCGGGTGCGCTCGCACCTGCAAGAAGTAAAGAAATACGCCTGACCACCTCAATCCATCTTCTGGCCGCGCTCTCCGAGGAAAAGGACCTGGCCCAATCATACCCGGGACTGCAGCTGGTAGTCCTCGAGAACCTGGAGCAGTTGGACCCGTATTATGAGCTCGCCTTATCCGCCCTGCGCCGCGTCATCCAAACTCAACCGACCCGCGTGGTAGGTTTCTCTGCGTCGCTGAACGACGCAGCGGACCTAGCTACGTGGCTCGATGTAGCCCCATCTGCCTTCCACAGCCTTAGACCAAGTGACCGGGAACAGTCGCTCAAAGTGGTTGCCCATACATTCGCGATCCCCCACTCTGCTGCTTTATTCAAGGCCATGGGCAGACCTGCATCCGCCGCCATCCTTTCTGCCAACCCCGGCCCCGCGATCGTGTTCGCGCCATCGCGGACTCTGTGTCCTTCCGTCGCTCTGGACCTCATCGTCAACTGCACCCTCGAAACGGGGGCAGAGTCCGGATACCTCCCATCTGACGTATCCGTGGCGTTCCTCCAGCCCCACATCCGCAGGCTGCGTGACCGCGGCCTATCCGATTTCATTTCGAAGGGGGTCGGCCTCTTCCATTCAGGCATGCACAAGCAAGATCGCGCCACCGTTTTGGAGTTGTACGCCGCGGGGGTCGTCCGGGTGCTCGTCGTGTCCAGGGATACGTGCTGGACCCTCCCCGTCCGTGCGGCTGTGGTCGTGGTAATGGGCACGCAATATTTCATCGTCCAGGAAGATGGAGCGAGGCGCCAGTTGCGCAACTACACCCTCGAGGAACTTGTCCACATGCAAGGACGCGCGGTTCGTCACGGAGACATGGGTCACTTCCACCTACTCTGCCAAGCGGAGGACAAAGACACGTACATGCGATTCCTGGAGGGAGGGCTCCCGCTGGAGTCCCGGCTCCTGGGCTCGGATCAATTGCGGCAGTGGTACAAGCACCATCGCGACCGGGGCCACATCCGAAACAAGCAAGAAGGCGTCCAGGCGCTCTCCTGGACCTTCCTAGCGCGACGCGTCGCTTCCAATCCTACCTATTACGACAACACGGGAACTCGGGACGAACGCCTATCAAGAATCGTGGATGAGTTGGAGGGATGGATTGTTAGACCATAGTCAAGGTGGCTCATCTGCCATAAAAATTGACACGACCGCAGCTGCTGGGCAACGCTAGAGTTGCATTCTATACTTTTTACAACACTCGGGATTTCGACCACTGTACTATTTTGTCTACTCAAGAAATGACGTCCTTCATCTGTATCTCTATGCCAAGTACTTTTTGAGGTTCTGCAGGCGCTCTACAGCAGCTTTCAACGTGTCTAGATCTTTGCAAAATGAAAAGCGGATGTAGTTTTCCCCGAGGGACATATGTTCTTTGCAGTAGAACTTGGATCAAATGACGTGAGCTAGCACAATTAGGTTGGAAACATTATGGATGCATACCTCGCTCACTGGGATCGAGGAGACTCCGATCTCCATCGCGATGAACCAGCACGCCCTGGTCAGAAAGTTAGTGGCATGTCCCATCTAGTCAAGGCCCGAGCGCTAAAAAAGCACCGAAAATCGCGGCCCCTTCCTAACACGCTTTCTGGAAAGGGATAATCATCGGGGAACTTGACGCTGGACGAGTCCTGCGAGGAGGACGAATATGAATAAGGGTGACCACGATTGGGGCATTGGGACGAACCATCAAGACGAAATAGGTCCCCTCTGGAAGCGAGTAGGTTACCCCGAGTCGGTCGAAGGCGCTGACAAAGAGGTCACGTCTCTCCTGGTACTCCTTCAGCTGAGTTTCGAAGAATCGGTGTGTGGCTGCCTGTTCAAGTCCAGCGGCGGCAGCCTCCTGGAGAGGGGAATTCGTGCAGAACACAATCCGGGTGCTGGCTGCCAATGTCGGGTTGATGATAGAGGGTGGTCCAATGAGCCAGCCCACTCGCCACCCAGTAGCAGCGAAGGACTCTAGGAAGATGAGGAAGATGAGAAGGAGCTGCCCAGGAGGCAGAAGATAAACTCACTTCCGGCAGACCCAACGGTAACAGTGCGGTCCCACATTCCAGGAAGTGTAGCGATGCGAATGTGTTCTTTGTTGTCAAAGACCAAACAGTCATACTGGAATAACAATGTTGAGGGGGTGCACACAAGGCCGAACAATTCCGAACCCACCACTTCGTCTGCCATAACGAGAAGATTGAACTCCTCTGCAAGAGCGGCAATATTCTCTAACTCGGCACGAGTAAAAACTTTGCCAACGGGGTTATGGGGGGTGTTTACGATAATGATTTTGGTACGAGGGGTGATGGCGGCTCTGAAGGACATATCTAGCACGACGCTTCGAGTTATGTGCGAGAGGCTGACCTTAGTTCTTCAAAATTCAGGGTCCAATCGTTACTGGTTGGCTTTGGTATATCGTGCGAAGGGGGGTGTAAGGGGACATATACGGGCTTTCCGCCATTAAACGTGACAGATGGCAAATACTGATCAAAGAATGGTTCGAACATAATAACTTCGTCTCCATGCTCCAGAAAAGCGGTGAAGACAGAGTATTGCCCTACGCGTCATGACTGGTAAGAGAAGTTTTATGCTAACGGAACACCGAAAAACGTTTTACCTTCATTAGCCCCGCTTGTGACAAGGATCTCAGAGTCGATGTTTAGATCTCTGTTGAACTGGGGGCCATAGAACTGCTTGATCGCTTGGCGTAGACGCGGACGTCCCCTGGGATGAGAGTAGTGGTTTGGTCCCACTGTATTGAGGGCTTCTTCGGCGGCGCTTGTGATCCATTTAGGAGGCGCAAAGTTCATGTAACCCTGACCGAGGTTCAGGCAGTCGGATGGCAGGTTGGCCGCACTACAGCATGTCAGAAAGTACGGGATGAGAGACAGGAGTTGGGACATACTTGAAGATTGACCACACATCCTGTTCTAGGGCGCGTCCCTCATGAAGACGAGACGAGAATGGTATCACGACGGGTTCGCGCCGGTTGATGTCATGTTGCAAACCTTTCGAGACACCATTCTGTGGTTGAGACATCTGTGAGTAGAGAGCGGCGAGAGATCGGTTAATTGATTTCCTGGTTACTGCTGAGAGGACGGTAAGCATGGACGTAACTTTACTCGAATCGTTTTCAGCGATACAAGTTGCTGCACTGGCGTCGGAGGACATGCGAGGTATTTGCCGGTCACGTGCACTAGGTTTGTCAGCAACAACTCGAAAAGGCCAGGCGCGCTTCTGCTATCGAGCCTCGTAAGACTTCATTGAGAAAATAAGGCACACTTCCACGAGCTGTTCCACCTTCGCCAAAATAATGAGCGATACGGATGATAGACATCTCCTTGGGACAATAGAGGAGTACGTGTCCTATTTATTCCATCTACGGCCACGTGCTAGTATCACACTCACACATTCTAACGACGTGACGACGTCTAGGACGGCAAGTACCCACTCCGATTCTTTCTCATACCCCGCAGCCGCAGATGCACCGGAAGTTGCCCATTCCCTCGAGGCAAGCAATGATGAGGAAGAGGATTTTGTCTACCCTGGCGTCGAGGATGATGTTGCAGCTTCGGACGCGCTTCCTTTGCAAATCTCTGAGACTATTACGTCTACCCCGTCTCCTTCTGAGAGCCAAGTAGCTGTTCCACTCGACTCGTCAGAGCTGACCGAATATCCTTCATCAAATGAAGCCCTGCACGAGACATCGCCTCCTCGCCCGCCGCCAAATCCAAACTCCTCTTCTCCCACACAACGTCACGCATCCCCTGCTCAGCTTGAAGCGCTTTATGCTGCCGCCTCCTCAGGTGATTTACCTCTGTTACAGCGAATCATACGGAATGCTTTGCAGACCGGCAACGTTGAATCATTTTCCCTTGTCAATGGCGCGTCTTCACGAACCGGATCGACGGCATTGCATGCTGCTGCTGGCCGAGGTTATCTTGATATTGTCGAATGGCGTACGGCTTGCTACTCTCTCATGCCACTTTATTCCTGATGATGCACACATAGTGGTCGAGGGTTGCGGGGCCATTCCTGATTTAGAGGATAGGGAAGGAGAGGTATCAGGCGTCACCGTTCACCCTTGCTCTTTACGTGTTACTAACTTCGTTAGACCTCCTTACATAAAGCTGCTCTACACGGTCGATTGGAAATTGTCCAGTTTTTGGTCTCAAAGGACGCAGATGTCCATGCACAAGACGCTGACGGTTGGACGGCTTTGCATAACGCATGCTCCAAGGTATGTAGCTCGCTTCCTGCTTTACCCACTCCCGCCTACTTTTAGAGAAAGGGTTATTTGGACATCGTTCGGTGGCTGTGTGAACGAGGCGGCGCAGCTGAGTCAGTCAATGGTGTGCCCGGCGTTGATATACGCAGCAAAGGCGGATGGACCCCTCTCAGTGAGCTTGGTCGGTCCACTGCCATCCTAACACTGAAAGTATTCTAGTGAACGCGTCCTCCAAGGGTCATTTTCCTATTGTTCTTTACCTCCTGACGAAGCAATCCGCAAACCCGCTCGTCCGAAACAATTGGGGTGAAACAGCCTACGATGCATCAGCTGCCGTATTCGAAGTATGGATTTGTGAAGTAAGCCAATTTCGGTTCTTTGCGCTTGTTGTCAAACGACAGTTTTCTTGCAGGTCCTTTCGAAGTTCGAGGCAGAGCAATGGCGACATTCCTCTATCACTTATGATCCGTTGGCTGTGCATACCACGATTCCTCTTATCCTGTATGAGAACCAACGGCTCGATACTCGGCTGAAGACCCTGGCCGTTTCTGGTGGGCGGCCAAGGTTTTCGCCATCTGGTTTGGGGAAAGGTGGACGTCGGCCGCCGTTTGAGTTAAAGTTGCTCAAGCCAGACGACGTGACGGGAAAGAAGCTCGTTCCTGCATGGAGGAGTGCCGTGCTTCTACCGTTAAGAGAGGAGCCTTCAAGCTCCCTAAGCTCGGTGTCAAGAATGTCCAGAGTGGTGTCGAGAGAAGCCACTTCTGGCTGTGAGTCGTTCTTCAAGATCAACTTCGTCCAGTCACTAAATTTGCCATCAGCTCTGACTGGACGTTAGACGTGACACTTCCCGAAGTCGATGCGGAAACGGGATGGCAGTATGCTCAGTCTTTCGATGACTCTGACGAACAATGGACACCTGAACCGCCTCCTCGACTTGAACGTTTATTGGCGGGTGGCTCCGCAGTAGCAGCGCTCAGCGCATCAGGCTCTAGCGGCGGCTCGCGCTCTCATTCCGGTTCGATCTCTGCTCACTCCTGGGTTCGAAGAAGACGCTGGGTACGCGTGATGAGGCGGCGTCTGGATATTCCTCCCTTGCCATTCCTCGGTCCCGACGGCCAGTATCACCATTGGCTACAAGACGGCACGATGGTGCCTTTCGAGGATAACGTCAATAACTTTGGGGATTCTGATGGCCAAGAGCTCTCGCCGCTTCCTAGTAACCCTCTTGCCTCGGCCCAGGACTATGTTGCCCGCGCCCGTTATCTCGCGGGTCCGCAGGTCGGAGATCTTGAAGCTGTTGGTCAGTTGAACTCCGCAGTCGAGGCTCGCAGAGCTATAGCAAAACTCGAGCGTGCCACGACGGAATTGAGGCAGGGCATTCTGGGTACGCTTTAAAATGATCATCTCCTCGGCTCTGATTGAAGTGGGTTATTTAGGCGACGATGACCTGGAACGTAAGACTCAAGCAGAGGTTCTATTAAATGCATTTAGTCGAGAACTTGAGCGGCGACGGTTGGCAGCCGGTGCACAGGGTTTGCTTCTTAGCACCGGAGGTACGATTCTCTCTAAACTACTTAGTACCACGCTAAGCGCTGGCATGCACAGATGATGACCATAGCGAAGAAGAGGACGACGACGACGAAGAATTTCATTATTCAAGCTCGTCGCTGCAGGGTACGATGCGTCCATCGTCTGTGCGATCATTCTCCGGAGATCATCTTGGCCGGAGGTCTACACCTCGAACACGAACACCGACGGACCTTACACCCCATCTATCACAAGCTCCCGAGTTCAGAGTCCCCACTCACGAGGCCCCACAAAAGGTGGTTGCACCAAAATATACTCCTCCTACCCCACATGAGATGCGTGCACGTTGGGAGAGAGATCACCACGTTCAAAGCTGCCGCGATTGTCAACGTCGCTTTAGTTTCTTGCTTCGCCGGGTATGTCTGACTCTTCCTTCTCTTCCTTCACAAGGCTGATTGCGACTCATTGGCCAGCATGTGAGTTGTGATATCATCTGTTTCCGTCAAAACCTGATGAAAGTCACAGCACTGCCGTCGATGCGGACGTATTTTCTGCGACCGTTGCTCATCGTCCAGGGTTCCCCTTGACCCATCCGAGATCGTTCAGGATCCCGCCTCCCTTGATTCCTCTGCATCGACGTCCTCTCAACGAGTTTGTCACTCATGCTACGATGCAGTGAGTGTTCCTGCCTCTAGCCGATTCCGTGACAATGGTGTGTCGTCGATGGAGAGGATCTTCGTCGACCAGGCGAGGCTTTCAGTCCCCAATCTGATACGAGAGACCAGCTCGCAGCTGAGCGATCTCGCAGAGTAAGCATGTCCACGTTTAACCAACGGGCTAGGCCACCCTTATATACTACAATTCCAGATGCCCTGTCTGTAGTCAGAACCTGACCGAGCTTGGCCCGGCTATGGAACAAGAGGCCCACGTCAAGAGCTGCTTGGATGGTAGTAGGGGACAGTCTCCGCAGACCGCCAAGTATTTGGTATATCAACTCCCTGGTGAAAGTACCCTTATTGGCATTGAATGTAAGATAATGTGATTACGTGAAGGCCAGGTCTACTCATTTCCCTTGATCTCAGGCGTCATCTGTCTCGAGGAGTTTGCGGAAGGTTCTATGGTTGCGCGTCTGAGTTGCTTCTGTAGTTTTCACAATGGCAAGCGCCAAGTTCAGTTCATGTGTTGCTGATTTTCTAATTTATGCCACAGCATGCTTGTCCTCCTGGCTTCAACGCGGTAAATCCTGCCCAGTTCACGCACGGGACCCGTGATTCAGGACTTCCTTTGTGCACACCACCACTGACTAAAATCATGATTTGACGCTCGCTATGATCGACTCACGTACCACACATGCTACACCGTTTGGCTAGTCTGTTTGCAATATAATCGCGTTCATGATACAAAGCTACATCGAGAAACAATACAGAGGTCTACAACACTAGTGGGCTGCTTAATTCTCGTCTCGAGGTTCATAAAACGTGTTGTAGTAAACCCTGCTAGTATCAACGCGGATTATGTCCGAAAGGTCCTCAGCATCGGGCTCAATAATGTCCTGACCCTTTCGCCCATCATCCTGGTCATCGTGAAACCACGTTGACGGGTCATCATCCTCCATGTCATCATCATCATCATCTTCGAGGTCAGACTCTGAAGGTTTATAATTCCTAAAAGCGGTAGACATTAGAACTATATTTTTCGGGAGAAGATCGGCGCGGTCACCGCACATGAAAGCCCAGATGCGTGCTTCTTGTTCTTCTCGGGTCAGTGTCTGGCCCTTCACCGATACGAGACCTTGTTTCTGCCGCCTCTCTTGCATGCGCTGTTTCCTCTCAAGATCCGCGGCGTGTGCCTGTTGCTCAAGTTCTATGGCTTCTTCAAATGATAACGCTGGCACCTTGTCCCCATTTTGTTGGCGGAAGGTGCTGCCCTGAAAGGAAGATCAATTTCAAAAAACAGAAACAGATCAGAGACACGTGGATAAGGAGCAGGGCAAATAACAACAACAAAATTTTTGGGGAAAGGGTGAGGGAGGAGTGGGGCGGGGAGATGCGACACGCACGAACTTTTCGAGAGCTCGCAGTTTAGCCTCGATTGGACGGGGTGGCCGAGAGGCCATGTCGGCACGCATCTGTTCATCTTCACTGATATGGGCGAGTTCGAGGCCGACCTGGATGTCTCTCATCCCTTCGACCTCAAGCAACTGTGCTTCGATCTTGGCTTGCTCGGCCATTATGCGCGGAACGTACGTCGATGTAGAGGGTGCCCTGAGAAGCGGGAAAAAATATATATAATAAAATAAAAAATCAAGATATATGCGTCAGACGTGGATGGACGGAGACGGAGAGAAACGGATACAATTGACTGACGGCGTAGCGAGGATCTTGGCGTTTCTGTCATAGCGATCTCTGAGTTCCCGGATGGACAGCTTTTCGATGGGAGGAGGCTTCGGCTTTGGCGGCACCCTGAAGCCAGGTATGGGAGCGACCTTTCTGGATCGTATTGGGGAGGGAGGGTCACTTAGAGGATATGCGGCCTGCATGGGTGTAGAAATGTCGATGTGGGTGCAGGAGACGGTGTGGACACGGCGGGCTAATTGACGACAAAGTCGACGTATTCTAATTCCGGTTTTATACATCCCAGTCGGCGGACCGGCGGTCGCCCGCCGTATGGACGGTACGTGTGCTGTGCTGTGTTTCACACAACGCAATTCATGACTCGTTACAGACTATCACTAGGCCAGACTACAATGCTACTGTACCAGTACACCAGTCATTCGCGACTACATCATTTATTTACATAAACATATCACCCTACACGCGATCAGGTCATCAGCGAACAGCATTAAGGGAGACGAAGAAAGATATTTACCGCCCCTGGAGGCATGAATTCGTCATTATCAGGGCCACGAAGGTTGCCCCCACCAGGCATACCACCCCTTGGGCCTAGACCAGTATTACCTGGGAATGGCCCTAGCCCTGGACCAACCGGATCAAATCGAGCACCTGGTGGCGCTCCCATCGGCGGCAAATAACCGTCACCACCCCATGGCCCGCGATTTGGAGGGGAGGACCCTCGTCCACGGCCAAAAATGGGATGATTCGGACCAACAAACATCCCATCGCCACCAGAACCAGGAAACAGTGGCGGTGGGCTGAAACCACCTAGTGGGTCGACACCCAATGGATCGAGGTCACGACGACCGATCTCGAGCGGGTTCCTAGATGGAACGTGAGAGGGCTCGCCAAAGGGACGCCAAGGACCATAAGAAGGCGAGAAGGGCTGTGGACGGGCAGGGTTGTTGGCTGGGGAGTCTCGGCTAGGACTATATGAGGACTGTGGAGGATCGGAGCCCTCGGAGTATCCTTCCTTGTACAAGCCAGGCATGATATTCTGAATTATCTTCAGCTTAAGCTGGCCGATAAAGTCCGCGACACGATTAGATGAAATAAAGCCGTGGATGAGAGGCGGAGGATTATCAACTTGCGCGTCAAACGGGAAGAAAGACGGAGACGTGAAGTCACTTGTAGAAATATCCAAAGATGCCGTTTTATCACTCTAATCCATATGTATTAGCTCTTGGAAAACGGGAAAGAAAATATGGTCACGTACCTCCACCGCGATGGCGTTGATCAACGTGCGGTTACCGAGCTTGACAACTTTTATAATGAACTCGAGGCTACTCTGCTCGTGACGATATCTAAGGGTGTAGTTTCCTGGTCCATTTGTGTTCCAGGCTTCTGGAAGTATGCTATTTAGAGTGGTACTCTCCGGGGTTGAATCGTCGACAGAGATGAGTCTGAAGGAGAGGGCATTGAAGGCAGAGTGGATCAGAGCAGTGATGGCATCTTGTTGGGATTCAAGTCGCTTTTTATTTGACGGCAAAAGGTTAAGAAGTGGTGCGATCAACGCTGAAGGGTCCAATATATCTGGAGCCATGGTTCAAGATTCAAGACTTTGTGTCAGGCCGACTGAAGGAAGAAGATAATAGGCGGTGATGATGTAATGTTATATAAGCGACACGTGGCAGTCCTGGGAAAGTTTTGGTGGCTTTTGACCTTTGACCTTTGACCTTCTTGATCTTGTCCTTGACCCTGGACGCGGCCCTCATTTAGCGCTTCGACTCATCTTCAACCATGCCCCGCAGAGACAGGTCGTATTCTCCGGACTCTTCAAACAAGAGGGTGAGACCTTCACATCGCTCTCGGACTCCGTCGCCGACCAGGCGTAACTCCCAAAGGCCTACCAGCTCAAGGCACAGCGACGACAGGGATCGCGATCGTTACAGAGACCGTGACCGCGACAGGGATCGTTATCGAGATAGCAGGGGCCGCGATTCGAGAGACGATAGGAGGGACGAGAGAAGAGATGACCGTCGTGATGACCGAAGAGATGATAGGCGTGATGATAGACGTAGAGATGATCGGAGACGTTCACGTTCTCGTGACCGACGAGACCGCAAACCTTCGCCCTCCAGAGATACCCCCGAAAAGACACAGTCAACCCCCCCAGTCGAAGATGAAAAGCTCAAGGCAAAGAGGGCAAAACTGGAAGCATGGAAAAAAGAGAGAGAGGCTAAGAAAGCCTTAGGTGAGGCCAAGGCCAAGGCCATGGCACTTGCTGGAAAGTCCGCTCTACCAGGTAAGTAGGTCTTTTTCTGCCGCCGAGTATTGTGATTTCATCACTTGATCCGTCCCTTCACAGCGTCGTCAACTACAGGCACATCGAAGCTAGCGGGTTCCTTGAATCGCTCCGCTTTCGGGGGCTTGGGACTTAAGGGCCTACCTCTTAAGCCCGATTTACTCAAAGGCAACAAAGCGGCGTCTTCTTTGGACGATTCAGTCGAAACGAAACGTCAGCTTGAGGTGCTTGGAGATATGCCTGCTGTCGATATGACCATGGCAGATGGGGAGGCCACCATTGGCGATCTTGAAGTCGACGATGACGACGAAGACGCGAACCGCCTTGATGCGGAGGCTAAGGCCAAAGCCCATGCCAAGGCAGAAAATTCCATGAAGGTGGATGACGACGACGACGACGACCCACTGGACGCTTTCATGGCTGGTGTCAAGGATGAAGTAAAGAAAGTAAACGCGGAAGATCTCATGAAGATGGTAGGCCCTGGTCGTTTGCCTGAACGAGGGGATGACAGGATGAATGAAGCCGGTGCAGATGATGATGACGGAGAGGTTGAAGCGGAAGACGAGTTGGACGCGACTGATCTCAACCCTGAAGACATTCTCGCTCTTGCGGCGAAGAAGGCAAGAAAAAAGGATCTGGCTGCTGTGGACCACGGCAAAATCAAGTATGAGCCGTTCCGGAAGGAATTTTATGTTCCGCCTCCCGAAGTTGCAGCCATGACTGATGAGGACGCCGATCTACTTCGACTCGAGCTCGATAGTATCAAAATTCGTGGCGTTGATTGCCCGCGACCAGTGACAAAATGGAGTCATTTTGGCCTCCATGCCAGTGTGTACGTGACTTTCTTTTCATTTCTCTTGCTTTTCCATCCATATTCACTACCTTTTCAGCTTGGACGTAATTAAGCGACTGAAATACACAGCTCCAACGTCGATCCAAGCCCAAGCGATTCCTGCCATCATGTCTGGCCGCGATGTTATAGGTGTAGCCAAGACAGGCTCTGGAAAGACTATTGCGTTCCTTCTTCCCGTTTTTCGTCACATCAAGGACCAGCGCCCACTCGAGCAGATGGAAGGGCCCATGGCAATCATCATGACACCAACTCGCGAGTTAGCTGTGCAGATTTACCGAGACTGCAAGCCTTTCCTAAAGGTGTTGAATCTTCGGGTAAGTGTCTGGTAGTGCTGTCATCTTGCAAAACACTAATGTTCCCTCATCAGGCTGTTTGCGCGTATGGCGGTTCACCAATTAAAGACCAGATTGCTGATATGAAGAAAGGGGCCGAGATTATCGTTTGCACGCCCGGCCGCATGATCGACTTGCTCACTGCAAACTCCGGTCGCGTCACAAACCTCAAGCGTGTAACATACCTTGTCTTGGATGAAGCGGATCGTATGTTCGACATGGGCTTTGAGCCGCAAGTCATGAAGATCGTCAACAACATCCGTCCTGACCGTCAGACGCTTCTTTTCTCAGCGACATTCCCGAAGCAAATGGACTCTCTTGCAAGGAAGATTTTGAAAAAGCCCCTCGAGATCACCGTGGGTGGCAGGTCTGTCGTTGCCGCCGAGATCGACCAGATTGTGGAAGTTCGCGCCGAGGACACGAAATTTAACCGCTTGCTCGAAATTTTGGGCCAGATGTACAATGACGATCCAGAAGCGCGGACGCTTATCTTCGTAGACCGCCAGGAAGCAGCAGACAATTTGCTACGCGAACTACTCCGCAAGAGTTATCTCGCTATGTCCTTGCATGGCGGGAAGGACCAGGTTGATCGTGATACCACTATCTCCGACTTCAAAAGTGGCGTTGTCCCCGTCGTCATCGCCACCTCAGTTGCCGCAAGAGGGCTGGATGTAAAGCAGCTAAAATTAGTCATCAATTACGATGCGCCGAATCACATGGAAGATTACGTCCATCGTGCTGGCCGAACTGGACGGGCTGGGAACAAGGGCACATGTATCACGTTCATCACCCCAGAACAGGACAGGTACTCGGTTGACATTTACCGTGCTCTCAAGGCGAGCAACGCGACAGTGCCCACAGAGCTAGAAGAGCTCGCTAATGGTAAAGTTGTTCTATGTATATACGTGAAATACAGCTTATTCACTTTGCACGTTCCCTACAGGTTTCCTTGAGAAGGTCAAAGCGGGCAAGGCTCAGGCCGCGGGGTCTGGCTTTGGAGGGAAAGGGTTGGACAAACTTGACAAAGAGCGTGATGCCCGAGAAAGGGCGGAGCGCAAGGCCTATGGCGAACCAGAAGACGAGAAGGCTGAGGTCTCTACAGAGAAGAAAGAGGGGGATGATATGACGTTCGGCAACTTCAAGGTCGAGATTAAACGCGGTCCGGCACCTGATACTAGCAAGGCGCTGCTTGGAGTTGCAGGCGCTGCCGCTGCTGCTCGGCGTCTCGCACATGCGAAGGAAGAGGAGAAGATGCAATCTTCTCTTCGCGCCGCAGAAGAGGCCGCTGCCCGAGCTGGCAAGGACAGCCCCGCTCATAAGCAAGCGCTCAGCGTCGTGGCAAAGCTAAATGCGCAACTGCGCGCATCGAAGCTTGCGCTCCAAGCCCAACTCCAGGCCGAGGACGTCAACCGCAAAGTCAATCCGGATGCGACCGATTTCCACGCCATTGTGCCAATCAACGATTATCCCCAGAAGGCGAGGTGGAGAGTTACCAACAAAGAGACTATGGTTCAAGTAAGTTTCGAAGGTAGATGCCTAGTGCCAAGATAATACGCTGACTATGCCTAATCTCTAGCTCATCGATATGACTGGCGCATCGGTGACAAACAAAGGTGAGGTGTCACGATTGCATGCATCCTAATTGGGGACGGGATCTGACGACTTTTCTGCAAGGAATCTACTACGAGCCTGGAAAGGAGCCTCCATCAGACGGCCCTCCCAAGCTCCACCTTCTCATAGAATCCAACGAGGAGTTCCGGGTACGTCGTTTGACTCCTCGTCATCATTTTTTGAATTGACGATCACATAGGTGGAAAATGCCGTTCGAGAAATCAAGCGACTACTTATCGAAGCTTCTACAGCTGCACTCCAAGCCGAGATGCGCAACCCTTCCGCGCCATCCGGACGCTACAGCGTCGTTTAAGTCGCAATCGTTTTCGGACGTGTCTTCATTTGTACCTACATCATTTGCCTCTCCGTTAATTTTATTCCCTCTCTAGAATGGATTGAAAGGCACCTAACAGGACGATATGGTTGTAAGGAGATATGTAACGGCCGTGATCGAGGGAATCGGTTGTGAGACGTTCCACGCTCAATATCATGAAAAGGTTATGTCAACGTGCAACGCTGTATGACTTGTCACCCCTGTTCACATGCTCACACTTGACGCATCTTCGCGTGGCCGCTTTTCTCATCACCTATGTCAGTGAAGATGTCAAGTCTAATTTGTCGTGCGTGCGAAGGTCTCATACAGTCATACAGACAGTCGGATCGGATGAAGACGGCTCCGCTTCAACCTGCGGGCCGACCTTTGCACCAGGAACGGGCCCCAAGCAAAAATAGGTGGTTACAAGCACATTAAGCCTACGATTAGGAATCTCATCGCTCTTTCCGTTGGCGTTGACCAGGGCCGTCGTGAGTTCCATTCTATGGCTCGATCCGTTCTAGGAAACTCTACCGCTCGAGAGAACAACACGTTCGAGATGTCCTCAGAGCTATCTATGATTACGATTACTAGAGATGGTACTACAAGTACGCTGTGACCTGAGGCAAACTATCGTGGTCCTAACTCAGTACGATGAAATCGCCGAGTGTGGCGCCGAGTTCTCGTCGTTGGGCCGAAATAGCTTGAATACAGTACCGCCATTTGCAGGTTTCCGCAATCTCAGAGCCCAAGTTGTGATCGTGGACATAGCCACGACCACACGACTTGGTGAGTCTCCGCGGCACCTCGCATCACTCGCTGTCATTCGTTCAATAAAGTACGTCGCCTGGGCGATGTAAGCCCATATAGCTCGGGCAGTGGACCATATGACCTGCTACACCTTGGAACTCGGACTAGGAACTCCACCGTGACACTAGGTCGAGTTATGCCAGTTTGACCGTTGACCGATGCGAACTTGAATGTATTTGTCTGTCACGCAGAGGCGGTTGTAACCCCCGAAAGGATCCCGAACCCATTTTAACCCATCCTCTCCACACAGATAGATTCTCCCGGGACACTCTTCTCTCCATCCTACGACTCATGGATATCGCCAACCCTGTGACCTACCATGTTTCCCTATCGCTGTCACCTGAGCCTAGGCAACTCGGGCTTGAGTTGGATACCATGATGAAGAGTGTTTCTGATATCTCTCATTCGATACCAATAGACGGTCAAGGAAGCCACATCGCCTTCACGAGCAAAGACAAAGCCTTCGGAGATGTCGAACTTGAGGACGACTGGACCCTCGATACAAGGAACCCACGCAACTGGCCTATAAGTAAAAAATGGGCGGCCGTGAGCGTGGTGCGTTCTTCTGGTCGGTTTTACAACTGGATGCTCAGATACGTGTCCTTGCGACATGATAGGTTTCAATTTATACCGTCGTCGCCGCTATTGTCAGCTCTATGATGGCACCTGCTTTGCCAGAAATCGCAAATCAATACCATATCGTCAATGACACAGAAGTTGCTCTGACGCTATCCATATATATGCTTTCCTATGCTCTAAGTCCACTCCTTTTTGCGCCGTTATCGGAAATGTTTGGAAGAACATGGGTGGGTTCCGTATCACGGTCCTTCTGCTGTTGTTCTTAGCAATGAATTTTCTAGATTCTTCACATCAACAACCTGTTCTTTATCCTCTTTAACTTAGGCTGTGCGTTCGCGCCATCCAAGGCTGTCTTCATCTGCCTCCGCTTTCTCTGTAAGTTAAAGAATGATTTCTGTTTAGAGGGCTCTGAAATTAGTGCAGGTGGTTGGGTGGCTGGTTCACCCAACTCCATCGGTGGAGGTATCGTCGGAGACGTATTCGCCGCCGAGGACCGGGCTTTGGCAATGGCGGTCTACACCTTCGGCCCCGTCATCGGTGGGTCTATATCCTCCGAGGTTCCTTGCTTTGCTCTGAACCGCGGTTCCCTGGAGCTCCCGCGATCGGACCCGCTATCGGTGGATATATGACCGAAACTATCGGGTGGAGATACCTCTTCATCCTCGTCGCTGGTCTTGGTGCAGTCGCTTCCGTAGGTGGCGCCCTTCTGTATCATGAGACATACGCCCCTGTCATCCGCCGACGTATCATGCAAGAGACAAAGGCAACTGGGGAAGCATCGGAAAGCCAACTCCATCTTCCCAAAGCTCGGGGAAACCGCCTGAATTACTTTT
>WNFC01003196.1_pt1 | contig 17698 bp, 20 predicted proteins | sample 5400541 | NCBI WGS metagenome assembly WNFC01 (sample SAMN13153342, study PRJNA577476) | soil metagenome | isolation source: 120 cm saprolite under Douglas fir tree site 2 hole 2 replicate 1 | place: USA:California | collected 2015-04-18
TTTACCAAGCGAAAGGCTGCTGCCACCGCATCGCCATCTCCCAGACGCGCACCAGCAATCGCTTGCGCCCAGGGCTAACCGGCAACCCGGATCTTTGCCGGATCGGCAAACGCCGGCATGACGTCGCGCGCAAAGCGACGCAACTGGTCGCGCGAACCCGGCCCGTTCAGCAGAACATAGGCGATGCCGGCTCGGCGCAGGCTCTCCAGCTTTCCGGCGATTTCATCCGGCGTACCAAAAAGGGCCGATTGCTCGCTGGCCTCGCGGGTATCCGCAAAGCTGACCATGCTCGATTTGTTATCGCCGGCAGGGGACTGCGCCAAACTGGTCATCCGTCGCGTTGCCGCAAGGCGGCGCTCGACGGCGCTCGCCTTGTCGGCCGCGTCCCGCGCCACGTAGAAAGCGCGCGCGACTGCCACCGTCATGGGGTCGAAGGTGTGGCCGCGCTTTTCAACCTCGGCCTTGAACAGATTAAATCGCTCGATGATCGCCTCCGGCAAGGCGAACTGGTCAAGCATCAGGCCGAAGCCGCGCTCCGCCACCCGGCGGATCGAGTCCGGATTTCCAGCCGCCATCCAGATCGGCGGGTGAGGCTTTTGTGCGGTCGGCGGCTCGACGACGATATTCTCGAAGTGCCAGTATTTGCCGTGGTGAGAAAAGCGCTGTTCCGACGTCCAAGACTTCAGAACGAGCGCGAGCCCTTCTTCGAATCGTTCCTCGGCCTCCGCCATGGGGATACAGAAGCCGGCGAATTCATTGTGGCGGTAGCCTTTGCCGACCCCGAATTCGAGCCGGCCATGGGACATCAGGTCGATCGTGGCGGCCTCTTCGGCAAGCAGTACGGGGTTATGCCATGGCAGCACGACCACCGCGGTGCCGAGCCTCAACGTCGATGTACGGGCGGCCACCCACGTTAGAAGGTTAAGGCTTGCAGATACTTGTCCAAATCCGGTGAAGTGATGCTCGACGACGAAAGTGCTATGAAAGCCAAGCCCTTCGGCCTCCACATTGTAGTCAACGAAATCCTTAAAGCCCTGCGCACTATCCACATCGACGCCGCCGCGTTGCGCCTGGGCGCTGCCAAAAAGGCCAAATTTCATGGGTTGATCCGATAACGCGCTTGTTCTTAGTTATTTTAATTTGTCACATATTGCGCTGCATCGCTACCCTGCACTCCGGCACCGGCTGACCCCGGTCGAATCCGGCCTTTGCGGCCTGCATTGCAATTAACTATGTCATTACAAAGAGTTTCAGACGAGGCGCCCCGCGCGACACCGCAGCCGCTACATAGGGCGTGGAGACTTTGCACCTATGTCAACCAAGCGCAATAGGGTTCCGGAACTGCAACGGCAGCTCCTGATGGCTGGGATTAAGCATCCCAATGGCCGGTTGAGGTTTGCGAAAGGCTCGGCAGAAACGCTAGCGACCACCTATGCGGCTCTCCTCAGCCTGCAACGCAAGAAGTTGATTGAGCCGGAAAAGCCCGTCGATCCGGGCATGATGACCTGGAAGGTCACGAAGGCCGGCAAAGCGGCGGTCGCCGAAAAGCCTAGTCGGTAACGCTTGACGGGAAAGGCCGCGGACACCTGATTTGATTGTGGCCCCTGTTCCCCCGCAAGCGGGGAAAGGAGGCCTGGGTAGGCAAGCGAGGCCTAATCCGCGCTGGAATCAAACCTCAATCAAAAGAAAAAGTCGCGCTGGTGGGCTTTCCGTTCTGCCCTCCCGTGTCGGCGGAAGCGAACCTCTTCGGCATCGTCGGCGCAGAATTCGTTGCAAAAGAACTGACCGTTTGGTGCACGCCACGGCTGCAACTCTCCGTTCACGATCGGCAGACCTTTTCCGCAAAACGTGCAGCGGGCCGCTGCGTCGTCATTGAGGCATTCGTTCATCTGTTGTCCTTAACCCCCGATCAAAAACGCAATCCCCGGTGGTTGGTTGCATATCAGAGTCTTTCACTGCTGACAGTTGCCAAAATGACACACATTTGATCGATAATAGCCTTGATCCCTGGAGCCTTGTAGTACCGTTCGCGAGGACGACGCGCGACGTTGAAATTACAGGTGTTTTGTAACGCGGTCGGCCGCCAACAGATGTTGCGGATTTGATACAGTTGAGCAGAAAACAACAAATATTGCTGCCGCGGTTTAACGCTTAAAATTAGGGAGGTGCCAGCGGTGAGGATTCGGTGCCGCGCGCATGCAAAACGCTGCGTTAAGGCACTAAAGGCCTGTCCTCAATGGAGGCGACGCCCGGAATTGAACCGGGGTAAACGGTTTTGCAGACCGCTCCATAACCACTCTGGCACGTCGCCGCTGAAAGCAGATATCTAAACCGGCTCAAAAGCTTAAGCAATAGCTGTCTCATCGCTATCACCGTTCATTCTGACACTCATTCCGCGTCCATTCTGAAACTCTCGCCCACGCCCCATACATCCCACGATAGAACTACAGGACCAAATTCCCGTCAGTTCGTTTGCCGACTTACGGAAGTCCTCTCTGAAGTGCGTCTCGCCCCGCAGCCGTGATCATGACCTTGCCAATCTCGATCGGCGTGTCGCCGGCCATGATCACTCTCCGCTGCACTATCGCGAGCCCAGTGCTAACGAGGCCGGCCAGCATCCGCCGGCTGAAGCCGTGGCCGTACGCAAGCATCTCCTCAGTGGCGCCATGCGGGCTACTGGCCAGTAGTTCCAACGCTCGGCGCTGTTCTGAGCGGAGGCGACGTTTGCGGGGAGACTTCGCCATACCTCCATAACACCCGGCGAACGCCGCGGGTGTTCGCGAAAACCCTGGGAGCGCCGCAAGCAGAATTGCCCGATGGACCAAAGCTCTGGGCAAACCTGCCACAGGATGATGCGATCGACCGCCAAGATTCGGCGGACCGCTCGCAAAATGGCGGAATAGATTAAGGGCGGCAGGGAGTTGCCCGGGTGCACCGGAAGGGCTCGCAGAGGCTGCGGGCGCCGCCGGCGGCGGGCTGGCTCAAGGATCATCCCATCGTCGCAAACGAGGATGAGCCCACCCTCGCAGAGGCTGCGGACGCCGCTCCATCGTCCGATGAAGTTGCACATAGCCGTCCTCGGTAAGACCGCGCTACCAACGGCACCATGGTCGCTCAACCAAGGGCGGCTCTCAATCCGTTACCTACCCGTTACCCCCGAAGCCTATGGGTGTCCAATCGGCGGCGAGGCCGCCGTTAGCCCAACTTTACCAGGGTTAAGTTGGCATTCACGAAGGGCACCAACTATCAGACTCGATTTCAGTTGGGACCGCCATGTTTCCAAAGGGCATTTTGAATGGGAGAGAGAAACGACGGACCTTCTAAACAAGTCCGGCCCGCCTGGACACCGGCCACACACGAAGGCGATCTTCGGCAGCTGGCTTGAGAAGCTCTGTACCGGCCTCGCCGCTCAGCCATGGCCTGACATTCGCCTTGTCGAGCATCACCGGCAAGCGATCGTGAATTTGGCGCGTCAGCGCATTGGCATCCGTGACGATGATTGTGCACGAGGTCACAAGCTCCCCGGTCTCGAGATTCCAGCATGTCCGTTGGGACCTAGGCGGGCTCTCCTGGTCGAGCTCGTGACCCGACGCGAGGTCCACAAATCGTCTTCACAATTCATTGTTCCGACCTCCAAGGTGGAGTCGGGTCGAACTGGCATTCTGACTCTTCGTGGAGAGTTGCGGCAGAATCGATCGTCCGGCCGTACGCTCTTTTTTCAAATTCATCGCCAGCTTCTAAACCGTTGAACTTCTCAGACTTGCCCCCGACATCGCGAGCCCAATGAACGATCTCATGGAGCACCGTAGATTCCCATGGCATCCAGTCAAACCAATGGAACTTCTCTTTCGCGTGTTCCCACACTCTAGGCTGCCGATGCGTGTGCTGTTCGTACAGAAGAGCGACCTTTGGGTGGATGAAAACGGTCTTTTGTCTTGCCCAGTACCTGCCCTGTCTGCCGGGCGGCGCGCACCCGATGACAACGAGCGGTCCTCTGCCATAAGTCACACCGTCTGTTGCCAATGAGTCGCTTTCACAAAAAAAGCGAAATGCATCCCAAACCTGAGGGCGTTGCCTCAACATGTCGGGTGCAAGAAAATGTTGCAGGTAGTGATCACAGAACGGAAACTGATCGCGTTGCCGAAATTGCATTTCATTCCTCCATGGCAGCGCTTGCCCCGGTCCTTGCGAAGATTGGGATGTGAGGGACCGGGGCTGCACGTGCGGGCAAGCATCGCCGCCCGCACGGTTTGTGCGAGGTGGCTAGCCTCTACTTCCGTTTTGGAAATCGCGATTCCTGTCGTACCGCGAAGTCGGGACGGACGGCGTGTAAGGACCGCCTTCGTTTAACCCGTAGGGGGCTACGGAGGCGCGCGCGTCGGTCGGGACCACTGACAGCTTCGCAGGGCGCACTTGCTTCGCCATGGCGGGAGAGGCCAAGAGAGCGGCGACGCCTCTAACTGATAAAATCACCTTGAGATTTGCTTTCATCGTTCAATCTCCTTCAGAAAAATTGAGAGCATTCCCCTGACCACAATGTCCCGCGTTGCACGATCACAACTGTGATCGAGCCCCTAAGTCGTTCAGTTATTCCGAAAAGTTCATTGCTGCAGTGCAGGCCTGCCATGCTCAAAAACACCCACTATTCGCGACGCTGATCGGGTTGGGGGCGATTGAATTTCCCTTTATGTGACTTGCCTCACATTGAAAACGGCAAGGATTTGCGAATGTGGCAATGACACAACCAAGGGGGGGAGCATGAAATTGATCGTTGCCGGGTCGCTTGCCGTCGCGCTGGCGGCAAACATCGCCCAACCGCGCGCAGCGCTCGCGTGGGGCGACGACGAGCACAAGGTGGTTGCCCTGATCGCTCAATCGTTTCTGGAAAAGGACGTTCGTAAGCAGGTCAACTTCTTGCTCGCAGCCGGCAGCGCGGGGTGATTGAAGCAGGCTCGGTCGAGCTCCGGAGCGGTACCTTACTTCGCGCGCTTTAGAACAGCCTTCCATTGGCAGTCGAAACTCGTGAATGTCCCCTCGAACTCATCTCCCGTGAATTGTCCCCAGAGGGGCTGAAAGCCTATCGTCGCCCCAACCGCGCCATCCGCGACCACGGTTCCGTTGATCTTGGGCGCATCGCGCTCAAATCTTGCTTCGCCTGACACATCGCGGCCTTTGACGGTGAACTTAACAACAGCTCGCTTGCATCGCGCACCGGTCGGTGTCGCCGTTCCGGTCCATTCGCCGTCATATGGACCTGCGGCGCCGACCCTGTCGAACAGCGGCAGAAACAGAAAGAAAACGGCCGCAAAGACGATGAGCAGGCCGTTCATGACAAAGCCTCCCTGCGGTGCGTCATTCTATGGTGGTATCATGCCATGCCTGCCACTAAAGAGAAACCTCTCGACCTCCCGACCTGGATTGCCCGCCAGCAGAGCGGGCGAGCCGTACAGTCGGCAAGCGATGAAACTCGCGTGAGTCAAACGGTCGCGGCGCCGTGTGCCGCCATCGTCATCACTTCCGCCACCATCGAAGACCGGAACGTGGTTTGCTCGCGATTTGCCTGAGACGGTTGCCGAACTCGTCCGCGGTATCGCCTACCAGACCGAGATTCGGGTGATGTTGAAAACCCGAGTGCGTCATCTTCGCAGCCTCAAGCGCCTGCTTGGCTTCGTTCTCGGCTTCCAACGTCTGACCTTGTTCATGGAGGATGAGCGCCAGCGCACCGTGTCATTGGTAGAGCTGGACGGGGAAAGTCAGCCAATCCTTGTGCTTCATCAGAACTTGGATGGCTCTGTCGTAACGCGCGCTCATGCGCTTAATCGCGATGAGAACCGGCAGCTCGTGAAAAGCCCAAGTCCGAAAATTCGGAACGGCGTCCTCGCGGGCAAGCACCGCCTCGAAGGCGAGGACTGCAGCATCCACGTTACGAAGGGCAACATGGGCGCGCGCCCGATAGAAGTGCGCCCCAGCTTGCTCAAGATCGCCGCCCAAGGTGAAATATTGATCCAATAGCCGTAGAGCAACCTCGGGACAGCCCGACGCAAGTGCTCTTGCCTGATTGCGCAGGTACCACGTTTTGTTCCTGGCCCGCGCGAGCTTATTGAAGAAAACTGCCTCGATCTCCCCGTTCCAGGAGGTGTTCCGCCACCAATCGTCTCTCCCCATGACACGACCTCGTTTGCCGGCCACCTGCTCACTTGGGTTTATCCATGCGAGACGAGTAAGAGACAGGATCAAGCGTGTTCACGAATTTCTTCATCGAGCAACGCAAGCAAAAATGCGCATTGTTCTTTGGTCAGGCACAAGGTCACTAAATCGTCCATCGTTCGACCAGCAGTGACGGCGGCATCTATGGTCGCTCGGATGGTGCACAAATTACCAAACGACCTGTGCTCTTTGAGACTCAAATCGGTCAGATGTTGCGTGATGGTCATCAGTTTTTGGACCTGATCGACGGATAGGTCCTTCACGCTGCCGCCGATGACTTCGCAGGCAGCCTCGATCAATTCTTCTTTGGTCATCGTGGTGCTGTTCCCTCCATCCCGGCATCCGGTCGGGACGGTCTCAATTGCGAGCAGTCTAAATGTCGCAGTCACTTAGTCCGGCCGCGCTTCGCCGCCGCTGCCAGAGCTTGATCAAGCAATCGGCGAAGCGCTTCTGAGCGCGTGCAATTAACGGAGTTCCATTCCATGGCCCAGGCTGAAGAGTCCCCTACACCGAAACCCGCCCCGCGTCACGGTCTCATCCCCGTCTAATCCCACCGATGGCAATGTCATACCCGCAACCTGACCACTGCCGCACGCAAGCGCGCCCACAGGCCGGTGCGCTCAAGAACTGGTCGCACCAATCCCACCATGGGACGCAGTCTCAGATAGATTCTGTGGCGTAGAGTGAGCCGGTGCAGGTACACCTTCTCGAACTCATCAGCCTCGTGGCACGGCTTTACCGTCGTGGGGTGGCGCAGCGGGAATTCCATCGCACGGCTTGGCACAACGTACCGCTCGTCGGGAACAAATGTGTGCGTCGCCGCCGGGCCAAATCCGATATTGGTGACGAGGTTGACGTCAGGGACGATCGAAAGGCCGTTCCGCGCCAACACGCAATACATCCATCGGTAAGCCCAAGTGTCGATTTTGCCGGCTACCACGTAGTCGAAGTATTGCCGCCAGCGACGGTCGAGCTCAGGGTTTTTTGCGACAGCTTTGATCCACCCAGAGTCGCGCCTTTGGGGCCAATCACTCATGGCGAAATCGAAATGTCGCCAAGCACGGCGCCAAGTGGCCCAGCCCCAAATCTGCGGCAAATGCGAGAAATAGTAGCTGTCTGACGTGCGGCTCGCGCCGTTCTGAAAATTATTGCCAGAAATCATCATAATGCGCTCGTCGCTACGATACCGTTCGAGCAGTTCGTCACAATATGGAAAAAAACTCGGATCGGGGAGGCAATCGTCCTCCACGATGACTGCCTCCTCTACCTCTTCAAAGGCCCACTCCAGTCCGCTCGCGATGCGTCGACCGCAGCCCATGTTCGTGTCGGCGAAATCGGTGAGGACCTGACAGGGCCAGTCCACCCGATCGAGCACGGCGCGCGTCTGCCGACAGAGCGCCGCTTCTCCCGGGCGACTTGAGCGCGGCCCGTCGGCCACGACCAAAGGCTTTTCTGGCCGAACCTCGCGGATCTTGTCGAAGACACGCATCGTCTCCAGAGGCCGGTTGAAGATGAGGAAGACGATCGGGGTACACGTCATTTGCTGACATACAGTCGGTTACGCACGCCTATTGCGCCGATTTTTCAATGCTTTCTAAGCTGAGTTGGCAATCGCGCTCACTGCACAACTCAACGATCTGTGACGGACGTCACAGCAACCGGTACGGAAGTACGGCTATGACGGGGATGGCTCGGCTGCACGATGTAGGGACTTCCATGCGCTAGGGACCGGACCGATGTGCGGTCGAATAAGGCCTCAAGCGAGCGCAGTCTGGCGCGTTCCTTTTGCCATTGAGCGTCGAAAAACGTATGTGCTGGTGAAGTCCCCTCCCCGATTAGGTTATTCTCAACCATTTCTGTCCATGCTGAAGGCAAGCTAAACTACGGGCCGGCTAATCAATGTGAGTTGCATCACAGAGAATCTGGTGTGGTGATAGCTATCTTCGCGCCGAAGCCGCGGCCGTCAGCGCAATGGCAAGCGGATCGCAGCACAGCACCATCGCCAGTATGAGCCACCGTATGGCTTGCTCCGTCGTGCCGCCGAGCAGCTGAGCCACCCACAACCTGCAAAAGGTTCGATCAAGCGGGAGAAATAATGACGCGCCCCAACGCGATCCAATGTCTGATCGACACTTCCAAGCCGATCCCGCTCACTCCCGCCAGAAATCGTTGAACCGGTCACCAGGGCCCGCACGGGCAGCCGTGTTCGTGATCGAGCGATGACCGAGCCACCCTTGGGTCGCTGTTAGCGTCATGACCTCTTTGTGCGGGCGCTTCCTCCTAAATGCCAAGACCTATCAACGATCGCAGCCGCAATTTTTACCAACCATAGCCGTCATAGCCGCCGTCGCCGCCGTAGCCAGAGCCATAGCCACCCCCGCGGCCCCAGCCGCCGCATCCGCCGCAGCCGTAGCCACCCCACCGACCCCAGCCGCCTCCGCCGCAGCCTCCGCACCCACCGTAACCGAAGCCGCCACACCCGCCGCAGCCACGGTAATAGCCACCGCAGCCACCGCACCCGCCATAGTATCTCGGATAGTAGGGGCGGTAATATCGCGGGTAACACGGCGAGCGATAGCAACCGCCACCCCACCCCGCCTCGACGGAGGCCGATAGAGTCCCCGTCATCAACACTGCGAAAAATCCGAGAAGTGCAGCGCGCTTCAGCATGATATTTCTCCGGCCTGATTGGGCGCCCGCATCGCTCAATCGGCGGCATACTTGTCCGCACGGGAGCCCGGCAAGCGTTTGATCGGAAGATGGTAAACGACGACCCCGGGAGTGGACGGCCGCGCCGCCGCCATATCGCCCCTCGCGCTTGACACTTGAACTTGCGGAACAATGTAGCGTTTACCGCTTGCGCTTCGTTCGCCATTGCCTCGAAGCCGTTCCTGTGTCGGTATCGGCCGTCGTCAATCGTCCTTGGGGTGGAGAGCTGCGGGAGACCGATATGCAATATGCAATACTTTGCTACCACGACGAGAAGGTCACCTGCGCGTGGAGCAAGGAACACGACGACGCCGTCATGGCGAAACTCGAGGCCGTCATGGGGAGACTTGAGCGCCAGGGTAAGCTCGGGCCGGTCGCAAGGCTGCTGCCGACGACCGCGGCAACGACGCTGCGCCAGGATCGCGAGCAGCCGCTCGTGATCGACGGGCCATTCGCGGAAACCAAGGAGCAACTGCTCGGGTTTTACCTCGTCGACTGCGCCAGTCTTGAAGAAGCAATCGAGATCGCCAAGGAGCTCGCAGCGGCCAATCCGGGCGGCGCCCACGAGATTCGCCCCGTCGGCGTATTCTTCCCGGCAAAAGTCGCGTCGTGACCGACGCCGGCTGGATCAGCTCGATACTGACCGCCGCCCGGCCGCACGCGGTGGCGGCGCTTTTGCGCAACTTCCGCGACCTCGATCTGGCTGAGGAGGTGTTTCAGGAAGCCTGCCTGCGCGCATGGAAGACCTGGCCCAAGAACGGCCCGCCCCGCGATGCCGCTGCCTGGCTGATCATGGTCGGCCGGAATGTCGCCATCGATACGGTTCGCCGCCGGAGTCGATTGCAAATGTTGCCGCCGGAGGAACTGATCTCGGACCTGTCCGACGCCGAAGCCGCCGTCGCCGACCGGATCGACGAGTCCGACTATCGGGACGATATTCTGCGGCTGCTCTTCATTTGCTGCCATCCCGACCTGCCGGCCACGCAGCAGATCGCGCTTGCGCTGCGCATCGTCTCGGGTTTGTCGGTGCCCCAGATTGCGCGCGCGTTCCTCGTCAGCGAAGCCGCAATGGAGCAGCGCATTACGCGCGCCAAGGGCCGCATCGCCGCCGCCAATGTGCCCTTCGAGACGCCGGGCGTCGCTGAGCGCTTCGAGCGGATCGCCGCTGTGGCGGCAATGGTCTACCTCGTATTCAACGAGGGCTACACGACGAGCGTCGCCGAACACGGCGCCCGCGCGGCGCTGTGCGAGGAGGCGATCCGGCTTTCGCGCCTCTTACTGCGGCTGTTCCCGACCGAGCCGGAGATCATGGGTCTCGCGGCGCTTCTCATGCTCCAACACGCCCGCGCGCCTGCCCGCTTCGATTCGCAGGGGCGCATCGCACTGCTCGAGGATCAAGATCGCACGCTCTGGAACCGCCGGCTGATCGCCGAGGGGCTGGCGCTGATCGACAAGGCTGTGCGACACGGCCGGCCCGGCCCCTACCAGGTGCAGGCAGCGATCGCCGCGCTGCATGCCCGTGCCAGCCGTGCCGAGGACACGGACTGGACCGAGATCGATTTGCTCTACGGCGCGCTGGAGCGCATGCAGCCCTCGCCGATCGTTTCGCTCAACCGCGCTATTGCGGTTGCCAAGATCCGCGGTCCTGCCGATGCTCTCGCCATGATCGAGCCGCTTGCGAGCAAGCTCGGCGGCTACTTCTACTTCCACGGCGCGCGGGGCGCGTTCCTCCTCCAACTCGGCCGGACCGAGGAGGCGCGGGTGGCGTTCGATCGCGCCATCGCGCTTGCCAATACTCCGGCGGAGGCAGCTCATATCCGCGAGCAGCTCGATCGGCTGGCTAGCGGCGCGGCCCTTTGAGCGTGTCCCGCTGTGGCGCTAGCCCGGATGGAGCCACCGGGTCCGGCCTTTGGCCGGCCCAATAGCTCCATCCGGGCTACGGTGCTAACCGCCCCCTACCGTGCTTCGCGCTCGAGCGCAGCCTTGTCTTCCACGCAGTAGTAGCCGGCAAGCCGGGTCACCAGCGCGGCGTCCATCCACTCGCGAAGAACGCGGCTCAAATTTTCCCGCGCAATGCCCGCCAGGGCGGCGAGATCGCCCTGGTTCATTTTTTGCCGGATCAGGATGCGGCCTTGGCCGACATCCTTGCCGAAAGCATCGGCGAGGATCAGCAGGGTTCGAGCGGCCCGGCCCTTGACGGACAGGAAGCTTGTCGCCACCAACGCGCCGTTGATATCGCGCAGGCGGCGGGCCAGCACGCCGGCAATCGTGCGGAAGATTTCCGGATGGGCGCGCCCGAAGTCCTCGAAAACGGCGCGGCTGATGAACTGCAGCTTCGAGGCCCGGATCGCCGTAACGCCGGCGGACCGCGGCGTGCCGTCGATGACCGACAACTCGCCGACCAGCGCGCCGGGCCCGAGGATTGCGAGAATGCGCTCGCGGCCTTGACCGAGATCGAGCGTCACCTTCAGGAGCCCTTCGACCAACCGATAGCAACCGGTGCACGGATCACCAGCGAGAAACAGCGTCTGCCCGGCCTCGACCGTCGCGATCCGTGCCTTCGCGAACAGCGCGTCGGCAAGTTCGGCCGGCAGGATCGCGGGATGGATGTTGGTGGTCATCGGCTCAGCCATGGCCATGGCCATACGCCGCGACGAGCCGGCGGCGCAAGAGCCCCCACCCTACCCTCCCCCGCAAGCGGGGGAGGGTATTTCGATTTACCCTCCCCCGCCTGCGGGGAGGGTAGGGAGGGGGCACCGCGTGATGACTCCGCGGCTGTGACGGTGGTCACGAAAACACCGTTTGTCGGCCTGTGACGGGCGCTTTGATGAACGCGCCATGCGTGCTCCCGCACCAATTGACGTGAAGGCTGGGGCATCCGAACAGCTCAGCAGTTGAGCAGGAGATACACATGTTCGCACGCAAAACGATCCTTGCACTTGTGATGTTCACATCGCTCGGCACCGCCGCGCTCGCCCCCACCAGCGCATCGGCCTGGGGGCACTGGGGGGGCCATTGGGGTGGACACTGGGGAGGCCATTGGGGTGGCTGGGGGGGCCACCGTTGGGGTGGTGGATGGGGTTGGGGCGGATGGCACGGTAGATACTGCGCCTGGCATCGGTGCGGCGTAGCCTACCCGGTAACTTACTACGGCGGAGCCTATGCGGTTCCAACCGGCGGCCCTGCGCCGACCAGCGCATACTCCGGCCCGCCGCGGCCCGGTCCGGGTTGTCTCGCCAAAGGATATACGCCCGATGGCAACGTGGTGTTCACCGACCGCTGCACCCAGGAAGGCGCGGTTGCAAGCTCCGAGCCTCAGCCGGGAGGACCACCCTTGGGCCCACCCCAGGGTGGTCCGCAGCCTCGACACTGAAGCGGCCCGATGCCTACACGATTTCGTGGTCTCTTGCGCAAACCGCATCACGGCCACGGAGACAGCCTCGGCGGACGGTCTCTCTCGCCGGGGCTGTTTCAATCGCAAAGGTCCGTAGCGGTTCCTAGACCGTAGCCCGGATGGAGCCACCGGGTCCGGCCTCCGGCCGGCCCGATGATAAACTCCGCGTAATCCGGGACAGGCTGACCCCGGATTACGCTGCGCTCCATCCGGGCTACCAGACTGCCAAGAGTTTTGCCCCTGTTACGACATTTCGTGCTGAGCCGTAGGCCATCCTCAACCATGCCGGCGACGATGATGGCGCGCATACGGACCGCGGCCCGAGAAGGCTGCCCGGCATAGCGGACTAAGGCTGCTCCGGTTTTTTGCGAGGCACGCCTTGGTTCGCTCCACGTCCGGGATTGCGTCGCTGCAGAGCCTGAAAGCATCGTGAGTGCAGGCCTCGCGGGCTGTCTCGGCCGCCGCCGGGCGGACATACGCGGGCATCGCACCGGCCAGCAATCCGAGCACCACGATTGTCGCGAACCGAACATATCCGGCTTGAACGTTTTTCATCTTGCGCAATCCTCGTATGGCCCCTCCGTTATCCTCGCCCGCGAGCGAGGGACCTTATAGCCTAAAAACGGCTCCATCGCGTATGCCCATGGTGTGGGCATCCAATTCCGGCCCGCTCCAAAGCGGAGTGCTGGTCGAGGTGCCGCGTGCCGGATTTTTGCCCGTGCGGCCCGCTCACCGATCGGCTAGGATTCCGCCGTCGACGCATCCGCCGTCATTTGCCGCCAGCATGCAGTCAGGAGATCCTCATGATGCGCCACCCGACCTTCGTTCCCGCGGGCGTCATTCCGGCCGTACTGCTGCCATTCCAGGACGATCTTTCGATCGACGAAAGGAGCTTTCGCGGTCATCTGCGTCACGTCGCGTCGACGGAGGGGCTTTCGGCCATTACGGTCAATGCCCATTCGACCGAAGTCGCTTCCTGTACGTTTGAGGAACAGCGCCGGGTCATGGAAATCGCGGCCGACGAGGCCGGCGACAGGCTGCCGATCGTGCACGGCGTATGGGCGGACGGCAGCCAGGAGGCGGCCCGGATCGCGCGCGCTGCGGCCGCGGGCGGCGCCTCGGCGCTGCTGGTGTTTCCGCCTGCGCCGTTCACCCTGGGGCAGAACGCCGAAATGGCGATCGCCCATTTCCGCCACATTGCCGAGGCCTCCGAGCTGCCGATCATTGCGTTCCAGTATCCGCCGGCGACCGGCCAGGGCTATCCGCCGGAGACGCTGTTGCGGCTCATTGAGGCGGTGCCCTCGATCCGCGCCATCAAAGACTGGACCAACAACGTGCAGCTTCACGAATGGCAGGTCCGCACGCTGCAAGGCCTGGCGCGGCCCGTGAGCGTGCTCACCACCCATTCGTCGTGGCTGTTCTCCTCGCTGGTGCTCGGCTGCAAGGGCCTGTTGTCCGGCTCCGGCAGCGTCATTGCCGATTTCCAGGCGCAGTTATTCCGCGCGGTAGCGACCAACGACCTCGCCGCCGCCAAGGCGATGAACGACCGCATCTACCCGCTCGCCCGCGCTTTCTACGCCGACCCGTTCGTCGATATGCACAACCGCATGAAAGAAGCGTTGGTGTTGCTCGGCCGGCTCCCCCGCGCGGTGGTGCGCCCACCCCTGGTCAAGCTTGGCGGCGCCGAGATCGAGCGCATCCGCATGGCGCTGGTCGCCGCCGGACTGTTGGACGAGCGAGCGTCGCGAGCGGCTTGACGGCATCACCCGGCGGTGGGCCGGCTTGCGCGCGGGCCGATGTTTTGGCAGTTAGGCTGCCGTGAGCGACGACAGCCCCATCCTTATCGTCCCGTACATGTGGATCGGCGACTTCGTGCGCTGTCACACCGTCGTTCATCTGCTGCGCGTGCGTTTTCCCGGACGGCCGATCGATATGCTGACCACCGCAATGGTGGCGCCGCTCGTCGACTACATGCCCGCCGTGCGCAAGGGCATCGTGTTCGACCTTCCCCGAAAGCGCCTTGCGCTTTCGCAGCACCGCACCCTCGCCGACCTCTTGCGCCCCGAGCGCTACGGCGACGCGCTGATCATGCCGCGCACCTGGAAGGCCGCGCTGGCGCCTTTCCTTGCCGGCATTCCGCGTCGCACCGCTTTTGTCGGCGAAATGCGGTTTTGGCTCGTCAATGACCGGCGCGGCGGCGAAAAGAAGCTGCCCCGCATGGTCGATCGCTGCGCCGCGCTGGCGCTGCCGAACGGGGCCGTCCCGCCACAGGATTTGCCATTGCCGCAGCTCGTGGTGCCGCACGACGGCCTGATGCAATGGCGCGCCCGGATGAACCTTCCGGCAACCGGACAGCCAACCGCCGTGCTCGCGCCGGGCGCCGTCGGGCCATCGAAGCGATGGGGAGCCTACGGGGCGCTTGCGGCACATCTTGCGCAATTGGGCTTTGCGGTCTGGGTCGTCGGTGGCCCAGACGAGAAGGCTCTTGCGTCCGAGATCGTATGCAACGCGCCTCAAGCCCGCGATCTCACCGGCGCCGACTTGCGCAATGCGATCCTGGCGCTCGCGGCCGCGACCGTTGCGGTATCGAACGATTCCGGTCTGCTGCACGTTGCTGCGGCCCTCGGCACGCCGTCGATCGGGATATTCGGGCCGACCAGCCCCTGGCATTGGGCCCCGCTCAATCCGCTTGCCGCCGTGATCGAGACCAAGAGCGACGTGCCGTGCCGGCCGTGCCACAAGCCGACCTGCCGGTTCCGGCACCACCGCTGCATGCGCGACATTCCGATGGAGCAGGTTGCGGCGGCGGTGCGGGGGGCGTTGGCGTCGCAGCCGCCTACGGCGACGGAAGTCCTGGCCGAAGCGCGTCGGCTTGGCTTGCAAGCGTGAAATCCGGGGCCGCGCTCAACGGACCGCAACGCTGCTCCGGAACAATCAGCCATTACCCGGACGGAAGATTGACTGAAATCTTCTTGGTCGATCGCAAAAGGCGGGGGTCGCCAGACAGCGAGATGCCGTCTGATGCAGCCGTTGTCCAAGGGCGACGAAACTATGCCCGCCCGGTTGATCCTCGGTCATCCGATTAACGGCGTGAATGCAGCCCGCCTGACCGTCGAGCAATCCGGCAATTCGCCGAAGGCATTTTGTTACCATCAAAAGTATGTATGACAACAAAAAATGTTGCATCGCAATAGTGATATGTTAAAGTTATGTTAATGCAAGCTGTTTCTTTGCAGCGTCCCTTGCGAGGTGAGGAGTCGTGATCACCATCAGACTGTGAAGAAGCGGCGAGCGGAAGCAATTTGTGTTACGGAGGGGAAAAAGCGATGCTCGACAATTCATCCGAGTATTTACATCATATTACGGAATACACACCTAATTCACTACAATTGAGACCGGATGCTGTCGCAAGCGACGGCTTAGCGGGAAGAACTCACAATGCGGCGGCCCATTGCGAGCTCAGTCGGAACCTCCCGCATTGTCGGTTCCAAAGCGGCCCGCGTGACGCGTTCCGCGGTGCGGCATTGGGTGCTTTGGTTTGGCTGTCGCTGCCGGGAACGCCCGCCCTCGCGCTGACGCCGCCGGAGCCGTTCGTTCTGGCCGCCGACGGCGTCACGAAGCTCACGCTGGAACAAGCGGGGATCCTGAGATCCAACGGCCGCAAGTGGGCGCTCATCCTGGGCAAGGCGCTGTTCTGGGACCACCAAGCCGGCAGCGACGGCAACGCCTGCGCCAGCTGCCATTTCAATGCCGGCGCTGATACGCGGCTGCGCAACCAGCTCAATCCAGGGTTCAACGACATCACCAAAGGTCCGAACGGAGACACCAGATTCGGCTCCGAGCGATCGGATACCGGCACCGTTGGGCTGGGCCAGATGCCGTCGGGAGCCGCTGCAGGCGCGAACTATGTGCTGACGCCGCCGGACATGCCGTTGCACAGGCTCGTCAACGAGCGCGACCGCAACTCGCCGCTCGTCACCACGACGAACGATCGCGTATCCTCGGAAGGGGCGTTCGACGGAACCTTTACCAAGGTGAAGGTTCTTGGCCAGCCGGACAAGTGCCAGGCCGACGGCGAGATCTTCCACATCGGCCCGCTGGCGGCGCGGCAGGTCGAGCCACGCAATACGCCCACCGCGATCAATGCGGCATTCTTCCACCGCAATTTCTGGGACGGCCGCGCCAACAACCTGTTCAACGGTGTCGGCGTGTTCGGTATGCGCGACATCCAGGGCGATCAGAGCAAGCGCCTCATCGTCCTCAACGGCGGATCGCTGACGACCGGATATCTGAAAGTGGAGAATGCCAGCCTCGCCTCGCAAGCGGTGGCCCCGCCCATCAATGCCGTGGAAATGTCGTGCGACGGCCGCACCTTCGCCGATGTGGGGCGCAAGCTCCTGCTCACCATCCCGCTGCTGGGACAGAAAGTCTCCAGGACCGACAGCGTGCTCGGGCCGTATGTCAGCCTGACCGGGAAGGGGCTGCAACTCCAGTATATCTACGCCGCCCTCATCATAAATGCGTTCGATCCGAAGTACTGGTCGGCGCTCGGCCTCCACAAGATCAACAGCAGCGGCCAGCTGCTGCGGGACTCCAAAGGCTATACCCAGATGGAGACCAACTTCTCCATGTTCTGGGGAATCTCCATCATGCTCTATGAGCTGAGCCTCGTTTCCGATCAGAGCGAGTTCGACACGCTCCAGGCGTCGGCAGCCCTGAAAGTCAATCCCTTCGGGGGCCCCACCGGCTGCGTCGCGGCTGCGAACGTCGATCCCCTGTTGGCCCAAGGATGCAGCATCTTCTTCAGGGTCGGCCCGGGAGGCGGCGGGTGCTTGTTCTGCCACAACGCCCAGGGCGGCGGGCTCGGCCGTCCTCTGACAGCGACCGGCGCGACCACGCAGCCGCTCCTGACCGAAGGGACCACACAGGGCGATGGATCCGGGAACCCCAATAACAACGAGCTGTTCAACCTCTTCCTGATCGCCGGCGACGTCAGAGGGCAGAACGCCCTCAGGGATCAGGGGTTCGCGGGCCTCGGTCTGCGGCCGCCATTCACCGATCAGATGAGCGGGAGGACCGATCCGTACGGAAACCCGCTATCCTTCGGACGCCAGGCTTGGAATTACCTGAAGACCGGCAATCCCGACACCCTCTTGGATCCGATGCTCAAGCGGGTCATGACGTCCGCCACGGGCACGGACGGCGCCGGCACAGCTCTCATCGGGGGTGCGACAGCGCTGCACATAGTCCCCCCGCCCGGGACCGGTCCCGGTCCGGGAAACTTCTCCAAGCTTGAGGTGGACGGATCCGCCAAAGCCCCCGGCTTGCGCAACGTCGCCCTCACTCCACCCTATTTCAGCTGGGGCGGCTATCCGACCCTGCGTCAGG
>WNFC01006828.1_pt1 | contig 17690 bp, 13 predicted proteins | sample 5400541 | NCBI WGS metagenome assembly WNFC01 (sample SAMN13153342, study PRJNA577476) | soil metagenome | isolation source: 120 cm saprolite under Douglas fir tree site 2 hole 2 replicate 1 | place: USA:California | collected 2015-04-18
GTTCGTGCACGCCGATTACGATCTCGACGCCGCCGCCATTCTCCTGTGCGAAAGCGACGGTACGCCCGAGGAGGTAGCCGAAGAGATTGCTCGAATGGAACAGGTCCTGAGCGCCGCGGGGGCATCGCGAATCGAGGTCAGCCGCGACGAGGCGCAGCGCCTGAAGTTCTGGAGCGGCCGCAAGAACGCGTTCCCGGCGTCCGGCGGCATCAGCCCGGACGCCGGGAACGCGTTCTTGCGGCCGCTCCAAAACTTCAAGCGCTGCGCCTCGTCGCGGCTGACCTCGATTCGCGAGGCCCCCGCGGCGCCCAGAACCTCTTCCATTCGAGCGATCTCTTCGGCTACCTCCTCGGGCGTGCCGTCACTTTCGCACAGCAGTATGGCGGCGGCGCCGAGATCGTAATCGGCGTGCACGAACGCTTCGACTGCGGCGGTCATGGCCTTGTCCATGAGCTCGAGGCCCGCGGGTATGATGCCGTGCGCGATCACGCTGGCCACCGCGGCGCCGGCCGATTCGATGTCATCGAAGCTCGCCATGATGCAGCGGGCCAACTGCGGTTTGGGAGTGAGCTTCACGGTGACTTCTGTGGTAACCGCCAGCATGCCCTCGCTGCCCACGACGACCGATATGAGATCGAGGCCCGCCGCATCCAGAGCCTCCGAACCGAACTCCACCGGCTCTCCGTCCACCATGAAGCCGCGCACCCGCAGCACATTGTGCAGAGTCAGACCGTATTTGAGGCAGTGCACGCCGCCGGAGTTTTCAGCCACGTTGCCGCCGATGGTGCACGCGATCTGACTGCTGGGGTCGGGGGCATAGTACAAGCCGTAGGGAGCCGCGGCCTCGCTGATGGCCAGATTGCGCACCCCGCATTGTACGACGGCCGTGCACGTTCCCGCATCGATCTTGAGGATTCTGTTGAACTTGGCGAGCGACAAAACAACGCCCCCATGGTGCGGCGTGGCGCCGCCGGACAAGCCCGTGCCCGCCCCGCGGGCAATGACGGGCACCCGCATCCGATGACAGATCTTGAGGGCCGCCGCGACCTGCGTTTCGGTTTCCGGAAGCACCACGGCCAGGGGCGAGGCGCGGTAGGCCGTCAGCGCATCGCACTCATAGGGCGCGGTGTCTTCATGGCGACACAGGATTGCGGCGCGCGGCAAAACCGCGGTGAGCGCGGCCACCACGTCCGCCTGGCGCTCATCGCGCGAGGTTTCCGTCCGCGCTGCGGCGCGCGGCGCGTCGGCCCCCAGTGAGGTGTTCATCTCCGTATTATGCATCACTCCCGGCCCCACCTCGGCAATGACAGAATCGGCGGCACTGGAGTAGGATTCGCCAAAAGCAAAACGGCGGCGAAAGACCGCACACAGGAAGTACACATGTTTCACCAGTTGTTGACGCCGGTCGGGGACAGCCTGCTGCTGTCTTTCCTGGTCGGCACGGCATTCGCCTCAGCCATCAATGGCATGGTATTTGCGCTCTGGCCGGTGATGTGGATCGTCATCAATGCGCTGCTGCTCTACAACGTCGCCGTCGCATCGGGCCGTTTCGACGCATTTCGCGAGTGGCTGATCACGCACTTGCCGAATGACCGGCGCGTGGTGTTGATCGCCATCGGTTTTTGCTTCGGCGCGCTGCTCGAGGGTGTTGCCGGATTCGGCGCACCGGTTGCCATCACCGCTTCCTTGCTCATCATGTGTGGTTTTCCGGCGCTCGAAGCGCTGGTGTTCGTGCTGATTTTCAATACCACTCCGGTCGCTTTCGGTGCGCTCGGTACGCCCGTCACCGTCTTGGCAGCAGTGACCGGACTGCCGGCGCCGGCGTTGGCGGCAATGATCGGTCGTCAGCTGCCGTTCATGGCGGGCTTGCTGCCGTTCTATGTCATGGCGCTCTACGGTGGATGGCACTCCATCCGCGCCCTCTGGCCCATATTGCTGGTCGCAGGCCTAAGCTTCGGTCTGGCGCAATTCGGCGCGTCAAACTATCTCGATTACACCCTGACCGACGTGTTCGCGGCGCTCGGATCGCTGGTCGCGACCTTGCTATTTCTGCAAGTCTGGCGCCCGGCCGCAGATGCCGAATTTGCCATCTCGCACTCACCGCCGGCGACGCCCACCGCCAACTCGCGCCCGGTTCCTGCCTGGCAGGGATGGATGCCCTGGGTGATAGTGACGGTCACCGTGATTCTGTGGACCTACGAGAAGGTTGCCGCGGTCGGTCAACTCGCGATTCATTGGCCGGGGTTGGACAAGGCGGTATCAATCACTCTGTACCACGATAAGCCGTATGCCGCGGTCTGGACCTTCCAGCCGCTCGGAACCGGAACCGCGATCCTGCTGGCGGCGCTCATCACGGCATTGCTGGTCAGACTGCCGCCCGTCGAGCTTTTTCGATGCGCCGTCCGTACCATCCGCCAGATCTGGCAGGCGGTCATCACCGTCATGTTCATCGTCGGACTCGCCTATGTGATGAACTACTCCGGTCTCGCCTATACCCTTGGGTTGGCGGTCGCGTCGACCGGGCACGCCTTCATCTTGTTTTCACCCTTCCTGGGATGGATTGCGGTGTTCCTGTCCGGCAGCGATACCTCCGGCAACGCGCTGTTCGGCAATTTACAAGTCGTCGCCGCTCGGCAACTGCAGCTCAATCCATTGCTGTTCGCCGCCACCAATTCTTCCGGAGGTGTCCTCGGCAAGATGATCTCGCCGCAGAACATCGCCACCGGCGTATGCGTCACGGACTTGAAGGGCAAAGACGGAGCGGTGCTGGCGCGCACCTTCGTTCACAGCATCGTGCTGACCTTGGTGCTGGTCGTCATCGTCATCGTTCAGCAGTATCTCGTGCCCGGCATCATCCCCAGCTTCGTCGCGAGCCAATGAGCACCACGCATCAAGCGCGCCGGGTTCGTGAAGCGGGAGCGCCGGCATCGATGTAGGCAATGGGTGCGGCGGCATCGCCCGGCGCGGGGCGCGAAACGCCCAGCAAGCGCTCGAATTCCGCCTTCGCTACAGGCCGGCTGTGCAAATAGCCCTGCGACTCGTCGCAGCCTGCACGTGTGAGATAGTCGAGCTGTGCCTGAGTCTCGACGCCCTCGGCGACCGTGGTCATGTCGAATGCGTGCGCCAAACCGATGATCGTCGACACCAGCGTACAGCTCTTGCGGTCGGCGGGCAGACGGTCGGTGAACATGCGATCGATCTTCAGAGTATCGATCGGCAGCTCGGACAGGCGGCCCAGCGAGGAAAAACCCGTTCCGAAATCATCGATCGCAGTGCGTACACCCGCGGCGCGCAGCAATCTGAGCTCATGGACGCACGCTGAGGAATCGCCGGCCAGCGCGCCTTCGGTGACCTCGATATCGATGCCCCAATCGGAATCGCCGGCCAGATCGCCGATGCAGTCGAGGATCTCGCGTGCGGCATTGCGGCGCCTCAACTCCGGGGGAGAGATGTTCACGGCGATTCTGACGGGAGGCAAGCCCATGCGGCGCCATTCGCGGCAATCAGACGCTGCTTGCCGCAGAACCCAGGCGCCGGTCGCCGCCATGAGTCCGGCGGATTCGAGCAGCGGCAGGAATATTCCCGGCGCGATCAGTCCGCCTTCCGGATCCTGCCAGCGCAGCAACGCCTCGGCGCTGGCAATTTTGCCCGTGCGCAGCGCAATTTTCGGCTGGTAATGCAGCACGAACTCTTCGTAGTCGAGCGCCGTGCGCAACCGGTGTTCCATCCCCACGCGCCGCGCAAGCCCCGAGTTCATGTCGATCCGGTGATGCAGGTATGGCTCGCTCGACGCCTTCGCCTGTTTGAGGGCGGCTTCGGCGTTTTGCACGAGCTCGTTGGGTTCTCGTCCATCCTCCGGATGGCAGGCGAGCCCGGTTTTTATTTTTGCGACAATCTCGTGTCCGTCGACGCTGAACGGCCGATCGAATAGCCGCGCGAAGTCGCGATGCAGAGTTCGATCTTCATCCGCCGCGCGCTCGGGCAAGGCTCGCATGCTGACGAAGGTCCCGCCGCCGAGGTGCGCAACCTGCTCCGTGTCGGGAAAATGTCCCTTTAGCCGGTCCGCCACACACTGCAGCAGCCGATCGCCCGTGTGGCGGCCAAAGGAGTCATTGATGACGCTCAGATGTTCGATGTCGAATACCCCCACCGCGAGCCTCGGCAAGCTCTCTGTCCCGCGTACCAGCAGGCGGCTCAAGCGTTCGCAAAAAAGCGCCCGCTTGGCAAGACCCGTCAACGGCTCGAAATACGACAGAAACCGCACCGCATCCTGCTTATCCAGGTACTGAAGCGCAAACGACAGATTGGCGGCGACTTCCTCGAGCAGCAGTAATTCCTCCTGACCGATGACGCCGGTAGTCGTCGTGCCGCAAAGGAATGCGCCAACCGGGGTGCCGTCGATCCGCAACGGCAGACAGGCCAATGATCGGACGCCCGCAGCGATGAGCGTATCCCTTCCCTCGATGACAAACGGGGGCCGTTCGATATCCTCGCAGAGGTCGGCCTGGCCCGTGCGGATGACGCGCCCCATGAGACTCGTGTCCGCAGCTTCGTGATCCGCTACGGGGAACTCGCGATCGGGCTGGGCAAGAAACTCGTAGCCCGCCCATCCGATCGGGCGTGCCATGCGAGTCGCCGGATTGATCAGCGCCACCATCGAGATCGCGTATCCGCCTACGCGGTGCGCCAGCCGGCATGTCTCATTCAACAGCTCGTCGCGGTTTTGTATGCGCAGGAGAGCCGCGTTGATTCCCGAGAGCATCTGCAGAACCCCGGTCAGCCGGGCCACCTGCCGCTCGGCGAGTTGGCTGGTGCGGCGCAGTTCAGCGTCCGCGAGCGCGCGCTTCACGGCGGGCACCAGCCTCATCAGATTGCTTTTCAGGACGTAATCGATCGCCCCGCACTTCAACGCTTCGATGGCGACCTCTTCGCCGATGGTCCCGGATAGAAAAATGAAGGGAACATCGGGCGCCTCGACGCGCGCAACGGCAAGAGCGGTCATCCCACCGAATCCGGGCAAACTGAAATCCGACAGGATGAGATCCGGCAGCCGCTCTTTCAGCGCGCTTCGCATTTCCTGCTCGTTGATCACGCGGCAATAGCTGCATTTGAATCCTGCCGCGTCCAATCGCCTGATCGCCAACTCCGAGTCCGGCTCGGAATCTTCGATCAGCAACACACTAAGCTCCATAAGTTCCATTTTCTGGCTCAGCCTTTCCATGCGACACTTCTCGCGGGTGCATTACACGCTCATGAAATGAAGCGCTTCCCGCGCCCACGTCACACTCCGCGCAAGGATCTCGGTAATCACTTAGCCGCGGGCTCATGCCATGCGTTGCGGTATTACCGAGGTATCGGATCGTTTCTCGAGGCAATGGGGCGAACTCTGCCTCAGACAATCACAGTCACATGCCGCGACCGGTTTTGTGTAACCGGATAAGTTCGCACGCCTCCATCGCTCGAAAGCGTAGTCGCTCGCGCGGGCGCGATCGCATCGGGCCAGAATTGATGCCAGGTCAATGGTGCCCCGGGCCGGAATCGAACCGGCGACCTAGCGCTTAGGAGGCACTCGCTCTATCCACTGAGCTACCGAGGCTTAAGGTTCAGGGCCGGAGGTGCCTCCGGCCCCGAAATAGTGGTGGAGGAGAAGGGGATCGAACCCTCGACCTTCGCATTGCGAACGCGACGCTCTCCCAACTGAGCTACTCCCCCTGAAAAGGGCCCGGAATATTAGCAGCAAAGGTGTTGCAAGCCAAAGTATCGCGCCTAAGTCGGTCGAACCTACGCTAGGATATAGCTCAGGAGGGGGTCAATATGATCAAAGCGGGTGAACGTGCGCCGGAATTCACACTTCCGGACGAGACTGGAAAGGACCGGTCCCTGACCGAGCTGTTGAGCGCGGGCGCGATCGTTCTCTATTTCTACCCCGCCGACTTCACCCCCGGGTGCACGCGCCAAGCATGCGCGCTCCGAGACATACACACGGAGATAGAAAGCGCCGGCTTACGGGTCGTCGGCATCAGCCCGCAGAGCCCCGAATCGCATGCCAAGTTCAAAGCCAAGTACCAGCTGCCATTTGTCTTGCTGTCGGATGAACAAAAGACCGTCGTCAAAATGTACGGGGTCAACGGGCCCTTGGGAGTAGGCGTACGCCGCGCCACGTTCTTGATCGACGCCAGCCGCCGGGTTCGCGACGCCGTATTGGCGGATTTCAAGATCGGCCGGCACTCGGATTTCGTCCGCAAGGCGATCATGTTGCGCGCCACGGTGGCTTCCTAGGCTAAGGAACCCGAGAGACGGCGCAAGCACCCGCACGGAGCGAGTCCGTCTAGTAATTCAATCGCAATAAATTGGCGTGACCGATTCGCGGCACGGTGACGATGTACATGGTGCCGTATTCCTGATCGCCGATTTCCGGAATATTCGGGTTGCCGCTCAGTGCCGCGACGATCCGAGGCACGGTATCGCTGTGCCCCACGATCAATACCCTGCCCCCGGCGTGCTCTCGCAGCGCCCTGCGCACGAGGCCTCGTGGGTCGTCGGCCGGCGCAACCGTCTCGACAATTCCTAGGCGCGCCGCCAGGGGCGCGGCGGTGAGCCGATTGCGCAGGGCGGGCGACACATAGATGGCGTCCACGTGACCCAAGGCCTTGGCATCGACGAACATCCGCGCGAGCAGCGCCGCCCGTGCCTCTCCCGCTGGGCTGAGCGGCGGATCGGTGACGCTGACACTCAAATCCTTTTCGGCATGGCGAACGACGATGACGGTGGTCGAGCCGGCCGTCCCCCACACCCACGCGGCAAAAAGTGCAAGACTCAAGCCCACGAAGGCCGCTAGCGCCGTCAACCAGATCGGCGTCAAGAAAGGCCGGCGTTGAAAGCTCACGTGGTCTCTTTTCATGAGAGCATGATACCAATGAATGTCGTCAGACAGACTCCCAGGCTGCAGGTCCTCATCCTCGCCGCTGGATTTTCCTCCCGATTGGGGCGCCCGAAACCCTTGGCCCGGGTGCGGGCCTTCAGCTTGTTGCGCCGAACTCTCAACGTAGCGGCGCGCTTTGCGCCCGCGAAGATCGTGGTCGTGATCCCGCGCCATGCGGCGCGCTATCGGATCGAAGCGCGAGGAGTCGAAGTCGTCTTCACCGCCAATCCGCGGCGCGCGGAAGGGTTGTCGAGTTCGGTGCGCCGCGGCATCATTCTGGCGCGCTACTCACCTGCACTTCTCCTGTTGCCGGTCGATCTGCCCGCGCTGCAGCCGCGCGACGTGGCCCGGCTGATCTCGCGCTGGCGCGCCGCCCGGCGTTGCGTGATCGCGAGAGGCATTGGGCAGAAAGATGGCACGCTGCGCGGCGGTGTGCCCCTCATCCTGCCACGATGGCTGTATTCACGGGCGCTCGAGGTGACAGGCGATATCGGACTGCGCGACTTGGTCAGCGGGTTGCCGGCGCCGCAGCGAGTGCTGTTGAAGCTTCCGTCGGCGGCGCTGGACGTCGATACGCCGCAAGATCTGCGCGCCGCGAGGCGTCGTCTGCGCCCCTCGGGCGTTAGTACTCGGCGCTGACGCGCCTCGCCCCTTTGGGGCCGCCCCTTCGGGCGTTCAAGTCGGCCGGACGGCCGACTTAGTCTCTAGCGCTCTGCACCAGCCGATATCCGACCGCGGTTTCGGTCAAGATATGCTTGGGCTGCGCGGGATCGTCTTCCAGTTTCTGCCGCAGGTGCCCCATGTATACGCGCACGTAGTGGCCATCCGCCGTGTGCGAGGGACCCCAGACTTCGCGCAGGATTTGGCGATGGGTGAGAACCTTGCCGGAATTGGCGATCAACAGCGTCAACAGACGGTATTCGATCGGAGTCAGGTGGATGGGCGCCCCACCCTTGTGAACCGTACGCAAGCTCAAGTCGATCTTGACGTCGCCGAACTCGAAGATCGAGCTTAAGACCGCGCCCGCGTCTCGCCGCCGCCGCGAGGCGGCGCGCACCCTTGCCAACAATTCTCCCACTCCGAAGGGCTTGGTCAGATAATCATCGGCCCCGGCATCCAATGCCCCTATCTTGTCCTGCTCCCCGACGCGCGCCGACAGCACGATCACGGGGACACTCGACCAGCCGCGCAAGTCACGCAGGAATGTCATCCCGTCGCCGTCGGGCATCCCCAGATCCAGAATGATGAGATCGGGCTTGCGGGTACCGGAGTCGATCAAGCCCTGCCGCAAGGTATCGGTCTCGTGCACGCTCCACCCCTCCGCCTCCAGTGCGGTGCGTACGAAGCGCCGGATTTGGCGCTCATCCTCGACGAGAATCGCCACCGGCAGCGGCTCAGCCATGGGCAGCCTCCGCCTCTTCCGCGGCCGCGGGCGGCTGTCCCAGGGGCAGGGTGAAGGTGAATCGCGCGCCGCCGCCCGGACGGTTTGTGGCGACGATCTTGCCCTGGTGCGATTCGACGATTGCGCGGCAAATCGTCAATCCAAGTCCTACTCCGGGCGTCGCCGATTCGCGTTCGCCCCGGGTGAATTTCTGAAATACCGCTTCCTCCCTTCCTAAGGGCAAACCCGGTCCATCGTCCGACACGGATACGCTGAGCTGATCCGCAATGGCTTCGGCCGCCAATATGATTCTGCTCCCCGGTGGAGTGTACTTCGAAGCGTTTTCCAATAAGTTGACCAAGACTCGTTCGATCAGCAGCGCATCGATGCGCACCAGCGGCAGATCCCGCGGTACGTGCACTTCGACGACGTGTTGTTTCAACATACCCTGAGTCGCATTCAATGCCGAACCGACCACCTCTTCCAGAGGCTGCCATTGGAGGTTGAGCTTGACCTCGCCGCTTTCGATGCGCGCCATGTCGAGCAGGTTACTGACGAGGGTGCTCATGCGGCGCGCCTCGTCCTGTATGGCCTCCGCGCTCTCGAGCTGCGCCGGCGACAGCGCCGGCTTCGTGAGGGTCAGGGACTCCGCCAGACCCACGAGAACGGTCAGCGGCGTGCGCAAATCATGCGACAGCGCGGCGAGCAATGAATTGCGCAAGCGCTCCGATTCCATCCGCACCAAGGCATCTTGCGCCACCTCCACATAGTGTACGCGCTCGAGCGCAATGGCGATCAACGCGGCGAAGGTGTCGAGCAGTTGCCGCTGTTCCGGTATGTGCAGCAGACGCCGATTGCGCGCCTTGACCGCCAGGACGCCGCGCGCTTGAGTCGGTGCGCGCAGCGGCACGTAAAGAACCTCGCTGCCCGGCAAAGTGTCGGTGCCGAATCCCGCCGGCTGGCCCTTGTCGAACGCCCATTGCGCGATGCCGATGTCGACGTTGAGCGCCGTCTCGGTGCGCGGCGCGGTCACCGCCAATTGACCGGCGGCGTTCGGCAACAGCAATGCCGCGCTGGCGCGAAAGGTGCGCTCGATGGAGGCGTCGCTGATTCTCACGACTTGATCGATCTGCACCGCGCCGGACAAGTCGCGCGCAATCTCGTACAGCGAACCGGCCCGCTCTTCGCGATGTCCGGCCACGCGCGCCTGAAAACGCAAGCCCGCGGTCAACTGTCCGGTGATCAAGCCCACGGCCAGCATGATGATGAACGTCAAAATATACTGCACGTCGCTCACCGCAAAGGAAAACCGCGGTGGAACGAAGAAGAAATCGAAAGAACACACGCTCAGCACCGCCGCCAGAGCCGCGGCGCCGCGTCCGAAACGAACGGCAACCAGCACGACGGTGAGGATGAATATCGCCACGATATTCGACCGATCGAAGTGCGCGGCAAGCGGCATCGACAGCAGCGTCACGGCCACGCACGCCAGCGTCGCCCATAGATACCGCAGCTGTTTGAACTTGCGCCGATCGCTGGACTCCACACCCGGACTCGCCGGCCAGGAGGAGGTCCTTGCGTCCCCGTTCTGCATCACGCCATCGGCTCGCCCGATCTCGACGAGATCGATATCCGGCGCCAGCATCGCCAGTTTCTGCCCGCTGGACCGTTGCCACGGCCACAGCCGCCGCGCCGGATCGCGGCCGATGACCAGCTTCGACAGATTGTGGTTGCGGGCGTAGGCGATCACGCTGGTCGCCACGTCGGCAGAGGCGATCACCGCGGTCGTGGCGCCCAATTCCTTGGCCAACCTCAGGGTTCCCAGAATCTTCTCGCGCCGGGCGGCGGGCAAACGCTGCAATCCGGGAGTTTCCACATAGACGGCGTGCCACTCGGCATTCCACTGGCCCGCGAGCCGCGCCGCCGCCCGGACCACCCGCTCCGCCCCGGCGTCCGGGCCCACGCAGGTCAAGAGCGCATTGGCGGTTTTCCAAACGGACTCTATGGATTTGTCGACGCGATAGGCTTGGACATCGCCCTCGACGCGATCGGCCGTGCGCCGCAGCGCCAGCTCGCGCAGGGCCATCAGATTGCCCTTGCGGAAGAAATTGCTCGCCGCCCTCTCCGCTTGATGCGGCACGTAAACCTTGCCGGCCTTCAGGCGCTCCAGCAGTTCGTCCGCCGGAATATCGACCAGCACCACTTCGTCCGCATCGTCGAAGGCCGTATCGGGTACCGTTTCCCATACCCGCACGTTGGTGATGCCGCCGACGACGTCGTTGAGGCTTTCCAGGTGCTGCACATTCAACGTGGTGAAGACGTCGATTCCCGCCGCCAACAGCTCCTCCACGTCCTGCCATCGCTTCGGATGGCGCGCGCCTCGAGCATTCGAGTGCGCGAGCTCGTCGACCAGGATGAGAGCAGGACGGCGCAGCAATGCCGCGTCGAGATCGAATTCGTAGAGGTCCTTGCCCCGATACGGCATCGGCTTCGGCGGCAGGATCTCCAAGTCCGCGAGCAGCGCCGCTGTTTCGGCGCGGCCGTGAGTCTCGACGACCCCGATGACGACGTCTCGGCCCTCGGCGCTGAGTTTGCGCGCGGCCACCAACATGGCGTAGGTCTTGCCCACGCCGGCGGAGGAGCCGAAATAGATCCACAGCTTACCGCGGCGCGCCTCGGCCTCTTGACGCTTGACCTTCGCCAGCAGGAGATCGGGATCGGGGCGTTGTTCGCTCAGTGTCGGCATCTGCCGCTATTGTGCGCGATCTAAGTCCAAATTGAGTAATAAAACGTTGACTCGCGCTTCGCCGAAGATCCCCCATTGCGGCGTTTCCACGTGGTCCATGACGAGCTGGCGTACTTTGTCGGCATCCAGATGCCTCGCGCGCGCGACGCGTCCCACCTGGTACAACGCAGCCGCCGGGCTCACGTGCGGATCGACTCCGCTCGCCGATGCGGTCACGAGATCCACGGGAATGGGCAGCGAATTGTCCGGGTCGGCGGCCTTCAAGGCATCGATGCGCCCCCGCACCGCTTCGATGAGCGCGGGGTTCGTCGGCCCAAGGTTTGAACCGCCAGAGGCCGTGGCATTGTTCGGCATCGGCGAAGTCGCGGAGATGCGGCCCCAGAAATACTTCGGCTCCTGGAACGATTGGCCTATCAGCGAAGAACCCACGGCCTTGCCGTCGCGCATCACCAGACTGCCGGACACTTGGTTCGGGAAGACCGCCTTGCCGATGCCGGTGACGGCCAGGGGGTACACCAGGCCGGTCAATACGGTCAGCAGCGCGAACAGCACGAGCAAAGGACGCAGCATCGAACTCATGATCGTAATCCTTCTCTAAACCAACCGCAGCGCCGTGAGTATCATGTCGATCAGCTTGATGCCGGCGAAGGGCACGATGATGCCTCCCACGCCGTAGATCAGCAGGTTGCGGCGCAACAGCGAGGCGGCGCCGAGCGCGCGATACTTCACGCCCTGGAGAGCGAGCGGAATCAACAGGACGATGATGAGCGCGTTGAATATCACCGCGGACAAAATCGCGGAGTTCGGACTCGTCAGCCGCATCACGTCGAGAGTCGCCAGCTGCGGATACGTGGTGGCGAATGCGGCCGGAATGATCGCGAAATACTTGGCAACATCGTTGGCAATGGAAAACGTGGTGAGCGATCCGCGCGTGATCAAGAGCTGCTTGCCGACTTCGACGATTTCGATCAGCTTGGTGGGATTCGAGTCCAGGTCCACCATGTTGCCGGCTTCTTTGGCAGCCTGAGTGCCGGAGTTCATGGCGACCGCGACGTCTGCCTGGGCCAGAGCGGGTGCGTCATTCGTGCCGTCGCCGGTCATGGCGACGAGCCGCCCTTCGCTCTGATACTGGCGGATCAGTTTGAGCTTGGCCTCGGGGGTCGCTTCGGCCAGGAAATCATCCACTCCCGCCTCGGCCGCGATCGCCGCCGCAGTGAGGCGATTGTCGCCGGTGATCATCACCGTTCGGATGCCCATGCGGCGCAGCTCGCCGAATCGTTCCTTGATGCCGCCTTTGACGATGTCCTTGAGCTCGATCACGCCCAGCACGCGGCCGCCGTCGGCGACCACCAAGGGTGTGCTGCCCTTTCGCGCCACTTCGTCGACGGTCTGGGAGATACGCGGCGGGAAGATGAAACCTGCAGCCTCGATGTACAAACGGATCGACTCGGCAGCGCCCTTGCGCACCTCTCTCGACCCCAGGTTGACGCCGCTCATGCGGGTATGCGCGGAGAACGGGACGAAGGTGGCTTCGAGTTGAGTCAGGTTTCGCTCGCGCAGATTGAAGCGTTGCTTCGCCAGCACGACGATGCTGCGGCCCTCGGGGGTTTCGTCCGCGAGCGAACTCAACTGCGCGCTATCCGCGAGTTGCTGTTCAGTATAGCCTTCCGCGGGAATGAACGCCGCGGCTTGCCGATTTCCCAGAGTGATGGTGCCGGTCTTGTCGAGCAGCAGTACGTCCACATCGCCCGCGGCCTCCACTGCGCGGCCCGATGTCGCGATGACGTTGGACGCCATCATTCGACTCATGCCGGCGACGCCGATGGCCGACAGCAGGCCGCCGATGGTCGTCGGTATGAGACAGACCAGCAAGGCCACCAGCACGGTAATCGTCACCGGTGCACCGAGTTTGGCCACGGCCACGCTGAACAGCGAGAACGGCAGCAAGGTGGCGGTGGCGAGCAGGAAGACCAGCGTCAGGGCGATGAGCAATATGGTCAGTGCGATTTCGTTCGGCGTTTTTTGCCGCTTGGCGCCCTCCACCATGGCGATCATGCGGTCGATGAACGCCTCGCCGGGATTCACGGCGACGCACACCACCAGCCAGTCGGACAACACTCGCGTGCCGCCGGTCACCGCCGAGAAATCGCCGCCGGATTCGCGAACTACCGGCGCCGATTCGCCGGTGATGGCACTCTCATCCACCGAGGCGACGCCATCGACCACCACTCCGTCCGCCGGAATCACATCGCCGGTTTCCACCAGAAAAAAATCACCCTTGCGCAGCTGCGGCGCCGGAGTCGCCATCCACTCCGTTCGATTCTTTGCCGCCCGCAACTTCTTGGCGCTGACGGATTGCTTCAAGCCGCGCAGGGAGGCCGCCTGGGCTTTGCTGCGCCCCTCCGCCAGGGCTTCGGCGAAGTTCGCGAACAGCACGGTGAACCACAGCCACGCCGTTACGGCAAAAATGAAGCCGGCCGGCGCCTCGCCCTGGCCACGCAGCGCCTGCACGAACAAGACGCTGGTCAGAAGGCTCCCGATGTACACGACGAACATCACCGGGTTGCGTATCTGCACCCTCGGCGAGAGCTTGCGGAAGGAATCGGCGACGGCCGGACCCAAGAGCGCCGAATCGAACAATGTCAGAGACTTGCGAACCATGTTAACCCTTCAGTGAATCGCGTACAGCTGCAGATGCTCGACCACCGGTCCGAGCGCGAGCGCCGGAACATAGGTCAATGCGCCCACCAACACCACGGTGCCGACGAGCATCGCAACGAATAGCGGTCCATGAGTCGGCAGAGTGCCGGCGGTGGGTTCGATGCGTTTCTTCTTCGCCAGGGATCCGGCTATCGCGAGTACGGGCACGATAAACGCGAATCGTCCGAACCACATGGCCACCGCCAGCAATGTATTGTAGAACGGCGTGTTGGCCGAGAGGCCGGCGAAGGCGCTGCCGTTGTTGTTCGCCGCGGATGACAAGGCGTAAAGAATTTCAGAGAATCCGTGCGCCGCGGGGTTGAACACGCCGGCCCTTCCCGCCTCCGTCATCACCGCGATCGCGGCGCCGACCAGCACCAGGAAGGGCGTCACCAGAATCACGATCGAGGTCATTTTCATCTCGAACGATTCGATTTTCTTGCCGATGTATTCGGGCGTGCGGCCGATCATCAATCCGGCGACGAATACCGCCATGATGGCGAATATCAGCATGCCGTAGAGGCCCGACCCGACGCCGCCGAACACGACCTCGCCAAGTTCGATCAGCCACATCGGCACCATGCCGCCCAGCGGCGTGAAGGAGTCGTGCATGGCATTCGTGGCGCCGCAGGAAGCCGCCGTGGTGACGGTGGCGAAGAGCGCCGAGGCAACGACGCCGATGCGGGTCTCCTTGCCCTCCATATTCCCGCCGGCCTGCAGCGCACTCTGCGTTTGATCCACGCCCAATGGCGTAAACAGCGGATTGCCCTGCTGTTCGGCCCACAGCGCGACCGTCGCCATCACCGCAAAAATGACCGTCATCCCTACGAAAACGGCCCAACCCTGGCGCGTATCGCCCACCATTCGTCCGAACGTGAAGCACAGCGCGGCGGGAATCAGCAACATCGAGATCATCTGCAGAAAGTTGGTCAGAGGTGTCGGGTTTTCGAAAGGGTGCGCGGAATTGGCGTTGAAAAAGCCGCCGCCATTGGTGCCCAGCATCTTGATCGCCTCTTGCGAGGCCACGGGGCCCATCGCGAGGGATTGCGTGTGAGTCGTCAAAGTCTCGGTGATGGCATTGCCCTTGTCATCCTTGAGCGGTAGGCCGCCGGCGTCGAGCTTGGGTTGGCTGTAGGTCAAGCTTTCCAGAGTGCTCACGTCTTTATAGGTGTCAAAATTCTGGATGACGCCCTGCCCCATGAAAATGACGGCGACAGCCAAGGACAGCGGCAGCAAAATGTACAAAGTGCTGCGCGTCAGATCGACCCAGAAATTACCGATGCCCTGCGCCGAGCGGCGTGCAAAACCGCGGATCAGCGCAAACGCGACCGCGATACCGGTGGCCGCGGAGAGGAAATTCTGCACGGCCAGCGCAACCATTTGAGTGAAATAACTCATCGTGGATTCGCCGGAATAGCCCTGCCAATTGGTGTTGGTCACGAAACTCACGGCCGTGTCGAAGGCCGAATCCGGCGTGACGTTCGCCAAGGCCTGCGGGTTCAACGGCAGCGATACTTGCAGCCGCTGCGTGAAATAGACGACCGCCACGCCCAAGGCATTGAACAACAAGAGCGCCATGGCGTAGCGCGTCCAAGGCATGTCTTTCGCGGTGTCGACGCCGGCCGCGCGATAGATGATCCGCTCCAACTTGCCGACAATTCCGCGGATCGGCGCGGGGTCCGCGATGCGCGTCAGGTAAATGGCGAGGGGATAGCTCACCGCGGCGAGCACTCCCAAGAACAGCAGCAGCGTGGACCAGGCCTGGGTGGACATCACAGGTCCTCGGCTCGAAACAGTGCAACCACCAGGTAGACGAGGAGCGCCAAAGCAATGGCTCCGCTCAGTGCATACGCCCAGGTCATTTTTTGCGCTCCAAGGCCGCGCAGCCTGCGACCAACGCCAGCGTCAACAGCAAGAACACGCCGATCAATGCCAAAAACAAGATATCCACTGCATCTCCCGCGACTTAAACTCAGCACGCACTCTGCCAAAGGAACAAGTTAGGCCCGCGGGTGGAAAAACACGGCAGTATTTACTATCGCCGATGTAAAGGCGGTGTAAAGGAGGAGTCCGGGAGTCCCGGCGCGGATCGGCTCAGAAGTCCCAGTGCGGGTAGTCGCGAAACGCCTGCAAAACCGTCTCGATCTTAGGAAGCGGTACATCCAGATGCGTGACCAGACGCGTGCGAGTCCCGACGCTCGCGAGGATGCCGCGCTCGTCGAGATGGCTCTTGAGACCCTCGACGTTTTTGTCCGGAATGCGGACGTACAGAATGTTGGTTTGCGGGGGTTCGACGTGCAGCCCTAAGGCGCGCAATCCGTCGGCGAGAAAGCCTGCATTCGCGTGATCCTGCGCCAGCAGCCGCACATGATGCTCCAGGGCATAGAGTCCTGCCGCCGCCAGCACGCCGGCCTGGCGCATGCCGCCGCCCAGTGCCTTGCGCCAGCGTCGCGCCTGCGCAATCAAATCCCGGGAACCCAGCAACACCGACCCGGCGGGCGCGCCCAGACCCTTGGAGAGGCACACCGACACGGAATCGAAGCCCGCCACGGCGGCTTGCTCGTCGATCTGAAGTTTCACGATGGCGTTGAAGATTCGCGCGCCGTCCAGATGGGTGCGCAGCCCCTGCGCGTGGGCAAACTCCGTGGCCTGCCGCTGATAGGCCAGTGGGAGCACGCGGCCACCAATGGTGTTTTCGAGCGCCAGCAACCGCGTGGGAGCAAAATGGATGTCCCGGGGTTTGATGGCCTTGGCGATGCGTTCGATGGAAATCCCACCGTCGGGCTCATTCTCCAGCGGCTGCGGCTGGATGCTGCCGAGAACGGCGGCTCCGCCCTGTTCGTAGCTATAGGTGTGGGCTTCCTGCCCGACCAGGTATTCGTCGCCGCGGCCGCAATGAGCCATCAAGGCCGCCAGATTGCTTTGCGTACCGCTGCAGAAAAACAGCGCACTCTCGAAACCGAAACGTTCAGCCATCAATGCTTGCAGGCGATTGACGGTGGGGTCGTCGCCATAGACGTCGTCGCCCACTTCCGCTGCGGCCATGGCGGCACGCATGCCCGCCGCGGGGCGCGTTACCGTATCACTGCGTAAATCGATGTCGTAGCGGCGCGTGTCCAATCCAGCCTCCGTGTCGAACCCGGCGTCATTGTACCGGGTCCGTGCGAACCCTCGTTGTCTCAATTTTCACGAGACGCAACGCACTGTCATCACCGCCAGTAAGTGGCAGGTTCGGCAGAAAATCACCGGCCCATCCGTTCTGCGCTGGCGCAATTACGAGAGATTCCTGGGACCTCTGCTCCGCCTGACGGATTTGGATCCGTGACTTAAGGCATAATTCTCCAATGGCACATCGCGAAAATGCTGGCCACAGGGCGCGGCTCGCCACACTTCACGCGAAGCTCATCGGATGGTTGGTGAACGAGGCGTATCCCCGCTGGGCGCAGTACGGCATCGATCCGAAGAACGGCGGCTTCATCGAGGCGCTCGGGCAAGACGGCCTCGCGCTTCCTCATCCACGGCGGGCGCGGGTTCATCCGCGTCAGATTTACGCGTTTGGGCAGGCGCAGGCGTTGGGTTGGAGTGGCGACGCGACCGGGATCATCAGCCGCGGGATGGAATATTCCACGGCTCATTATCGCCGCGGCGACGGATTGTTTCGCACGCTGGCCGCGGCCGATGGAACGGCCCTCGATGGGCGCGCCCTCCTCTATGACCAGGCGTTCGCGCTGCTCGGGCTAGCCGCGTCCGCCGCGGCGCTCGGTGCGCGCGACGAGTTCGAGGAACGCGCCGTTGCGCTTCGCGGAACGATCGAGAGCCACTTCAGCACGGCCGATGGCTCGCTGCGCTCGGAAGACGGCGCGGATGCCATTCGCGAATCGAATCCCCACATGCATTTGCTCGAGGCCTGCCTGGCATGGGCCGAAATCGGCGGCGATCCA
>WNFC01003201.1_pt1 | contig 17686 bp, 14 predicted proteins | sample 5400541 | NCBI WGS metagenome assembly WNFC01 (sample SAMN13153342, study PRJNA577476) | soil metagenome | isolation source: 120 cm saprolite under Douglas fir tree site 2 hole 2 replicate 1 | place: USA:California | collected 2015-04-18
AGCCAAACGCGTCCAAATCCGGGATCAGGCCTCGGCGGCGCGCCTCGGCCTGGAGTTCGGGGGGCAACATCCGTGCATCCACCACCAGCCCGTTCACCTCGATCATCCAGGCCATCGGGTTGCGGGGCAAGAGATCCCTGCGGCAGAAATCGGGGTCGAACTGGCCGGTGTTCAGTGTGTCGCGGATGAGGCGGGCCTTGCTGGCGAGTGTGCTCTTCGGGACGCCGCTGGCCGCGCTGAACTGGTCTGTGGTCAGGTGCGGCGTCAGTGATGGATCGCTGAGGAAGTTGATCTGCCCCACGGTGTAGACGATGGCGGCACCCCAGATGCGGCCATCCCCACGCAGCAGCGGGGAGGGACGCTTCCGAGCCAGCTTGGCAGCCATCTTGGCGCCGAGGCGGGCATACTCGTCGTCCAGGTGTGCCGTGCAGAACCCGTCGATCCACTCCATTACTGGGTCAACGGTCGCCCGCATGGCGTTGGGGATGCGCAGCGGGTCCGCCTGCTTGGTCCCGGGGCTGTTTGCCAGGTTGCTGGTCACGCTGAGCCTCCTATCGGTTTTCGCAGCTCCGGGGATGGCAGCACGAGCATGCTGACCAAGAATCACACCCATGGGATTCGATTCTCACCGATACCGGGGCACCGCGCAACATCGCGAAAATTTCATTCCGCGTGGTCGGGCTGGTCCTGCCCCCGGGCCCTGGATGCACCTTTCACGTGGGCTGGTGGCTTACGCTGCTCGGGCTGGGCGTCTCCGTTGCCGGTGTTCGTGGAACGCCAGTGAGTTGACCATGAAGGTGTAGCCCAGCAGGTTCACGTGGTGGCGGGCGTACCTCACGCTGTGAGCCCGGTTCAAGTAGAGCGTGTCCTCCAAGCCCCCGCATCCGGTAGGTTCGAACTCCTGGCGAGCCACATCCAACCCCGGCTATTTGCCCCCTCCGAACACTCCCTGGCCCGAAGGGACAAGCCCGGACCTGCTTCGCGAAGACCGCCTTTGTCGGCCTTGCCTCGGGACGTCGAAACCGAGGGAAGCGTATGCCGCGCGGCGATCGTTGTGCATGCGGGCCAGGACAGGGACGAGAGTGTCCACGTAGTCATGGACCACGACGCTGGTTTTTTCGGCAGTGGGCCGTAGCACCCGACCGACGTATTGCACGACGCTCCCCCTGAACTTGATCGGGAAGGCCAGAAACAGGGTGTCAAGCGGCGGACAATCGAATCCCTCACCGAGGAAGCTGGCAGTCGCCGCCAACACCAACCCGACACCCGGACCGAGCGGACCCTCAAGACGTCTCATGACTGCCGCGCGGGCATTCTTCCCCATTTGACCGTGCAGGACGAGCGCATCGACTCCTCGGTCTTCGAGTTGCCGGACGATTGCCTCGAGATGTTGCGTCCAGCGAGTAAGGACGAGGCAGTTCCGGCCGCTCCTCGAGGCAGCGGCGACGTCCTCACAAATTGCTGCAGTGCGCTTCTCGTTCTCCACCAGCCCACGAAACGTCGTCTGGATGTGTTGTCCTTCTTCGGCCCGATGGTCGGTTTCGTGGACGATCAGATCGAGGGTGTGCCTTGCCGCTGCTGACGGGGAGACCATCGTGTGACGCACCGGGCCGCAGTGCATGGCCATCAGAGCCTGGAGCCCATCCTGGCGATATGGCGTGGCGGTGAGCCCCACCCAGCGCCGCACCGGGATCTCACGCACGGCCCGCTCGAAGGTTACGGCAGGGACATGATGGCATTCGTCAACAATGACCATGCCGTACCCCGCCGTGATCTCGGCGATGTCATCGCGTCGAGCAAGGCTCTGGACCATGGCCACGTCCACGACTCCGGTGGGTTTGTTGCGCCCGCCACCGAGTTGGCCAATCTGTTGCGATTCGAGGTCGAGGTGGGTCATAAGGCGATTTCGCCACTGCTCCACGAGTGGTTTGCGGTCAACGATCACAAGAGTGGCCACCCGGTGCTGGGCGATGAGAGCACAGCCGATCACCGTCTTGCCGGATCCTGGCGGGGCGACCAGCATGCCGAGGTCGTTGGAACTGAGAACGCGGAGAGCCTCGACCTGCTCGGGCGCAAGAGTCGCCCCGAGCTCGACGGCTATGGGACTGACTGGGGCGAACCTATCGGTGACGGTCAGCGTGCTTCCCGCTTCAGCCACGATGCCTTTTGCCCTTTCCTGAAGTCCCCGGGGCAACAACAGCTGACCCAGGGTCTCTCGGTAGCAGCGGATGAATCGAGGTGTGTCCCATGTGGAGAACCGAAGCCGCTCCTTCTTGAAGAACTCCGGGTTGTGTAGAGACGCCAAGTGCTTCAGTGCGGCTACTAGTGCAGGAGGGACTCCGATCCGATCGATCGCCAGCATTGCCCCGCCTTGGGCGGGGATCTCGGGTGGGGGCGTTGCGTCGGCAGACAGCTTGCTCGGTCGTCGATATGTTCGGGCGTCCGGACCGGTGGCCAGCTCGCCGATCCCGCTTGCCAAGGAGTCGAGGGCCTCGATGGAGAGTGACTCGATCGAGGAAAGGCACTCCCATTGATCTCCGAACGGCTCCAGGGTGGCGGGATCCAGGAACGCCGTCATGTCTCGTTGCAGGTGCTGGCCCTGCAGCGGCAAGGCGATCAGATTACCGAACGAGCCCTTTGGCATGAAGTCCTGAGTTGGGAACAGGCGGTCGTAGCTGGCCAGATCAAGGTCAGCACGAATTGTCATGGCCTCACGGATGATGTACACGCCAAGTCGCCGAGCGGCCGAGGCCTTGACCTTCCCGGCAAAGAAGACCCACGCATGGCCGCCCTCCCCGGAGCGTGATCGTTCGATCAACGTCGGAACCCCCGCGTCTTGGGCTGCGTCGAGGAAGGCGAGTGCGTCGAGAACCCAGCCCGGCCCGTCGAAATCGCACGCCAATAGACGACAGAAATCGCCGTGGAGCATCGGGTAGAGACCGGCATGGATCTGGCCCGCGAGGTGCCGCCCGATTACGTCGTCCGTGAACGGCAGGTACTCGCGATTGGCACTCTTTGCATTCGCCCATCCACCTCGGACAGCGGGGGTCCATCCGGATTTACCACTTCGCTGATTGCTCCAGGCCAGCGCAAAGACGTCCTCCCGTCCGACGAACAACGACCGGTACAGGGCGATCTTTTCCTCAGGCGCCGAATCGTTGCCGACACTGGTCACGCTCCGAGGGACCTCGCCCTCGGCGGGGAACAACGTCGGCCTCCACGCACTCGTGGCGGGACGGGAGCGCCGACCGTCGAGTCCCAACAACCCGCGCAGCCGGATATTCTCTGCTCGCAGGGCAGCTAGCTCGGCCTCCATCTCGGGCAAGCGTTCGCTCCCTTCGCTTTCATCTGGTCGGCTTGTCACCCCTGCATCATCCCAATTCGGCGACCGTTACCGGGCATTGGCCGTCAGAACGCGATCACCTATGTCTACCCGTGCCCGCGCCAATACCGTGACGTCATCATGCAGCGTTCTGACGATCACGCCATCCAGCGTGTGCCAGTCGGCCTGGTCACCACACGCTGTGCAGGTGTTCGGATTGAAGCTCGCACCGCGTGCCCCGACAGGACGGGGCTTCAGTTGTGCGGCCAGGTCACCCGAACCGTCGCGCTCCAGGAGTTCGCAGGGGTCGTTCACGGCCATTGTTTGGTCGCAGGTGACGAGTTCGCCGACTGCAGGCCGGCACCATGGCCGCAAGCCGAATACCCAAGTCATCGAATGTTGGCACTCTGAGCACGGATGGTCGTAGCCCCACACCTCGACGAAGAGTGTTCTGCTGGCCGTCATTTTGCCCTCTGTAGTCCCTGGCTCTGCTCTCATTCGGTCGCTTCCCTGGTTTCAGGCCCCTTCTTTGCCCTGTTCGGGGGGAGCGGCTCCGTGCCGATCGTGATCAGATCAGACGCCCGGCTTCATCGGCGAACCGCGTAACGCCGGCTCTACTGAGACGTGCGACCAGGTCGGTAGGTGCTAGCGCCGGGTGGCGGGTATGGGCAGCCTGTTCTCGTAGGACCTCAAGCACCACTCTCGGCGCAAGGTCGAGTTGGTCGAGAAGAAAGTCGTCGGTATGCAGTACCTCGATGCCGATCGGTTCGAGAATTTCGGCAGGGAAGTGGCGGACGTTCGCGGTGACGATGGCATCGGCCCGGCCGCGCATGGCCGCGGCTACAACGTGACGGTCGTCAACGTCTGGCAGTACGACCGTGGCCTCCAGGGGTTCCCATCACGTGACCAGGGCGTCTTCAAACGCATTGCCCATGGCTGCGAAACGGTTGTTGATCGGCTCGGGCTCGATACCCGGATGGACCTTGATGATGGCTGACCTGGCTTCCTCGAGTATGCGATCGGACCAAAGAGGGCGGTACAGGTCGCGTTCGGCGATCCGAAGAAGCGTGTCGGCGAGCGCGATGGGTACCAGGACGCACGCGTCGAGCAGGGCCGCAAAGCGAGCCAAGGAGGTTATGCGTCGGGCTGGTGGGCCCGACCCCGTCGGGCCGCCTGGAGGGCGGCTGCATAGTCTGCGGGCGATCCGTCGTAAAGACCGAGATCGCTGGCCTCCTCAGTCAATCGGTTAAGAACGGCGCGTCGCTCGGCCCGTCGTTCCTGTTGGAAGGTGAGGAGGTCTTGGAGCCGAACGCGACGGTGGCGGTTGGGCCTCTCAAACGCGATTGCGCCGTCTTCGAGAAGCTTCACGAGCGTAGGACGGCTCACGCCGAGGAAGTCAGCAGCCTCTTGGGTGGTGAGTAGCAAACCTTGAGGGGCGACGAGGATCGCCTTGCCCTGACGCATAACGTCGATTACTTGGTGAAGGACGCGGTAGACCTCGGCGGGCAGCGGGACCTGCTCGCCGTCCGGTCCGAGGAGCAACCCGGGCTCGGTGTGACGTTCAACGAAGCGTGCCAGGTCGAGCAACTGGTCCAGATTCTCGGGCGGGAAGACAACGTCCTCGTCCCGACCTCGCTCTGGCTCGGTTGTTCGGACGCTCATTACGGGTTCGCTAGTCGTAGTCATGCCAACAGGATACCATGAATCGAAAAAATCGCAAGCCATTTAGTCGTCTGTCGGTTGCCCCAAAAGCTGGTCCGTAATCCCCCCAGCTCCCCCCGTGGGGTAGAATTACATGCGTGGAAGTTTCCCTGGCTGAGTGGCTGGCGGGTCTGGAGCGGTGTGATCTTGAGACGCTGCTGCGTCGCCGGCCGGAGGCGAGGTCGCTACTCGGTACGAAGCGCTGCGACCTGCCTGCGCTGGCGGAGGCGATCTCCCGTCCCGAGGCGGTTATGGCCGCGGCGGAGTCGCTGGACGGCTTCCTGCTCAACCTGCTGCATGCCGCGCTCTTGCTGAACCCCGACGCCTCGGCGTCGTCTCTGTCGGCCCTGGCCCCTGGCGTCGATCCCCAGGAGCTGGCTGCTGGGGCCGAGGAGCTGTCGAGGTGGGGGCTTGTCTTCGTCATCCCCAACCATGTCCCCGGCACAGGCCCCACTGGCCTTGTTGGGCCGCAGGGCAATGGATCGGCAGCAGTCCGGAGGGCAACGGGCGGCGGATCCAGGAGTGCGATCAGGGGCGCCTTGAACACAGGCACATCCTGCAACTGGAGCCTGTACGTCCCCGCATGTGTCGCCAATGTGGTCTCTCGTCCGCCCGGGATGGGGCCGCCGGTGCGCCGGGCGCTCGCCACGCACAGCCCGGCGTTGCTGGCCGGGATCGCCGCCAACCTCGGGCTGGCAGCGCCACGGCCGTCAAAGGGGGCGGGCTTGGTCGCCGAGATCGCGGCCGCGCTTGTCGACCCGGACCGGGTTGCCGGCCTGCTTGCTGATGCCCCCAGCGGGTCCCGGGAGATCGTCGGCATGGCGAGGGAGGTTGGCGGCGTCCTGAGGTGGGACGAGCTGGTAGGTGGTGGCCTCGTACGTTGGCATCAGTCGCATTGGACCGGTCAGGGGGCTGCTCTCTCTCCCCTGGAATGGCTCGAGAGCCGTGGGCTGCTCGTCACCCAGAGCGGGACCATCTTCGACGGGACTCCGGTCGCTGTTCCCGCCGAGGTGGAGATCGCCCTGCGGGGCGGCAGGATGTTCGAGTCCTGGCCACCGGCACAACCTCCGAGGGTGGCTGCAGCCAGGGCTTCAGGGCCCAGAGCGAAGACGGTAGCGGCGGCGGCGTTGGCTGCCCAACCGGTGGTGGGGGACCCCGGCAAGAGCGTCGCCGACCTCGAAGCCCTGCTGGACCTGTGGGCACAGACGGAGTCGCCCTCCCTCCAAAAAGGGGGTCTGGGTGTCCGGGAGCTGCGCAGAGCCGCGAAGGCGATCAGCCTGCCGGAGGGCTACGTGGCCTTCCTGTACGCCCTCGCCGTTGAGTCTCGGTTGCTGGCGCACGACGATCGCCGGCGGGTGGTGCCCTCCCCGGCGGCCGCGGCATGGGCCGCCAAGCCGCCGGCGCTGCGGTGGGCCGAGCTGTTCGAGACCTATCTGGGCGGCATGCTGTGGGCGGAGACCCTAGGGGGCCTGGTCGATATCGACAAGGTGGAGCACCGGGCGTACCTCGTGCGGCTGCGACGAAGCCTGCTGTCGGAGCTGGCGGCGCTGCCCACGGGGGCGACGACCGACGTGGACCTGCTCGGACGCAGGTTGCTCTGGCGCCATCCGCTGTTGATCCACTGCGAAGACTGTGCGAGGACGCTCACGAGCCAGGTGGCACAGGCCCTCGGCTGGCTCGGTACCCTCGCGGTTGCGCCCCTGATGTCCCTGCTCGAGCCTGCCCGCTCGGCGGTGGCCGGCCCTGGGTGGACCGACCGAGTAGGACCGGCCACTGCAGCCTTCGCGCCAGCGGTGAGCGAGATCACGGTCGGTGCCGATCTCAGCATCATCGTCCTGGGTCCCCCTGTCCCCGCGCTGGGCGCCGCGCTCGCTCGCTTCGCCGACCTGCAGGCATCCTCACCGGCCCGCATGTACCACCTCTCGGAAGCCTCCCTGCGCCGCGCCCTCGACGCCGGCATGAAGGGCTCTCAGATCACCGAAGTGCTCGTGGCGCATGCTCCGCGGGGCGTTCCCCAGAACGTGGCCTACCTGATCGACGAGGTCGCCAACCGCCACGGCCACCTCGTGGTCGGGCAGGCGGGCCTGTACGTCCGCTCCCATGACCCTGCCCTGCTGGCGGGGGTGATCGCCGACCGCCGGCTCACATCCTTCGTCCCCCGGCTCGTGGCGCCCACGGTGGCGCTCCTGGACGGCGGCGATCCGGCCAAGGCCCTCGCGGCCCTCCGGTCGGCGGGCTACCTGCCGGTGGCCGAGGCCGGGGGCGCGGCGCTGACGGCCTCGAAGGCCCCGGCGGTGTCGCCGATCCTGGTGAGGCCCACGAGGAGCGGCCCCGCTGGGACCTCGTGGGCGGACCTCGCTCCGAACGAGGCGGAGGCTCTGGCCGAGGCCCTTGCGCACGGATCCCGCGGGCCGGCCGCTGCCGCCCGGGAAGGGCCAGTGCCGAAAATGACCCAGCCTCGCCCGGCGGCGGTAGCCATGGCTGGCGCCACAGGGCGGGCGCCGGCTGGCGATGAACCCCAGGGACCAACCTGCACGAACCCGGACGATGTCCGCCGCCTGCTGGAGTGGGCCGCAAACGAGGAGGCGGTCGTCGAGATTGCCTACGTGACATCGAGGGGGCGGACCTCCATGCGCAAGGTGGAGCCCTACGCGGTATTGGGGGCCCGGCTCTACGCCACCTGCCACCTGACCGGGGCCGAGCTGGCCATCCAGCTCGCCCGGGTGGCCTCGGCCCGGGCCACCGGCGACGCTGTGGATGACGAGGAAGACGAGGGCCCCAACCTGCTGCTGAAGCCACTCCCCTCGCGCTGACCGCCCGAGGGCGGCACGGGGTGAGAAAGGGCCGGAAACTGCGGTCTGAAGGGTTGGCGGGCCCAGGATCGAGTTGCGCGCAGGGATGGTCGGGAACCCGGCTGCACGTCAGGAGGTGGAGAGCATGGGAAGGCGAGCCAGGAAGCGGAAGCGAGATCTCGGCGGCTGCGCCGTCAGCGGGCACCCCGAGGGCACGGGAGCCGGCGCCGGCACGGCAGTGGTCACCCGTGAGGCAGCCACACGCCGGGCGGCCGCACTCATCCAGTCGGGGGCGGTTGCCAAGGCTCTCCCGCTCCTTGAGGCGCTGTGCACCGAGGACCCGGCCGACAATGCGACGCACGGCCTGTACGCGGAGGCCATTCAACTGGCCCACAGGCGCCAGGCCCACCCGGCCAGTGACGGATGCGGCTGCGGGAGCGGTAGGCCCTACCGCGTGTGCTGCCTCGCCGGGGAGCGGCAGGCCCTCCGGCGCTTCGAGGACCGTGAGCCGTTCTACCGCCTTCGGAGTCACGCCTTCCGGTATCTCGCCGGCGCCCGATTTGATCGGGCCCGCTCCATGGCGATCTCAGCCTGGTTGGGGAGGAGGGCGTGGGCGCCGCAGGTGGCGTACCGAGTGAATTCCCTCTTGAGTGGGCCCTCTGCACGGTGGACCTGAGCTGGACCGAGGAGGGGGAGGGCTATCCGTTGGCCACCTTCGCCGCTGATCCGTCGGTTCCCACCACCCTTGCCCGGAGGGCCGGTCAATGGTTCCAGTATGGCCGGTACGGTCTTTGGCAGTGCCCGACGGTGCAGGCCGACCCGGGCGTTTGGCTCACCGATCACCTCACCGGGTTCCGCCGCTACGTGAGTGTGCCTCCCGAGCATCTGAAACCGCTGGCGCCGTGGTCGGTGCTCGGTAGCCAACTCCTGGTCGTGGACGGTATCTGGCGCACTGCCGGGGTCATCCTTCCCATGAGCCCGAAAGAGGGTGCAGCGATGGACCGCATGGTCCACGAGGTCGCTCAGGCATATTTCGAGGAGAGCGACGGCGCCCAGGTATGTGGTGACAGCGGGAAGCGCCCGGCGACTGCGGTGCCCCCAGGTCCCGGCTCGGGCGACGGTGAGTGGGACGCGTTGGTGGCCCACCTCGTCGGTTCGGGCCTCCCGCTGATGGCAGCCACGCTCAGGGGGGCTGGGTCCCAGCCCGTTAGGCTCCGGAACGCCGACGGCGAGCCACTCCTGCTGGTCAAAGCCCATATCGAGGTGGGCGATCCTCTTGGGCTCTCGGGCGTGCTGGCCGGGCACCCGGACTTCGTCCAGGTCGACGATGATGCCTTCGTTTGGCAGGGTAGGGAGCTGACCCGGGTGGAGGCAGAGCCCTTGCTCGCCCAGGCCCGGGCCTTGGCAGCCGAGCGCGGTGAGGAGCTTGCCGAGCAGATCGGTCCGCGCCGGGTGACCCAGGCCGAGCTCTGCCTGGAGGGGACGATGCTGGTGGCCCAGGTGAACTCGGAGGCGCGCCTAGAGCGCCTTGTCACCACGCTTGCCGGCCTCGGCGCCGACCCGAGGGTGATGTCGACGGAGCGCAGCGATCCCGCGGAGCTGCTCACCCAGTCCGCCACGACCGGGGGGTCACGGGGGAGCGCTCCCACGTTGGGCGGGGAGGCAGGCCCGAAGGCAGCCGGTGGCCGGCTAGGTTTGGCTCCTGAGGCGGTTCGAGCGTGGGAACAGGCCTGGGTGGACCAACCGGTCCCCCGGCTCGGTGGGCTCACACCTCGGGCTGCCGCTCGCCGACCCGACGTCCGCCAGGACCTGGAGATCCTCTTGCGTGAGATGGAACATGACGCCGCACGCCGCTCCAGGCTGGGCGTGGCGGGCATCGATCTGGCCGTTCTCCGCCAAGAGCTCGACATGCCGGCGATGTCGGCCTGAGCGTCTCGTGCCCCTTCAATGACGTTGACGTTGACGGGTCCCCTCGTCCGCTCCCTCGCCGCGGCGGATGCGATGAGCTGGGAGAACCAGGCGCTCGGTTCAGGTCCACCTGCTCGTGGCGGGCTCGGGGTATGCGCTAACGTCCCGTGGCCTTCGGCTCCCACCATTGTGGTCAGCGAGAATCGCAGGACTTTCCAGAAACCCTATGAGCCAGCTCGGCTTCCAGCTGGCGAGCACTGCCGTACACGCTGAGATTTATCTGGTGGGGTGGGCTTGCTTTCAGGAGGAGCATCTGTCTGCCCGGGCTCCGATCACGTCCACACCGGGAATCTGCTCCCGGTCGTAGTTCTACGCCAACACGGGATCGGCTCGGTGGTATCAGCTTAGTCGGCCACGAGCACGCCAACGGTGAGCTCGGCCGGCGCGACCACCGAGATTTCCGTTGTTCAACGCTTGGCATCCCCGGGCTGTCGGCCCGACTCTGGAGCGCGCCAAGATCGACGGCCGACGGTAAATCTTGGCTACCAACCGATGCGGATCATTCGAGGGCGAGTACGAACTCCCGGCCGACGTCCCCAAGGCCAGCCCGCATGGAAGGACTTGCCGCCTGGGGTGGCTCAGCCTGGCCTCCGTCAGGCGCTGACTTCTTTGCGTACCAAGCGTCAAGCTCCGAGCGCCGAGACGCGGCTAGCTATACAAGTTTAGATGATCTCATACGTTGATATGTGTTATCGTTCGTAACGATGCCGCTGGTACCGGCCGCAGCACAATCGTTGGACTGGTGAAAATCGCACCCGCAGGTGTCCGTGCAGCCATCTCCACAATCCCTTTTAGGGGGAAGCAATGAATACCATGTGTCGGTACGTCGTCAAAGCCCATCCCCATCGCCACCGGGCACGCCGAGCAACTTCTCTATTCGCCGCCCTGGGCTTCGCAACATGGCTCGTGGGTCTCGGAGCGGGTGCCGCGAACGCCCAGGTCAATCCCACGCCGCCCTCCACATCGTTCGTCTACCTGAACCTCTCACGCGCCAGCCCTAGCTCGACAAACCCCTCATATATCGGAACTTTCTGGGTTCAATACCGCTACACCAGCAACTCGCTGGACTGGTGGTTCCGGATCGCGCCAAAATGGGTGCAGAAGGCGGGAGGCAACTTGGTGACCTTCGACTACACCGTCACCACGAGAGGCAAGAAGTTGAACAACTACCAGCGGCATGAGCGGCAACGTATTTCTTCCATTCATCGATAGGGAGGTTCCAGTTCGACGGAGACGCCTTTTGGACGAGCCATCGGTTGCGAGTGGGCGACACCATTGACATTTCGGCGGACTTCTCGTACACGATCGGGATGATGAATGGTTCTGGACTCCTCCACAGTTCTCCTGCCGATCACACGTTCTGGGCTCATTACCGAGTAGGCATCCGCTAGGAGGCGACATGGGCATTCAACCTCCGCGAGGCATGGAATCGGCATTTGGCGATCGGATCGTCGCGAAGACTCGTTCCGACGCGGATTGCGAGCAGATAGGTCACGATTTTGCCCGGCAAGCCGAGCAGGATCACCCTGACGTAGTCAGTCATATCCGCAAAGCTCTGGACCTGGTTTTGGACGACCTGGGCGTTGGTTCGGGCTCAAGGTTGGTCGAGACACTGTGGATGCCCTCAGAAATGGAGCACCAGATCAGGCCCTGGATCTTTCACAATTCCCATCCTGACGTTGCCGGGAACTGGTGGAGGGGCATGGTCTACCTGAACGGCCAAAGGCACCTCACAATCGAGATTGACGCAGCGCGCCCCGACAACCAACTGCCGTACTACATCGCCGTCGCCATTCAAGACACCATCGAAGAGGAGTTTGGCCGTCCCCGCCCCGCGTGTCCGCTCCACCGGCATGCCCTGGAGCCGACAGGCACGCTCACGGGAGCCGTTTGGGCGTGCCCCCAGGACGGCAAGATGTGGTGGTGTCGCATTGGCTCGTACCAGTTGGCGCGGGCCTCATCGTGATGGCGGGAGATCAGGAGGCGGCACGGCTCTGAACATCGTGGGGCTGGAACCTCGCGCCCCGACCCGCCACTGGCAATAACTCGATGCCTGCCTCAGCCATCTTGCGGCTGAGACGGGCGTACTCGTTGTCCAGCTGCGCGGCGCAGACCCGTCGATCCTCCTCCAGCAACGGGTCGACCGTGCTCCGCATGGCGTTGGGAATGCGCAGCGGGTCCGCCAGCTTGGCAACAGGGCTGCTTGTCAGCTTGTTCGCCACATCGATCCTCCTTGGGTCGTCGCAGGTGTCCGGGGACGTCTTGGTTCACCATCGCCGGGACGAGCGGGGTGGGTTCTCCAACAGCGTTGAACTCCGGGAAAGGCGATCGAGTTCGCTCCGGAAGGCGGCGTGGCGGGGGAAGCGATCCCGGATCCCTGTCACAAAGGTCGACCCCCGCCCTTTGCCCTCGGCCAACTCGATCGCCTCCCCGCACCCGGCTACCACCAGAGCCGCCCCTCGATAGGCGCTGCGATGCTTGCCGCTCACAACGGCATCGACGCGGCGCTCGACGAAGACTCGTCCCGTCTGCAGCCAACGCGCCCGGTCGCCGGCAGGTGGCGACAGCGCGTCCAGTCGATCTCCCAGGAGCGCCGACAGAAGCAGCCCCCCGGTGGGGTCCGGGGAGACCTCTGACAGCGGCGCGTGGTCGCGGTGCTCACCCCCGAGGAACCAGGCACCCTTGTGCGGCACGTTTTCGTTCCAGCCGGCCTGGTTGATCATGTCGAAGACATCCGAGAGCAGGAGATCCTCCGGGGGCACCGCCGCGACGCTGCCTGCGACGATGAGGTAGGGCACCACGACCGCGCCCGGGTGGTTCGGGCTGGACCAGCCCAGCGGGCCCTGCCCTTGCAGCTCCTCGACGGCGGGGTCCACCTGCCCCGCCAGCATCAGCAGCTCACACGCCTGGCGCGGGCTCCCAAGGAACCTGTCCGACGGCTCGGGCGCCCGGAGGCCACGCTCCACAAGGGCGGCCTCGGCGGCAACGATCTCCTCCTCCTCGCCCCACACCCGGGCTGCCGCCACCAAGGCGAGGAGGCGATCGCGCGATGGGGAGGCTCGCCACGCCTGGCGTCGCCCCTCCATCGCGCCGGATGGGTCCTTCGACTCGCTGCGCAACCAGGCAAGCGCATCGTAGATCCTGCCTCGGGCGTGGCCCCGAGGAGGAAGCAACTCGAGGGCCTGACGAGCGGCTTCACAGGCAGCCGCGCGGCGGCCATCCTGGACCAGGGCTGCGATCCACTCTTCGAGATGCTCCGGGTGTTCGGCGCCCAGCTCGAGGGCCAGCACCTCCAAACCATCCACGCCGCGCTGGAGCCGGACGGCCTCGGAGAGAAGCTGGCGAGCCTTCGCATCGAAGCGCTCATCCGCCGGCGTCCGGCGAAGCTCCTCCACCCAGGAGGGCAGGAAGGCGTCGAGGTCGCGTGGCGGCACGGGGACTGTGTCCAGGATGACCTGAAGGGAGATGTCGCCGCCGATGCAGCGCAGCGCGCTCAGCTCGCCTCGCAGCCGGACTGACCGCCGCGTCCGTGGCGTCGTCTGGTAGAGCGCGGCAAGATACCGGGCCTTGGCCTCGGCCAGGTCTGTGCTCAACCTTTCGGCGGCCGGGCTGCTGGCGGCGTCGGCGCCAAACTCCCCGTCCAGCAGGAGGCCATGCAGCAGCGCTCCCAGAGCGGCGGCTGCCAACGTGAGGTCGCCCGCTACGAATGCAGCCGAGGCCTGCTCGAAGAGATCCTCCATCTCCGGGCGCCAGGATTCGCAGGTGATGGCCCATTCCTCGTCCATGTCCTGATCCCAGCCCCAGCCCTCGACGTCGTCTTTGTCACCCAGGGACGCCAGGAACCGGTCGATGTCGCCCAGCAGATGGGCGCCCTCACCGGGAGGTACGTTGCCGGGGGCATCGCCGCCATGGCCGCCACCCGTCTCTGAGGTGGGTTCAAAGTGAGCAAGGAGCGTTGCTCGCTCGGCGGCGGGTAGCTGCTTGGCGAATGAGAGGACGCCGGCGCGAATCGACGCGATGGGCAGGGCGGCGAGACGTGTTTCCAGGGCGCGGAGGAAGGGGCCGAGACCCAACGGATGTTCTCTGGCCGGGCTCATCCCAGCCTGCTACTCACGCAGCGGTGGAGGCCGTGACGTGTCTCCTGTCCGCAGGGCCTCCACATGCCTGCTGGCGCTACCACGGTCGGACGGACGAGAATCACATTCATGGGATTCGATTTTCACGGATGCCAGGCGATCTCGCAACATCGCGAAAACGCATCCTCTCTATCGCTGGCTGTTGTGAGCTGATCGAGCCGCCCAGAGACCCTCGCAACGGCGACCCTGTGCGCGCTCCGCAGCGGGACAAGCGGTCCCGGTGGTCACACAGACGTTGGTGACCTCAGCCTGGTTGGGGGGAGGATGTTCGCGGTGCAAGGTGGCGTTGCCGGGTGAACTTCCTCTTGAATGGGCCGTTGCCATCTGGACTTGAGCTGGACTGGTGAAGGGGAGGCCAATCCGCTGGCGCCCTTCTCACCGGAATCGTCGGTACCCAGCACCCTCATCCGGCAGGCTAGTCAACAGGGCCACAAAGGCGCCCACGGAGCCCGGCTCAGGACGGCATGGCCGTCGACCGTTCCGCTTCCCGGGTCCCGGGGGCCAGCAATTGCAGCGTCCAGCCAGAGGGACCGCCGGAGGAATGGAAGCGCCCGCCGCTGGTTGCGCGTCCGTCAGCCCTATCGTCTCGTCTCCAGGCTGGTGTTGGCACTTTGCCGGTCAGAGGGGCCCTGCCGGGCGGTCGAGGGGCCAGTTCCCCACGATACTGCTCAGCTGTCCCCTGAGAGAGAGCGGGCGCGGCCCATACGGTCCAGAACTTTGGCCAGTTCGTCAAGCTGAGGTGGCGATGTGGAAGGCATAACCGGGAGTTCTCGCCGATGCGTCAGGGAATCGGGGGAGGCTCAGCGCGCGTCGCCACTCACTCTCCTGAAAAGAGATCCTCCTGCCAACTCAGTTCGCTCGCCGGCTCGCCGGCAGCCGTTGGCGCAACGCCGCGCGACCGGCCCGTCTTCCGCGGCCCGGGGCGCCAGGCCCGTACGCCAGCGTCGGGATCGACCACCGCCCGGCGGATGGCCGGTTCCGGTCCCTCACGTGCAGCAAGCAGCTTGAGCGCCTGCAGTCGGACCTTCCCGAGCGGCCAGGACAACCCGTATTCGAGCACGGCACCAACATCCTCAGGGGCCAGGGAACCGATGGCGTCGAGCATCCCCATAACCACTGCGGCCCCTGCGGGAGGGTCGAGAGAGCGTGCCCGTTCCAGCACTGCTTCGACGCGGTCGGGTTGGCGGCGCAGGGTGCGGGCTGCGGCCCAGCGCCGTAGCGGGGGTGGGACGAGCGCCTCATAGCGCAGTGGGGTGTCCGGCGGCACGCGAATGACCTTGCTCCGCCCGGTTGCGACGTCGATCTCCAACAATTTCGACCCTACCCAACGTGCCGGGTAGTCGTAGATCACCTTGTCCTCGCACAGGAACGCAGCGGCAAGGCGGTTGAGGTCGTTCTCACCGAGGAGACGGCTTGCTGCCATGTCTGCGATCACCCGAGCGCTGCACCGCTCCCAGCGCCGGTAGGTACACAGGAGTAGCGCGGAGTCGAACGCCCCATCCTGGCCCTCACCGTGATGCTTGCGCAGCAGGGCTATGGCTTCAGGGTGGTTCGGCGTGCGATGCCGGCCTCCCTGGACCAGCACCTGCCACATCGCCTGAGGGGTGTCCGCCCCCCAAAGCTCTGCCCAGTCATCGGCGAACAAGAGACCTGCCGCCGACCGCTCTGTCCCACCACGCATCCTGTTTCCTCTCCAAATTCCGCGGGATTCGACTCGACCGGCTCTGCCTGGACGCCACGAAGCCTGCCCGCCGCCCGACGGCTTACAGCCCCTCGGCGGAGAGGGCTGCCATGAAGTTGCGCTTTGGCCGGTGAGCCTTCCGGAGCGAAACAAGATAGGCGGAGAACTCCTCTCCCCTCCCAAGCCCTTCCATCACGCCACCGAGCCTCTTCACGATTCCCGCAGCCCGGCGGTACGCGTCGTTGTTCTTCTCCTGCACGAGGAGTTCGGCAAGACGCTGATAGACAGGGATCACGTCCTCGGGGTGTTCCTTCTCGCGGCTTGCCGCTAGCTGCAGCCATACCTCGTCTGTACAGCCTCCGGCGAGCGCCTCCCGCCAGGCCAGATCAGGTTCCTTCTCCCAAAGGAGGGCCTGCACAAGCTCGGAGTAGCCCCGCGCCCAGCGGGCGCCTCCATGCGGAGCCTGGGTCATCGGCGTCGAATGCTTACGCAGATAGATCCGTGCCTTGGGTCGCCATTTGTCCCATTGCCCGGCGCGATCAGCGCGAGCCTTGAGTTGTTGGAACGAAGCGAATCCGGGGAGACGCGCGAAGTCCTGCCACGCCAGCTTCATTGCCTCACGGCTGCGTTCCCCATCCAGATAGGCGTCCACGACGAACGCGGTAAGCCCCGAGTGCTCGCCCGCGGGAAAGGCTGCCATTCCCCGCTCCGCCCAGGCGAGGGCGTCGTCGGCTCGGCCTGCCTCCCGGTAGAACTCTGCGATCTGAAGGAACGACCGCGGCGACGTAAGGTCGCGGCTTGTTATGGCCACCTGGGCTTCCACGTCGCCGGATTCGCTCGCCAGGGCCTCCATGATGCGGGTGATGGTGCCACGCTCTCCCGACCCGCCCGATGGGTCGCCTGGCCCGAGCGCGGGGATCTTGGCCCACTCCTCTTCGGCCAACCTGCGGTACGCGGCCAAGCCCTTCTTGCCCAGGACTCGGGCGTAGGTCTGGGCTGCGCCGGAGAAGCCGTAGTCCGAGCCCTTTTCGAGCGCGAGCAGCCGGTGGGCAAGGTCCTCGGGGTCCGGCCGGGCCTCCCGGCAGGCAGCAAGGTGGAGTTCCTCGATGTGGTCGAGCAGCCCGCCGAGATACCCATCGGAGTCGTCCACGCTCTCCAGGTTCTCCTCCACGGACCGGTGCGCGTGCTCGGCAAGCTCGATGACGGCGGCCGCCTGGCCATCCCTGAGCAGTTGCTCGAGGTTGGTGAGCACTTCCTGGATCCCGCTCGAGTAGGAGTAGGCCTCGGCGTAGTCGACGAAGTCGCTGACGGCAGTTGCCCGGTCGATGGCCGCGATGAAGGGAGCGAGGTTCAGGCCACCGACACGCTGTGTCGCCGCCTGCATCAAGAGCTGATCCCTGAACCTGTCGTCGCCTTGAGCTTGGTCCCAGATCAACTCCACAAGCCGATCCGTGGGCTGGGCCGACAGCCAGACGTGCAACTCGTCGGCGTCATGTTTGGTGTTCTTCCTCCCGCTCACCATGGCTGCCCCACGAAGGAGGGCCCAGCGTGCAGAGCCCGGGACGGTGCTGTCATGGGCAAGATGGTTCCACATCCCGCGGGCCCGGGAAAGAGCGCGAAGTTCGTTGGCCACTCGTCCGGGCCCGAGTGACCTCCGGATGGGTGCCCCGGGCTCCCGAAACCTGGCACCACGCCAGGGCCGCCGCTATCTTGCGTCCTCGTGTCGGAAGGCAATGACGAGGATCGCCACCTCCGGGCTCTGTCGGCGGCTGCCGACTCCGACCATCTGTGCCGGCTTCTGCTGCAATCGCCGGCCGGGTGGGGGTCAAGCCGACGCGGTGGCGAGGCTGCGAACCTGCTTGCCAGGGTGCGGGGGACCGGAACCTTCCCCGATGCCTTCTGTGCCCTGCTGCTCTGCACCTGCCGGCGATGGGAACTGGCGACGGCAACGGTGATCACCGCCATCGAGGCCACCGGGCTCTTGAAGCCCCCCGACCTTGACGATCTGGCCGAGTCCTTCCTGAACGACAACGTCACTGTCAGCTACTCAATGGCATGGCTGTCGCCGGACTGGTGGACCCCGGAG
>WNFC01003203.1_pt1 | contig 17683 bp, 17 predicted proteins | sample 5400541 | NCBI WGS metagenome assembly WNFC01 (sample SAMN13153342, study PRJNA577476) | soil metagenome | isolation source: 120 cm saprolite under Douglas fir tree site 2 hole 2 replicate 1 | place: USA:California | collected 2015-04-18
GCCAGATGGCCAACAATAAATAGGTCCACATCATGATACGCGCTGAGCGCAATCTTGGCAGCTTCGTTGTTCGTCACCGAGATCACTTCATGGCCGAAACGCCGCAACAGTTCCGCCCGCGCGTTTATTCCTTTTTCGTCATAGCCGATCTGAAACAGGATTCGCTTCGTTTTTGGCTTAATGGAAATCCTCTCGCCGGTCTCTTGGTCGGCAATCACGTATTCACCAGGCGAAGAGGTCGCCAGTATTTTCACCCGCGCCTTGGCACGTTCCAGGTTTTCCGCCGCTTCCATCCAGCGACGGCCGCCGTCGCTTTCCACCTTCAAAATGTCGAATCGCGGAATCATCGGTTAACACGCGTGGTCTAACGTCGCGTATCAAACCACACTAGCCCATTTATGTCTACCCCATACCACCGCACGCTTTTGCGGGTCGGAGCCTCAATTTATCCTAAGCGCCGTAACTGCAACACTCCCCGGGGTCATCCCGAACCGGAGCGCCCGGCTTTTTCCGCCGCTCGGCTTCCGTGTCTGAGCCTTTTTTCGCCGATTGAGCATCTCACATGATAGCCTGACCCCTTCAGTCGCTTGGTGCTGCCATGTCTAAGAACAACTTCCCGGGGCGCTTGGGATCGCACATAGTAACGTCGTTGCTCGCCGTACCTCTGCTCCTTGCCTCTCTGGCCCTCGCTTCTGCCGTGCCTGCGCGCCCGCGGCAATCGCCGTCTACGACCCAATCCGTCGTGGAAGCTGCGCGCAACACCCGCGAACGCATAGCGAATTCCACCCGGCATCCGAAAATCATCACGAACGATGACCTCGTCGTGCAGTATTCATTGCCCACCGCAGCCGTTCCCCTAGAGTCCGCAACTACCGAAGCGCCAACTCCACCGGCCACAGGCTGTGACAGTCCCGAGGCCAAGAGGCTCAAAACAGAGTTGCAGGCCACCCAGCAGCACCTCGATCAGCTTCGCCACGAACTTTACTCCCAGGCCCAGGTCATCTCCGGCAACGATCTCGATTTGACGCACTTCAAACCCGGCTACTCGGGGTTTTTCGTCGGCGCTCCACCCCTGCTAAACACCCAGCCGCCCAGCCCCGCGCGCGTCACCGAGGCCGAACTCGACGACAAGGTCGCCTCGCTGACCAAAGCCGTGCGCCTCGCCTGCGAGTATCCATAACTCGCCTCCGCACGTCTACGATCTTGCGTTTACGTAGCGGCCGCCGACCGTGGCGGGCGTTTTTGCTTTTCTCTTTGGGAGGTTGGGGCTTTAAGCCCCGACATAAGCGTTTCCTCGCAATTGGGCTTCAGCCCCTGAAGATAACCTCTGTCCGCCTTCCCGCCTTTTGTAGCTCAGGCCTGCCGTTTAGGCCTGAGGCCTTCGCCTCTGTAGCGGCGAGTTCATCTCGCCATCCACTGTAGTGGCCGGGCTTCAGCCCGGCTAGCGAGCAAGGCGAGCGCTCCGGATCCTGTGGCGGCCAGCCGCTTGCCCTGAGTCTCGAAGGGAGCCGAGCCTCTTTGCTTTGACTCCCATTCTTTAGGAGGTGGGAGCTTCAGCTCCCACGTTTCGGCGCGCAACAAAACGGGCTTCAGCCTCTGAAGAAAGCCTCTCCAAAGCGCCGTAGGCGCGACACTCACCGGGGTCATCCCGACCGGAACGGCCGGCTTTTTCCACCCCTCGCCTTCCGAGCCACGAAGGGCCGCGGAGTGGAAGGACCGTGGCGCACAATTCAGCCACACGCAAGCCGATGAGACCAAACTACAGTCGACCAAGGTCGGAGCCCTTACTCCGCACTTCTCTACAAGCCCGACTCGCAATGCGCGTTTCCTATGCTCCGCGCGTTTCTACGCAACGACCAATCGCGTGAGTCGCCAACACAGAGCTTGCCGGCAGCTTGAATCGCAGTGAGGCGGGAATAGGCAAAAGAAGAGAGCGGGCGTAGTATTCGCTTCATCCGGTCTCAATGAGACTTCATGGGAGGAGCTACCATGCCTGTTACAGTGAAAACCATGTCACTCTGGCGGAAAGAGGTTGAGAACCAGGTAGGGACGCTCGCGCAGACGCTTGAGCCGCTGACGAAGGCCGGAGCGAACTTGCGCGTGCTGATGGGGTATCGGTATCCGGGCAATGACACTCGAGCGGCGATTGAACTCTACCCGGTCACCGGCAAGAAGACGACCGCAGCAGCTTCGGGAGCGGGGTTCGCTGCTTCCTCGATTCCGACGGTGCTTGTCGAAGGGGACGATAAGCCCGGTTTGGGGCTAGCCATCGCCCACGCCATCGCGGCTGCCGGGATCAACATGACTTTCTTTGTCGCTCAGGTGGTTGGGCGGAGGTACTCGGCAGTACTCGGGTTCGAGACGGAAGCCGCCGCGACGGCAGCGGCTCCGCTTATCAAGAAGGCGGCGTCGAAAAAGAGCAGGTGAAGGAAATGAGTACCTGCCCGGAATGCAAGAATGAAATGGAAGCCGGCTATCTTTACGTGAGAGGTTTTGGAGGCTCCTTATTCTGGGGCACAAGGAAGGACGCAAAGTTTTTTTCGCGTCGCGACTTAGCGCAGATCGACCTGGGCAAACTGAGTGTAGTACAACCGAGAGCCCAGGCAGTGCTCCCGGCGGGTAAGTGCAGCAAATGCGGGATGGTCTCATTCAAAGCCTCTCCCTAAGCGGGACGATGAGCGAAAAGTCATTATGAGGCGCGAGCCGTTCCTTGAGTTGGTGCGCGAGGCCATGGATTCCCTGCCGCCGAAATTCCGCAGGCACATTCAAAACGTTGCCGTGGTGGTCGAAGACCACGCGCCCGAGGAGCGCGACCCGAACGATTTGCTAATGGGCGTTTTTGAAGGCACGCCGCGCACCAAGCAAGGCTTTTTCGGCGCGGATGCTGGGCCGAACCGCATCGTGGTTTACCAGAAAAATATCGAAGCCCATGCGGAAGCCGTGGCCGCCGAACAAGGTCGCTCGGTCGAAGAGACCATCCGCGAAGAGGTGCGCCTTACCATACTCCACGAGTTCGGCCACTATTTCGGCCTTGGCGAGGAGGCGCTCGAAGACCTATAGCGCCAACCTGCCGATGGAAAAAGAGCCAGGGACCTGCTGTTGGCCTTTTGCTTTTTCCTGAGGAGGTGGGAGCTTCAGCTCCCACGTAAGACGCAAGCGAAAACGGGCTTTAAGCCCCTGAAGAAAACCTGTTGGTTTTGGGGGTCGGAGCTTTAGTTTATCCTGCTTGCCCAGAGCCAAAGCGAAGGGAGCGTCGAAGGGTGTGGCGAGTGAGCCATCAAGGTCCCCAGGGCAGAATTTGATTCCCCTGAAACACCACCTGCTGAGTGTACTTCTTCCTTATGAGGCGGTCTCCGTCCACCCTGACAGTCAGGACTAGAGCAATCGGAATTACTTTCCCATTGGGAAAATTTGGGTCTGAACTCTGGACCAAACTTCGCAGCATAGATATGGGATCGCCCTGCGGTGCCCAGAAAAAACTCTTGCCGCTGCCGGGTTCAAGCGTCCAGTCATCCGTTTTCCGTGGTTTGACAGGTTCGGTTAGCGGGGAATCGTGGCTGGTATCGCCGCGCAAAATCTGGATTGTCTCGATTGAGATCTTGTGCTTTGAACTATTTTTTGCGGTTCCGATGTAGCTTCCGGGCGCTCCCTGTTGCAGTGACATGTCGAGCGCAAAATGCTCGAATTCCGCGTCCTCCTTTTCCTTCGTCTCGACGTTCTGTTTGAATTCCGCGAACTGCTCACGTATGGCAGCGACCTCTTTTCGCAATTCGACAACTTCGGCGGCGGGATCATGCGTCCAGCGCCGTTGCAAATACCACGCAAGAATCGCCCCTACAATCGCGCCGACGAGCGCAGAACCAAATGTGAGAAGGAATGCTGCCATGATGGCAGTATAATCCTAGGCCGATGGCCGTTGAGTAAAACCAACAACGGCACAATCCGAAGCGACGTGGAGGTCCTTTAATGCCTAGAAGAAAGATTCTTCCAGCAGGAGCGGTCCCGCGAGTCTGTGACAAGTGCGGCAAGCATTTTCGAACCCTCACCGATCGCGAATGGCGAAACGTGCAAAACATGCATGCGTTAAGCTTGAAGCACAGTCCCGGTCTCTACGCGAAGCCCGACGCGCCTCGGACCTAGAACGGTCTCTGCTAAGCGGCCGCTTAGATTAGAATCGATAAAGTTGATTTGGGAGGTAGACGGCATGGCGACAGCTTCTCGTGCAGGTGCGATGGGACCCGCCTTGGGGGCCGACTTCCTGCTCCATGGTGCCTTTTGCGCAGCCCATCAAGCCTGGCACTTGCTCGAAGACGCTGTTGCATTGTTTCGTCGCAGGAGCTATCCGACATCGTTGGCACTCTCGGTTTTCTGCCTCGAAGAGATTGGTCGCGCAAAGTTTTACCTAGAGCAGCGGGACGCCGTCTTGGCGGGTGATATTGTGACTCCAGGGATTTTGGCCGGTAAGCGGACTCGAAACCACGTGTGGAAGCTGGTTCAGGCGGAAATTCCGGTGACTGTTGGCTTTGCATCGGCTGGAGAGCCTCCAGCACCCGGGAGCCCTGAGGAGATTGCCCTCGGAGAGCGGTTGATCCGGCTGCGAAAAGTGTTGGAGGAGAGTGAACCTAAACGGGCACATAGCCAGCGACTGAGCGCCCTATACGTTGATGTTCACCCTGGTGGCTCGCACTGGCTAACTCCTTCTCGGTCGATTCGGAAGGAGGAATCCGAAGAGAAGCTCGGAGCCGCGGATCTAGCATACGCCCTGTTTCGCATTGCGCTAGTCGAGCCCCAGCCAGGCTCAGAAATGGATCGGGCGGTCAAAAGATTGGCTAACCCGCCGAAGCTTCCGGAGCGCCATTGGGACAACTGGACGTGGGAGCCTGAAGAATCTAAAAGCCTTCGTTAAACCCCACGGAGACAGGCGAAGGAAACTCAGATTGAGACTATACGCCGCAGTCCCGTGACACGTATACACGTCAACGCTTGAAACCTGCTCTTTCAGATCTGGTAGTGTGCGATGGGTCGCTTCAGATTTCGCCGTTTTCACTTTCAGCCACAGGGCGGTGGCCCAGACGTAAGCCGCGAAGATGAGTTAGGGTGCCCGCGTTGGGTTTACACATGGTCTTTCCTTTTTTGCATCGCTTCCGCTAACCAGCGAGATCAACCCTCAGACGCCCGATCTGTGCTCTTTCGCATGCGCCAGCAGAGGCCCATCCAACCTTTCTTCGAGAGCTAGTACTCTAATCAGGCAAGGCGCCGCCATCTAGCAGTTGCTCGCTCCGGGCGGACCAACGGCTTCCCTCTTGGGGAACTCACCTCACCGGTGAAGTTGGATGTTCTCTCGGGCCCTTCCCAGCAGCGATTGCGGATGGAAGGCGCGACCCGGCAGGCCCTTAAGGCCTGTTCGGCTCGGATGAGCCGAGCAGGTGAAGTATGCACGGCTACAGCACAGACTCTGGTGAAAGGAGGGTCGTTCCTCTTTGCCTCGCCTCTGTGGCCATTGCTTTGGCGTGGGTGTCGTTCAAGATTCTGGCGCTCCTGCACTTCTCCCTGCCCTGGTGGCTGGATGCTCCCTCCACCTTGGGGTTCTACGGCGCGCTCTACGCTCTGTTTGATCGCAACCTCTGGCACAACCGCTTGGTACGCAAATTGGGATTGGTCCGCGTCCCAAACCTGACTGGCTGCTGGCGCGGTTACCTCCTCTCCTCGTTTGACGGCCACGTCAAGCGCCACGATCTGATAATCACTATCTTCCAGAGCTGGACGCAAATCTCTGTGTTCCTTGCCACGGAAACCTCCATGTCCCGCAGCTGTGCCGCCGTCATTCAAGTGGACGACCCGGACGGCCTCGCGTTGACCTACCAGTATCAGAATCAGCCGCTCGCAAACGCCATGCGGACCATGCACATGCACTACGGCACCGCCATGTTGCGAATGTCGAATGACGATGATTTGACTGGAGATTATTACGCCGGGCGTGACCGCCGCACCTTCGGCAGAATTTGCTGCCGCAAAGAGCACGGCACCGGCCCCCATCGGCGGACGTTCATTCTCGAACTTACCGGCGGGGTGAAGTAGACGTTTGCGCCCCAATGCGTCCAAACCCAGGGTTAATCTGGAGACGGCAGGGCGGGTGTCGCACCCAGAAGCTATCGCAGATTACCAGCTTCGTCGCCGTGCGGGTGCCCCAGGCGTCGTTTTTACGCCTGGGCTTCGCCCGCGCAAAACACTTCCTTAGCGAGCGCAGCAAGGTCATGCCATCGCGTTCTGCGCCTACCTATCTTCTGTAACTCTCGCTCCTACAATAACTTGCCAATCCGTTCGAACGAGTAACTCACCAAGAATATATTTGTCTTGATAACATGCCCATTCCGTGCTATCGTAACTCATGAAATTGGCGCCCCAGCCTGTTCGCCGCAACTCGCTCGCAAAGCCCGCTCTTCCTAACCTTTCGACTTGTGCGCAGTGTGCCTCCATCGCCTCTGCCATCAGTACCTTTCGCACTCTCGCTAAGAACTGCCGGGCAGTATCGGTCTCTCCACCCAAATTCTTCAGATATAGATCCAGCGATGCAAAACGCCACGCCAATAAACCATTTAGAATGAACACTTGTGAAAGTGTGTCAAAACAAAGGACTTTAACCGCCTTTAGAATCAACACTTATGAAAAACATGGGGGGAGGGGGCTAACTGGAATCTACCCAACATCATCTCGACCGGAGCGCCACGATCGCTCCTTTAGAATCCGCTCTTACGAAAAACACCCGGGGGTGGGGTCTGTCCCCTCTGCTTGGCCCGATCTGGTCGGGGGTGCCTCCGCAGCACCCGATTTTGTTCGCCCTTTGTTTTCATATTCTTACGAATTGCTTTTCCCACAAGCCCTTCATTTTGATAACCATGCAAATTGCCCGGGGGGTGTGCCCCCTTTCCCTTTCCCTTTCCCTTTCCCTTTCGCTTCCGCTCGCCCCTGTCCAAGAGTCTATCCCCCGCTTGACACCATCCAAAGCGCTCCACTATCGTGCTCACTTACTCCAGAGCCGCAGCAGGAGAAAGATTCTATGACCACTCGACGCGATTTCCTGGCAGGCGCGGTATCCGCCGCAGGAGCCGCAATGACCCCCGAAACGTCCCACGCGCACGATCACCAACACGAACACGACCATCAGGCCGTTCCCTCCGACGTGGCTCTTCGCGTCAAGGCACTGGAATCGCTCCTGACCGAAAAAGGCTTGGTCGACCGCGCCGCCCTCGACACGCTGATCGACAGCTACGAGCACAAAATCGGGCCGCGCAATGGCGCTCGCGTCGTCGCGCGTGCCTGGACCGATCCGGCCTACAAGCAGCGCCTGCTCACCGACGCCAACGCCGCGATTGCCGAACTCGGCTATGGCGGGCAGCAAGGTGAGCACATGTTGGTTGTGGAGAACACGCCACAGGTCCACAACCTCGTCGTCTGCACGCTCTGCTCGTGTTATCCCTGGCCGGTTCTCGGCCTGCCGCCGGTGTGGTACAAGTCCACTCCGTATCGCTCACGCGCCGTAATCGATCCTCGCGGCGTGCTGCGCGAGTTCGGCCTCGACCTGCCGCAAGAAACGGAAGTTCGCGTCTGGGACAGCACTGCGGAGCTGCGCTACTTGGTTTTGCCCGAGCGTCCCGCAGGGACTGATCATCTGAATGAAGACCAGCTCGCCGCGCTGATCACCCGCGACGCAATGGTCGGTGTCGCCAAGGTCAATCCATCGCAAAAGGATGCCTCCGCATGAACGGCGTGCACGACATGGGCGGCATGCACGGTATGGGCCCGATCCAGGCCGAGAAAAATGAGCCCGTTTTCCACGCGCCGTGGGAAGGCCGGGTACTCGCGTTGCGGCGCGCCATGGCCGCCTGGCGCAAGTGGAACATTGACGTCATGCGCCACGAAGTTGAGCTTGTCCCGCCCGCCGAGTATCTTCGCCTGAGTTATTACGAGCGCCAGTTTGTGGCCTTCCTGGAAATGTTGGCCAAGAGCGGCCTGGTCAAACGCGCGGAGCTCGAAAGCGGAACCCCGGCACAGGGTTCTCCGAAAGCGACCCCAGCCCTCACTGCCGAAAAGGCCGCCGCGCTGGTCGCCAAGGGCGTGCCGGCAAGTCGCGACGTTTCTGTGACTCCGCGCTTCCGCGACGGCGACCGTGTGCGCGCCCGCAACATGCATCCGGTCGGCCACACGCGCCTCCCGCGCTACGTGCGTGGAAAACTCGGAACGATCAATCGAGACCACGGCGTTTTCGTTTTTCCGGATACCAACGCGCATTTCCTCGGCGAGAAGCCGCAGCATGTTTACTCCGTGCGTTTCGCCGCGCGCGAGCTGTGGGGCCAGCAAGCTTCGTCCCGCGATTCCGTTTTCATCGATATGTGGGATGACTACCTTGAACCAGCCTGATCCGATGCGCGATCCCGAGAACCTCGCCGCTCTGCCGAAACTTCCACGCGATGCGGGTGGACCTGTTTTCGCCGAGCCGTGGCAGGCGCAAGCATTTGCTCTCGCCGTCAAACTCTCCGAGCAAGGCCACTTCACCTGGAAGGAGTGGGCAACCGCGCTCGCCGCCGAACTCAGAGCCGCCGCCGATCGTGGCGAGCCCGATGACGGCTCACGCTACTATCATCATTGGCTCGCGGCTCTCGAGCGCCTCGTCGTCTCCAAGCGCTTGAGCGATCCTGCCGCTCTCCTCGCTCGCAAAGAAGCCTGGGCCGACGCCTATCGCCACACGCCCCACGGAAAACCGGTTGAGCTCTCCGCGAATTCTCGTGGGCCGCGAAGGGAATAGCCTTGACCGCTTGCCGCCTTCTTCACCGATGTCATCGCAAGGCCAGACCGCTCAGCGCAAGAATTCCGAGTAGCAAAAAGGAGGCGGTCGCCACGGTGCGAAGCATTTTTTGCGGGAACCAATCGCGGATCTTAATTCCTACCGTCATCGCCAAAAGTCCTTTGATCATCATGGCGAAAGTTCCGCCCAGCCATGGCTCGAGCCAGGTGTGAGACTTCACGCTCAAGGCCGCCACGGCAATCTGGCTGGGGTCGCCCCATTCGGTGAGGAACAAAGCGCCAAAGCAGACTGCCAGCCCGGGCCACCAGCCTCCACCGGCGGCCTCTGGCGTTCGAATGGCTTCCGGTTCTTCAATCCAAAGAAAGAAAGCGGAAACAAAAAAAGCCACCGCGCTTAGAAAGTCCGTCCAGAAATGCAATCGCACCAAAGCTTTTGCCAGCAAGACTGCCACCAGCATCTTGCCGGCGAACGCCGCGGTGATTCCGGTGAACAGCACGCCCGCGCGGAAACGTAGCGAGAGCGACGCGATGCTGTAAATGGATTTGTCGCCCACCAGTTCGGCGACAAACACCGTCCAAAACGATAAGAGCAAAACTTCGCCCGAAAATGACGCACTCAGTGCGCTGCTCACCCGGCACTCTCCCTCTTAGCGAACCGGAATCATTTCCATTCGACTTTGAGGACCGGATGAAGCTCGATTACGTTGGGCGCGGCTCCCGTCGCGCCGTGAGCGCGGTCAAAGAAACCCACGCCGGTGATTCGAACCGGAGTGGGGCTGATGGCCGTCGCAAACAACGGTTGGACCACGCCTGATCCTTCTGCTGGAGTATCGAATCGCAACGCCGGGTCGGCGGTCTGGAGCGGCTGAACGGTGGAGGCGCCAAGCGGTAAGTACCTGCCATTCATCAGCGTAAAAGACGCCGGAGAAAGGTGCTGAACAAGTTTCTGATCAACCTGCTGGCGAGCGTCTTTGATGTTGGACAGCCACGGGCTGTTTCCGACGAAGACCGTTGTCGGCGTGGGAACCTCGCCCACCATCGTCCCTCCGCTCGTTCCCTGGAGCACCAGGTGGTAGTCGCCATCCGCTTCATGCTTCAGAGCGGTAATCACCGCGTCGAGCCGCCAGATGGTGACTTCGGTGACTCCATCGCGAACGCTTTGAAATTGCGGCGGATCTTGCGTAGGAACCGTTAGTCCCGGTGGCCGCGGCAGACTGACAAGTTCCTCCACGGTGGTTTCGACGATTCCCGCACCGAGGTCTTGCCCGTTAATTATGTTCTTGCCGACCTTCGCCCGGTCCGGGTCCTGACCTGTTTTCACGGGCCAGCGCTCGGTTCCCGGCTTATCGGCTGCTGGCACCAGCGCAGCCGCCACGTCGGCCGCTAAAGGTGGTCCACCAGCCGCACCAAATCCTGCTGCCACCTTAATCTTCATGGCTACGGCAGGACTCACGACGGGCAGCGCGTTGACATCGGTTATCGGCCCGCCGTCTGCACCTGGAGTTGGGGGCAACGGCTGCGTGGGAACCGGAGGCGTGGGCACGGGCGTGCCTGGGTCAGGGCCCGAACCGCCACCGGCACCCGGCGCTGCATTTCCCGAACGCCCAAAAGTGATGTAGCGCGGCGTGGCATCGCGGTTCGAACCGTCTCCGGCCCCTTTCATCGTATAGCCGGTGGCGGCGAAGAGTTTTCGGTCAGGAAATATCGGGCGCACCGTCAGATAATCGCCCCACTGGCCGTCCTGCGTGCCTCGCTCGCCGGCGGAGACGACGATGTCCTTCCTCGTTCCCGTCAGAATGCCCACCATCACAGAGGGAAACTGTTGCGGCCCTCCGATCATGTAGGAGATGCCCACTTCATCGTCGGTGTTCGAGGAAAGCGCGCCGTAAGCGACGGCCGAGTTGAGGTCGAAAACGTTGACGTTTTCCAGCAGCGTGAGATTGCTGGCGTCGATATGCGCGATCTGCACGAAGGCGTTCGCAAGGCCGCTGGAGCCTTTATCGACCGACCAGGCAAACCACAGCTCATTCTTCGCGAAGGCGGCGCCGGTGATGCGCGGGTCCACGCGATCCAGCCAGCGCTGCCCGTCGGGAGTCTGCGATTGGTATCCCTGCCCGCCAATCCACTTCGCGACTCCGATGTCCGTCGAGGTGGGAGCGGCATCCGTTTCATTCCAGGAAAAGACGCGGAGGGTGCTGGTATCGACGTGCGCCGCAAAGAACGCGGTGGTTCCGCAATTCTGTGCCACGCGAAAACTATTCAGATCCTGGGAGAGGAATTTCTCCGCCGTCGGCGCCCCCGCCCCGATGCTGGCGATCGGAATGCGAACGACGGCCGCTCCGGCCGATTGCCCGTCGGGCGTAAATAAATTTGTTGTGACATAGAGATAATTGGTCCCCACCGCCAAATCGGGGAAGTCCATGAACTGGCCAGCCACCCCGAGGCTGCTGGTGGTGATGTCGAACAGAGTCCAGTGCCCGGCGGCCACATCCGCGCTTTGCGCAAATGCCAGCCGCTGGATATTGTCCGCTTCCGGCCCTGACTTGGGCCCATACTGCAGCAGCCAAACGAACGTATCAATGGACGCGATGTAGTTCACGACTTGATCGCAACAGTAAGCGAGGTTCGTGGGATCGGGAAAAGACGTGAAGGGATCGATGTACTGAAACGCCTGGCCGCCATCCACGGAACGCGCCGCGTACCAGTTGCCGGTGTACATCACCACAGCGTTCGCCGCAGACACACTCGGTTCTCCGACGCTGGACGCGAGCTGCTTCTGTCCGGGTCCGGTCAGTTCCGTGTTGGTCACCAGCGTGAGGTCGTCGGTGGTGGCACGGCGTCCCACGGGTTGCAGACGGTAAGCGACCGCGCGCGTCACACTGGGGAACGCGCGCTCCTTGCCTTCCTTGACGCGCGGCAAAACGCGCCGGGCGTGGATTCTTTCCCGCCGCGCGTAGCGCAGCGGCGCGTCCAGATGTTTTACCTGGATCGGTTTTTTCGCTGGCGCAAGCAACCGAAACAGTTTGGCTCCCTTTTTTCCCGCCCTCGTGCCGGTCTGTTTTTTCGCCATTTACGGCCTCCTACTTGACTTCGCATCCGCACTGCGGATACAGGACGCACAGCCAAAAATGGCTGTGCCACTGTTGGATCTCCGAGCTAGGCAACTCGCACACTTAGCGGCCTGGGTTGAGTACCCTGCGCAGAAGGACTAGACTCATCTGCAAGGATAATCACCATGGCACGCCGACCTTCCGACCCCAAGAAAGAAACGCAAAAATCTCCGCAAGCTCAACCCGAGCCAACTCGTTTGGAGCGAGCAGGGGAAGTTTTTATCGAGCATCATCCAGCTCCCCCAACGGGCCCTGCCGACAAGCAAATTCATCCGCGGCGCCCGCTGCCGTTGGTTCCGGACGCGCCCGCTAAGCCGAGCAAAACAGAAAACGATAAGGACAATTGAGCGGGGTCGGGAAAGGTGTCCGCTGTTGGGCGAGGAGGCATCGCGGCGGCTTTCGGAGTTCTAAAACAACGGTCTTACGGTAGAGTTATATATCAGGCTATTTGTCACTGCATCGGTTAAGTACCGAGGCGCGTAAGAGTATCCTCTTCGGACTCGCGGCTGTCAAGGAGGGTGGCACAGCGCGCGACATGTCCGGTAAGCCGTGCCAGCTCAACGGGTCGATGCAACACCATCTAATCAGTTGATCCGACACTACTTCGCGCTAGAGAACCGATCTGTCCGGCTGTCCTCAATCAGACACTAGCCAGGGTAGTGTTCTGTTTGAACTCAACGCTCGCCAACGACTCTTAGCTAATGAGGCCCGTGCACGTGGATTTCGGCCCAGTGTTGCGTCGACCTATTGAGACCGCCCGACTTATCGTCCACTTAGACTCGGGCTTCGCAATCGACGTCGCTATTGCTTTTCGTCAGTAAACGTCGAGACTCTTCCTGTCAGCTTATTGTCCACGACGGTGGTCATTTTCTTTCCATCGGGCGAGACCGTGGTCTTATCTACAGTCTCGATTTTGCCGTCGCGCTTGTAAGTCGCTTCAATGGAGTGGTCCCCCAAAGACTTCAGAGAAACAGTATAATTCGCATAAGTGCCTTTCACCGGGTAGTCTTTGCCATCGAGTTTGGCTTCCCAGCTAAAGCCCGTCGGTGTGGAGATGCTCAGCCCATCGCCGACACTCTTCCAGGTGCTGGTGAGCCCGGCGGCGTCTTCATTGACGTTTTCGATCCGCCAAGAACCGGAGGTGGCATTCGAGCCCGCAGGTCCCTTGGAAACTCGCGTCCACTTGACTTCCACCTTGACGGGCTGGCTACCGTCGACGGGATAGTCTGTGCGCGAAGCTGTCAGCATCTTTCCATCCTGCGATGCGGTCCTGGTCGCCTCGAACTCTGTCTTGCCGGCTTTTTTGCCGGTGACGTGAATCGTATTCGCGTCGACAACCTGCACCGCGATCGTGTCATACGTCTGGCCAGTGACAGGCTGATCCTGGCCGTCGGCCTTTACTTCGATTTTTGGGACGCAACTTTCGCACTCGTACATCCCATTGGTTACCGAATATATGAAGGGCTTTTGCGACAGCTTGGACTGCGCCATGTTGGTCTTCCAAGTTCCGTCGAACGGGGTTTGTGCAAACAACATCACAGGGACAAAGCACGAAACGAGGCATAGGAATTTCTTCATGTCAATCTCCTAGTCCTGAATTTTCCTCTTGGTTCCCAACGAACATACACTGTATACACCTCAGAAGATTCCAGCGCAGCTAGTTTCTCTTAGGCTGGCCCAGGGGCCCAGAACCCGCATCCCGTATTCCCGACCGAGGCCGAACTCGGCCTAAGTCCTAGTTAACGCGCAAACCGGACAAGATGCTCCACAATCTCTCTGTGCGCCTTTGGGGGCAAGCCCTCGATACTTGCAACTGCTGGCTTGACGGAAGTGCGCAGGCAGGGGACGATATGCGCCGACTGAGCCTGGACAGGCAATCCTGCCTTTCTTGAACGTCGAACCAAGTTGTGACTGAAAACACGCAGCGCTAGTTGAGGCTGACGCGCGAGCAAATGATGAGACTGAACGCGAATCTTGCGAAGGCGACAGCGGTTGGAGCGCTGGGCGGGTTGTTGTTTGGGTTTGATACCGCGGTGATTTCCGGCACGACGCATTCGCTCACCACGGCGTACGCACTGACGCCGTGGACGCTGGGCATCACGGTGTTCATGGCGCTGGGCGGCACGGTGATGGGCGCGATGTTCGCGGGAATTCCCGGGCAGAAGTGGGGCGCACGGGAGACGTTGCGCGTGCTCGCTGCGTTCTACGTGCTCTCCGCGGTGGGATGCGCGTTCGCCTGGAGTTGGGAGGTGCTGCTGATTGCGCGCTTCCTGGGCGGCCTGGGAATTGGCGGCTCGTCGGTTCTGGGTCCGGTGTATATCGCGGAACTGGCTCCCGCGAAGATGCGCGGGCGGCTGGTCGGCTCGTTCCAGATCAACATCGTCATCGGGATCTTGCTGGCGTATCTCTCGAATTACGCGATTGCGCGGCTGGGATTGGGGGCGGCGGAATGGCGCTGGCAATTCGGCGTGGCGGCGTTTCCGGCGGTGCTGTTTCTGGTGACGCTGTTTGCCATTCCGCCGAGCCCGCGCTGGCTGGTCACGCGGAAGCGCGTGGACGAAGCGCGCGACGTGTTGCAAATGATGGGGTCGGAAGATCCCGAGGACGAGCTGCACGAAATCGTGCAGTCGGTGCACCTCGAGCGCTTGCGGGAATCGGAGCCGCTGTTCACGTGGAAATACCGGCTGCCGATTTTTCTGGCCATTACCATTGGCATGTTCAATCAGCTTTCGGGCATCAATGCCATCCTTTATTACTTGAACTATATTTTTGAGAGGGCGGGTTTCAGCAAAGTTTCCGGCGATCTGCAAGCCGTGGCTGTGGGCGCGATGAACCTGGTGGCCACGCTGCTGGCGATGACGGTGATCGACAAGATTGGGCGCAAGCCGCTGTTGCTGATTGGCTCCGTGGGCACGGCGCTGTGCTTGTTTGGCGTTTCAGCGATTTTCTTTACCAATCAGCACCAGGGAGCGCTGGTTTGGCTGCTGGTGGCGTACATCGCGTTCTTTGCGATTTCGCAGGGCGCGGTGATCTGGGTGTACATCGGCGAAGTGTTTCCGAACCTGGTGCGCGCCAAAGGGCAAAGCGTGGGAAGCTCTTCGCATTGGGTGATGAACGCGATTATTTCGCTGACGTTTCCGCTGCTGGCGAGATCCTCGGGCGCGTATCCGTTCGTGTTCTTCGGGGCCATGATGGTGCTGCAATTTTTCGTGGTGTTGTTTATGTATCCGGAGACGAAACAGGTTTCGCTGGAGCAGATGCAGCAGCGGCTGGGCATCGAGTAAGAAACGATGCATGCGGATGGAAACAGCGAGGTTAATCCTTGAGCGCGGCAGGGCCGCTGACGCTGGGCGTGGATATTGGCGGGACGAAAATTGCCGCCGGCCTGGTGGATGCGCAAGGCTCGATTCTGTTGCAAACACGCGTGCCGATGTGCGCGCGTGAAGATGCGGCGACGGGCTTCGCCGCGGTCAAGAATGCCATTGAGGCGGTGTTTGCGGCGCGGCCTGAGGCTCGCGCTCGGCTTGCAGGCATCGGGATTTGCGCGCCGGGACCGCTCGATCCGCGCACCGGAGTGGTGTTGAATCCGCCGAACGTCCCCTGCTGGCGAAATTTTCCGCTGGCCGCGGAGGTGCAGCGCGTCTTTCACGTCTGCGCAAAGATTGATAATGATGCGAACGCCGCGGCGCTGGCGGAAGCGATCTGGGGCGCGGGCGTGGGATTTCGCAACGTGTTCTACGCCACGCTGGGCACCGGGATCGGCACCGGAATTATTTTCGACCAGCACATCTATCACGGGCGCACGGGAAGCGCTGCGGAAGGCGGCCACGTCAGCATCGACTACAATGGCCCGCGGTGCGGGTGCGGGAAGCGCGGCTGCATCGAGGCGCTGTGCTCGGGACCGGCGATTGCGCTGCGCGCGAGGGCGCGGTTGGGGGAATCGAAGGCCCCGTCGCGGATGCGCGAACTCGCCGGAGGCGATCTGAAGCGGCTGACCGCGGAAGATGTGGCGGCGGCGTTTCACGCGGGCGACGCGCTGGCGCGCGAGGTTCTGGAAGCCAGCGCGGATTTATTGGCCGTGTGGCTTGGAAACGTGATCGATCTGCTGGAGCCAGACGTCGCCGTGTTCGGCGGCGGTGTCGCGCTGCTGATGAGCGAATTCTTCCCCCGCATGCACAACGAGCTACCGAAATGGTCCATCAATTCGCGCTGCTGCGAGATTCCGTTGCTGCTCGCGAAATACGGTTCCGACGCCGGGATCGCCGGCGCCGCCGCCCTGTGCCGGCAGTAGCGAAGGCAGTCCACGCTACATCTCGAGCAGAATCGCAGCTCTGATTTTACAACTCGGTTGTTGACAAGCGGAAAACAGGGGCTATGCTTAGTGCTCCCCGCAAGTCTCTCGAAAGTAACAAACCAGTTTGTGGTTAGCCCTTACCACAACCCGATATCGCTGACAGGAGACAAACGATGCGTTCTCGCTTAGCGGTTGTTTTGCGTATAGGTTTAGCAGTGGCGTTATTTCCGCTGGTAGTCTCGGCGCAGTCTCAGGTCGTGCGCCAGGTTCCACTGGCGCGAAGCGGTCCGCTCCCCACAACTCCTCCCATCAATGCGAATGCCGAGCAGGGACCGGAGGTTGACTCGGCGCTGGCCGGCGATGCCAATGATGACGGCTCCGATTCCGGCGGGCCCGGTATCTCCGTGAACCGCACGATTTCCAAGGGCCCCGGCAGCGGCGTTCCACACCAGGGTTCCGGGAGAGCCAAGTCCAATCCGGAATTGACCTTGTCGGTGGATGCGTTAAATCATTTTCAGCAGCGCTTTGTCGCCGCAGGTGGAAATCAGTTCTCGGTTGAACCGCCAGACCAGGGTCTCTGCGTGGGAAATGGTTTTGTGCTGGAAACCGTCAATGATGTGCTGCGGATTTTTGACACTGCGGGCAATCCTGTGAGCGCTCCTACAGGTCTCAACAGCTTTTATGGTTATGCTCCGGCCATCGATCGAACGAAGAGTCCTCTCCAATTTGGGCCATTCGTCACTGACCCGAGCTGCACCTTCGACGTGCAAACTCAGCGCTGGTTCCATGTGGTGCTGACTTTGGATCGCGCAAATCCCTTCACGCAGGGCCTGTCCGGCGCCAATCACCTGGACATCGCCGTGAGTGTTACCGCCGACCCCACCGGCGCTTGGAACGTCTATAGCCTGCCGGTGCAGGACGACGGGACCCAGGGAACGCCGGACCACCACTGCACACTCGGCAGGAACCCGGCGCACGGACCTTGCTTGGGCGACTATCCGCACATCGGCGCTGACGCGAACGGTTTCTATATCACTACAAACGAATTCAACCTGGTTTCGCCCGGCTTTCGTGGCGCGCAGATTTATGCCTTTTCCAAATCGCAATTGGCAGCGGGGGCACCGTTGGTCACGGTCGTGCAGTTCGACACCGCGGGCCCGAGCATAGGGGTGCAGTTGGACGGCAATCCAGGGTTTACCGTGTGGCCGGCGCTCTCGACCGGAAATCAGTTTGAGGGCAGCCAGGGCGGGACGGAATACTTCCTGAGTTCCGAGGCCGTGTTTCAGAACACCGGCGCGGACAGCCGGCTGCGACTCTGGACGTTGAGCAACAGCAGCTCGCTCAATGGCATGCCTGGGCTGAATTTAAGCACAAGCGTGGTGACCACGGAACCCTACGCTGTGCCGGGCCGATCGGTTCAAAAAACGGGTGACGTTCCGCTGGCTCAATGCTTGTCGGATTCATCCCTGCAGGTCAC
>WNFC01010484.1_pt1 | contig 17682 bp, 19 predicted proteins | sample 5400541 | NCBI WGS metagenome assembly WNFC01 (sample SAMN13153342, study PRJNA577476) | soil metagenome | isolation source: 120 cm saprolite under Douglas fir tree site 2 hole 2 replicate 1 | place: USA:California | collected 2015-04-18
TTGAAGCGCACTACACTGATCCATAAGATGCAGAAGCTGGGGATTTCCCGACCCGGTCCCCAACGCGGCCCAGGTGCGATGGGGCCAGGACTGCAAGGGCCGGGCTCGCTGTCGCAATTGCAGTAGCGCCGATCGGCTTCAGACTCGATTCAGACGAACTTCATGACGCTTTGAGCGTGTGCGACGGCAATTTCTACCTTCCGGCACGCTCCTGATGCACCAATAGGCGAAGAACCCAAGCGAGATTACTGTTTTGAATGACTGCACGACAACTGTACTGTCCGTTCTGAACGGCAATGCGAAATGACAGCCTTACCTCATGAAGAAAGTGTTGCAGTTCGACCACACTCGCTTTGCCCCTAGGAACAAGACAAAGCACGTTCGGTTCTACCTCGTCCGCGAAATTGGAAAATGGCCGGCAAGTCAATGCGTTCAGGCAGCCTCGCTGCACCGCTCTGGTGGAAATCGACCAATTGGTTGAACTCAGGTGTCGTTCTTTCGACACCCTGTCCAGCGGTGGTCGCCACTTCCGTGTAAAAGCCTTTTAGTCTGAGAAGAGTTCACCCTACAAACAGCGGCCCGACCCGCCAAGTCCCAGCCGTTCCGGAGTAATGAGTTCAGGTGTGGCAATGACTTGCAGCGTTCAACCGTCGACAGAAGGCCGGGGGGGAACACTTCGGCGCGGTTCTGGTCACGGCAGGGCGCACCTGCGCCGCGTGACGGATTCGAGTAGACACGCCTCAGCCACAATTCGGCTCAAGAAGCGGTTTGGAATCCTGCTTGCTACAACTCAATACGTCTCGAGCGCCACCGATGGGCGTAACGCGGGGAGGGCGGTTGTGAACCACTTGGCTGATGTTGCTAATGTCCGGTACGCAGTACTAGAAGCCCTTCGGACTGAAGGCGGTTCTGAACGCTTCGTGGTTGCGTATCGTAACGAATATTCGCTGCGCGATCTCATTGCCGCACCCTGCATTGCAGCATTCGGCTTTTCCTCTCGCGAGGAGGCTGTAGCGAGGACTAAAAGTTGCGTCTCGATGGCTACCATTAAGAAGCAAGTGCCGAGAACAACGGTAGTCAAGAGAATTGACGAACACCAACCTGGCCCTCACAGGCCAGAGCAGCGATCGGAAACGGGCTCGGCCTCGCAAACAATCCGCCGATTCCTCGTCGCGTTCTACAGCGATACTGTCGCCGCAGCCATTCTCATCTTCTCTTCCAGGAATATCATCTCCGTGGCGATCCGAGCATTTCTGGCAGTTTAGTCTTAATTTTCATTGGGACGAGATCTCTGCACCCGGTGGTCCGGCTGAGAGCAGTTTAGTCCCCGCGACTGGCATAGCGAGGATACGGACTACTGCGGCGTGGTCTAGCTACGGACCGTAGACGATTCGTACGGAGCATCCCGGCGCCCGCGCGGGACGGGATCGCCTGCAGTCGGGCACGAGGCCCGACGAGCGAGGCGTGTTTGATACCGCCCCGCGACGCCGGCTGTCCTGGCGCGCATGGATCTCGGTATCGACGGAGTCACCGAGATGGACTGGTTTGTCAATGTCGAGAAGAGGATGCCTCGCGAGGCGGCGCGCACGTGGATGAACGCGAACAAAAGCCGTGTCGCAGGCTGGCTGAAGGTCTGCGGTCCCTCGTAGAAGTGTCCGATTGCTTCGCTTGATGGTGTCTATTTGGAGACAAGTTTGGTAAGTAAGAAGAAGGAGATTCACATGAGCACACGTGCAATGCAACTCGGAATGATCGGCCTTGGAAGGATGGGGGCAAACATGGTACGGCGTCTTTTGAGAAAAAAGCATCCATGTGTGGTGTTCAACAGATCGCCGAAACCAGTGAAGGAGCTAGTTCAAGAGGGAGCAGCCGGATCCGATTCGCTGGCGGACCTGGTAAAGCAGCTCGATAAACCACGGGCAATATGGTTGATGGTGCCTGCGGCGGCCGTGGATCAAACCATTGCTGACCTCCTGTCTTACCTCGACGCCGAGGACATTCTCATTGACGGCGGCAATTCTTACTACATCGACGACATTCGTCGCGCCAAGGAACTTGCGCCAAAGAAAATCCACTATGTAGATGTAGGGACGAGCGGCGGCGTATGGGGTCTTGATCGTGGCTACTGCATGATGATTGGCGGGGAGAATAATGTAGTGGAACATCTGGACCCGATTTTCGCGAAACTCGCTCCTGGCTCCGCCAGCGCCTCGCGAACGCCGGGACGCGACTCGATCGGTGGGACCTCCGAGCAGGGCTATCTGCGCTGTGGCCTCAATGGCGCGGGACACTTTGTAAAAATGGTCCACAACGGAATCGAGTACGGCTTGATGGCGGCGTACGCTGAGGGCCTTAGCGTCTTACGCAGTGCGAACGTGGGTAAAAGACAAAATGTAGTTGACGCAGAAACTACACCTTTGCGTGACCCTGAGAATTATCAATATGATTTCGATTTGCGTGATATCGCCGAGCTGTGGCGCCGCGGCAGTGTGATTGGTTCGTGGTTACTGGATTTGACCGCTGCCGCCTTGGCGAAGGACCCAGTCCTCGGTCAGTTTGAAGGCCATGTTTCCGACTCGGGCGAGGGTCGTTGGACGATCCAGGCCGCGATCGACGAAGGTGTTCCGATCCCGGTTCTCTCCGCCTCGTTGTATCAGCGTTTCACATCCCGCGGCGAAGCGGACTATCAGAACAAACTTCTTTCTGCGATGCGCTACGCATTCGGCGGTCACCTGGAGAAGGCGACCGCCAGTAGTCCCCAGTGAGCTAACTAAGTGTGAAGTGAACTGGCCTCAAATGATCGACAAAACTGGATGATTCGCTGCCATGCGAAAGATCGGACGTCCACGAGTCTAGCGTCGGAATATGGACCCCGCGGCACTCAAACGACACTTGGTCGAGGATCGGGGGCGTTTGACCTTGCAAAGGCAATAGTTGCGAAGCGAGAGTAGTGGCAGGGGCTTTGCATATCGAGATGAAGGAGCGAACTGGATGCAAGAATCAAAATTATCGCGTGTCTGGTTTATTACCGGAACATCCACAGGATTCGGGCATCTGCTTGCCGAAGAGGCGCTGAAAAGGGGAGAGCGAGTGATCGCTACAGCACGCGACATCTCGAAGCTGACGCGTCTCGTGAGGCAAAATCCAGACCGCATCCGCAGCCTGACGCTCGATGTAACCAAACCGGATGAGATCACCTCGGTGACGCAGCAAGCCATTGCTGCCTTCGGCGGTGTGGACATTCTCGTTAACAACGCCGGCTACGGAGTGAATGGCGCCATCGAGGAAGTGTCCGAAGATGAGTTCGAGCCCATGTTCCAAACCAACATTTACGGGCTGATACGCATGACCCGCGCGTTCCTGCCGCATTTTCGCCAACGTCGCAGCGGGCACATTTTCAATTTGTCTTCCATTGGCGGACTGATTGGTTCTGCAGGCTGGGGTTTCTACAACGTGACGAAGTTCGCCGTGGAAGGGTTCAGCGAGGCATTGTCGGAAGAAATGAAGCCGCTCGGTGTGCACGTCACGGTGGTCGAGCCAGGGCCCTTCCGCACTGATTTCCTGGGGCGATCCGGAAAGCTCGCGAAGCGAGAATTGTCCGACTATGCCACAACTGCCGGGATGGCGCGCGAGTATTTGAGGACACAATCTGGCAAACAGCCGAGTGATCCCCTGAAAGCGGTCGCGGCGATTCTAGTCGTCGTAAACTCGTCCAGACCGCCCATGCATTTAATTCTCGGCCGGATCGCACTCACGCGGTTTCGCAACAAGCTTGCGAGTTGGCAGAAGGAAATTGCCGAGTGGGAGAACATCACCAATGCTGCCGATTTTCCCGAAAACCAGAACAGCGCCGCGGATTAGCACAAGCAGCGCTCCACATGGTTGGAGAGTGGAACGCGACTTGTATTCACAGTTGCTGTAACTGTGAGGAAGACAGATGCAAATGGCGGCATACACCTCAATTGAAGAAGAACTTGACATTGGGCTGAGCGATAACGCTCACAAAATGAAAGTCATTCTCTCCCACTTACCTTCTTTCTACAGAATGGCATTCCGCCACCTCGGTGCTCGGGGTCGCGCAATGGTGTAGTTTCTGCATCGGCCGCGCGGTTTCCTTGTTTGCCGACGTTAGCGCTACGCAGAATAGAAAGCCCCTCCGCGTATGCCGCCATGACGCCGTACTCGATTCCATTGTGGACCATCTTGACGAAATCGCCGGCGCCATTTGGGCCGCATTGCAGGTAACCTTGTTCGGCCATACCGTTGATCTTGTCCCTGCCGACGGCTATGTGGCGAGAACGGCGGCTGAAGGTTGTGTTGAAAAACCGCAACTTCGATAGTTCTGCTGACTGTGCTACTAGTCGGGATTATCACTCGGACCGAGCTCTGCGCACTTATGTGTGAACGCCATTCCCGAACGGAAAGTCAGCGCCACTGCAGTCAGCCCTCCGACGCCATGCCCGGAATGGCTCATGATCACTCAGCCATGAAACACTCGGGTGTTAGGGCAACGAGCGCGCTGTTGATGTCGCGATCATGCGAGACGAACTGTGTCACGGCGGAACGTCTCAACGCTTCGAGAAGGGTTGTTCCTCAGGTGACGGTAGTCCGGAGCAGTGCCGTCGTCCTAGGTACAACGGCCGAGTTTCTGGCCCCCGATTTCACCGCTGTATGGGGTTTGGACAGCGGCCCGCCGGCCCCCCCTGCACATGCTGCGTCTATCTCCATCCTTCGCATTTGAGGTTTCCCCTGCGCTGCCCATTAACTGACACTTTGACTCTCGCGGACGGAACTCCAGAATCATCCCAAAGGACAATGTATTCAAGTACTTCGCCGGCGTCGGCCCATACCCACACTTGGCAAGTGATGTGCCGCATGAAGACCCAGAAATGGCGAACTGCGCCATATCGACATCTCATCGCTAGCGAGAAAATAATCGTGAAGCATGCCCGAAGACAAAAAAGGAAAAGGTCGTCGCATATTACCTATCAGCCGTCGTCCTTTCGTTCAGGGATTAGCTGCAGGTGCAGCGGTCGCAGCTCTCCGATTGGTGCGGACTCCAGGCCTTTGCCGAGACTGGCCAGCAGCAGACACCCGCGACGCTTACGGGGAAAGACTTCGAGTTGACTTTCGATTCCTTACCCTTGAATTTCACTGGGCGTCATTCTGTAGCCACGGCGGTGAATGGTTCCGTGCCGGGACCGACCTGAGATGGCGGGAAGAAGTGATACGGTCACCGTGGCGGTGACAAACCACCTGAAAGTGCCGACCTCAATACACTGGCACGCAATACGTCTCCCAGCGGATATGGACGGAGTTCCCGGGTTGAGCTTTCCCGGCATTGCGCCGCAAGACGTTCCTCTACCGCATACCGGTGGTGCAGAACGGTACCTACTGGTATCACAGCCACAGCCGGTTTCAGGAGCAGACGGGACTGGTTGGTGCCCTAATTGTCGAGCGGCGGGAGAAAGATTCTATCGAGTTTGACAAGGAATACGTGGTCTTTCTCTCCGATTGGACCGATATCAATCCGGAAACCATCTTCAGCAACTTGAAACAACAGAGCGATTACTACAACTACCACCGGCTCACTTTTCGCGACTTCCTCTCAGAAGCGAAAAAGGAGGGCCTAAGGCCGACAATGTCCGATCACCTTGCGTGGCCGCGGATGAACATGAGCCCCGCGGACATTTCCGATGTAACGGGCGCGACGTATACCTATTTGCTGAATGGGCATGCTCCCAATGCGAATTGGACCGGACTGTTTCAACCCGGTGAACGGATTTTGCGCCATCAACGTGTGGTGAAATGCTTGACAGTGCTCTTCACCTCGTCGCCCTTGCCATTGGCCTCCATCGAGTCCACCGCGTAGTAGTAGGTTGTCCGAGGCTTGAGGCCGTCCATGCGCACGCGGAAGACGGTATAGGAATGGCCCGGGTTCAGCCTGATTGGAGACTTCGCCGTCTGGCCTAGGTTCGCGGGATTCGTACCGTAACGCACGACTCCATAATGCTCAGGCGAACCCCCAGGATTGTTACTTGTCCATCTGATAATGGCCGAGTTGTTGTTAGCCGATTCGAGCTCAGGCCCTTGCGTGATCCGGACTCCCGCAGCTTTTTTAGTAGTAGGACTCTCCTGCGTAGCCGCTGGGATTGAGTAGAGCAGGCACCCGACCGTAACCGTCATCGCCACTTTCAGAAGGAGTCTATTCATGGTGCGAACCTCCGCAGATCAGTCAATTTTATGTTCTCTAGGCAACACACGAAAAAACATGGAGGCCGCGAGCGGCCCCCATGCATTCCTATTTCATCCCCACTCATCCCATCCGCCGTTTAGCGTCTGGCCTATGGAATAGGCGGATTGGGGACAGGCGGGACGTCGCAGACCGCCGATGCGCAGGGCGGAAGTGGCGGAGTCGGGATCAGAGACTCATTACCCTGAGTTTTAGCCGAACCGCCGGTCATGCAAGACCCCGTAAAGGTATCCCGGTTGGGGTAAGGTCTCGTGAAACCATCTGTCAGTGTTTGCAGAAATGCAACGATCTGGTTCTCCTCCTCATCCGTCAAGCCGAGCTTACCAATCGTCATGTCGATGGTGCTCGGCACCTCGGGCCTAGGCCAGCAGTTGACTTTTTCGGTCGTTCCTGCCGGGCAATGTCCGGAAGTGACGTCAAACGGATATACGTCGCGGGTGTTGTAAAAGTGAACGAGCTGTTTCAGGCTCTTGATGTAGCCGTTGTGAAAGAATTCCTTCTGGAAGTAAGGCCCGGGCGCCTCGGTGCTAGGACACTGTGGCGGTGTCATAGCCACATTGCGCGCCGTAGACGTCTGCATTTGGCCGTCGACAGTTGGTGCAAATTGTCTCCAAGTTATATTCGGGTTGGGCCAGGAACCGAAACCGCTTCTGAGGAAAGTTCCTAATCCCAAATCTCTGTAGCCGAAGCCCAGGGGATTGGCAGTGAACCCGAAGGAATCCGGCGTGGTCCCGGAGCGGTTGGAGCTGGGGCGGTTGACCTTCCGTCTAGGTGGCATGAATTGCAGTTGCCTTTGCCCTTGAACAGGTCGTAGCCGGCCTTCTCGTCCGCTGTCAGGGTGTACTTGTCTTTCAGGAACGCGTCGAATTTCGACGAGAAAGCGCTGACCTGCACGGACTGTTCGTATGCGTCAATGGACTGCCCCCAGTGGTCATAGACCGTGTTTGCGAGGACTCGGTCTTCCGCATTTAGCCGAATTGGGGTGGCGCTCCCGCCGAACACCGCAGCCCCTCCTGGGGTTTCGCAGATCTCCTCGGTGTCGTGTGGAAACTTGATCTGGAACGAGTCTTTGCCCCACACCTGTTCGAAGAGAGGTCTGTACACAGCCCGCGAAAGCTTGAAGGCGATGCAAGCAGTATCGGGATTGCCCATTTCTTGAGTATCGACGGGAGGACCCTGTGCCTGATGGGCATCCGGATTTCTTAACAGATATCCGGTCGCGCGTGAATCCCAAAAGTTTCCGCCAAAGAACAGACCCTGTTCTTCGTTGTACTGGAGTACAGGGAAGAACGGTGCATACGGGTATCGCTGCGCTGTGATACGCGATCATCGTCAGATTCACGGACGGGATCGGTCCGCTAAAGGCGACATACGGCATGTGGCAAGAGGCGCACGCTTGATTTCTGTTGGGTGAGATGTTCCTGTCGTAATTCATCAGCTCGCCGAGTGCTTCGACTGCCTCAGTTCCCGTATTCTGCAGTATTGGGGGCTGACCTGTCAGAGTCGGGGGCGTTAAGGCCTGCCATCGGGCAGTCGCTCGATTTTCTATGAAATCCACCTCCGCCAGAACCCTGGCTAGTTCTGAATTCAAATCGGACGGGAGAATCCCAGGCGGGTACGGGTTGTAGACCGGCGCGGTACGCCAGTTTGCATTCTGGGCCGACACCTTTCGGGGGGGGACCAGCGACATGCATATCGCGACTACACAAAGTACAACGACCGATATTATCGCCAACCTTCGACGATTCCTAAATAACGTTCGACGATTCATAGATTACCCCTTTCGTGGTTTGTCGTTGGGGTGGATATCATGGGCGGCGCACTTGATAACGCACAACGAATTTGGATTCCAGGCTGCCCCCATTGGTCATACGTCGCTGGGTTCGCCGAGGGACGAAGCCAGCGTTTTTGGCTGCGAAGATGGTTGACCGAGAGATTCCTGTCGAAAAGCTCCAGCCTCCCCAGTATTTGTACTTGCGTAATTGCGGTTCCCGAATTGATTGGCAGGGCATGCCACTGGGTGAGAGCTTCCGCCTCGATTAGACTAACTTCACGGTTAACTCTTTTTGTCTTTTCCGGTGCCAGATCGGGTGGGATCACATCAGGTGGGTAGGGAAAGTAAATCGATGAGATTGCATTCTGTGCTGAAACGCCTCGGGTGATCATCACGCCCCCCAGCACCATTGAGCAACTATGACAGTAGCATCAGGGTTGTCCAGCGCATGGTTTTCCTTTTTTTTAATGTTTAATGTCGTGTATTCCGTGAAGAGGGGTGGTCGAGGGTAAGGCTGTGGTCGAGGGTAAAGCTAAGGAGCGTGCCAAAAATCAGGATCACCCAGAAAATACTTTGAGGGGTGTGGCAATAGCTTGCTAATCGGCTAACGCACGCCCGAAGGAACGACCGAAAGTGTGATCGAAAATATGGAGGCGAACAATACACAGTTTACCCGATGACTCGACTGGTAATAACGTCCTAGCTATAGGGCGCACGGGAAGCCTATCGGTCTGGTATTTCGCAACAACAGCGACCGGCGACGCATCGCTCTGCTTTCAAACCTTCGGAATACATCACTTATCGAGGCGTTAGATGGTTTCTCCTGCGGAAGGCAATGAACCGTCCTGCCGCTGCTCGATTCTAGGAGTAGGAGAGCGGTCTAGCCGCAGGCCTCTTTTCTGTGGGTTGAGGTCAGAGCAGCTTATTTAAAATTCGTCTCCATCTAGTATTAATCCGATCGGCGCTACTGCAATTGCGACAGCGAGTCTCGCCCCCCCGGCGCTGGGTCCATCACATTCTCGCTGCTTCGGAGACCAGGCCGGGAGATACCCAGCTTCTGCATTTTGTGGATCAGAGTAGTGCGAGCCAATCCGAGTTTGGCGGCTGCGCCTTTCGGACCACCGATTACCCAGCGGACTGCTTCAAGCGTCTGCAGAATCAGAGTCCGTTCGGAGTCGCGCAGTGTGGTCGCACCCGGAGAGATCGTGGCGCGCTGCTCAGCTCCTGCGGTGGGCAGAGGATTGGGAAGCACGCCATCGTTTGAAAGGATTACAGCACGTTCGATCAGGTTCTGCAGTTCGCGGATATTCCCCGGCCATTGGTATGAACTGAGCGCAGACATCGTTTCTGTCGCAATGTGTTCGATCTCCCTACCCATCCGGCAGCCAAAAATCTCGACAAAATGTGTCACTAACGCCGGAATGTCTTCACGGCGCGCCCGCAACGGTGGCAGCAGGACCGGGAACACGTTCAGACGATAGTAGAGGTCGCTGCGAAATTCGCCTCGCTTAACCATCTCCGCGAGGTCTCGATTCGTTGCAGCCACCAGCCGCACGTCCACCTGGTGAGTCCGAGTGCTGCCCAGGCGTTCGAATTCCTGTTCCTGCAGTACGCGCAGCAGCTTGGGCTGCAGCGCCGGCGGAATATCACCCACCTCGTCGAGGAAGAGCGTACCTTTGTCTGCCAACTCGAAACGGCCAATCTTTTGCGCTATGGCTCCGGTGAACGCGCCCTTCTCGTGGCCAAAGAGCTCGCTTTCCAGCAGATCCAGCGGAATGGCAGCACAATTCAACCTTACGAAAGGACGTCCGCACCGCGAACTGATGTTGTGGATCGCGTGTGCGACGAGTTCCTTGCCGGTGCCGGTTTCACCCTGAATCAACACAGTAGAGCCGGTGGGAGCGACTCGTTCGACTTGTTCAAGCACCGCTTCCAGCGCAGGACTATTGCCGATGATCTGCTCGAATCTGCGCGCGTAAGAATCTTGATCACTAGTCCGCAATGTCCCGGTAGTTACCACAGAGAACCCCCTCGTACCGCGTACCCGCTTCTTATTGGGCTCAACTCTCCAGAGCTGCTCGGACACTCTCGAGCAGGGCCTCATCGTCGAATGGTTTTGCCATGAACTCCACCGCGCCGGCTCTCAAGGCCTGCATCCGCATTTTTTCGTCGCCGTGTGCCGTGATGAAGATGGTCGGAATCCTGCAATGATCAGCGTTGAGTTTGGCTTGCAATTCCAGACCCGACATGCCCGGCATGCGGATATCCGCGACCAGACATCCAACCTGGTTCTGTTGGCCAGACTTCAGGAACTCCTCCGCTGAGGCAAACGCCTGCGCCGGCAGGCCAGCCGATTTCAGCAGGCCCTGCAATGCGCTGCGCATCAAATCATCGTCATCAACAATTGCTACCATGGTCCCCCTCTTTCGAATGGCCATGATGCAACCTTAGCAGCGCAGTCAAAAGGGCACAATCATGCTTAGGTGGCTGCGCAATCATACTTTGGTATAGGGCCGGATTGGTCCGTGAGAAATTGACAATTTCGCCGCCGCAGCTCAATTTAAATACAATATCTTCCGGTGCCGTCGCACATTGCGCAGTGGACAGATAGACCATGACGGGTTGGAAGACTCTGCCTCCCATCCTTCGACAAGCAGTTTGGCGCTACGGGCTCGCGGTTCTTTCCGTTGGAGTCGCGCTCGCGGTGGCGCTGCTTTTGGGAAGAGCTTTCGATGTTCGCGGTGCACTCTTCCTCACTGCTGTTGTTCTAACCGCCTGGTTTGGTGGGATGGTCCCAGGCCTCACTGCCTTACTTCTTTCACTTCTTAGCCTCGGCTATTTTTTCCAGCCGCTGGTTCCTTACGTCGAACTGGTGGGGATTCGTTTGCCCTATCGTCTCCTCTCTCTGACGGCCTTTGCATCATTGGCGCTGATCGTGTGCTGGCTCAGTGCCTCGCGACGGAGGGCGGAGGAGGCGCTGCGGGAGAACCAACAACGCTGGCGAAGCCTTACCGAAGCGCTGCCGCAGTTGGTGTGGGGCGCCCGCCCGGATGGCTGGTGCGACTACTTCAGCACACAGTGGACAAACTATAGCGGCGTCGGGGAGAGCGACTTGCTTGGCTGGCGCTGGATGGACGCACTGCATCCGGATGATCGTGAGCCTACCCGGCAATTCTGGACGGAATCGGTGGCGGGACGACAGCCTTACGACGTGGAATACCGGATTCGCCGAAGCGACGGGACGTACGGCTGGTTTAAAACGCGCGGAACGCCCATCCGGGACAGCGACGGCAGGATCGTGAAATGGTTTGGTACGTGCACTGACATCACCGATCGGAAGCGGGCGGAGCAGACCCTCAAGGAGCAGGAACTGGAGCTGCGCCAGGCCCGTGACCTACTCGAGATCAAGGTCATGGAACGGACGAAAGAATTGCGGCGCAACGAAGCTTACTTAGCGGAAGCGCAGAAGCTCAGCAAGACGGGCAGTTTCGGCTGGAATGTTTTCGGCGGTGAAATCTACTGGTCCGAAGAAACATTTCGCATTTTTGAATACAGACGTGAAACAAAACCTCTTCTTGAGCTGGTTCTGGAACGAACCCATCCCGAGGACAGGGTCCGCCTTCAACAGGTAATCGATCGCGCATCTCAAAACGCTAACGAGTTTGATGTAGAACACCGGTTGCTTATGCCTGATGGAACGGTCAAGCATGTCCACGTTGTCGGGCATCTTCTGGAGACAGGTCAACCGGGGAAAACCGAATTGGTCGGAGCGATCACCGACATTACCGAGCGCAAACGCGCGGAAACCGCTCTACGGCAGACCGAGGCATATTTAGAGGAAGCGCAAAGGCTAAGCCACACCGGCAGCTGGGCCTGGAACGTAGCGCGCAGAGAGAATGTCCACTGGTCGCAGGAACACTATCGTTTGTTTGGACTTGATCCTGAAAGCAAATCACCCTCTTTCGAAACAGCGTTTCAGCGTATTCATCCCGAGGACCGGGCTATGTTCAATAACGCGGTCGACCGAGCGATTCGTGAGAGATCAGATTTCGAAGTTGAGTTCCGCATTGTTCTCCCGGACGGCTCGACCCGATACATCCGCTCGGTCGGTCATCCTGTTTTCAGCGCTTCCGGCGAGTTGGTCGAATTCGTGGGTACGGGCATAGACATCACCGAACGAAGGCAGGCAGAGAAAGAACGCGAAAGACTACGTCAGGTACAGGCCGATCTGGCGCACATAAACCGGGCGACGACGATGGGGGAATTGACTGCGTCGCTGGCGCATGACATCAACCAGCCGATTACGGCCGCGGCGACCGATGCCAGAACTTGCTTGCGGTGGCTGGCGCGCGAGCAGCCGGATATAGGAGAGGCTCGTGAATCCGCGGCGCGGATGGTCAACGCGGTAACGCGGGCGGCGGATATCATCAGCCGGCTTCGACAGTTATTCAAGAAGGGCGCGCCACAAACCGATTTGGTGGATGTGAGCGAGGTCATCCAGGAGATGGTTGTCTTGTTGCGCAGTGAAGCATCCAGACATTCCGTCTCGATTCTTACCGAATTGTCGAAGGACTTGCCGCGGGTCGTGGCTGACCGAGTGCAACTGCAGCAAGTTCTCATGAATCTCATGCTCAACGGCATCGAAGCGATGCAGGACGCAAAGACCGAGGGCCAACTTACAATCAGAGCCCTGATGGCCGAACATGGTCAGCTGCTGATTTCGGTCGCGGATACAGGCGTGGGCGTTTCTCCTGAGCAAGCGGACCAGATCTTCAACGCGTTCTTCAGCACCAAGGCTCAAGGCACCGGCATGGGGCTCTCGATCAGTCGGTCGATCGTCGAGTCCCATGGCGGTCGCTTGTGGGCCACACCCAACTCGGGACGCGGCGCCACTTTTAGCTTCACACTTCCCGGTGCAGGGGCGCAGGAATGACCCCGGCCGAGCCCCAGGAGAAGGAAACAAGATGGGCATCGATAGGCCAAGCCACTGCGAGTGCGACTCCGCAGGAAATTATCGCCAGGCCGTAACGTTGAAGTTTGGAAAGGACTGTCATTCGCGACCGCCGGGCGGAAGCTCAAGCTTCGCCGCCATTCTGACTAATTCCGCCAGGGAGTCGGCCTGCATCTTCCGCATGACGTGTCCGCGTTGGATCTTGACAGTGATTTCGCTGGTCCCGAGCTCGGAAGCTATTTGTTTATTGAGCATGCCCGAAACCACCATGCCCATGACCTCACGCTCACGTGCGGTCAGCAAATCGTAGCGTATTCGCAACTTGCCAAGCTCGCTCTGCTGTTGGCGCATGACCCGGTCGCGATCCAAAGCCTGGTGGATCGCATCCAGCAAGTCCTGGTCCCGGAAAGGCTTGGTCAGGAACTCTACTGCACCGGATTTCATGGCCTTTACGGTCATCGGAATATCTCCATGCCCAGTGATGAAAATGATGGGAATCCGAATGCCCGCGTCGGCCAATTCGCGCTGAAAATCCAGGCCGCTGATTCCAGGTAGCCTGACGTCCAGAATCAGGCAACTCGGGCCGTCCGGCCGCTTGCTGCGCAAGAACTCTTGTGGCTTTCCAAAGGTTTCGCAACGCAATCCAACCGACTTCAGCATGCCTTGGATCGCCGCCCGGACTAAGTCGTCGTCGTCAATCACGAACACCACGGGAACGGCTGCGGACGTCATTCGTCCGCCTCGCCATTGGTGAGCAGGCGGAGATAGAAAATTGCACCGCGCGGAGAGTTGCCCGTATCCCGCCAGCGCCCGCTATGCGATTCCATGACCGACGGAACGACCAGACGGTGGTGCAGAGTCGCAGCTATTGGCGTCGGCGATGAAGAGTCCTGATCCGCCATGACTCGTCTGGGCAGCATCAATATGGGCTTCGCAACCAGATTTGCAGATAGCATAATAACGAGAAATCCGGTTCCTTGTCAGCGAAGTCGGCAGTGGGGGCGGCCGTTCCCTTTGCGCCCTCCGGACAATGTTGTTTCGACATCGGGACCTACGGCCACTGTCTGGTCTTCACATTCGACAGAGCCGAATTTTACTCGTCATAAGTTTTCTGCGTGTTCCCCATTGTGAAGCCGCAGCAACGCCGAACTGCCCAAATTGCGCTGGACGATCCATTGCGCCAGGGCCTGCCTCGCCTCACGCTCACTGATGGAGCACAGCACGGTCGGCCCAGGTCGACGATCGTTTTTCAGGAGTTGCCTTGGCCTGACGCGGGTTGGGGTCCTGATTTGCCACGGTCAGACACTCGCTTGGCAGGAACAGCATTGCTGGGCACATGCACTGGCGATCCGACGCCCCCAAATCAGCATTGTGCGCTGTGAACTTCGAAGTGCTCCCCGCTCAACAGACTGTGCACCGTGGAAGCGACCTTTTCGAGCGGTTGTTCCGTGACCACGCAAGCATCAACCCACGATGGCAAGCAGTCAATCGGTAAAGGGCTCAGCAGGATTATCGGAACACCGGGGCGAATCGCCCGTAGGCTTTGCGCTAAATTAAAGCAGGTTCTGTCTTCCGCCAGGCAATGGAGCGCGACGGCAGTAACCGAATGCATGATGTACAGCAGCGCAACGCCCTGGGTTGAGCTGTCGGTGCTCACAACCTCATAGCCCTGCGCCTCGAGTTCGACTATTACCGAATCGCTGCTGGCTGCGTCCTCGGATATGTAGAGAATTGTCTCGCGCGTCATTCTATTTCCGTCTTCGTCTTTGATGAAGCACGCGGCCTTCCACATTGTCCTGGTCGCTGGAGAGCCAAAGGATTGGCTGCGCAATAGGCTATCTGCATGGCGCCGCAGTACGGGGCGGAAAACTAGTACCGCGCGTGCGTCCGTTGACAGGTCTGTCCAACTCCCGACGCCGATCATCATCTCGCCATCTGCCATTACTTGACTCTGGGTAAGCGCTCACGACGCCACGTTCTCACATCCCGCACCCAAGTTCCTGAGCAATATCAGCCGGATCCCCGATGTGCCAAACGCAAGCGGCTCCGAGTGTTCACGGTGACTTCGATAGTTGCGACGCGACAGCTCTCCTGTTTATCACTCTTCGTTAATTTCCAGTCGCTTACAGTCATTCACAACTTTGGCATCTGGATTGCATTCCTCCTGGTTGTCGAAAAGACGACACATCGGAGGATGCTATGGCACAGGTTATCGAGCTCTATATTCCGGCACGGTTTCACAAGCAAGTGAAGTGGGTCCCGCCGGCCGAGCGGGGCAAGGTGCTTGAGTTTCCGGCTGCGGTGCGAAAGTCGGCATAACGGGATGCTGAAGGTGTCGAGCGGCGATACGCGCACCCAGCGCATGCTGGTTGTCGAAGGTAAGCTGATCGCGGCCCGAATCGGAAAGTCCATGCGGCACGTGCATCACAGGTGCTGACCAACTGCCTCCAGCGCCGGTTCCACTCAAGCCAACAACCCCGCCGAATAACGGCTGACGCTCTACCGGCGTCCTGAAGAACTGGCAATTACCGAAACTGGTCTAGCAGCAGTGCACTGTCCCAAGTGCCGCATTTAGTTAGCGCCGGGCGTTCCCTTCCAATCGATGATGTCAACCAAATTCCAGGGGTTCCCAATGAGATTCATTTGCAACTCTCCCTGCTTATCGATCACGAGCTCGGCTGCAGGGTACAACACGCCCGTGCTCTTGCTCTTGTCCGTATCGTTCAAGTCGAACTCGCCGGCCGTCAAGTTGTAGGCAGTAGACCGCGTGTCCCAGTACACCTCACCGAATCTGAGGAGGCGGTTAGTAACAAAGCGAATCTTCCGTCCAGTTGGAGTTGGAATCATTCGGATGTAACTGCAGTCATACCCCAGAGTGCCCGTGACCTCAATGTGACCCGCCGCTTTCATCTTGCTGAGCGCGTTGACCAATCCCTGGTTCTGGCCTTTCTCGAATGCCTGCACCAGTATCTGCTTGTCTGCAGGAGTAGAGTAATCATAAATGTTTAGCGTGATGCCGACTTGAGATCCCATCTGAGTGCCTGTGCCCATGGCACTAGCGTCAATGGTTTCGGACTTGTTAGCGGAGAATCCGGGAGTACTTCCTGCGATGAGCAGGCTAGTAATCATCAAACTGGCGAGAACAAGCTTGTGACTTTTTGGAACCGCATTCTTTGTTTGCAACATTTCTTTTTCTCCTTTGAGCTGATCGAAAATAGTTTGGTACACCGATGGGCCAACCGAAAGAACTAGCTCGGCCACGTCAACCACTCGGCGATGGAAGACGTGGCCGGACTCCTTCAACCAGATCGCCCTACGGCCTGTGCTTCGGGGTCTTGGCATCCAGGGTCGAGATCAATTGCTCGGCTGCAGGAGGCGCGGCAACAACTCCGGCCAGAACAATATCCCTCGCAGGAATCTTCCTGCCGTACACACGGCGGTTGTCGCCATTGTCCGGACGGATTGTGGAACCTTCGAGAGAGACTCCGGCAAACAGGCCGCGCGCGCGTGAGTAGCTCAAGATCTCCGCTCGCAGAGTCACATCGGTATCGGCCGACGCATCGCGACCGACCGGTCCCGCGGCGACGGAAGCATCCCCTCCCAACTTGACCTTGCTGGCGAGAATGCCGCTCGCGCCGCGATCATTCATCACGAGCAACACAAAATCCGTAGCTTCTCCACCGATCTGAAAACCGAAGCTTCCGCCTTCCAGGGCCATCATAGTAGGAGCGCCCCAAGGGCCCCTGAAGTTTTCACCCTTGCGGCACGACATAGCACCTCGCCCGTAGCTTCCGCCGACGATGAACGCGGCCTTCAGGACAGACGGAAAGACGACGACGCAATCTGCCTTGTCGAGCAGATCCTGCGGAATGTTGTCAGGGACCTCGAGAATCTCTTTCAGGACCGTGCCAGAATTTCTCAATCGCTCGTCATCTTTGATTTGGTCCGACGCGTTCGCCACGCCGGCGAGAAGTGGCAGAACACCCAATATTATGCTGCTCAAGCAGGACACCATCTTTCGCATTTTGAATTTCCTCCAATACTTGTTGAAATCGTTCCCGCGCTAATTGCTTTGTCGTGCGCGCGGCGGCCTCAGTTATTTTGTTTCGGCTGTGTTCCTGGCTGACAGCGAGTGCTTTTCGGCGCCCGTTGCTTTAGCTGCATTTTGTTCGGCCTTCGAGGGCAGAATCTGCATCTCGGAATTTCGTCCCTGAATTCCGATGGTGCTTAGAAAATCGACATTGGCATATTTGTTAAACGTGACATCGGTCTGCGCGTGAGGAGTGTCCGAGGAGGCGACTACATACTCAACGAAGGCCGAGTGTGAACCGCTGGCGTCTTCGATCAACAAGAGATTGTCATCCAAATTAGGCTGGGTCACCGTGTAACTACCGGCGGGCATCTTCGCATTCCCTGCGTAAAACGCGGATGGTGTCTCAAACGTCACCCTATTGGGGATCTGCGCCATCGTCGGAATTGCACACAGGACCGACAGCCATCCCATGAGGACGATCTGTTTCTTTACAGTGTTCATTCTGTTTTCTCCTAAGCTTGTGTGTTTGGGCTTGGCTTGCCATCCTGACAACAATGCCGTGCCCTCATACAAGCAAATGCATTACGCATGCCAAAGTTAGGTGGAGCAGCAGGTGGTTTTAAGTGATTGAATGCAGGACAGGGAAGAGACGGCTACGATCGTAATTCTTG
>WNFC01014684.1_pt1 | contig 17678 bp, 11 predicted proteins | sample 5400541 | NCBI WGS metagenome assembly WNFC01 (sample SAMN13153342, study PRJNA577476) | soil metagenome | isolation source: 120 cm saprolite under Douglas fir tree site 2 hole 2 replicate 1 | place: USA:California | collected 2015-04-18
TCTCGGGGGGAGTTCTCGAACAGAAATCGCACGTCCAAGAGCGTTCCGATTGGCAACTGGTCGCGGGTGGGAAGAAAGACACCCATCGTGTTCAAGTTCACCATGCTGTGATCGGTGAAAATGCCGACGTTGCGAGGGCTCACACGCACCGTGGCCTCGATGAACTCCGGCCCCCGCTTGATGCCCACGAACTCCTCGAGTGCATAGGTGGGCGGCGTCTCCTGCTTTTGGCGTAATTGGGTTTGGGGCGAGGTGCTGGTCTGAGTGCTCTGAGTGGTGCCTCGCGGGATTGACGTTTGCCCCTTGAGCTCCGTCTCCGCCTCGACCATCAAGGTCGAGAGAAATTTGAACATCTCCACCGAGGCGCTGCGAAGGTCCGGATGGGTGTCCTCCGCCAGTTTGTCCGGGTGGAATGGCTTGACCAGGCGAAAGAAGGCGGTGCGGTAGTGATCCAATGCGGCATGGCGAGGAATGCCGAAGATTTCATAGGCCTTCCTGCCGCGCATTGAAGCGAGGCGTGATCGGATCTGCGCCGCTTTGAATTTCTGCGTCCGCTCGCCGCCTTCCGCCAATCCCTCCGCCAGGGCCCGGGCGACTTCGGGAATCTCCTCCACCGACTGCCAGCGACTCCCGTCTTTTGAGACCCTGCTGATTTCCCGCACCCGCCCCGACGCGACCAACTCGCGCACCGTCCCCACCGCCAACGGGCCGAGAATTCGGTTCTCCGTGTCACAGATCCAGTAGTTCGCCATCGTTACCTCGTCTCAGGCTGCAGCACTTTTTGGACGGCGCCCAACACTTCGAGCGGGTGAAAGGGTTTGGCCACGAACCCTCTCGCGCCAGCGCTCAACGCCTGTTCGACCAGCAGATCGCTGTCTAAGCTGCTGATCACGATGATCTTGCTCTCTGGACTGAGGTCGCGAATCTTCGTCAACGCATCGAGGCCGCTTTGCTTGGGCATCAACAGATCCAACAGCACCACGTCCGGCCTCTCGCTGCTCACCAGGTCGACCGCTTCATCGCCGTTGCATGCCTCGGAGAGAAAATATCCGGTGCCAGCGAGTGCATCTCGGAGGTAAGCACGAACGAAGGCATCATCATCGACGATCAGAACGTTGGGCACGGTCGAATTTTGGATCGGCTCGACCCAGTGGTTGCAACCGCCACTCGGCTCCGCCATCCTCCCACCCCGCGGCACAAGGGTCGGTCGCACGGGAAACCGCCTGCGTCTGCGCTTCTCAGCGTAATTTTCTGTCAGGTCTGTTCAATCCGGATGCGCTGTCCGACTTCCGCTCGCAAAACTTGCGCCGCGGAACCGCCGCGAACTGCGATTTCCACCGTGCCGCCCGATCCCACGTAGGCGAGCAGAGCGCCGGGTTTGACCTCGCCGTAGGTATTCACGGTCGCGATCGGAGCATCGCGCACTTTCACCACGCAGCCGGGAGACAGATGCTGCGGCTGAAGGTTGGTGACCAAATTCCCAAAGTGATCGACATAGACCACTTCTCCAACCCAGCCCTGCCGATCGCGCTCGGGCGTGCGCACTTCGATCCGGACTCCCGGCCGGGTGAGTCGCGTTCCCAATTCCGGCCACCACCCACGATTGGCCAAGGTGGCGGCCGCCGGGCCGAACACGTCGCGGCCGTGAAACGTGGGAGAAGCGTCCTTCGGGATGGGCAGCGTGGTTGCCAGCACCGCGGGCTGAGCGAGAATCGAACTGAATACTCCGTTATCAGGTCCGACGAAGAAGTGATCTTGCATCCCGAGCACCAGCGCAGCTCGTTCGGTACCCACGTCCGGATCGACCACGACCAGATGCACGGTGCCGGGCGGAAAATGTTTCCAGCTTCGTTCGAAGAGATAGGCCGCTGCCCGCACGTTGCCAGCTGGGACGTGATGGGTGATGTCAACCAGCGTGGCAAGGGGAGACTGGCTGAGCAGAACGGCCTTCACTTCCCCCACGTAGGAATCCGCACTTCCGAAGTCTGTCAGCAAAGTGACGATTGGCATGGGCCTTGTGCCTCGAGATCACTTGTGGCGGAAGAGCACATGGCCGAGGACGAGTAGCACCAAGGCTCCGATCGTCGCGCCGATGAATCCGCTTGGCTCGATCACCATCGGGTCCCCGCCTCGAAGCAGCGCCACCAAGAGCCCGCCGACAAAAGAGCCGGCGATCCCCAAGACCGTGGTGCGAATGAATCCCATCCTCTGCTCGCCCGGCATGATCGCCCGCGCGAGCAGACCGGCAACGAAGCCGAGGATGATCCAGCCGCACAGGCCCATCTTCCGCTCGTAGCAAATTTGACTGGCCAACGGAAGGCATCCGCGCGAGGGTGGCGTTGGAGAATGCACCGGGAAAACGAAGGCGTGCTTCAGCTTCGCGAGCGGGAGCGCGCAAAGCTCTGGCAGCGCCTGATCGAGAGGCTGGAGCAATATTTTCGTGAGCTCCCCGAGATTCCGGTGGCTCAGCCGCCCAACGTCGCGGCGTTGCGAGCGTTGCTATCCAGTTTTGACTTCGCCCGGCCTGGCGATGCGCTCGAGGCGGTGGAGTTCGTGATCGAAGAGCTTCGACGCACCCAAGTCCACACGCCACACCCGCGGTACTTTGGGCTGTTCAATCCCGCGCCGACCAGTATGGGGATCGCGGCGGATGCGATCGTCGCAGCGCTCAACCCTCAGTTGGCTGCGTGGAGTCACAACCCGCTCGCGTCGGAGATCGAAAGGCATCTGGTCCAAACCTTTGGCCAGCGATTTGGGTGGCAGGCGCCAAATATCGATGGCGTCTTTTGTACCGCCGGAGCCGAAGCCAACCACACCGCAGTGCTCACCAGCCTCTGCCATGCGTTTCCAGAATTTCGGACCTCTGGACTGCGCGGCCTGCCTAGTCAGCCAGTGCTGTACATCTCATGCGAGGGGCATCATTCGATCCTGAAGGCCGCGCGGCTGTGCGGGCTGGGCACCGCAGCGGTGCACGAGGTCGACGTAGACAGCTTGCTGCGGTTGGATCTGCGCTCGCTCGAGGCAAAAATATCAGAAGATCGCGCGCGGGGATTTGCTCCATTCCTGGTGGTGGCGACCGCGGGAACGACCACTGCGGGAGTCATCGACCCGCTCGATCGGATCGCGGCGGTAGCCAGCCGCGAAGGCTTGTGGCTTCACGCAGATGCGGCATGGGGCGGGGCGGCGGTGATCGTCCCCGAGCTTCGCGACGTGTTGGCGGGCATCGAGCGCGCAGACTCGATCACATTCGATGCACACAAATGGCTCTCGGTTCCGATGGGAGCGGGCATCTACCTGACGCGGCATCCAGAGATCCTCACCCAAACGTTCTCCACCGCGACTGGGTACATGCCTGGCGGGCACCTTGGCACGGTGGACCCCTACGCCCATTCCATCCAGTGGTCTCGGCGATTCACTGGGCTCAAGGTATTTCTCTCGCTCGCGGTGGCCGGGTGGCCTGGATACGAGGCGGTCCTTCGGCGGCAAGTTCAAATGGGCAAGCTGCTCGGCCACGTGGATCTCCGTGTGCCGGCTGGCGGGAGGGTTGAGCGCCTTACGCGCGTGCATCACGAGCTATCGAACCACTGCCGACGATCTGGATGAGCTGGTGGACGCCTTGGAAACCGCGCGGCAGGCCTCTATTGCGTCGTAAAGGCGTACAGCTGGTTATCGGCCGCTACGAAGATTCGGCCGTCCACCGCGATCGGAGTTTGGAAGCGCCGCACCAGCGTCATCTGCTCGCCCGGACCTCCTCCAGAAAACAGGAGATCGCCGGTCTCGCCATCGAACGCGTGAAGTCGATTGCTGGACTCCGAGCCGACGGTCCAGACCACCGGATCGGCGGTGCCGTCCGGGGTGGTGACGATCGGGGAGCCTCGGCCCTGATTGTTGGCGCACCAGGCCACGCTGATGGTCGGTGGCTCGGAGGCGCCGATCTGCAGCGCCACCAGATTGCCAATCAGTCCCGGACAGCCGACTCCTTGACCAATGGTGGTGAAGACCACGTAGGTGCCGGAAGCAGTGGTGTAAGCAGCCGCGGCATTGATGATCGTTCCTGTGGCCACGCGCTCGCTGGCCACCCCTTCGCCATGAGTGCCATCGCCTGTTCCGATCCCGCCGAAGTCGCTGCGGTCGACCAAGTAGGCGACCCCGTTCTTACCAAGCGCCACGATCAGCGCGGAGGGCGTCGCTCCCGGTACATCGATCAAAACCGGGCCCGTTCCGCTGATATCGATATCGCCGAGGTCCAGCGAGAGCCAATTCGATGGTGCGAAGAAGTCCGTCGTATCGCCAGAGAAAACGGGCCCCGGGCTGAATCGGATGATCGCTTCACCGCCCCTCCAAGTCGCCGTGCCGAAAGTGTTTCCCGTCGCCGCATAAATGAACGTGCCGTCGGTCGCGAGCCCACTGGGTGCCCAGATTCCGCCTCCTCGAGCATCTGTCGCCCACGCCATCGGGCTGCTCGGATCCGCCTGGGGAACTCCAACCACCCAGCCATGGTACACGCCGCAGTCTCCGAAGTGACCGCCATAGGACACATACAGGATCTGTCCGCTAAGCAGGAGCGCGCCGCGCTGACTCTGAGGGGTGGAGGTGAAGGTCAGACCGCCGAAGCTGACGGAGGCGGAGACGTCCACGGGCCAGCCCGGCACCGTGGTTCCGTCGTCCAGTAGCAGCGCGTAGATGAGATGTTGCTTCGTGGCCCCACCGTCGGGAGTGGTCATCGCGGCGACGTAGAGAGTGCGTGAATCTATGTCGATCACCGGGGTGCTGGTGACCCCTACGGGATCGACGTTCCCGCAGGGCAGCGACGAACGCGGCACCGGTGCGCCGAGGTTCGTCTCCCACAGCGTCGTCCCGCTGCTCGCATCCAGCGCCAGCACCTCGTTTTGCTCGGTCGCGGCGATCAGGGCCGCCGTCCCCCCGGGTCCATTACTGACATACAGCGGCTGCGCGTAGGTTGGACCCGGCAAGAAGGCCTCGAAGGTGAAGTCCCGATGGATGTTCATGACCGCATCCCGGGTAAAGAGCGGGTCCACGTACAGCCCATCTCGAGTGGGATTGTTGTGATGTTGAAGGACATCGGCACCTGCTGAAGGACATCGGCACCTGCGGAGCTGGCGATGATCATCGAACAACCCAACGCCAAGAAGTGATGCACACGATGCATGGAGATCTCCCCCTTCCTTTCGTCGGCCCCGAGCTGGCAAGCGCGACAGCGACGCTTAACACCATCCAACCCGGAAACAACGTCACAGTTTAAGGGCGTGGTAAAGCCAGTTTGCCAGGCAGGGAAGCTCGTTTGACTGAGGCGGAAGCGTCAGTTAAACCCGATCGCGATCGGGGAGTGGCTCAGCCTGGTAGAGCACTTGGTTCGGGACCAAGGGGTCGCAGGTTCAAATCCTGTCTCCCCGACTTGGTCAAGCCCCCGTCGCTACTCGAGAAACTGAACGCGGCGGGGGTTTTCTTGTTTCGGCTCTAGGTAACAGCGCTTCGACGCAGGTAACGGCGCAGGTAACAAGATAGATTCCGATGTTTCCTTTGGCGCGGCTGCCGAGGGACACTCAGAGGTGCGCCGCGCCAAAAAAGGCCGCCGAATGACTGGGCTGAGGGAGACTAGCGCCGATGAGGAAGAGGTTACTTGAGCCCGATGGCGCACAGTCAACATGCACGAGTGGCCAGAAATTCGGCTCGTCATCAATTCGGGCGGACCAAGCAGCGATAGAGCTATTCCGTCGATTCGGATGGGGATGCACAGTCCAAGGACATTCGGACGATCTGAGAGGAGTTTCACCTCCGATAAGGCCAGCGGGCGAGGGGCAGCCGGGCAGCGTCCTGCCTCCGGCTTTCGGTGGCTTTCTTCATCCACGGACGATGAGACGCCGCAGAATGTTCTCGGCAAGAACAAGATCAAAGTGACATTTTTCAGCCCATGAGAGAGTAATTTGTCAGCCGATGATGTGCAGATCTCCATGCCAAAGAAGATGCCGCCGCGCAAGCAGCTGACTTCGATCGCTGGGCTTCCAGTAAATCCCACACCGGAAGAACTACAGCGCGTCCTCACATTCGGACCTCTACTTGCGCCCAAGCCACAGCCGCCTCCCAGTGCCTTAGCCCATATGAGTTCGTACATATGCGCGTCTGAAATTTTTGGGAGCCCGATACCTGCGAAAGAACTGCGAGAGTACATTCGCAAATTCGGATGGCGACCTACGCTGTTGCGGCTTGCGACACTTGCGGGAGCGCTTGCAAACGACGGTGGGCCTGAATCGCAAGTTGCCCGTCGCATGACCGTGGACGCGATACTGGCCCAGCGGAAGAGTGTCAATTGGCGCTGGGGGCTGATCGCCGATTATGTCGCAGCGAATCTGCATCGACCCATTGCTCAGGAGCAGGTGATTTACTTTCTGCAGGCACTGGCGATCCTTGAGGGGGCCGAGGAGGGCCCAGCTCCGGGCGACTTGACACTATCTTTTCTCCCTGCTGGCCGGGAACGACCATCTGTATGGCTGGCTCGAACAGGATGCCCGTCCGCTGACCGAGCTTGAGAGGGTCGTGGCCGAGCTATGCCATCTATCTCGCTACAATCACTATTCTGATCCAGTCCGAAGCCTAGTTCGGGCCAGCCTGGTGTTCACCCGTAAACCAGAGCATGGCACCTACTCGAAGCCCACGGTCTGGCGCGAACTGCAGCAGCGCGCATTTGGCTCCTCATTCGTAGACTACTTTGAGACCCTCGTTTTGCCATTCGTCAGTATGACCATTGCGTGGGGCACGATTGGTCGGGACGGAAAGCTCATCGATCCAGAACTGCAGTTAGATCGGTACTTCAACGGGACACAAGTTGATCCAGCGGCCGGGTCGGCGTTCCTGAGGTCGCTGACCATGGATCGCGATCAGTTCCGAGCGGTGCTTCAAAGGCACGTCCGAAAGGACGGGCTCCCGCATGCCCCTATTGCTTTCATCAAAGCGCCACTTGTCGATGTTGGCGATGGTTGGGCCATTGCCAGTTCTCCGTGGGCGGTTCGCGAGTACCTCCGAGGCGGGATCTGGAGCAAGTTCTTAAAGGCGAGCAAGGAGATGGACGGCCCAGACGAGGGACCGCAAATCTTTACTGGGGATTTCGGAATTGCCTTCGAGCTTACGTGCAGAGATCTCGCAAGGGAGGCCAAGGCTCATCCCAAGTTCATTGGTGCGCTGGAATTATCGAAGGCTCCTGGAACACAGGACGAAATCGAAGATGTCGTGTTTCGCGAAGGCGATTCGGCCGCGCTTTTTTCGGCTAAGGCGCGATTGATGAAGGAACCCGTAGCTCGTCAGGCCATCGAACGCTCGAAAGTAATCGAGTGGTACTACGAATTCTTTTTCGATAAGAAAACCGTAAAGAAGGGCAAAAAGTTTCGAGTCGGAGTGTTGCGGCTGCTCGACTTGAAGGTAGATGCTCTTCTTGCAAGTAGTTCCCCGCCCAGCCGAATTTTTCCTGTGCTCCTGTCGTACGACCACCTGGGGGAGAATGCGGCGCTCTACGAGTGGTTGGATGAGCAGTGCAAGAAGCTCAATTTATTGCAACACCCCACCGTCCAGCCACTCACTCTGATGGAGATGGATGACTACGAGGCGCTGCTCAAGCTCGCTGCGGATGGCCGCTCAATCATTGATTTGCTCGCTCAGAAGGTAGGTCCCAAGTGGAGACTCGGGCGTATGACTTCATTCGTCCATGAACTTGGAAAGGGCGTGCCGATGCGTTTGCCGTCTTTTGAAACCCACTTCCAACAAATCACTGATGCTACGAGCATGCGGTTATTTGGGCAAAAGCCGCAAACGTAAACTTATGATCCGAGAGCTGACGCCAGGCGAAGGGAAGAGGCATCACCCCAATCGCACCACGCAATCAGTTGCTCTGCATCGGCGATGGCGTCACGACGATGGCTTGCGTCGTCGCAGCGCAATTCCCTGATCACCTCGACGAATTGGTACGCGCTCAACGCTTTGTACCGGCCCAGATATTTACTGCCAGCCTTGAGCCGATCCTGGGGATTGAATTCTCATTGTTTTTTATTCGCCTCCTGCGGAAGCTCTTCTAGGTGAGACGGGCAACGGAGTTCATCTCTTGGACTCGTCGAATCGGAGCAGCTCAGGGAGAGTTACACCAAATGCGCGGCACAGCTTCAGCAGGGTGCTGATCTTCGGGTCCGTCGTGCCGTACTCCAGTTCTTGCACCGATTTCCAGGAGAGCTCGAAGTCCTCGAGGTCCTCCTGACGTAAGCCTCGCTTTTCGCGCAGGACACGAACTCGACGCGCAAGGCGGCGCTGGAACTCCGGTAGGTCCAATTCGCCCGATGCTCATGAATCCATCTCCCGCTGTACACCTACTGCGGTAGGTGCTTAGCTCGTTGAGCTGCGACTTCGCCGGGGAGCCCTCGGAGGAGGCAAATTTGCAGCAGGACCTTGCAGCCCTCTACGCCGCACTCGGACTACCGGTTGGCGCTTCGCTGGAGCAGATCGAGCACGCCCATCGGGACCTAGTGAAAGTCTGGCACCCTGATCGTTTTGGTAACAATCCCCGGCTTCAACGAAAAATGGAGGAGAAGCTGAAAGAGATAAACGCTGCCCACGACGCGCTGCGGGAGGCGTTCGCCCAAGGGTACACGCCCAGCTCTTCTGCCAACCGCGCATCTTCCACCTACCAGACTTCCTCGGAATCCGGCGGCGACGGCTTCAAGACAGCAGAACGAACCAACACGCCCGTGAAGGCCGTTGATCCGAAGAATCCGGCCACCGACTGCCACTGCTGTGGGGCGAAGCGGAGCAAGACCGATCCTTACTACGACTTCGCACTCGCGAAGGATGTGAAGAGGAAGGTGCACTGGGGCGGATTCGCCGCGAGGATGGCCCTGAACATCGTCGCGACTCCCCTTAGAGGGTCGTTCGTGTCCGCGAAGCCGGACTCCACCACGACTGCGACGCTCGCGAGGTGTCGTTTGAATCTGTGCAGGAACTGCGCTTACGAAAGGATCCCAAATCGGACAGGTGGGATGAGGGTCTCCCTCGTGACCCACCCGTAGTCTTAAAGCGGTGAGAGCTCTGGCAGGCGCCTTGCCCAAAAGCTTTGTACCGGCCCAGATATTTACCGCCAGCCCTACGTGAGACTGCGGCAAGTTGCGTCGTGCGAGCTCAGCTTTGAGCTCTGAGTGATTCACCACGGCTGGACGCGGTGAATGGGTTTGGATGGATGCCATGCCGAATCCTTGCACTCGAAGGCGCCTGATAAGAGTTCGCGGCCGTACCGCAGCCACGTCACTCCCGTTCGGCACCGGATCCCGGTCTGGTGCGGGGCATCTGAAAGAATCCCGCTCGACCGTTCCCCGGATCTACTGGGGACTGCGAAGCGATCAAACGCGAACGTTCATCGCATTGTCAAGCACGGCCGAAAAGGGCAAGAGAGGGTAACCAGTTTTGGATCCGGCGCGAGCTGACCGGCTGCAACGTCACTCTCAAACAGCCCCTTCGGAAGGAGACTGATGGCCAGCAACGTCGCACCCCCGAAAAGCACCGGCGGAGGCGGGTTCGTCTTCGAGGATCAGGTCTGCGCATGGCTGTTGGCATGCATGCTGGCCGATGATCCACCTCTCGATGCGGCCCATGGCCGATTGGAGCGCATCGACTTCCAGGCAAGAGTGGACGGATGGTTTCTCGACGATGCCGTTCTTACGCTCGCCCACGCCGCGGCGCGTGCCCGGTGTGCGCTCTCCATCAAGAGCGATTCGCAGTTCGCAGTTCACGCGGCGCCTATCGATTTCGTGAAGGTCGCCTGGGAGCAGTTCCTCCGTGAGGGATCGGTCGTATTCGATCCAGCAACCGATCTGCTCGGCCTTGTCACCGCACCTCTGGAGGCCGAAACAAGGCTTGCTGTCGAAGGCATCGTCACCAAGGCCATCGCGGAGGACCCTTTGCTCCTGCCTTCGCGCATGCCAACGAAGGGCTGGACGAACGACGCTGAACGGGAGCTGTTTAATAGCTTCGCCTGCCCGGTCTCGCTTGCATCGAAGCACGCGATCACCACCGACGACACGGGGAAGCTGCTACGACGGGTACGCTTTCTCCAGTTCGATTTCGATGCTGCAACCTCGGAATCGAAGAAGGCCGCCATTCGACTCTGTCGCTCGTCTCTTCGTAGCGGCGATCTCGAGGACGCCACGAAGCTGTGGGATGCCCTTCTCCGGATCGCCAGTGAACTTCGACCGAAGTCAGGGTTCATGACGCGCGTCGACCTGCTAGATCGCCTTCGCGGTCGCTTCAATCTCCACGATCGCCCCGACCATCGAACGGATTGGCAGCGGCTGACAGAGCTCTCTCGCGCCACTGCGACGGAAGTCCCGGACGAGATTGCAGACCGCGTCCGAATTCCGCGAGATGACGTTCTGGCAAACATCGGGGAAGCGCTCGACTCGGCGAGAGGGCTCGTTCTCCTCGGACCTTCAGGTACCGGGAAATCAGCGACTGCTCGGCGGTGGCTCGAGCGCCGTGCGGAGCAAGGGAAGAAGACGCTCTGGTTCGATGGCCGCTCGTTCGAGCGCATGGACTATGCGGCGTTTGAGGCCGATCTGCGGCTGAGCCACGCGCTATCGGAGCTCATGCCGTCCGTCGGAGACTCGGATACCGCCGTCGTTCTTGATGGGCTGGATCGGATCTACCTCCCCGGTGCATTCCAACTCGTCGCACAGCTTGTCCGGCTCCTTGCGCTCGATCGTAGCGGCGCGCCGTGGCGGATCGTGGTCACGTGCCAGACACAGGAGTGGTCCCGACTGCAGGACAGCCTTCTTCAAGCTAGGATTCAAACCTCCACCTGGCGAGTCGTTGAGTTGCCCGCGTTCAATGCCGCAGCGCTTTCCAGCGTTGGGGCAGCGTTTCCGGCCGTGGCGAAGCTTGTGCGACAGCAGAGGCTCGGTCCCGTTTTGAGCAACCTGAAAATCCTCGACATGGTCGCGCGGCGCTCTAGTGCTGGTGAAGACGTCGAGACGACAAAGTGGGTTGGCGAGTCGAGCGTTGCCGCATGGTTCTGGGAGTCCGAAATCACACGGGGGAAGGAGGGCCCGATACGCGGCCGTTTCGTTCGACTTCTCGCGGAGCGTCAGGCGGATGCGCTGCGCCCCTCGATTTCGCCTGATGTCTTTCAGGTGGGGGATCTCCAGCCCCTCGGCAATCTCGTCGTTGACCGAATATGTCGCCACACGCCCGACGAGCAGATTGCTTTTGCCCACGATCTGTATGGCGACTGGGCGCGGCTTCGGATTCTTGTCTCGAGCGGCGAGGGACTCGCTGAGTTCATCAAGAAACGCCTGGAGTCTCCTCTTTGGCACAGAGCTCTGCGACTTTTCGGGCTTCACCTCCTCGAGCATGTGGGTGATGTCGACCGCTGGCGATCGGCCCTTCGCGCTGTTAGCGGCGATGAGAATGGTATCGCGCAGGATCTTCTCCTAGAGGCGCCGATCTTCGCCGCTGAACCCGGACGCCTCCTTGAGTTGATTGCGTCGGACCTTCTCAACGACGATGGAAAACTGCTCCGGCGGTTGCTGTCTCGGTTCTTGGCCTACGCGACGCTGCCTGATCCGCAGATGATCGCGATCGCGAGAGCAGAAAGGCTCGACGAGGCGACGGCGCGAGTCAAGTATCGCTATCCGAACTTGCCGTACTGGCCGGCTGTCCTCCGTTTTCTTCACACCCATCGAGTGGATGTAGTTGAAGCGGCGCCGGTTGAGGTTGCACGAGTGGCTGAGTTGTGGCTGCAGCACGTGCCGGTGAAGATCAAGTTGCTGCGAAGGGAAGCTGGTGAATTGGCGTTGGCCCTGGGAGAACGCGCTCGCCGGTTTAGAGACTCATACTCCGGCGGCGAGTACCGACAGAGAGGCCTCTATTATCGCGTCGCGTTGGCTGCTGCTGCCGAACTTCCGGATGAGGTCGCAGGGTTCGCTCTGCAGGCGAGTGAGCGGCTCGCCGATGAAGATGTGGAGGAAGAGGGTTCGGAGGAGCTGGAGCCCAGTCCCCTTCCAATGATCATGCAACTCGATCCGCGGTTTAATTCTGACGAACCTGCACCAGAACCGTGGCCTGGCGGCCCACGCAGAAGAATCGATGACGAGTTCCGCAATGCAGTGCTTGAAGGGTCTGCGCTGGTCCCGCTGATGTTTGTGCGGCCAGCTATCGCCCGTGAGGTCGCCCTCGCAGTCCTCATCAAGCCCCCTCGTCGCTTCGAGTGGCAACACCGGTATGGGTACGAGCGAACCGAGCTTGATCTAGACAGTGGCCATCGTTGGCATCCAGCGCTCTACATCCACGGTCCATTCCTGGCGCTCCTTCGCATCAACTTTCCCGAAGGACTTGAGCTGATTGCGCAGCTCGTGGACTTCGCCACCCAACGCTGGATTCACTACGCCACAAGTGATGCTGATGAAGCAGCGCGTCGCCGGGATACAATCGGGGCGAGCAGCATCGAGCGTATGTTGAATCAATGGGACCTTCCTCCAGGCGTTCTGCGGATCGACCTTGACGGCGGAGGGCGCAATCTCAACGGTGATGCGCGCGTGTATGGGTGGTCGGCCGGACTCGGGAATCCGCCGCCAGCGGTGGAAGCAGCCCTGATGGCGCTTGAGCAGTACTTCTACAGGGCCCTCGACGAGAAGAAGCCCATCGAAGCGGAGGTTCGAGCCGTCCTCAACCAGGCGCATAGCGTCGCGTTGTTGAAAGTTCTCTGCGACGTCGGAAAGCGCGAGCCGGCACTCTTCGAAGGACCACTGCGTCCGCTGCTCGCGGTCCCAGAGATTTATGATTGGGACATCGACGCCGAGGCAGATGGGCGAACGCTCCTGATGTTCGGCGCTCCTATGCAAGGTGCTTGGTTCGTGAAGTTGGCCAAGGCATTCTATGAGCTCAAGCACCGGAAAATCGACCTTCGAAGACTCGCCCTGCTCCTCTTTTTCGACCGACCAGCTATGCGGGAGTTCTTCGACTCCGCACGCTCCGTATGGGAACAGAGAATGAAGGCGGCTCCGGAGGATCCACTCTGTACGGTCCTGGAGCAGCTCATTATCAACTTCGACCTGCGGAACTACGAGGCCCAGGAGGATCCGGAGCACGGACCGGTGCACGTGAACGTTCGGGTGCAGCAGCGCGACCAGGAGCGCGCCGACGAGCGGCGCGCCTGGGAAGAAGAATGGTTCGTGACATCGCTACCGATGCGCTGCCGCCGGATGATTGACGAGGCGAAACCGCTTGAGCCTCACGAGATCGAGGCCTTCTGGCGGCAGCTACGTCAGATCGACGAGAAGTTTGGGCAGGACAGCGCGAGCGCGGACCAGGTTGGAAAGCCCTATGGCGTTGTGAACGCTGTCGCTGGCGGGATTGCGGTAATCGTCCGGTTCCATGCTGCGTGGCTCGCCGAAGCGCCGGAGCGGGGCGACTGGTGCCGGCGTCGGATTCAGGAAATTGTTCTCGAACCGCCCGCAGGCGCGGAGTTCGACACGCCCGAGAGCGTTACCACTTGGACTTGGGACTGCTTCGCGGCGGAGGTGATCCCTCTTCTGTGGTCGAGCAACCCAGGCGAGCAAGTTCTTCGCGGACTGATTGCCCGCCTGGTGTTCGCGCCTCACTACACGGCCGTCGAGATCCTGTTCCGTCGGTGCGCGGAGAATCGGACCGTTCTAGGCGCTGATTTCGGTAGGCTGCGCCGATTGGCGTTTGAGTGCGCATACATCCGCGACCGCCTGGTGTTCGTGCGGAACGGCCGTCACGCGCTGGGACACATCGAGGAGGACGATTTCCGGAAGTTCGTTGAGGCCACCACACAATGGGAGGAAGAATGCGTCGATGCCTTCGTGCTTGGGACCAGCGAGGCGCGATGGGAGAGGTGGGCGGACCTCGATACTCATCGATTTCGAGTGATCGATGATGCCCGACGTGCTTGGGGGTGGGATGATCACCTTGATCTACTCACCATCCGCGCTGCCCACGCGTGGATGCCCATCCTTGCTAATGCAGTTGATGCCAGTGAGCGTCGCGAGTGGGTGGAGTACTGGCGCGAAGCACTCGCATTCGTACTGCGTCGTCCCGCAAAGGCAGGTTCGAGAAGGGAGCAAAATTACCCGTACGAGGACGAGCAGTGGGTCCTGACCGGGGCTGCAGCCGCGGTGCTTCACATGGCTCCGGACGAGCACCCCGACACGATATGGACTGCGGTTCTTGATCTCCAGGTGGAGGCCCATAGCTGGCCTGAGAGTTTCTTTCAGGCATTCCACCGAGCGGCGTTGTCGAGCGATCCGACACCTCAAACCTACGGACCAATCCTGCGCATGATCCTGAACCAGGTACTTCCAAGGGATTCACGGGAGGCGATCAAGTGGCCGTACCACGAGGAGGTCTGGGATGCTCTTGTTGGACTCGATGGCCTTACACGGTCGTGCTGGGAAACCAGGCACGCGGCGCTCGTTTCGAGCCTGAGCGATGTTTTCGAGAGGTGGTGGCAGAGCGCACCCACTTACGGCCGTCGCACGGCTCTTTTCGCACGCTGGCTCGAGAGCTCGGCGGCTTCGCCGATCCGATTGAGAGGGATCCGGTGGATCGAACAGCGGCTCAGCGCGGACGGGGGGAGGGCCTTCGACCGAGAAGACACCAGCGACGCGATCGCGTCGCTCCTGAACGTGACGTGGCAGCACGACGAGGCGCGCCTTCGGAGTGACGGGCCAGCGATCGCGGCTTTCTGGAACCTCCTCCGGGCCCTCGCAGACGAACAGAATGCGCTGGCACTGGATCTGCTGGGGCGCATTGGGGGTCTGGCTTGAACACAGCGAGCCCGCCCTCACAACACGGGTAGCTAGGTTAGGGTATGAGCAGACCGCCGGCGGCAGAACCTTCAGAGGCTGTGGTCAGGGATGCGATCGCAACAATTGCCCGGCGCTATCCGGAAGTCCGTGCCGTGATTGCCCATGGGAGCTGGGTGCGGGGCGGTGACTTCTGGCCTGGACAGAGCGACCTCGACCTCATCGTTGCCACGGCACCGGAGACTCCAAGGGAGATCGAATTACGCATCCAGTCGGAGTGGAAAATCCTTCTTTCGCGTACGCTCCACCTCGACGTCGAGCCGTTCGTTCTGACCGAGGGCGACCTTGAGGCGTGGCGGATGGCGCGCTCCATCAAACCGGCGTTCCAGACGATGGCCGTTCAACTCGACATCGCGGGTTTCGAGGTGGTGGATCGCCACATCCTTCTGTGGTCGCTGACCGGAAGGGACCCGCTTGCCGGCTTCCCCGTGCTGCGCGGCGCGCATCTCCAGGATGAAGCGGTGGCGCGGGTGCGGCAACTCCTCGAGTACGACTTCGTCCGCTGGGGGGATGAACAGGCAAACCGCATCGCCTGCGATGCGCTGAAAGCGGCGACCCTCTTCTTCCTCGTCAAAGCCGGCCGTCCACCCACTCGGGACAAAGGCGAAGTTTTCCAGCTCTTCTTGACCGTAGTTCCAGACTTCCCGCACCGGCGCGAGACCGCCGACCGGATCTGGGAGCTGTACCGAGCAGGAAACACGGCCGGCGGCCCGCAACATCGAAAAGCGTGCCACGAATTCGTCCGCGAACTGCTCAACCTGGTCGATCCCGCCCTGGTCAGCACCTGAGCCGCAATCCGCGCGCGGTTCAACACGGCTCGACGGGTCGAAGGCTTTTTTCGGAATGAAGCGGAGCCCAAGGTCATGCTCGTCGGGGTCAGCAAGGTTGGCCTTCCGCAGCGCGACTGCCGTCGTCAGGTCCTGCTTCGGTGAGTCGAGCTCTTCGAAGAGATCCTTCGGCACTGGTCCTTGCGGCCATGCGAAGTACTGCAAGCCGGTGACCGACTTCCCAGTCTCACGGTAGATGCCGAAGTCGAGAAAGAAGAGAAGCTTGAAGAGCTTGGTCTTCTGACACTTCTTTGGGGACCTCGGTCAGGTCAACGTGCAACGCGTCCAATAGAGTTTTCCTTGCCACGCGGGAGACATCGGCGGGAATCTCCACAATCATGCGGTCACCATTCTTGCCTGCGCCCCGCTCGGAAATCTCCAGGTGCACGTCGCAATCATTGCTTCAATTTTCGCCAGCTGAACGTCCGCTTCGATGACGAAACCGCGGGTCCTATTTGAAAACCCCCAAGAGGTCTGAAACATGTCGTCGTTCAAGATAACGCTCAAAAACTACCGCTGCTTCGAGGACTCCAACCCTCTCACAATTGATCTCGGACCAAGGTTCATTGCGCTAGTCGGTCCCAACAATTCTGGTAAGTCTACGTTCCTCAAGTTCTTCTATGAAGCACGAGTCCTGCTTAATACCATTTTCGATTATGCCGTTCTTGCGAGACTCGCACAGGGCGGAACGATCGGTATGAGCTACGAGGGAATTGAAGACTCTCTCGAGCTATTTCACAACCGGAACTTGCGGCCGTTGACTGTTGAATTCGAGTTTCCGCAAGTTCGAGATTCACAAATCACGTTCATTCGATTGACGTGCCGCCGGGCGGAGCCCAACAACTGGCAGGGAGAGATTTTCTGTGAACAGCCACGACTGAAGCTAGTTGGCCCTGCCGTCGTTGATGGCAAGCAGGCATTCGATACAGCCGGCGGCGGCCCGATGGTCGTCGATTTGACACCCTTGACTGAGGCATCTCAGTTGGCGACTAACAGTATGTACATCGGCCCGTTTCGCAATGCGATAACCGAGGGGAGCGGCCGGCACTACGACTTGGCGATCGGAACCTCTTTCATACAACTGTGGGATGAGTGGAAGACAGGAGGGAGTCGGAAGCAAAACGAGGTAGCGCAGACGGTGATAGATGAGATAGCGCGCATCTTTGGGTACAACAGCCTCCAGGTAAATGCCGCGGTACCTGGACACACGGTCTTGCAGGCCATCATCAATGGCAAGCCCTTCCGTCTTCGGGAGCTGGGAGCGGGTCTGGCGCAGTTCCTCATCGTGCTGGCAAATGTCGCAATAAAGCGGCCCGCTTGGCTTCTGATCGACGAACCTGAGTCGAATCTGCATCCTTCTCTTCAGTCGGATTTTCTAACAAGCCTCGGATCGTACACAACCCAGGGAGTGATGTTTGCGACCCATTCCATTGGGCTTGCTCGCACAGTCGGTGATCGTGTTTACGCGTTTCAAAAGCCGGAGTATAGCGCGATCGCCCGCCCGTTCGAGCAGACGCCCAACTTCGCCGAGTTCGTCGGCGAGATGAGCTTCTCCAGCTTCAAAGAATTGGGTCATGAATCGATTCTGCTGGTCGAGGGAGTCACCGAAGTAAAGGCGATTCAACAGTTTCTGCGCAAATTTGGGAAAGACCACAAGGTCGTGGTGATTCCCCTGGGAGGCGGCCAACTCATTCGTGGTGGTGTGCAACCGGAACTTGCCGAGTTGAAGCGGCTCTCCAATTGCGTGGCAGTTCTAATCGACAGTGAGCGCCCAGCTCAGCGTGCTCCTCTCGATCCGCAGCGACAAGCGTTCGCGGACGACTGTCGGGTTCTGGGCTTCGAGGTTTTGGTAACTGAACGCCGAGCCTTTGAGAACTACCTCACGGAGAGGGAGGTGCAGCACGTCAAAGGGCCAACCTACCACGCCCTTGGACATTACGACGTATTGTCGAGCCTCAACCCAAGCTGGGGCAAGCAC
>WNFC01003204.1_pt1 | contig 17676 bp, 18 predicted proteins | sample 5400541 | NCBI WGS metagenome assembly WNFC01 (sample SAMN13153342, study PRJNA577476) | soil metagenome | isolation source: 120 cm saprolite under Douglas fir tree site 2 hole 2 replicate 1 | place: USA:California | collected 2015-04-18
ACTTTTTTCACTTTTTTGTAAAAAAGTTAAAAAAAGTAAAGTCATCTACCTGTCAAAAATGATTTTAAAATGATTTTTGACAGGTAGATGACTTTACTTTTTTAACTTTTTTACAAAAAAGTGAAAAAAGTAAAAAAAAGTATTTTCAAGTTTTCCTGATGTGGGGATGATAGCTGGGCCAAGGGGCAGCGAGCACAGGTTTGCCAAGTAGCATATTGTACAGGGGAAGATAAGGTCTTCAAGCGACAGGCTCCGAGCCGGCAAGAAAGAGCGAAGGGGGCAATGAACGCGAGGACCTTACAATTTCGACTCGGAGTTCGTTTACATGTTATTGTTATTCTACGAAACACAAGAGTTTCATACTACAAACTATAGGGGAAACTTAAGCCGTTACAAGATAACACGAGAAATGTAAAAGCGGGATGGACACGAGGAATGTAAACGCGTGTCCTCTATCCTCCCCAGGCACGTAGCATATTTCGGACCTGATTGTGCAAACTCCAACAACCAACACATGGAACCTCGCAACTCACGTGCGAGTGATCTCACGCATGGAAGTTCCAACGTCACATGGTAGTACAGACGAGTGCCAAGTGATTCCTAATCTAAGCGCAGTATGCGCATCCATACTACTAGTACCACATTTTCCATGAGGCCACTATCCGACTTGTTCCAGTACATGAATCATAGCTCACTAGATATAATGCGTGTGAGAAAGGAGGCATACACACATAGCGCCTTTGCCGAGAATGGCTCGCGTCTTCGTCTTTGCTGTATCAATGTATGAGTCCCATTAGCCAAATCCCAGAACTAAACAACATAAGACGGGAGTCAACACAGATTGCCCAGAAACGCGTCCCATCACACCCCTTCATAGCTTCATAGACGAAATTCACCCAGCGCTCGAAAGTGACGGTCATCTGTATGCCAGTATTTCAGTCACGGTTAGTACCGAGCTCTGCGTCCCAAGACAAACTTGATTACGAACCGACAACCCCGAATCATGCGCCATAATGAACAAAATTCACCCAACGTTCCAAAGTTATCCCTCCCTTTCGGCGCAGGTGAAACACAGCCTCACGAAGTGCTCCAGCCGTTCGCTCGTAATAGCGTCCACCTTGCGCCTCATCTGAGAAAACCGACTCGTAAAAGTGCCGTGCTAGGTCCGGCCCATCTATATCCGCCATTGCCCACATCGTCCCGACGACACTCCGGAATCCGCAGGATTGCATAGCAGCCGCAAGGTGGAGTGCCTCGTCCGCAATGCTCTTCTCGGTCAGCTCTGCTGTGTGACAAGAAGACAGGAAAGCGAACTCAGCATCAGGGAGCTGAGACCGTATGATGGCGAGCAACCGAAGTCGCTTCCCTTTGTGAAGTTTGAATGAAGCCTCGAATGGTTTCCCTGGCTCGAGTATTCCATGGCACACTATATGCGCGAATTGATGATCACAGAGGCGTGACAGCACCGCAGTAGGTGTAGCCTTGGTTAAGAAGAGTGTCGTCACCTGTGTATCGACGGCTTGTACCGCTCTCATCTCTTTCGATGCCGATCGCATGTTTTCATCTGGGTGAGCGACGAGAAGTATCGAAGGCTTGCAGATCGTTTGTGATCCGGGCTTCCGGGATTCGATGAGTGCGGAGAGGGATGGGATATATGAGGGAATGTATAAGTCTAGGAAATATTCTGGAGGGTCCACGTCTGATTGGACTGGGCCCATTGCGTGAAGGGGAAGCGAGCAAAAAACGGATGTTGGGCACCACCAAACTCGAGACTGCTTCGGTACGTTCAATTCGTTCAGCCTTTTGATCACTGGCCGGCCAACAAGATCATAGAGCTCCTTGAGAACAGAACGTAGAGCGTCCTCGTATATATTCGACTCGAGGTCGGAGTCCTCCTTTCGTGCGCCGAGTAATTGATCTCGCAATTCGTTTGCCCGGGCATAGAAGTTGTAGGATGTATTGATCAGGGAGGGAGGAGTACCGTGGAGAAGAATGACGATGTCAGAACGCCATATAGAATGGTTGATGATTATTACTGGCCCGTGACGTGCAGCTGAATGGAGAGTTTCGAAGGAAGGAGGCTTCAGGAAGGTGTCTAAGCCCGGCACGGCTCGTATCTGCGAGATGAGCTTCTCGCGATCATCCAAAAGCTTCCGTTGCCGAACTACATGACGACCAAATGGATCCACCGCATCCATGTCATTGTCTCTGCCATCAATATTGCTCTTCGATGAGATGGCCAAGGTAACCGTCTCGAGCTCCCGATTGATGGTGGCGAATTTGTCGGCTAAATGGGGGTCGACAGACCGAATTTGATTGAGGGAAGTACGGAGTCCGCGCATTTCGGACCACAATAATCCTCGTCCTCGCTCGAGGGTCTCGATGGCCTGCTTGAGTTGACTGGTGTCGATCTGATAAGATGCGTAATCAAATGGTAGGGACCTGATAGAATCGTCCGGTAGGAGCTTGATATAGGTCTCCATTGTGACAGCAAGTTGGGAATGCTGCATGTCAACGGTTGGAGCCAAGGTAAGACAGGCTTGCATTGATGACATAGCGCGATCGTACGCAGTTGAGACAGAGACAGAGGAATGTCCGAAGCGGCGCGCCACGAGTGCCCATCGACATAAATTCAGGAGGCGGTGAAACTCTACACCTTCATTTTCGACTGCAATTGCGAGCACTTGTATGAGTTCATACGAGTCTTCTCTGAGCGTGAGACACATTAGACGGGTACCTAGAGATGCAATAAGCGTGTTAAGCGAGCGAGAACGGACAAGTGTATTTGCGGTGTTGAAATTGATTCGAGCGGCTGAGATTGCCTCGTTGAGGTACACGATGTTAGTCGTGCACTCAAAGGCACGGTGGAGGAGATCGCCCAAGGCGACACGGCCGTGGAAGGCAAGGTAATGATCGGGGTAAGAAGCAATCAACTGATGACAATAGTTGATACCATCTTCGATGTCCGCTACATCGGTACGGCGGTAAATGGTGGAAGGTAAGAGTGCGATAAAGTGCTTATTGTATGTCGTTCTCGGAAGTGGGTCGACTGACAATTCATGGAGAGAAGCGGTCAGATCACGGAAGGGTGAAAATGCGGAAGTCCCGGGCATCAATGTTTCTACTTTTATTGTGAGAGGACCAGAGCCATCGAAGCGCGAATTCTGCAAGGTCAAGCGAACATCGTTGGCCCAATCACGATCAGGGTGGTCAAGGGGCGTCTCATCAAGTAAGGTACGATTGAAGTAGATCGCCTGCTCTAAATACTCCGGCTTCCCAGACCTCCGAAATCGAGTATGGGAATAACCGTAAGCGGACCACAAAGTCATCCTCCGTTCTGGATTCGGCGTATCTCCAGGGCCACGAAAACTGAGGAGTTCGTCCAGGATTGCCATTCCCTCATTGTAATCATCTTCCGAATCAGTTATATAGAAGCGATTATAGAGAGATATGGCAAGCACGAGGGAGACTTTGTGCAAATCTGGTAGGCGTTTATTTGCTGTTCGTAGGCAGCAAATTACTTTCTCGGAAGGGAATTGCATTCCGATGGTTTTCGCACCACGATCCTCAACAGTTTCAGCAAAGTTCATAATGGCTCCAATTAAGGAGTTTGTCGAGGTGTCAGAGTTAAGCAGTTCGTCGCAGAGGTCCGCCATTTCTTCGATGTCCTGGTCCACATCTCCAAGGTTTAGTAATCCCACCTGGAGCGCCAATGCACAGACAAGATGTGTTGTGACAGGGATGGAAAAATGATTGTGGATGTCAGGCGGTAGTCCGCGCAGATACCGAAAGTAGATAACGGAGGACTTGATATCTTTGGGGTGCACGGACTTTTGGACCCGAAGAGAAATGGCGAGCGTGAGGGAATGGAATGCTGAATTAATGTTTGGGAACGGGAGGGGTGAGTTCCGGGGAAGTGGGAGGGATAGGATTGCCTCTGTGAAGCCAAGGATTGATTCTTCGAGGTCGTCCTCAGGCTGGCGATTTAACAACCAGTAGCGCTCAAGTCTCGCCGTTGCCAGATGGTAGACATCGGAAGCATGAGTAGGTGCCGATCTGGGTAATAGTGACAAGGCATATTGATATGAAGAAATTTCGGCGTCGCATTCATGAAGATGGTCTGAAAATATAGAAGATAAATAAGACAACTGCGGCAGGCCGACGGAACGCTTGAAAGCGTTGTGACTCGATCCCAAACTTACGATGTTCGTCATCCATAGCCCGCAATAATCAGGATTCAAACAATGGCTTAGGTGGTCGTGCGGGAAGAAAGACTAGAGTCAGATAGACCCCCAGACAGAGGCGATACTCAGGCTGTACCGTGACTTGGAACGCGGACGAGAAGAGCCCACGCCTTCAACACGTGTATCAACAACACATGCACGAGGCAAACCCTACATCGAGCGCTGAGATCTGAGATGTCACTGTGGCCCCATTCTGTAATGCCCATAATTCATAGCTAACGTGCAGTCTACCACAAGCAATGCCTTCCAGTAATAAACAAAACACACAGCAACCTTGCACCTCCACTGGCAGGCTCGTCTGAGGCGACACAACCGCCGTCCTTGTCCACACTCCCTGCGGCGCGAGCCAGACTCGGAGGGATAACGACAACGGACAGGACAGCGCGTCACGTCCGAGGCTCATATGATACGATGAGATCGCTGAGTTTGTTGATGGCAGCGGGAATGGCGGTGGTGGGGTGAGGGTCACTGGGTTGGATAATGGCGGATGCGGGACCGGGATCGTTAGAAGGGCCCATCGATGTCATCAGCCGCGGTGGTGAATAGCCAATGGCTGCGTGGCAGGCAACAAGTTGACGATCGGGCTTATCGGGGGCGAGAGACAGTTGTCAGCAGTAGCAGCGCCAGTGATAAGGGCGACGCTACCGTAACCGTTTCCTTCTTTCCCTAGTGGTTACGGTCACGCGTCCGTAGTGGTCGATGTCTCAGAGTTAATCTCCTGTTTATAATTTCAGGTTCTAGTAGGATGTAGACGCTGAATCGCAAAATGGGAACCAAGACATGACAAACAAGATAATAGCGTCGTGCTCGCTAACCGGTTGTCGTTCCTTTGACTCGTTTTCCCCGATCGGACGCTCTTGCTCAAGATCCTCTTCGCCCTGTTCGCTGCTTGGCAATACTACTAGTAAGCCGTGTCAAGTTGTCAGCCATGAGCCCAATTTCGTCATCGCAACTTCGGAAACCCGCAACAGGTTCCTCGAGCAAGACAAGGTTTCCATTTCTTATGATCAACTCGGAGTTCGAACAAAGCCGCACTATGGACTAAACCGCTTGGGCGCACTTTTTTTGTTCGGAAAACTCGGGGAGAATCACTGTGGGAGGCCGCCCGTCGAAAGAGTCGTCCTCCTACTGTAGTTTTTACTTGACAGTTTTGGACGTTAGGATAGGACCCGGCGGACCATGATACGGGGTTCACGGAGCGCCGACCACCGAGTCTTGCTACGCAACCCAGGTTGAGAACGAGTCGCGTCGGGCGAGCCCGAGGCCCGCTACCACCCCGAGTCTTTCGCTTCCGGTTCAATATCGGGAGACGTATGGACAGACCGTGGGTCTGCTTGTTGTTTGTGCTGCCTTCCCGGGCCCGAGTGGATGCGGTATTAATGCCGGGCGATGGGCGGCGCGCGCCGCCTTGTTCTGGGATCCGGAGTCGGCAGATTCCGAGTGGTCAGGAACCCGTGTGATGATAAGCATGCTGCAAAGGAAAGCCTGCCAGCACACAGCACATCATCACTCACCCATCAGGCGTGTTCAAACTCAACTCCATACCTTCTAGCCAGAAGGAATCTTCGTCCAAGGCTTGTGACGATTCTCGGCGCACTACTGACGCACTCGTCCCCCCGTTTGATCGCAGTGGCGCTCAGCGGCTAGCGCTCATGTTACAGGAACCACCTTGCGCCCTTGATTTATAATGGCGTCTGTGACAAAAAGTCGGAGGTCATTTTTCCAACGACCAACCATGTCTAACTCCCACCCGCAGAACGTACGTGGCCTTACCCTATGCACCTCGGCACATGAACATAGTCGTTATATTCAATAGTCCAACGGGAACGCGGCCGGTTCTTGGTCGCGATCTAGCCCTACGTGGTCCATTTTCCAAGTCCAGGAACGCATCCACAAGTCTCTTTCCGGCTTCGATCCCCCATTTGTCCGCCTCTTGAGTTGGATCTTGACGCTACAGATATTCGCGATCAGCACTACTTGGTGGTTTTGTGTGAGTAAACTGGCTCCTCGGTCGATGCGCATCTCACCTTTCGTGCCGCAGACACTTCCGATAAGGATCAGTATCTATATCTACGATCGCCACATCCGTGTCATATTTCCTCAGTTGCCCTCCATTCGAAACCTGCTGCTTGATGCTCGGTCGACGGTGCTTACGATCTTTACGGCGCCAGAGCCTGGCATCACGCCCCCATCACGTCGACCCCCAGGAAGGCGAGACAGGAATGCTCCGCCGGTAGCCCAGCTCCCCACGCTAAACGTCGACCTAAATTCCCTCATCGCGAACGGTTCGTAGTCCGAGAGTGGCAGATACAATATAGTGGTTTGGTTGTATCGGGTTACTAGCAGGATGATTGGTGCTTAGCAAGGGAGTTTCGGTTCTACCACAAGATTCCTCTATGGAAACATTACTAAAAGTCTAACTATGTAAATTCGAGTGATGACTTACTACGATAGCTTCGAGGTACCAAAAGTATGGGTTGTGTATGATAGCACAGCTTCAAGTTTATTGCAAGTCGTCAACGCGTCAACTACGCAGTGCGGTACGTGTGGTCAAGCGAGGGCTGCATGAGCGAACTAGGCGAGTATATGGTGCCGTTCATCCAAGTCCGCCCTGCGATGAAGGTCGAAACGGGTTTATAGAAACGAATTAAGCCCGAGAAGTGGGGCATCATGGAGGTCCAGTGGATCTGCGTTATTAAACTCGAAGGAAGTGTATATGTATCGGAAATTCAAACCAGTTACGCCCCGACCGTCTCTCCACATATTGCATAGTAGATATTTGCCAACAAAACACTAATACCCGCCATTCATACCCATAAACAGGCTGGGTGGATGAGCCTCACTACTAATCAAACCGAGTAGCGCGATGCCCAATGACAATTTCTCCTCGTCCCGCCCTGCTGCAGGTACTAACACAGTATTTATAATCAGTGCCGATGCCCCAACAAAATAACCTTGATGACGAACCAACAATTTTGGATCATGCACCATAGTGACTCGGAACAAAATTCACCCAACGTTCCAAGGTCATCCCGCTCTTTCTTCGCAGTTCCTTCACGGCATCTCGAAGTGCCTCGGCCGCTCTCTCGTAATAGCGTGTTCCTTGCGTCTCGTCAGAAAAGCGACTCGTAAAAGTACCTTGCCACGTGCCGCCCATCTATATCGCCATTACCTACATCTTCCCGACGACACGCCGAAATCCATAGAATTGCATAGCTGCAGCAAGATGGAGCACCTCATCTGCGATACTCACCTTGGTCAGTTCTGCAGTGTGACAAGCAGTCAGGGAAGGCGAACTCAGCATCGGGGAAGTGAGATCGTACAATGTCGAGCAAGTGAAGGTGCTCCCCTCTGTGTAGCTCGAACGAAGCCTCGAATGACTTCCCCAGCTCGAGTATTCCATGGCACATGATATTGGCAGACCAATGGTCCCGGGGGCGCGCCAGCACAGCAGTAGGTGTAGCCTTGGCCAAGAAGAGAGTCGTCACCTGGGTATCAACGGCTTGTATAGCTTTTATCCTTCCAAGGCAATATCGCGGAGAGCCCACGTCTGATCGGATTGGACCCAGTGGGAGTGAGCAAAAAACGGATGTGGGATACCACCATATACAAGATTGTTCCGGTACATTCAGCTCGTTTAGCCCTTGATCACCGGCCGGCCGACAAGATCATAGAGCTCCACGAGTACAGAACGTAGAGTGCCCTCGTATTCGTCCGACTCAAGGCCCTTCTTTCGCTCCTCCAGTAGTTGATCTTGCAGTCCGTTCGCGCGGGCGTAGATGCCGTCGGATGTAGGAATCAAGGTGGGAAGTTGTATAGAAGGATGAGGATGTCGGACCTCCGCTCGCTATGGTTGATGATGATTACTGGTCCATGACATGCAGCATGATGAAGAGTGTCAAAGCAAGGTGGCTTCAAGAAGGTGTCCAAACCCGGCAGGGCTCGTATCTGCGAAGTAAGTTTCTCGCGATCATCCCAAAGCTTCCGTCGTAGGACCACAGGGTCACCAAAGTCACCAAATGGAACCATCCCCTCGCGGTTTACCGTCACTGCCATCAACATTGTTGTTCGTGAGTAGGTCAAGGTAAGCGTCTCTGGGTCCCTGTTGTGCCAAACGTGAATCGGCCAAACGAATTTGATCAATGGAGGTTCGAAGGCCACACATTTCGGACCACAATAATGCTCTTCCGCGCTTGAGGGTCTCGATGGCCTGGTTGAGTTGACTCGCGTCGATCTGATGGGATGCGTAGCCCAGCGTCAGCGTTTTGGGACGACTATCCGTTGCGGCCAGTCGGGAATGCTGTAGGTCAAGGGTTGGAGAGAATACAAGAGAAACTTGCATAGTACGCTGTTGGGCCAGAGGAATGACCAAATTGGCGAGCAAGTGATGCCCATTGACATCATGAGAACGAGAACTGGCGAAACAAGCATTCATAGTTGGTCGCGATGGAGAACAGTTGTATGAGGTCATCCAAGTCTTCTCGGCGAAAGAGCGGTTTAACAGAAGTTGAATATACACAGAAGAGAAGTAATGCGCATAATGAATAATTTTTCGGACTTCAAATGGTCTCGAGTCATTGAGGTATTCGACTTTACGCATGCACTCAAAGGCAAGGTAGAAGAAGCGGCCTGACGCTCTATGGGCAAAGAGGGCCGGTTGCCTATCAGAGTAAGAGGCAAGCAATTGTCGACAGTATTTGACACCATCTTCGATGCCCGCTACGTCAGTAAGGCTATTGTCAGCCTATTGATAGTCATTCAAAAGCCTCCGTTGCCGCACCGTGAGATGACCAAATAGGTCCATCCTCATCCCTAGGGGTCGCTGTCACCGTCTCCACCATCAACATTGTCATTTGTTGAGGAAGCCGATGTAAGCGTCTGGAGGTCCGTGTTAACCGTAGCGAATTCATCTACCGCACAGGAGTCGACCAAACGAATTTGATTGATCGAGGAACGGTCAAGGGTCTCGATAGTAGCCCGTTTGAGTCAACTTGGTGTGGGTCTGATTGAATTCTGCATGTGGCAGCGTCTTGTAACTAACTAACCATCGCTCATTGCAACTTGAACAAGCCGCGAATGCTGTGTGTTAAGGGTTGGGGAGAATGTCAGAGAGCTTGTGGACAAAATGTTGCAGTCGTACGCAGTTGAGGGGGCGTGGTCAAAAGGTTCCGAGTCGCAGTCGACGTTGATTGACATTCCAGGTCAATCAACGTCGACTGCGGGACCTGATGAAGTTGGCTCGCATAACCGAGCACGGCGTCGACGAGCTCCGTGGGAGACTACTGGGACTTCCCCGTCGTCAAGTTGGACCACATAGCGTCCACATTGCGCAGATTCATTTAGTAGCATCCGCACGACAGGCCTGGGAGGGTTAGTCAATGAGTACACGACAACGGTCAACAACGGTCAACAATGCAACACCTCTCTCATCACATGACCGTACTACCACGTCACGTCACAACTATTTTTACCGATCGTCCTGGTGATCATCATCACAAGCCTGATGAGTTCGAATTTCGTGTCGTCATCTTACACCAAGCTGCCATAACACTGGCCATTGGTGGAGTCCTGAAGCCCGTCAAGCCAGGTGAAGTCGCTGGGATGCTAACACCTTTGTGGAATATGTCTCATCGACTTGCTGCTCAGGCAGATACAAGGACAGCTGTGCTGATCTTGCGTATGCTCTATTACTGGAATATCGCGAGAAGCGAACTCCTCCTATCTGATTATACCCCCACCAACGACGCCAGATCCAAGCGTGGATGCGGACTGGTCCTTTGGAGACCACAAGGAGACCATACTCGAATTCATCGAGAAACGTGGCGCCAACGTCCTATGGGCTAATACCAACGTCCACTTTACTCGTCCCCTCTTGAAAGTAGCCAAGAAGCACCCAGATATCTCGATGATTGGGCAGGACCTGCGACAGGTCGACAAATACGACGATAAGGAGTGGGCCAGTCGCTGGCTGCAATCCCTGCCCGGCCTCAAGGGCTCTTTTCCTCCGTCATGGATCGTCCTGCGTGACAACCCGGGCGCCCTCGACGACATCCCGCTGCCGCTCGCACAGCAAGCTGAAGTAGTGCGGGCGGCAGCTTCGGACGACGGGGCGACCGCGTCGTCGTCGAAGAGATCACTGTGGCCGTGCTTCCGCCCGGAACGTACGATGAACCGGTGGAGGCGAAGGATGGGCACTGGGCACTTCCAGTCGTGCGACGCTGTGACCACGCAGACGGCGTCATGCCTTATGGTGGGAGCGTCCTTGCTGTTGCGAATTCGTGCGTCGTCTCGTTGGAAGAGGCTGCCGCCGACCGACCCGGAATACGAGAAAATACAGAAGCGGTGCGACCTCGCGGGGCAAGCCCTTGGCACGCTCGCTACCATTCGATTGGATTAAGTTCGATATGGGTTGCTCAGTATTCTTAGGGGTTCCGCACTGACTACAAGTGCAGGGAGAGACTCCGAATTTGCACTGTTCGATGTGAACATGAAACCAAACATCACGGGCCAGAGCATGCCGGGGCAGAGCTGCCCAAGCGGCCGCATTGACAGTACTTGCTGCCGAAACCCTCGGTTGGTCGTACCGTTACACTGTGCGGTACATGCTGAGACAGGCGGTGAGGCACGGTAGCCTACTTTGAAATTCGGTACGTAGAATTTGCTCAGTCATTTACATGTTCCTTTGGCTAGGGAGCCTATATGCCAATCGATGGCCGACATAATTGAAACGTTGTGTTGAAGGCCTTGTGCACCTACAATGCACGCAACACAGGCTGTGCTCAACTTGAGACAGCGGGCGGCAGGTTCGGAAAGCATTCGGACAAATCTGCATGGTACTATCCCAGAGATGGTCCACAGCGATGAACATTTGTCCCGCAATTTTTCACTCGCCGGCTCTACGTCAATGTCTCTGCCACCACTGATGAAACCTGACGGCATGTCCACAGAACAGGACTGATGGGGGTACCGTGTGCATTCTCGGCTGGACTGCGGAATGTACACTATCACTCAACGCCATCGACACTGGTACTGGTCGGGGCATTCTCGGCGTAGCGAAAATCACGCACGATAAGGTTTCTGCAGTCTGACAAAAGACAACAGGACTAGTGACGCTCATTACTGTATGCGGTTCCGACCACGAAAGAGCCCGTTGGTGTGGTGTAGCACCGTATCAACCCCTGAAAGCCCCATGTCGATAGAGCAGGGCGCAGACTCGAATGGTATCAGGTGCTCTGGTTACCCGCCGTCCTCGCATTCTACCGCCCTTGGCATACCAGGCCCAAGGCATTACAGGCTGTCGCTACTACTGCATCAGCAGTTAGGATTAGGGCGTGACATGACGTCGCACACAGAATAACAAACATACAGCATAAGCCTAACATATGGTTTTTATTAACTCGCTTCGGGTCTTGCGCGGCCTGGAATAAAATATTGATTTCTTGGTTGTTCGGTTGTTCACTATTAACTGTCACCTGCTGTACTTAAGTTACTCTGTGTCAGTTCCTGTGGCGGTCGTTCGGCGGATGAGTAAAGAGTTGCGCCGAGTTGTATGCTCAGTCGAAAGGCCCGTGCCACCCTCACGGCTCCGCGCGGAATCTAGGTCAGGTCATGGAGTACAAACCTGTAATTTTAGGGTCCCCGCCACTAGACGCCGCTGGGTGTTTGCGCAAAGGTAGGATTCGGTCTATTAGTGGCGTCCACGTGTCGAGCCGAATGTTTTGGGCACGTGGGGCCAACCATATCTCCGAAGAGATTTTTGACCACAAGTAGTAGTATCGAGTGTTTCTGGCCGGACGAATGATTTTTCATTTTCCAGGATTCGGCATGCCGTTCTCGGTAAGGTAATTTTCAAATGGATCGACAGGAGACGAAAGGGGAACGCCGCTGACGGACAGATGACAAAGTGTCAACCTTCGGTGAATGTGCGGTGTCAGCTCAGCATGGTCATCGTCGTCGGTTGGCCGGAGGATTATAAGGAAGCTGGGAGTGGTGCGGCGGTGGCGACAAGTCCGAGGAAGCACTGGCAGTGGCGAGCTGCGACGGCGGGGTGGCAACCAGTATCTATTCATCTATCCATCATCTAAACTAAACCTTGGGGTGTTGATTTTTCGCAACGCCGTGACCGTTTATGCCCGAGTGGGTGGCGCATAGCATAAACGCCAGGAAGCAAAATCACCAAATTCCCGGGGGGGGGAAACAACGGCCACTCGGGCTGACAGACGACCGCACTGATTTTTCTTCTCCGGAGGCTCCCTTGTGCGGGCAGCGAAAACGAAACTAAGTGCTATTTGGGCATGGTTTGCGGTCCCGTGCTACCAAAGGGTTGCTTCTGATCAGGTCCATCCCGCGGCCCTGAATTATCCGCGGCGTTTCAAATTCGTCGTTTGCGGGGAGCCCGACCCGCTTCGGCCGTCTCTTTTTTCCAAGAGCACCTCCCACTCGCCACTCCGCCCGTCGTGATCACGCGTTACGCATCGCAATGCGATACTTTCTCATCCCCTTTTTTCAGAAACAAATCCCCTGAACTGAATGCAGGACTGGAAAAGCGGTGTCTAATCATTGGCCGTAACTGATGTGGAAGGCTCGGCGGGGTGGGAATGTTCTATTCAATAGTCGACTCGGAATGTATTGACCCCGTTTTTTATTCAATTAGATGCTAGTACTGTAGTCTAGGCAATCCTTCTTGGGGTTCGGAAATGTCAGCTATGTACGACACTGTGTATACAAAGCTTCGCTCGTAAACCGTCCTAAGTGCTTTGTATTCTGTACGGTAAGCTACATTGTTGACGACGTTGACGACCTTCTGGAAATTCCTCAGCTGGCCCCTTGCTCGCGACCTTTGACAGTGTGAAAATTTTACCAAACGCCGGCCCGCACGCGCGGGTGCGTGATCTAGTGATATGTGGGGGTTGCCTTATCCCCGGCCGTGGGAGATCAGCTGATACGTAGCGCTGGAATGATGTTGTCGGTATCAGTGGCTGTCCGTTTCTCACCCATTCACACAAACATACGCATGCTCCCCTCCCACGCCGTACCCGAGGGATTTGTGGATCCTCGAGACGGTGCCTTTACCATCATTGGGTCCCGCCGTCCTTGTACTACTACTGCACTGTGATTCCACGCGAGGGACGCGTGCCTCTGTCCACATGGGTGGATGCTGCTGTTATGTCATGCGGCAACTTATTCTTTCTGTGGGCCCGACATAGCTGGATGACGACAGCAGCCTTGGTTTGTAGTTCGGCCGCCTCGCCACCTGCCGCCATCTTGTCGGGGTTGAAGAAGTCAAGAATCATGTCCTTCGGCGAAGGTTCAAAACTGCTTGAAAAGTCTGTTGACAATGAAACTTGCATAAATTCCCCAGGTCGCCAGACATCCCCGGAATAAGGATCGTCTCGAGACGTCTGAAGCATACGTATACTACCGTAGAGCACGGCGCCCTACTGTACGGTACTAGGACCACAGTACAGTGACAGCAGCCACAAATGGAGTCGCAGATCCGAGTCAGCGCCACTGCATTTTCGCATTTCGCAATAGCGTACCACTGTACTGTGTACTTCAAGTAGCTCCGCGCCACCGCTCTGAGGACTTTGGCTGGCTTTGGAACTTCAATGGAGTACCTTGTCATGCGCGTCACGGCGAAACACCATGCGGTTGCTCCTTCGAGCGAAAATGCTAACATGCGCCGTACAGCGCCCTCCCATCTTGTCACTGATGAGAGATTGTGAAGATATCTCGGAAAAACCGATTGAAAATGAGGCGTTGTCTCCCTTTGGCAGCATGTTCCGAATCGTACCCGGTATCTTGACCGTTTGGCCGTTGCAGTCCGAGTCAACCGACGCTTCCCACACACCCATTCAACTTCTGCACCTTCCCCCGGGGATGGGTCATTAAACACGGTACAGTACTGTACAGTTGTGCTAGAGGTGGACGGACGGAGGAACCACATCAGAAGAAGAAACTGCAAGGCTCATTTTGGCGATGGGATCGGGTTACGTGAAACATTTCTCAGGCTCCACGGCAACTGAGATCGCTGGCCTCGCTCCTTCCCTCCACCCATGACACTGGTCTGCTTACCTGTAATCTCGCGCTTTCGTCATAGCGAAGCATCGCGATGCGCCTGCCCCTGGCTAAACAACTCGCCAATCGCCACCCACTCAGGGCAGCCACTCGCAGCCAGAAGCGCTTGTTTCCCAGGTTCGGTCGATTGAATGTGTACCTCAATATGTTATAGTTAGCAAGCTTCTGTAGCGATGAGAAGAAGAAGGGGGGGTACTGCCATGTCTCCACGCGTACAAAACTGCAACCCTCTCATGATACCGTACCGTAGGTTCCCTCCCCCCAAGTCCCCATACCTCGCGCGTTACCCGTCCGTCCCCCTCCACGTCCACCCTTTCCCGCTTTCCCTTCCGCTACTGTAATGCCTTACGAAAACTCCCCTCTGCTGCCAAATGGCAAGAGCACGCATTGCGTGGAGTACGGACTCCCGATCAAGACTGAGACGTCCATTTACGACCGTTTCACGCCTCAACGAAAACGAATGATCCTGGTTCTTATTTCCCTCGCAGGAATGATCCCCTGTGAGCATCCCTGCCCCTGCCCCTGCCTTTTTGACGTGCATCTTTGCGCTTTAGCTGACTTTGTGTGTGCTTCTGATTACTTTTTAGTGTTTGTGATAGGCTCATTCGTGCCATGCATTCCTCAAATATCTCGTGACTTGCGAACGACAGGGGCCGTCATCAAGCAAGTCTTCTTTTCTCCACGCGGCCGCGATCCCTGGGGCCTGAGCTGACTTGGAATGTCCTATATAGTTTGGCCGTCAGCTGCTACATGGTTTCGGGCGCTTTCGGCAACCTTACTTGGTCAACTTATGCCGGATTCTGTGAGTGTTATACGTTGCCTATTCAATCCTTAAGCCGCGGGCGCGCGTGACTTTACCCACGGGGGTGGCTAGGCCGCCGCGAGGCATCCCAAAGCGGGGAGCCCTGCCCGCCGTATGTCCGAAGTGGCCGTTAACGTCCTAAACGTTCCCATCGTCGCATCAATAGCTAATCATATATGTCATCCGTTTCACCGTAGATGGCAGACGGCCCGTCTATCTGACTGTGCTCCCCATATTCACACTGGGCTCGCTGGGCGTCGCGCTGGCGCGCACCGTCCCGCAGCTGATGCTCTTCCGGATCGTGCAGGCGTTCGGAGGCGGAGGCGGCATGTCCGTCGGCGCCGGCGTGATCAGCGATATCTACCGCTTGGAGCAGCGCGGCTCGGCCATGGGCTTCTTCTTTGCTGTGAGTCGTCGGCTGGCACACGCACGCAAGCCCGAGGAGCTAACGCGCCCCTCTCTCTCTCTCTCTCTCTCACTCTCTGTCTCCGCGCGCGCTCATAGGCGAGCCTCCTCGGCCCCTCGCTTTCCCCGGTATTGGGTGGGATCGCGGCTCGCTATGCGTCGTGGCGCGTCCTGCAACTCGCTTTGGCTATGAGCAGCACGGCCTTGTTCGCCACGGTGTTGCTGTTCCTACCCGAAACGAGCTGGCCGCGCGCACGTGGAATCGACAAGATACGCGAGGCGGGCGAAGACGTAGATGCGCGGTGGAACTGGTTGCGAAATCCATTCGCGCACATCTCGATATTGCGGAGCCCGAACGTCCTCGCTGCTGTTCGTCCTCTCCAGATGTTTGGAAGCTTTGAGGGAACTAATTTTTTTTTCCCCTTCCTTAATTTTGGGCCCTTCGCTTATTTCGACAGTGCCTGGCGGGAGCATTCGCATTGAGTGCCAACTTCAGTGCGTTCACTTATCTCTTTGACCTTTTACGCTCAATGGACTTACCGTAATGCCGGGATGGCGGTCAGCTTTGCTAATCCCACTCTCGTATACCATTGTAAGTCATATGACACGTTCGCGGTGTTCAAATCTTTGTTAAAAACTGTGTTAAAAATCGACAGGGCGCACGTTACAACATCAAAAATGAAGTTGTGATCGGCGCTTTATTACTGCCGAGTGGGCTCGGCAGCGCACGTACGTCCCTTTGACAGAGGGTTCCTTTTTCGTCTACGCGGGGTGCTCACATTACGCACCAGTGGGCGCGCCGATTGCTGGTCGAATTTCGGACCGCATAGTCGTGCAGTGGAGAGAGAAACGAGGCGGACGCTGGGTCCCTGAAGACCGGTTACGTGCCGCGCTGCCTGGCGCGCTGATTCTCCTGCCCCTTTCAGTTTTGCTATCGGGAGTGTTCACACACTATGTCGCGGGGACGACAGGTCTCATGCTCAATATGGGGTGCCTCTTCGTTAGCGGAATAGGGGTGCATAAAACTCTACCTTCGCTGGCTGCGCAATTTTTTTTTGGCTGACCAAACAACGACCGTACAGGCTGATATAGTTCTCACGCCTATCGCGGCGTACAATGTCGACATACTACACGGGAAGAGCGCAGAGGCGTTTGCAGTCACGAGGTGAGTGGTAACGGCGATCGTTCTCACGTGGTGAAAACGGCAGCTGAGTGATTGTGCGTGTCGTTCGGTGCTCGGTGTTTCCGATGAACAGCGCACTTCGACACTGCATTACCGCACTGGCGACCGCAGCGTTTTTGCCACTCATCAACAGTGTAGGCGTTTTGGGAACTGATATGATCGCCGCAGGCGTTGCGTGGATGAGCTTTGTGTGAGTTGTCCTGTCCTCTCCCCCAACGGACGAGATTGTATGTATACGGCATGCTGACGGCGTTGACGGCAGACTTGTGTGGATTACCATACGTTATGGGGAGAGGATGCGCGCCTGGATAGATGTGGGGTACTCGGTTGAAGTAGAACAGTGATGATTTGAGACCACGAGGCGGTAGGGGACACGGCGAGGAAAGAGGGGAGGGCGTTATAGATGTACCATGAAAGGAAGCGGGACGGAGGAGGTGAGGCGTTGTCTGGAAAGAGATAATGGAAAGATATGCAAACTGATGAACACGCGATGGACCATCTTGAGCTGGTTGTACTTGTTTACTCCGAATTTGTTATTGTGCCAATCGATGCTGTGCTGCCCTTGCGCTTGCGGGGTCTCTCGGTCCCCCATCAATTCTATCCTTCTCGCCTCGCTCTCCCCAGGCGTATCAAGCTCGCTCTGCCCTCTTCCATCTCCCTCTCCTCTCGCTCTCATACTCTCACTCATGTTCTAGTCTGCTTCCGTGAGTCATACACTCCAAGTCACACCTTTTAGACGATTTACTCCTTATTCCTCTACCAGCTCGACAGCCCTGCTTGTCCGTTCGAAAGCTACCAATATTGGTAGTAAAAAGCCATGACGTTCGTCAACGACAGCTTTCTTTCGTCCACGCGCTGCTTTGTTCTCTCGACATCGCCCCCATCGTCCTCACAACCCGGCATGCGTTCAGGCCTCGGCGCTCAAGCTCAGCCCTGGCCTCCTCCTCCCGATATCTGGTCGCCCT
>WNFC01003206.1_pt1 | contig 17675 bp, 15 predicted proteins | sample 5400541 | NCBI WGS metagenome assembly WNFC01 (sample SAMN13153342, study PRJNA577476) | soil metagenome | isolation source: 120 cm saprolite under Douglas fir tree site 2 hole 2 replicate 1 | place: USA:California | collected 2015-04-18
GAATTACCTGTTAAGTATACCCCATTATGAACAAGAACGTATCCTATAAAAGTACTGTTTTAGCATGCTCTTTTAATGGTTTGGAGACAGAGATTCATATGTATAGTGAATTTAAACCATAGTGCCCCAAATTCCTCATAATCACCGAACTACTATAAGATAGGGCCAAATATGGCTATCATACGTTCATTAAGACAGAGATGATACCATGGTGTGCTATTATGACTAAACAGAAGACGAAAGAACAAAACAACCCCGAGGGAAAGAGAAATATATAAAGCATGCAAACACTATCGAGCCAACATCCAAACAATCTGAACCCTCAAACACGCAATATCGCCGTTGTCGCTATTCTTCTCTTCGCTTTCTCAGGATTGATCAGCGGCTTTGCTGTAGGAGCCTTCATGCATTCTAAAGCAAAAACAGGAACAAGGACAGCATCTAATACAGGTTCAGGGACAAAACCGATTACGCCAGTAACTCATACGCCCGTTTCTACGACTACAACAGAACACGTCAATCTAGATCTACCTGTGATAAATCCAGGTGACTATTCTTACTTTCAAATTGCAAATGGTACCACTAACTATACCTTTTCTGCTCTCATCATAGATAAAAATAAAAACCCCATCCAGGCATCAGATGTTACGTGCAAACTCTGGTTGACTAAAGAAGGAGATGTAAATTCGATCTTACGAGCAGATAATTATGCTTTACTAAGAGCAACCGCTAACATCCCACTACCATTTCCTAAAGAGGTTGTAGGCGCTTTCAACTATATTGCTCCATCACAACAGATACAGTCTTGCGCTCCAACCGGCAAGACAACCTGGAACTATACAATCTCTCAATCGGTTGATCCTGGAACATACAATCTTGTTGTGCTCGCCGATTGGAAAGGAAAAAGCTTCAATTGGAGTTGGGTTAATGTCGTTATCAAAAAGACGGGTTAGCCACCCATTCCCCCCAAAATCCCTCTCACCAGCGCCGCAAACTTCGGTCGTGCAGCATCAGCCGCAGTCAACACCTCGGCATGGTTAACTTCTTCTGTATCATCCCCTGTCGCCGTATTCGTAATCAGACTTATCCCAAGCACGCGCATGCCCATGTGGCGCGCCACCACTACTTCAGGCGCGGTAGACATACCAACGGCATCAGCCCCAGCCGTACGCAGAAACTTCAGTTCAGCGCCCGTCTCGTAACTCGGCCCGGCTACCTGGGCATAGACCCCCTCGTGCAACGTAATCTCAGGCCATTGAGCGGCAACCGTACATGCCAGCGCTCGTAGTGCGGCATCATAGGCTTTAGCCAGGGGCGGGAAGCGATCACCAAGGCGCTCATCATTTGGTCCAATCAGTGGATTCATACCTGCAAGGCCCAGGAAATTGATATGATCGCGAATCAGCATAAAGTCGCCAGGACGATATGCTGCATTGATACCGCCAGCAGCGTTAGTGACAATCAAGGTATGCGCGCCGAGCATGCGCATGACACGCACCGGAAGCGTCAGCGCCTGCATCGTATAGCCTTCGTAGAAGTGGAAGCGCCCCTGCATTACCACAACTGGCACATTTCCCAGCCTACCTATCAGCAGTCGACCGGCATGGCCTACTACGGTCGAACGCAGGAAGTGGGGGATTTCCTCGTAAGGGATAGCCGTGGCATCTTGAACCTCAACAGCCAGGTCACCTAAACCCGAACCTAGAATCACACCGACATCGGGTTTCAAACTAGAACGAGATTGAACAGCCGCCGTGGCTTCCATTACCTGGTCATACAAGGTCATATTCACTTACTCGCTTTCGAAAACTACACTATTCTCTCAATATCTTTGTAAGGGCGGGAGTGGTGTGGTGTGGTGTGGTGTGGTGTGGGGACCCTTGCGGTCGCCCTCGGGGTGGGATGCTCCTCCACCATTTTACACCCCCGTCGTCACACGCTCGCGAGCAAGCTGACTATAGACCTGCGTGGTAGAAATATGAGCATGGCCCAACAACTCCTGTACCGAACGTAGCTCCATACCCCCTTGCAGCATCAAGATAGCAAAAGAGTGTCGCAACATGTGCGGCGTTATCTCAGTGATACCTGCCTGTCGCGCATAACCTTTGATAATCAGCCAGAAACCCTGGCGTGTCAATCGCTCACCATGATGGTTCAGAAACAACGCCTGCTCCTCCGGATGACGTGCTATCAATCCGAGCCTGGCAGTCTCCAGGTACCGTTTCGTTGCCTCCACTGTTGTGGTGGAGAGTGGCAAAACACGTTCGCGCCTGCTTCGACCATTACGCCCCGGACAAACTATCGTAGCGCGCTCTGCATCAAAATCACTTAGATTCAGTGATATAAGCTCACTGACACGCATCCCTGTCGCATAGAGCATATGTAACATGGCAAAATCGCGCTCCCCTACTGGTGTTTCAACATCTACCTGGCTGAACAAATTAGCAATTTGTTCCTGGCTTAAGACATGAGGCAATTCTCTCTGTATGCGTGGAGCGTCTAGCTTCTCAATAGGATCAAATATAATAATTCCTGTGCTTTGCAAATAGCGGAAAAAAGTCTTCAGCGCCGCCAGTTTCCGTGCTATAGTTGCTGGACGATATGCCTGGCCATCTCGCATTTCCAGCAGATAACCCGCAATATGTTCGTGTGTGACCTGCTGCCAGTTTTCTATCTGCTGCCGTTTGAGATAGACGCAGACCTGCTTCAAATCATTCCGATAGGCCACTACCGTATTCTGATTTGTTCCATCGTGCCCCTGCTCTTTCAATGAGAGCGAGGCAATATACTCATCAATTACTTCTTGCAACATAGGACAATACCGCCTATCTTTAGATCTCCATTTCCCTGATGGGAACCATGGATGTCAGTAACCACGCCATTATAGTCGATGCAACAATAGAGAGCAAGAAAATAGGAAGTACGGGTTTCCAAAAAGTGCTATAATACACTCAAAATGGTATCCGTAAGCAATACCCTTACCATCATGCCTCGCACAACACACTGAATATTATTGAGATATGAAGCAGACTTAGCCTCTCTCACATGATATTCAGTGAAACAATAAGGAGAAACAATTTCAGATGGCTAAATTGCATGACATGTTCACACAGGCACGCCGCGCCCAAAGCAGCGGCGGCATTGGTTTTGTAGGTAAAAATAAGCCGCTAATCAAACCACGGGCTGCGGCGCTCGTTGTCGAATTCCCAAATATTGACGCCGGAAATGCTGAATCAGCTATTAAATCAGGAGCCGACGGACTTCTCTTTACCTGGGATGGTAGTGATGTTTCGGCGCTTGAATCACTCGGAGAGGCTGTAGATGCCGCTCAAACAAATGGTGAAAAAGTCGTCTGTGGACTAAACATTACTGGGGGCTGGAAGAAACTAGAACGCGAAAACTTCGAGCATCTTAAAGAGTTGGGCGTAAATTATGTTTTGCTGCCATTAGAGGCCCCGGCGCGTCTACTCGCTCTGCAAATCAAGGATCTCGAACTGGCTGTCTCTGTGCCGATGCACACAGGAGATATGTACCCGATCTTCATTCGCAACCTGACTGCTTTTGACAACATCTCGGCGGTACGTCTGGACTTCTCGCTGTCTGAAGATGTCAGCACGATGTCTATCGAAGATATACTGCACTACCGTGCGGTTCGCGAAGCTGTACGTTTCCCCGCGCTTCTGAACGTACAAGGCGATTTAAATGAAGCCGACGCTTATACCCTTCTGACTCTGGGTGTACAGGCAATGATTCTGGCCGCCAGTGCAACCGATGCCACAACAAAGAAAGAAATCAAGGCATTGAGAGAACTGCTTGAAAAGGTATACCAGGAAGAAAAGGATTCCATAGCCGGCCTGACTAACAAGATGTAGATAATGCAACAAAATAATAAGCCCTGGGGTGCGTTCCGCACCCCAGGGCTTATTATTTTGTTGCATTATCTCAACGCCATATAATCACGAGAATGCGCTGACCTCCTGGCGGTAGCAGCACAGAGAATTCAGTACTCATATAGGTTGTCTTTCTCCTTGCTGGTCAGGTACTGTCACTTGCCAGTGCAACTGACGGCGTGGTATGCGTCTTAACAACCCACGCGTCGTCTCCCAAACGTGCGTTGGATTTTCATTATTCCGCCAGTAGTAATAGCAACCGAGACCATCAGGCTCGACAATGAGCAACTGACAAAATGCCTGTTCAAGTTCCTCTTCACTGTTTCCATCAAGGTTGAAGTTTTGCAACCAGAGCTGACTTTTTTTGTTGTACATACGAGTTGTCTCGACAACACTACGACCCCACTTTTCTACCACTGTAACTTCCTCATTGAGCAAATTCCAGAAAAGGTGGCAACCAATAGTATCCAGATGTGGAAGCTGCGCCAGGTCCTCAACCTGGGAAATATCTTGCGGAAGTAAGACGACCGTCGTTTTTATATGCTCATCAACTCGTTTGACACAGGCACATATCTCACCAAGAAAATCGATCATCGAGCGTCGCCGGAAACGCTCCAGGTCTGTCACGTCCGGGCAAAGCGCCCGGCATACTGAACAGAAACAGGTCACATCCAGACTACGCGGCTCATCAATCAGAATTCCATTAATAGGGTACTTCGTCAGGTAGCGCTCAATTTCCTTAAAAAGCCAGCGACGAAACGATTGGTGATTAAAACAAGAGATTTCATGATGCCGTCCATGGCGATCCATCACTCGCGATTGCGGGTGGCGAAATGTATACCAACTCGGCACAAGTGAAGGCCCGGCAAAGAGATTCCCATAACGCCCAAGACTCAAGTGTACATTCAGTCCCGCATCCTGCGCCTGGTCAAGGCCGCGTTCCAGATCTCGAGCCCAGCGTTGTTCTTCTTGTTCATGTATTGCATAGACAATACTTCCTGCCCCTGCTGCACGAATCTGATCAAAATCTCGTTTCACCACATCTGGATGAAGCAACGAGTGAAAATAAGCGATTGTAATTTCCATGAAACCTACCACAGACAGATGAAGAGCAATACAGGAAAAAAGGGATGTAGATGTACCCACCTGTATGAACCAGAGTATAGCATACACAAGAACATCTGCTCAATGTCCAGTAATTAAGTCCTATAGAATGCTACCACTATATCCATTCGAAGTGAGTTAAGAATCGATACCCAATTACCTGGTCAGCACCAGCAAAAAATATCTGAATACTGTTCATGTTCACCTTCTTAATACCACATTGCGTTTCCTCCTCCGACTACCTTTTCAAAAGGGGCTAAAAGAGAAACTTTTTAGAAAGATGCGCGTTTTATAGATAGAATAGGCCCATTAACATCGAGCTCTTAGGAAACTCTTGTATGTAGTACTTGCTAACTGCATTGTTGAGAATGGACGAGAGCATATTTCGAGGTGGGAATAGCTGGCGGCTGGCAAATATCAAACAGAAAGGTCATATCATGAAAGATATCCCGTTATCAACGAACAATGCATTGTTTGTTGAACGACTGAAACAATTAATCGCAGCCCTGTTTCATTTTCTGGATTGGTTCACACCTGCGCATCCTTTTATCGCCGATAAGCGAGCGCGTACTTTCCTTGTTTCCTTCACATTGCTCTTCTTCGAATTGTTCTGCATTCGCTGGATTCCATCCTACGTCCGCTACCTGAGTTATTTTAACAACTTTCTCCTGATGGCATCTTTCCTGGGCATTGGCCTCGGTATGCTTTCAGCGCGCCGCGAGCGTTTCTGGTTTCCCCCGTTCCCGGTACTGGTGGCGCTACTGGTCGTTATCATTGCGAAGACGAAGTTCACGCTTCTCATCAATTCAACGCAGGTTCTCTACTACGGAATAGCCGACCAGCAGAGCGCCCAGGCAGAAAACTTTCTAGTGTTGCCAATCATTTTCGGAATTGTGACGCTCTGCTTCATTCCCATATCTCGTTCCTTTGGCAAGTTGTTCTCTCAGTTAAATCCACTGACCGCGTACACCTATGATATCATCGGCAGCCTGGCGGGAATCGCCGCCTTCTCCGCGATGTCCTACTTCTCTCTGCCGCCGCTGGCCTGGTTCTCCATCCTGAGCGTCCTCCTGCTGCTGCTCAGCGCGAAACGAACGGTGCTATTTGTAGCAATCGTCCTGGCTGCCACTCTCATCGAGGTTGGTCGGCTCCAGGTCGGCGCATACTGGTCACCATACTATAAAATCATCCTCCACCCGGCCTCTCCTAATGGCTACTTTGTCGATGTAAACGGCACCGGTCATCAGTATATGACTAACTGGCAGAACAAGGAGCCATTCTACAAGGAGGTATACCGCATATTCGGCAGCGGGTCGTTCCACCACGCGCTGATTCTTGGAGCCGGTACCGGATCTGACACCGCGATCGCCCTGGCGCATGGTGTCGATTCGATCACGGCGGTTGAGATTGATCCCACGATCTATCAGCTTGGTGCAAAGCTCAACCCCGATAAACCCTACAGCAACCCGCGCGTTCATGTTGTCATCAATGATGGCCGCAGTTTCTTGCAGAATACCACCGATCACTATGATCTGATTATTTTCGCTTTGCCCGACTCACTGACGCTCACCTCGAGCAACACCACTTTGCGTCTTGAAAGTTTCCTGCTCACGCAGGACGCACTCGCGACGGCGCGGACGCGTCTGACCAGTAACGGCCTGGTTGTGCTGTACAACTTCTACAGGCAGGACTGGCTGGTTCAGAAACTGTCAAACATGGTGGGCAATGCCTTCCACCAGCAGCCGCTTGTGACGACCTATGGCGACACGGGACGGGCCGCAGCGATTATAGCGGGACCGCGCCTGGCAATGCTGCCGCAGGGTGAGTTTGGCACCTATCATGAGCAGCCTGTGCATGCGAATTCTGGAAAACTGAGCATTATCAGCCAGGGCTACTTTCCCTTGACCTCAGCTACACCGGCAACCGATGACTGGCCGTTCCTCTACCTGCAAGATCGGAGTTTCCCGACCATTTACATCCTCGGCCTCGCTATGGTTGCTGTCTATGCGCTGGTTGGCACGGTGACGTTGGCTCCTCGAAAGACGCTGCGCCGCTTTGACTGGCATATGTTCTTCCTGGGCATGGCCTTTATGCTGCTTGAAGTCAAAAGCCTGACCACTTTCTCGCTCCTGTTCGGCAGCACCTGGCTGGTGAACTCGCTGGTCTTTTTCGCTATCCTGAGCGGTGTACTGTTGGCGATCGTGGTAAACAAACGCTTTAAATTCAAGCGAATTAGCGTGTTTTACCTGTTGCTCTTCGGGGTACTCCTTTTGAATATACTCTTGCCGCCCGATGCGCTGCTGCTGAGCAACCCCATCCTCAGGTATCTGCTAGCAAGCGTACTGGCTTTCACGCCGGTGTTTCTGGCCAACATTATCTTCACGAATTCGTTTCGAGATAGTGAAACGGCGGATATTGCCTTCGCCTCAAACCTGCTCGGCATCATGGTTGGAGGCGGATTGGAGTACTTCAGCATGTTGTTTGGTTATCGCCTGCTACTTATCCCGGTGATCGTATTCTATGCCTGTGCCCTACTGCTCCGTCTCAGAAGCCGCCGAACGCCGGGCGCGTTGGATGAAGCTGTAGCGTCAGAACCGGCCCTCGCGTCTCAATAGGCTTGGGGATATAATTGTCTGGAGGCGCAGGGTTCAGAGGTACGGAGTAATTATGGGCTATTCATCCCCCATGCTTGACAAGTATCGCATTTCTATGCACAATGCACCCATGAGTCACGCACAACGAGCACAAACTTCTGGCGACGTTTGCTTCGTTCGAGCGTATGCAAAGATCAATCTAACACTCGATGTCCTGGGATACCGGGCAGATGGATATCATGACCTTGCGACGGTGATGCAGACTGTTGATCTCTACGATACCATCTGTCTCTCTGCTACAGAGGATAATCGGGTGCAGCTTGTATGCACAAAGCCCGAACTCAGCAATGACGACAACCTGGCTGCACGTGCTGCACATCTGGTACGCAAACGTCTTGCAATCAGGCAAGGAGTTTTGATCGAGTTGCACAAACGTATCCCGATGGCGGCCGGATTAGGAGGAGGTAGTAGTGACGCTGCTGCTGTTCTGCTTGCATTGCAGCAGTGGTGGCAACTACAAATATCTCCATCCGACCTGCTTGACATGGCGAGTTCATTGGGTTCAGATGTTCCATTTTTCCTGACCGGAGGTCTCGCACTTTGCGAGGGACGGGGTGAAAGAGTAACTGCTCTTTCCTCCAACTGGCCCAGGACAATGCGCTGGTTACTCTTACTTAAACCGGCAATCAGTGTATCAACAGCGGCAGTTTTTCGTAACCTGCCTGCCAGCGACTACACTGATGGTATCAGTAGTCGAGCAGTTTGTAGGGCATTAACTGCAGGACAGACACCTGAGTTAGAAGACCTGCATAATTGCCTTGAGCGAAGTGTGCTGGAAACCTACCCAGAAGTAGCCCATTCGAGAGCAGAGCTGTTGCAGGCCGGCGTTCCGTTTGTGCGACTTTCAGGTACCGGGCCAACATTATTCGCGCCGTTTCCTGATCTCAGTTGGGCTCAAAAGGTGCAGGAACTACTGCAAACGCAGGGATATGAAGTGTACCTGTCGCGTGCCATACATCCCACAGATGGGATTGTAAGTGTTTTTTAGAGTTTTAGAGCAATGTAAGGAGGCAACTTCACCATGGCCGATCAATATTACTGTGTCAAATGCAAAACAAAGAGAGAGATGAAGGACCCACAGAGAGTCACCATGAAGAATGGTAAACCAGCACTCAAAGGTCAGTGCGCCGTCTGCGGAACGACCATCAACACCATTCTTAGTTCCGATAAAAAGGCATAAAAAAGCGAGGGTGGGCTCCCTGGGATGGGAATAAGCATCTACCTAAGCCATGCAGACAGGCAGAATGCCGGATGATCCGTAGGGACGACCTTCATGGTCGTCCGCGGGGATGGGAGCGTGGCCCTGTTCCTTGCTGTGAGCGAGATTAATAGGCAGCACGCCCCACCTACGGGCGACCATGAAGGCCCTCCCAACCCCACATCATCCTCCCTCGCCCCTACGGATGGTGATGGGCTTTTTCTGAGGCTGATGCGTATTGGGCGACCGCCCAGGGATGGGGTGATAGCCCTGCTATACTCTCTCCAAAGGCCTGACAGGCGGCTTCGTACAGAGTAGGGGCGAGGTTTACCCTCGCCCGCCCTCGCTCTCGTGTCCTTGCGGCCACCTGGGGTGAGGTGGTAGCCTATGAATTACGCAGAAATAGGTAGGAATGCGCCTGTTTTGACGGGCGACCGCAAGGGTCTCACTTTGAAACGTCTCCTCCGCACCATAATATTGCTTGTGATACGCTTGCTTGGCGCACCAGGCACGCGAAGAGCAGCGCAATCTGCCAATAAAACCCTTGCAACACCGCGTATTTTACTTGTTCGTCCCGATCACCTCGGCGATCTGTTAATGACTACTCCCGTCTTTCACGCGCTCAAACAACAAGCTCCTAACGCGCACATTTCAATGATGGTTGGTCCCTGGTCAAGCGAAGTTATCGCGCGTCATCCCGATATCGACCGCATATTGACCTGCCCATTCCCCGGTTTCCAGCGCACAGCACAAAAGGCATTGGCTCCATATATTTTGCTGTTCAATACTGCGAAACAACTACAGCATGGACATTTTGATGTAGCCATCAATTTACGCCCCGATTTCTGGTGGGGCGCCGCTCTTCTGTACCTGGCACGCATCCCACGTCGCGTAGGTTACGCTCTTGAACCTGGAAAACCATTTCTTACGAATGCATTACCATTCCAATCACCCGAACATGCCGCCATCTCAAACCTGCGTCTTGCCAGCGTTGCTTTGCGATCAATCGACTATCCACCACTTGACGAACCATACACACCAGAACGCTACCCCCTCCACTTCATCCCCACAACGGACGAACACACATGGGCCACCACCCGCCTCCAAAACGAAGGCATCCCTCTCTCGTATGTAGGGGCGGGGTTTACCCCCGCCCTCGAAAATCACGCTCCCTCCGCCCACGAATCTCACGCTCCCCTCACCATAATTCACCCTGGCAGCGGAGCAGCAGTCAAACTCTGGCGAACAGAGGGTTGGGCAGTCTGTGCGGATGCACTCACAAAGTCATTGACAATAGCTACACCAGTTCGTATTATGCTTACGGGCAGCAAAAATGAACGCCCAATGTTGGAGGAAATTGCCAGGAGCATGCAATCACCTGCTATACTGGTGACCGACGCCACCATAGGCCAACTGGCAGCATTGCAAGCAAAATCGCTGCTCGTCTTGAGCGTTGATAGCGGACCACTGCATCTAGCTGTATCTCAGGGGACATCCACTATACAACTGTTCGGACCAACTGACCCGCGCATTTTTGGCCCATGGGGGAAACACGAGCGGCATATCGTACTTGCATCTACACACCGTTGTCCTTCATGTCCAACCATTCCTTGTGGACGCCTGGATTTCCTTCCACAAGAAGTAGCAGATCATCCCTGTGTACGTCTTATATCAGAGCGGCAAGTACTAGCAGCGATAGATGAATTGATACCATTTTTAAAACGAAATATTACCACATGAATCAGACACAGAATATTAAGACTAATGTCACAAACATACGAACAACAGCATAACCTGGATAATTACGGCTATCCTCTACCACCAGGCTCAAGACGAAGGCTGCGCAAGACAACCATACGCACAAGTAAGAGCATCCTGGGCATCTTACTATATCTCGTTATGAGTTTCACCGGAGGCTTGTTCTGGCTAGGAAGATTGGGAAAGAAATATCCTCCGCTGACGACCCAAAATGCCCACCCGCGACGTATCCTGGTGATTCGCCTCGATCTTATTGGCGATCTCGTACTTTCGATGACCGCTGTACGCACTCTAAAACGTTCTTATCCTGAGACCGCGATTGATCTGCTCGCGCTACCGGCGAGCGCCAAAGTCGTTATACACGACCCCGACCTCGACGAAATTATCACCTACGACCCAAATGTCTGGCGCCGTCCCAAAGCCTTGCTCCAGGCAAAAAACTGGAGAAACGCGTATAACCTGCTGCGCCGACTGCGTGTGCAACATTACGATATAGCGGTGAGCGTCTTTGGCAGTTGGGCAGGCATAATAGCAGCGCTTAGCGGCGCGAAACGACGTGTCGGTTTTGGACGCGAAAGCTATCCTGGCTTGATGACCGATAACGTGCCCGGACGCCACTGGAGACCAGGCGACCATAAACACAAGCTTGATTACTGTCTTGAATTGGCAAAGGCGGCAGGCGCAACCATCGGCCCGGCAGATCGTATACCACGTTTGTATGTCTACCCACCGGCACAACAACAACTTGAACAGCTATTGACACATGAAGGTATAGATCTAGAGAAGCCTTTAATAGTCTGTCACGTTAGCTCAAATAATGGACAGTCCAAGCGTTGGCCTATTCCCTACTGGGCAATCTTGATCGATAAATTGATTCGCGAACAGAACGCTCAAGTCATATTAACTGGATCACCTGACGATAAACCACTCATCGTAAGCGTAACACGCCAGATGCAAGAGCAAGCTATCAATCTGGCCGGTAAAACAAGCCTGCCTCAACTTGTTGCTCTCCTGCAACAAGCGAACCTGGTTATCAGTGGTGATAGTGGCCCCATGCACATTGCGGCTGCCGTTGGAACGCCACTCATCGCCATCCACGGCCCCACAGATCCAGCATTATCTGGCCCGGTAAGTCCTACAGCTACAGTACTGCGTAGTGATATTTGGTGCAGTCCATGCTACAATGCAAAGGATACCGCCGATTGTCGTTTCTTTACAACGCAATGCATGAAAAATATCTTACCATCGCAGGTATTCAAGGTCGTACGCCAAAAACTGAAATGAGCATTATCCTACAACATCTGGCAAGTCCAGCAATAGAAGAAGCAATCGAAGCTAATCTCAATGAAGAGATGGCGTACTTTGCGCGTGGAATATCACATGGAGAACTCCACAAAACACCAGAATTGCTCTGGATTTACTCAGGTCCACATAGTCCAAACGCTGTACTCCACTCCCGTTTTGCAAGCAACGATTCCACCTATATTCATGCGAAAATTGACGAAATGCTGGAATTCTTCGAAACTCGCAACGTGAATTTTGGTTGGACTATTGGCCCATCAACACAACCCTCGAATCTCGCAACAATCCTGAAGGCACGCAGCTTTGTCTATAATGATAGTACAACGGGTATGGCTGTAGATCTGCAGAAATTAAATGAGAACATCTATGTGAATCCGAATCTTTCGATCAGAGAGATTGAGGACTTGGAGACTTTAAAGTTATTGCGCACGATCGAAATGTCAGGCTTCGGCGCATCAGAGATGAACGCACAAAACTACTATGAATCATATGCACATGTCGGATTCGGCAATGGGATGCCCTGGCATCACTTCATCGGATGGCTGCATAACGCGCCTGTCGCTATCGCTTCTCTACTCTTTCATGCAGGTGTAGCCGGTATCTTTGGTGTTGCTACCATCCCAGAAGCAAGGCGTCAAGGAATAGGAGCAGCGATGACGCTTCATGCACTTCACGAGGCACGCAGGCATGGCTATCGTGTAGCCGTCCTTTCGCCTACAGATATGAGTTACGCACTTTATCGCCGTATTGGCTTCCAGGAATATTGCAAGTTAATTCATTATGAATGGTCAGCAGAAACATAAAATGAACGCATATGCATACACAACAAATTATTCTTCCACCTGACGCCCATATCCTTGTCGTGAAGCTAGCAACAATCGGTGACTTGCTTTTGGCTACACCTTCGCTACGTGCCTTGCGTGAAACCTATCCCCACGCGCGTATTGACCTGCTTGTTACTCCCGCGTCTGCTGGTTTGCTCGATGGTTGGGAACTGATTGATCGCGTCATCATGCTGGATAAATACCTCTTTGACTACCCACAGCAGTTGCTCAAAAACCCTCGCAACCTGCTCCGGCTTAGACCGCTCTGGCACAATCTGCGCGATGGTGACTATGACGCTGTACTCCTGCTGCATCACCTGACCCTCTTTTTCGGTCGCTTGAAGCATCAGGTTCTTATGCGAGCTACAGGAGCGAAATGGCGTGTTGGTTTAGACAACGGCCATGGCTGGTTCCTCAATGTACGCGTTAGGGACAATGGCTTTGGTGCCATGCACGAAGCTGACTATAACCTCGCGATAGCAAAAGCAGCAGGCGCGACCACAAACGACAAGCGCCTGACCGTGCCAATCAGCTTAGAGGAGCGCAAGCAGGCCAGACAGTTGATACAGGAAACAGACCTTGCGGGGGAATTTTACCTGGCGGGGCTTGCTCCTGCCAGAATTGAACAAAATGTAGTGGCGGGGTTTACCCCCGCCAGATCATCCTCACCTACAAATATTGAACAGCCTCTGATCAAACGCCCCATCATTGCCATGCATCCGGGCAGCGGGGGCTATAGCACAGCTCGCCGCTGGGCACCAGAGCGTTTTGCCCAACTGGCCGATACGCTCTTCCACGATGCCGGTGGCCAATTGATCCTGATGGGCGGTCCTGAAGAGACCGAACTGCACCGGCAAATCATAGAATTAATGCAGTCCGAAATGCCGGTACGCAGTTTTGCAGGCAAGGGTAACATTCGAGTTGCAGCTGCTATCTTAGAACAAGCTGATCTCTTTGTTGGCAATGATTCAGGACTCATGCACCTGGCAACAGCAGTAGGCACGCCCACAGTTGGTATCTTCGGCCTGACGAACTCCGACGCCTGGGGCCCCTACTTAGGAGGTGTACCAGGACAGCAGGCGGTCGTAGTAAAATTGGATTTGCCTTGTATGCCCTGCTTCTATCGCGGTCACGATCTGGGCACGCCAGAGGGCTGTATGACTCGCGATTGCCTGGCTATGCTGGGTGTTGATCCCGTAGCAACAGCGGCACGAAGATTGTTGCGGGAGTCACACAAACAGCCTCACCATGTAGTAGAGGAAGTAACAAAAGGAGATTAACATGAGTGCAGCGATATATTCATCACCAGTGGATAAGCTGCTTACTCTAGGAAAACCCGAGTCTGTTTTACCAGAAAAATGGCCCAACTATCTTGAACTTGGACTTGGCCCAGAACATATTCCTGAACTGATCCGAATGGCGATTGATCCTGAATTTCGTGGTCCCGAAGCAGAAGTAGAAAGCGAAGAAGAGGACCCCGATTTCTGGGCACCACTTCATGCAATCCGTGCATTAGGACAACTACATGCTGAGGCTGCGGTTGAGCCACTCGTCAACTTAATGGCTGAGTTGGAGGATGACGAATGGATGTTTGAAGAATTGCCATCAGTCTTCGGGATGATCGGCCCGGTAGCCATACCAGCCCTTACAGCATATCTGGCTGATTCGTCACATGAAATGTACTCACGTGCCTATGCATCAAATGGATTTATTGAGATTGCTAAATGGTATCCAGAGAGCCGTGAAGAATGCATTGCGGCTATCAGCAAACAATTAGAGGTGTTTGAAGAAAACGACTATGAGCTAAACGCCTTCATCATCGGCGATCTAGCGCGTCTCAAGGCAGTAGAAACCCTTCCCCTGATTGAACGTGCTTTTAAAGCGGATAGAGTTGATGAATTTGTGATCGATCTCGATTACGTCCTCGAAGAATTCGGCCTGAAAGAGCGTGAAGTAGTTGAAAGTCCATTCCTTGAGATGTTCAAGGAGATATCAGCTTCGCGTGCAAAGCAGAAGGATACGCCTTCACCCTCCCCAGAGGAATCTTACATACCCCCACCTGCTCGAAAAACCAATGACAAGATCATAAAATTTTCAGGCAAGAGGGTCACGAAGAAGAAAAGCAAGAAAAAGAGGTAGCAAGAATGATTGCCCTTAAACTACTGCCGTGCCTTTTGCTCGTTTCACAGGCCTGGTGAAGTTGCCAATCTCGACCTCGGGCAATTCGTTTCTGATTATCTCAATCATCGTACGTATCCCAAGCGCCTTACCCATCGAATCGAGCGCTGGCATACGTGGCAACAGCACCTCAGGATCGATATTCAAGTTGCGCAATTGGATGAGCCGCAAGCCCGTTTCCCCCACAAAGGATAGCAGAGCCTCAACTTCGCGTTCGCGATCAATCATACCTGGGAAGCTGAGCAGGTTGATTGAGCTAAAAACACCTGCATCGCGCGCTCGTTTCAGCGATTCTTTGACATCCTCAAAGCTATAGCCAAGTGGACGATAATAGGCAGCGTACGTTTCCGGGTGTCCAGAGATAGTGCTTGCTCGGATAGTATCCAGTCCAGCATCGTAAAGCCGCTGCAGCCAGCGCGGGTTGCTGGCGTTCGTATTGATGTTGACGACACCCTTATCGGTACGTGCGCGCATCCTCTTAATCGCCTGCTCGATGCGCCGCCACTGCAACAACGGCTCGCCCTCACAACCTTGCCCAAAGCTCACAATCGCATCTTCGGCTTGTTCCAGATGGGGTAACGCCACTTCAAGTATCTCCTCGACGGTTGGAATGAAGGTCAGGCGATCCTGTGGCGAAATTAAGTCCTCTTCTTCCTGTTTAGAGATGCACCCAATACACCGTGCATTACAGCCTGGCGAGACCGCTATTGCCATCTCCCAGCGGCCGAAGAACAGATTACTGGCTGTCGGACAGGAGTAGTCGAGCGCACAATGCGCGTGCTGCGCCACAATACGATTCGTAGGTAACGCAGCCTGCTTCTCATGCACAAGTCGATGCAATGTGCGCTCATTGAAAGCGCGAGGATGCCATTTATGCGGATCATCTGTCTGTAGTGCTGCTACATACAAACGGCCATTCATTCCAGCAACAGCGCTATAACCAAAGAAAGGCAAAGGTTCAGTATCCGGCACCTTTTCGTATGCAGGCAGCAAAGTGCGCGTATATCCGATGGGTAGCAAAGCTGCGGCGGCCCAACCGCGAGATCTGGCTATTACCTGTCGCTCGCCCGAGCCCTTCAACCCTATAGCCAGGCGATCAGGCATCATCGAGAGAGTGACACCATCAGGCAACGGTATAAGATCGCTCGATTCGAGAGGTTGATTGTCGAAAGCCAGGGCACGCAAGCGTGGCTCCTCGCGTATTTCTCCTGCGAGTGTACAGTATATGAGATAGGGAATAGCCATTATTATCCTTAATCATGGAGAGCGGACAATAGCCTGAACTGATGAACGCTGCTAGTGTGCGGGCGGTGGCGCAACCGGGATGCGTGAGCCTGTAGGCCGTTCATCTACATAGTCATCTTCAAAGTATCTGGACATCGGAGTTGTCTGCGCCAGGGTGGTCGCACGTTGATCGAGTTCTCGTGTCACTTCGTAAACAAAGCTGAGTAATATATGTTCCCCACGCATACTTTGACATACATGACGAATGCGAGGATGCTCTGACTCCATCCAGGCATTGATCATAGACTCAAGCGCAGACATACTGTCTCCACATTGTGTGCTATCAAAACCTTTGAATTTATACACATCTTGATCCTTTCAACCTGGAAACATAATTGAGCTACGCTGGCCAATTCTTCCATTCTGAACGTGACGTATTGTATCATTACAGCACAATATTTACCATAGAAACACTCATCTCTCAGCAAGAAAAATGGAGGAACCCAGAAGCAAAAGTGCGACATCGCAAAGCTGAGGGTTGTATTTCGGTAGAGATTGAAGCCGCTACATTTTTTGCTGTGGCCCAGTTTCGCAGCGTACAGTTTGGTGAAGTACCCCACAGCTCAAGCTGGGAGCTTCTACGCCGTTGCCGACGTTGGACGCTTCCCGCCCAGTTGTTGTTGGCCAAGAGCCAGGATGTTCTTGGCGGCATTGACATCTCGATCCATTTCTGCCCCGCAGTCGCAACTGTGCCAGCGCTCCTCTAGTGTCTTTTTGCGTACCGTGCCACAACTGGAACAGACCTGAGATGTAGCGTGTGGGGAAACTTTGAGCAGTGTTCTGCCAGCTCCTGCCGCCTTGCTAGAACACATACCTACAAACATTCCCCAACCCGCATCTAAAATGGACTTGTTTAAGCCACCCTTGGCAGCCGCTCCATTCGGGAGGTACTGCCCTGTCTCTTCATCCTGCTTCGCCTTTGGTCTTTTGACGAGGTTCGCTATCTGCAAGTCCTCGAACACGATCACCTGATAGCGATTGACCAGCTTGCGGGACTGCTTGTGATGGAAGTCCCGCCGCTGATTGGCTATCTTGCGATGTGCTTTGCCGATGAGTTTCTTGGCTCGTTCCCTGCGGTGGCTGCCCTGCTTCTTTCTCGACAAGGCTTGCTGTCGCTTCTCTAAAGTCTTCTTGGCTCGTCTGTAGTAGCGAGGATGCTCGATCATCTCTCCGTTCGAAAGGGTAGCAAGGTGCGTGACACCTAAGTCGATGCCCACATCCTCGTAGGATAGCGGCAAAGGTGCAGGCTCCTCGACTTCGCACGAGAACACGACGAACCATTGATCGACTTCCCGCTTGATCGTGACCGTCTTGATCTTGCCCTCGATCTTGCGATGGAGCCTGACCTTGATCTCCCCAATCTTGCTGAGATGCAACGTGCGAGTGCCCGAGTTCCCTTGCTCTTCTCCGTCCAGCTTCCAGCCTGCAGAGTCCGGGTAGGTGAAGCTATCATAACGGGTACGTCCTTTGAAGCGTGGAAACC
>WNFC01028087.1_pt1 | contig 17675 bp, 15 predicted proteins | sample 5400541 | NCBI WGS metagenome assembly WNFC01 (sample SAMN13153342, study PRJNA577476) | soil metagenome | isolation source: 120 cm saprolite under Douglas fir tree site 2 hole 2 replicate 1 | place: USA:California | collected 2015-04-18
CGCCCGCGGCGCCACGCCAGTGTACAAGACCCAAGGCGGTCAGCGGTCGTCGCTCAGCACCGGCTCGGGAAGGGTTCCCGCGTTGTGCTCGAGCAGGCGCCACCGGCTGCGGCGGCGGCCGAGGACCGACCACGCACAGTTTGCCAGTGGCCCGACCACACCCCAGAAGTCTTCCGGCAGGCCCAGCAGGCACTCGGCGCCTAGCCGGATGGCCGCGCCGTGGCTGACCACGACAGCGAGCCCGCCCGGTGCGAGACTTTCGGCGATCCGCTCCAGGGCCGCGCCCGCGCGCTCCGCGACCACCGCCGACGACTCTCCGTCCGGGGGCAGCCAGGAGGCGTGCTCAGCCGGATATTGGGCGCGGATCTCGACGTCTGTCAACCCCTCCCAGGCGCCCCCATGACGTTCCCGCAGGTCCTTGTCGGTCGTCACGGTGAGCCCTGTCAGCCGGGCGAGTGGCGCCGCGGTGGCTAGCGCACGCCCGAGGTCGGAGGAGATGATCAGGTCGGGCCGCAGCGCGGCGAGCAGCCGGGCCGCCCGCTCCGCCTGCTCTATCCCTACCGCGTCCAGCGGGATGTCGCTCTGGCCCTGGAATCGGCCTTCCACATTCCAGCGCGTCTGGCCGTGCCGCCACAGCACCAGCCTGGTCGATTCGTCCCCATAACGCAGCGCCATGGGCACTGCCGCACCGCCCTCCGTGGGTCGCGCACCGCTTCTCTCCGATGCCTCCGACCCGCTGCCCTCCACTGGCAGAGACCCGCTGCCCTCCACTGGCAAAGACCCGCTGCCCTCCGAAGGCGCCGATCCGCTACCCTCCACGGTCAGCGTGGCTCCACGCCGGCTGGCCCGGCGACCGAGACCGGCTCGGGCAGCTCGATTCGCGGGCAGTCCTTCCACAGCCGCTCAAGCCCGTAAAACGTCCGCTCCTCCGCGTGCTGAACATGCACGACGATATCGAGGTAGTCGAGCAGCACCCAGCGGCCTTCCCGCTCACCCTCACGGCGCACCGGCCGGACCCCGGCCTTGCGCAGCTTGTCCTCGATCTCGTCGACGATCGCACGCACCTGGCGGTCGTTGGCGGCAGAACAGAGCAGGAACACGTCGGTGATGACGAGCTGCTCACTCACGTCGTAGGCGATGATGTCACTGGCGAGCTTGTCGGCCGCAGCCTCTGCGGCGATCCCCGCAAGCTCGACGGCCCTGCTGGTGGCTGTCACGTGTGCTGTTCGTCCTCCTCCGACGACCCCGACGAGCCTGATGGGCCCAAATGTGCCCGATCCGACCCTTACCCAACCCTTGCTCAACCTTGCGGCGACGTACTTCAGGGTAACCCGGCTCACCGGGTCCTGCGCCGGGTCAGCCCTCTTCCTGCTGGTAGAGCCCGCGTTTCGCGATGTACTGGACGACACCGTCCGGCACCAGATACCAGACCGGCTCTCCAGCCACGACACGCTTCCGGCAGTCGGTCGAGGAGATCGCCAGGGCCGGGATCTCCACCAGGCTGACCCCTTCGCGGGGCAGCCCGTGAGTGGTCAGCCGGTGCCCGGGCCGGGTGCAGCCGACGAAATGCGCGAGCTTGAACAGCTCGTCCGCGTCCTGCCAGGACATCATCCGGGACAGGGCGTCCGCGCCGGTGATGAAGAACAGCTCCGCGCCGTCGCCGCGTACCGTGCGAAGCTCGCGCAACGTATCGATGGTGTAGGTGGGGCCCGGCCGGTCGATGTCCACCCGGCTGACCGAAAACCGCGGGTTCGACGCGGTCGCGATCACCGTCATCAGGTAACGGTCCTCCGACGGCGAGACGCGGCGGTCGTCTTTCTGCCACGGCTCGCCGGTCGGCACGAACACCACCTCATCCAGCGAGAAGAAGTGCGCGACCTCACTCGCCGCCACCAGGTGGCCATGGTGGACCGGGTCGAACGTGCCGCCCATCACCCCGATCCGCTCGGCGGGCGATCCGCCATCAGCGCTCATACAGTGACTCTAGCGATCAATCCAGGCCGGGCAGCGGCGGGCTGCCCTCACGCCACCGCACCACCCGCACCGCCTTGCCGACCTCCGTGCGCGGCACCGTGCCCGCGGGCATCACCCGGACGGCGACCCGCACGCCGAGCGCCTCGCGGAGCCTGGACTCCAGAGCAGCCACGGAAGGCCCCGCACCGGCCGAAGGTGAGCGGCCAGGAAGATCCGTTCGGTATTCGCAACAGGCCAGCAGCCTGGGCACGTCTTCCCTCTCATCCAGCACCAGCAGGTAGTCGGGGCGCAGGGCCGGGTCGGCGAGGAGCACCCGCTCCACCTCGCTGGGGAATATGTTGACGCCGCGGATGACCAGCATGTCGTCGCGCCGGCCGGTGATCCTGCTCATCCTGACCAGGGTCCGCCCGCAGGCACACGCGTCGCGGCGCAGCGCCGCGATGTCACCGGTCCGGTACCGCAGCAGCGGCATCGCCTCCCGGGTGGGCGTGGAGAAGACCAGCTCGCCCCGGGTGCCGTCGGGCACCGGCGCACCGGTCGCCGGGTCGATCGCCTCGACCAGGAAGTGGTCCTCGTTGACGTGCAGCCCGTCGGCGGCCTCGATGCACTCGGCGGCCACCCCCGGCCCGATCACCTCCGACAGCCCGTAGATGTCCAGGGCGCGCAGGCCGAGCAGTTCCTCGATGCGGCCGCGCAGCTGCGCGGACCACGGTTCGGCGCCGAAGAGGCCAGCTGACAGCGACCCCGCCACGCCCGCCTCGGCCAGCGCCTCACCGAGCCGGATCGCGTACGAGGGGGTGCAGGTCAGGATGTCCGGCCGCAGGTCCCGGATCAGCGTAACCTGACGTGCCGTCATCCCGCCGGAGACGGGCACGACCGCCGCGCCCAGCTCGATCGCGCCCTGGTGGAAGCCCAGCCCCCCGGTGAACAGGCCGTATCCATAGGCGTTATGAACGGTGCTCCGGCTTGTCCCGCCGGCCGCCGCGAGCGCCCGCGCGCACATCCGCGCCCATAGTGACAGGTCCGCGCGGGTATAGGCCACCAGCGTCGGCTTGCCGCCGGTGCCGCTGGAACCATGGAACGCGACCACCTTCTCCCGTTCAACCGTCAGCATGCCAAACGGATACGCATTCCACATGTCTTCCTTAACTGTCATCGGGAGAGAAGGCAGATCGCCGAGGGTGACGTCGCGCCCCCCGGTGATACCGGCGGCCTTGAGCCGCTGGCCCTGCACCCCGTCGGCGCCGAGCAGCCGGTCCACCAGCGTGCGCAGCCGTTCCTGCTGGACTTCCGCCCGCTGCTCGGCGGGCATCGACTCCGCGTCGGGTTCGAACATGGGTCTCGCCTCTCACGCCGGCGGACGGCCTCGCCGGCAGATTCTGGTGCCTTTTGCGGAAAATCAGCGACGATCATGCGGGTGCGCTCGCGGCGGCACCTAGCATGGCTGACATGACCACTGTGCCGGATCGTGCCCGCGTCCGCCTGCCGGGAATCAGCTCGCGTGCCTACGAGCACCCCGCTGACCGGTCGGCGCTGGTAGCCATGCGCAAACTCACCGGTTTCGACGTGCTGCTCCGCCGGCTCGCCGGGCTGTTCAGCGACCGGAGCCTGCGGCTGCTGTTCCTGGCCAGCGCGGTGCGGGTGTCGCAGGAGCAGTTCCCGCACCTGCACGAGCTGGTGCTGGACGGCTCCGCGATCCTCGACCTGCCTGAGGTGCCGGAGCTGTACGTCACCCAGGACCCGCAGCCGAACGCGATGACCCTCGGCTCCGACAAGCCGTTCATCGTGATCACCACCGGTCTGGTGAACCTGCTAGACGCCGAAGAGCACCGGTACGTGATCGGGCATGAGCTGGGGCACGTGCTGTCCGGGCACGCGGTCTACCGGACGATGCTGCTCCACCTGACCCGGCTGGCTACCCGCCTGGCCTGGTTCGCCATCGGCTACATCGGCCTGCGGGTGATCATCGCCGGGCTGGAAGAGTGGTATCGCAAGTCCGAGCTGTCCTGCGACCGGGCCGGCGTTCTCGCCAGCCAGGACCCGGCGGCGGCGCGGCGCGCGCTGATGAAGATCGCCGGCGGATCACAGCTGTCGGAACTGAGCCCGGACGCGTTCCTCCAGCAGGCCCACGAGTATGACGCGGTTCCCGACGTCCGCGAGGGCCTGCTGAAGATGATTCAGATGCAGGGCACCACGCACCCGTTCGCGGTGGTGCGCTTCGCCGAACTCGACCGCTGGGTGGCCGAGGGCGACTACGAGCCGATCCTGGCGGGCAACTACCCGCGCCGCGAGGACGACGAGGACACCTCGATCAGCGAAGAGGTCAAGGCCGCCGCGAGGTCCTACCAGGATTCGTGGAGCCGCTCATCTGACCCGTTCATCGGGATGGTCAAGGGAGTCGCGGAGACGGCCGCCGGCGGAGCGGAACGCCTGTTCAGTATGTTCACTCGTCCCCGCGACGGCGGCGGGGACTCCTGAGCCAGCAACTCAGCAATAGCGGCGAGTGAACCTAACTAGCAGAGTCACTCGCCCCCGCGACGGCGGCGGGGACTCCTGAGCACCACGAGATCGTCGCGGTGCACGATCTCCCGCTCGTACTCGGGGCCGAGTTCGGCGGCGAGCCATTTTGTGGACCGGCCCATCAGCGCGGGGATTTCCGCGGCATCGTAGTTGACCAGTCCGCGGGCGACCACGTGGCCGCTGGAGTCGCACAGGTCCACCGGGTCACCGGCGTCGAATACGCCTTCCACGCCGGTGATCCCGGCCGGGAGCAGCGAGGCGCGACCGGCCCGGACCGCTGTGACCGCCCCATCGTCAAGCAGTAGCCTGCCCCGACCGGCGCTCCGGCCAGCGCAGCCGCCGCATCCTCGGCGCTGGCCAGCACGGTCGGGATGCCGGCCTCGGTTGCGATCATGGCCGCTTCCACCTTGGTCACCATGCCGCCGGTGCCGATACCGGTGCCCGGGGCGGTGCCCGGACCGGTGCTGACGCGGCCGTCGGTGCCGGCTGACACGCGGCGGCCGGCCCGTCCGCGGCTGCCCGGCCCGGCGCGGCCCAGTGTCACACCGTCCAGGTCATCACGGCTGAGCACGTGGGTGATCCGCCGGGCGCCGCCGTCGCGCGGGTCCACGTCGTAGAGGCCATCCACGTCGGACAGCAGGATCAGCGCCTCCGCCCTGACCACGTGGGCGACCAGCGCCGCGAGGCGGTCGTTGTCGCCGAACCTGATCTCGTCGGTGGCTACCGTGTCGTTCTCGTTCACGATCGGCAGCACGCCAAGCTCGAGCAAGCGGCCGAGGGTGCGTTGTGCGTTCCGGTAATGCGCGCGGCGCATCAGGTCATCGGCGGTCAGCAGGATCTGCCCGGAGCGGACGCCATGGCGGGCGAAGGCCGCCGAGTAGCGGGCCACGAGCAGGCCCTGCCCGACACTCGCCGCAGCCTGCTGGGTGGCCAGGTCCCGTGGCCTGCGCGGCAGCCCGAGCGGGGCCAGCCCGGACGCGATCGCACCCGAGGAGACGAGCACGACCTGGCTGCCCTGCCCGGCGCGGGCCGCGAGCGCGTCTGCGAGCGCGCCGATGCGATCATCGTCGATCCCGCCGTCCGCTCTGGTTAGCGACGACGAGCCCACCTTGACCACCACCGGGGTGGCGGCGGCGATATCCGACCTGATGTCCGCTTTCGCCGCACTGGTCACGACGCCAGCCTCAGCCCCGCCCGGTGGCGCGCTGGCCTCGCCCCGATAGGTGGGCCTCCGGCCGACGTCAACGGGTACCGCAACAACAACAAAACGCTTCCGCTGTCGTTAGAACCACGGCAAAACGCTTCAGGTGTGGTTGGAAGCGGCCGGAAGGCGGCGGCAGTCACGGGGCCAGCCTCCGGTCGGTTCCGCGCGGCCCGAACCCGCGCCCGCGCCCCGGCGACCCGGCGCGCACCTCCTGATCCCAGTCGAACACGACAGCGTCCGGGCCCTCTCCGATCACCACTTCGGCACCGTCCTGCGCCCCGGCCTTGGCGAGCGCCTCCTCCACCCCGATCCTGGCCAGCCGGTCCGCGAGGTACCCGACCGCCTCCTCGTTGGCGAAGTCCGTCTGCAGAACCCAGCGCCAGGGCTTCTCACCATGCACGTGGAAGCTGTTGTCGCCGATCGCCACCACCTCGAACTCCGGGCCGCCGACCGGTGCCGGGCGGATCACGTGCCTGGTCGGCTCGGCCGGCGGGGCCGCCGCGCGGGCCTCGGCGATCACGCTGCCCACCGTGAACGCGAGTTCGCGCAGACCTTCCCTGGTGGCCGCCGAGACCCGGCAGACCGTCAGCCCGCGCGCTTCGAGCACAGGCGCGGCCTCGGCGGCGAGTTCGCGTGCCGCGGGCACGTCGATCTTGTTGAGGGCGACGATCCGCGGCCGGTCACGCAGGCTGGCGCCGGTGGCGGCTTCATAGGCGTCGAGTTCCGCCTCGATCACGTCGAGGTCGGTGACCGGGTCGCGGCCTGGCTCCCCGTCAGTTATCCCAGCGGCGCAGTCGAGCACATGAACCAGCACCGAGCAGCGCTCCACGTGCCTGAGGAAGTCGAGACCGAGGCCCTTGCCGCGGCTCGCGCCGGGGATCAGACCGGGCACGTCGGCCACGACGAAGTCGGTGTCGCCCGCCTCTACCACCCCGAGGTGCGGGATCAGCGTGGTGAACGGGTAGTTCGCGATCTTCGGCTTGGCCGCGGACATGGCCGAGATGAGTGACGATTTGCCGGCGTTGGGGAAGCCGATCAGGCCCGCGTCGGCCACGGTCTTGAGCTCGAGCACCAAGGCGCGTTCGGTGCCCGGCTCTCCCCGGAGGGCGAAGCCTGGCGCCTTGCGGCGGGCTGACGCGAGAGCCGCGTTGCCGAGGCCGCCCCGGCCGCCCTGCGCGGCGACGAACCTGGTCCCGACGCCCACGAGGTCGGCGAGGACCTCCCCGTCCTCCGTCTTCACTACAGTGCCGTCCGGGACGCGCAGTACGACGTCGGCCCCTTCTGCGCCGCTCCGGTTGGAGCCGCCACCCTGCGTGCCGTTGCCTGCCTTGCGCACCGGGCGGCGGTGAAAGTCCAGCAAGGTAACCGTGCCGGCGTCCACCTCGAGGATCACATCCCCGCCACGTCCGCCGTTGCCGCCATCCGGGCCGCCGAGCGGCTTGAATTTCTCCCGGTGGACTGAGGCGCAGCCGTGTCCACCGTCGCCCGCCTTCACGCGCAGGGCTACCTGGTCCGCGAACTCCGCCACTGCCTGTCCTTCTGGGGTACTGGGGTACTGCACACACCAGGGGCGGACCGGCCACGGTCCGCCCCTGACATCTGGTCTGGATGAATCGCTTCCTGGCGGACCTAACCTGCCGCCGCCGCGATGGGGCTATCAGCCGGGGCCGGGTCGTCCGACGGGGTGCCCGCGATGATGCTCACCGCGCGCCGGCCCCGCACACTTCCAAATTCGACCTTGCCTGCGATGAGCGCGAAGAGGGTGTCGTCCCCGCCCCGGCCGACACCGGGCCCGGGGTGGAAGTGGGTGCCACGCTGCCGGATGATGATCTCGCCCGCGTTGACCTGCTGTCCGCCGAACCGCTTGACGCCGAGGCGCTGGGCGCTGGAGTCGCGGCCGTTGCGGCTGGACGAGGCGCCTTTCTTGTGTGCCACGTCAGCCCCTCTTCTTCCCGGTCGCGGCCTTCTCGGCCGTGGTGTTTGCTGCACTGATACCGGTGATCTTGAGCTGGGTGTACCGCTGGCGGTGACCCAGACGACGCCGGTAGCCGGTCTTGTTGCGGTAATGGATCATGCTGATCTTCGGGCCGGCGACCGCGCCCAGGATCTCCGCAGTGATCTTGTACCGGCCGAGCTCGGCCGGGTTGCTGATGACCTTGTCGTCATCGACGACGAGCAAGGCAGTCAGGTTCACGCTGGAGCCGACTTCTCCGGCGAGCGTGTCGACGGTGAGGACGTCGTCCACCGCCGCTTTCTCCTGCCTGCCACCGCAGCGCACGATCGCGTACACCGAGAACTCTCTCTCTGCCTTGTGCGGGCCCAGCGTGCCGCCCGCGGAAGCGGGGCGACATCACGACGAGAGCCTGCCTGTCTTGCACACGGCATCCTGAGGCAACTTGGGCCCCGGATCCATTCTGTGCGCCGACCACTCAGGTTATCAGACAGCCAGCGGGCTCAGAGCGCCCGGCAATAGGGCGCTGGATCAGGGAGCGGTGATCCAGGCGGCGGTCCGGCCAGGCCGAGCGAGCCCGCATAGCGGAGCTATGTATCCTCCCGCTCGCCTCCGGGGCGCCTGAAGGCGCCGCCTTCCCTCGTCGCTCGTTCCTCGCTCCTTAGTCCGAAGTTACGGGGTCTCCGAGTAGGAATCTCGTGCCTGACCAGGCACGCGAGCCCTCCGGCGATCTCATGATGTAGCCAGGAAAATCCTGGTGTGTTGCCACGGTTTCCCGGCTGTACGCTGTTAGGCTGCGGTCATGCTGGAGCATCCGACGGCGATGCACGTGGCCAGGATCAAGAGCTCGCACACCGACAAGCAGGGCCGGCACCGCGAGTACGAGTCCCGGCTGCTGCGCCGCACCTACCGCGAGGACGGCAAGGTCCGGCACGAGACCCTCGCGAACCTGACCAAGCTCCCCGATCACGTGGTGGACGCGGTCGAGGCCGCCCTCAGGGGCGATGCCCTCGCCGCTGCGCAGGGTGCCCCGGGGACGGTGACGATTGCCCGGTCGCTGCCCCACGGCCACGTCGCCGCCGCCTGCGCGATGGCCGCGAAACTGGGGCTGCCGGGGCTGCTCGGCCCCGCCTGCCCGCAGCGCGACCTCGCCTTCGCCCTCATCATCTCCCGCGTCGTGCGGCCGGGCTCGAAACTGTCCACCCTCGCCTGGTGGCCCGACACGACGCTCGGCCCCGACCTCGGCATCGACGGCGCCACCACCGACGACGTGTATGCGGCGATGGACTGGCTGCAGGCCCGGCAGGACACCATCGAGTCCCGGCTCGCCCGCCGCCACCTCGCCCCGGCCGCGAACCCGCAGCGGATGGCGCTGTTCGACCTGTCCAGCTCATGGCTGGAGGGCACGCACTGCCCGCTCGGCGCCCGCGGCTACTCCCGCGACGGGAGGAAGGGCAACGTCCAGATCGAGTACGGGCTGCTCACCGACCCCGAGGGCCGCCCGGTCGCGATCCGGGTCTTCGAGGGGAACACCGCCGACCCCGCCGCGTTCACCGCGATCGCCGAGGTCGTGCGCAACGGGTTCGGGCTAAGGAAGATGGTCATGGTCGGCGACCGCGGCATGATCACCACCGCCCGCATCGAGGCCCTGCAGGAACTCGACGATAAGTACGGGTGGATCACCGCGCTGCGCTCACCCCAGATCCGCAAGCTCATGGCCGACGGGCCGCTCCAGCTCAGCCTGTTCGACGAGCAGGATCTCGCCGAGATCACCTCGCCCGACTTCCCCGGCGAGCGCCTCATCGCCTGCCGCAACCCCGCGCTGGCCGAAGAACGCGCCCGCAAGCGGGAAGCCCTGCTCGCCGCCACCGAGAAACTCCTCGCCCCGATCGCCGCCCGCGTCCAGGCCGGCCGGCTCGCCGGAGCCGCCGCGATCGGCACCGCCGTCGGCAAGGTCATCGGGAAATACAAGATGGCCAAGCACTTCGACGTCACCATCACCGACGGCACCCTCGCCGTCGAGCGCAGGCAAGCGCAGATCGGCGAAGAGGCCCTCCTGGACGGGATCTACGTCATCCGCACCCCCGTCCCCGCCGAAGACCTCGATCCCGCCGCCGCGGTTACCGCCTACAAGAGCCTCAAGCACGTCGAACGCGACTTCCGGCACATCAAATCCGACGACCTGGACCTGCGGCCCGTATTCCACCGCCTCGACAAGCGCGTCCGGGGCCACGTCCTGATCTGCATGCTCGCCGCCTACCTCACCTGGCACCTCCGCCAGGCCTGGGCACCGCTTACCTACACCGACGAGGAACCGCCCCAGCATGCGAACCCGGTCACCCCCGCACGCCGCTCAGCATCCGCCGACGCGAAGGCATCCCGCCAGCACGACGAGGCCGGCCGCCCCTACCGCAGCTTCCGCGGCCTGCTCGCCCACCTCGCCACCCTGACCCGCAACCAGGTCCGGTTCGCCGGCGCGCCCGCAGAAGTCCCCGTCCTCACCGAGCCGACCAGCGAGCAGCGCCAGGCCTTCGACCTCATCGGCGCCACGATCCCGCTCACCCTGAGGAAGTAAGTAGCCAGGACAGCCACCGCCAGAATCGGCGAAACAGCAGGTCAGCGCCGCACTCGGCTGCCAAACCAACCGTAACTTCGGCTTAGTCCAGGCGACGCCGCGCCCCTTCGGCTCGCTGTGTGCGGGCGAGTGAGAACGCCGCCGGTCGTCGTCTGGGCGCCGCGAGCCCAGCAGCCCTATTGCCGGGCGCTCTTAGCCCTCCGCCGCCGTTTCCCCGGCTGATCCCGCGTCCGCCTCGGCAGCGGCCGGAGGCGCCGTAGCGACGTGATCCGGACCGTCGGGAGCGACGGTCGCCGACTGGTCAAGCGCCGACCGGCCGAGCGCTGAGTTCCCCAGGGCCGGCTGGACCGGAGCTGACAGGCTCGGCTGGCCCGGAGCCGAGTCGCCCAGGGCAGGCTGAACCGGAGCCGACAGACCCGGAGCCGAGTCCCCCAGGGTCGATTGGTCTGGGGGCCCCTGCTCTCTGCTCGCAGCCCGCCGGCGACGGCGGCCGCCCTGCCTGGCGGAACCGCCCGTCTCGGCATCGGAGTCCGGCGACGCAGCAGACCCCCACGCGCTGGACCCAGCCACATCCGACGGCGGCGCATCAGACACCCGCGCATCTGTACCGGCCGCAGTGGCCGACCCAGCGGTGGCCTGCCCAGCGGTGGCCTGCCCAGCGGTTCCTCTCGTGCCGCCCGCCTCTGGCCTGCCTGCCGTCCTTCGGCTGGCGGCTGTCCGCCTTGGCGCCGCCGCGTCCGCGCTGGCCTTCCTGGGCATGGTCGGTGAGCTCCAGCGACACGATGCGGCCGCGCCCGTTGCAGCACTCGCAGGGCTCGGAGAACGCTTCAAGCAGCCCGCTGCCGACCCGCTTGCGGGTCATCTGCACCAAGCCCAGCGAGGTGACCTCCGCGACCTGGTGCTTGGTCCGGTCCCGCGCGAGGCATTCGAGCAGCCGCCGCAGCACCAGATCCCTGTTGCTCTCCAGGACCATGTCGATGAAGTCGATCACGATGATGCCGCCGATGTCGCGCAGCCGGAGCTGGCGGACCATCTCCTCGGCCGCCTCCAGGTTGTTCTTGGTGACCGTCTCCTCCAGGTTTCCGCCCTTGCCGGTGAACTTCCCGGTGTTGACGTCGACGACGGTCATCGCCTCGGTGTTGTCGATCACCAGCGAGCCACCGCTGGGCAGCCATACCTTCCGCTCCAGCGCCTTGGCGAGCTGCTCGTCGATGCGGTACCGGGCGAAGGCATCCTCGTCCTCGTCGTCCCAGCGAACCAGCCGGTCGGCCAGGTGCGGGGCCACGTAGCGGACGTACTCATCGACCAGGTCCCAGCCTTCGTCGCCGGCCACGACCAGCTTGCTGAAGTCCTCGTTGAAGATGTCCCTGACCACGCGGATGGTCAGGTCAGGCTCGCTGTAGAGGAGCTCGGGAGCGCTCGCCGTCTTCGCCTTGCGCTCGATGCTCTCCCACTGGGCCGACAACCGGGCCACGTCGTGGGCCAGTTCCTCCTCCGCGGCACCTTCCGCCGCGGTACGCACGATCACGCCCGCGCCCTCGGGCATCACCTGCTTGAGGATCTGCTTCAGCCGGGTCCGCTCCTTGTCGGGCAGCTTGCGGCTGATGCCCATCATGGAGGCGCCCGGCACATAGACCAGATAGCGGCCGGGCAGGCTGACCTGGCTGGTCAGCCGCGCCCCCTTGTGCCCGACCGGGTCCTTGGTGACCTGGACGAGCACCGACTGGCCGGACTTGAGCGCGGATTCGATCCGCTTGGACTCACCCTCCAGGCCACTGGCATCGAAATTAACCTCACCGGCATACAGAACGGCATTGCGCCCCTTGCCGATGTCGACGAAGGCGGCCTCCATGGATGGCAGGACGTTTTGCACCTTGCCGAGATAGACGTTGCCGACGAACGACTGGTGACTTGACTTGTCCACGTAGTGCTCGACGAGAACGCCGTCCTCGAGCACCGCGATCTGCGTCCGCTCGCCTCGCTGGCGGACGACCATGACCCGGTCCACGGCTTCACGCCGGGCGAGGAACTCGGACTCGGTAATGACCGGCGGACGCCGCCGCCCGGATTCGCGGCCTTCCCGGCGACGCTGCCGCTTCGCCTCCAGCCGGGTTGAGCCACGGACCGACTGGACATCGCTGGAGGGCCCGGAATCGTCCGGCCCGTGCTGACGGGGTGGCCGCACGTGCACCACGGTGTTGGGCGGGTCGTCTGGGGTCGGCTGGTCACCCTCGGCCAGTGAGCCGCGACGCCGCTTGCGCCTGCGGCGCCTGGTGCCGCCCGGTCCCTCATCACCCTCCTGGCCATCGCCGCCCTGCTCAGCGTCACCGGCCGGTCCGCCGTCGGCGGACTGGGCCTCCGCGTCGGCCGACCTCCGCCTGCCGCCGCGGGCCTGAGCGTTCTCGGTGGCCGCAGCGTCGTGGTCCGCTGACGCGGCGTCCTCGGCGCCGGGCGCCTCGCCGTCGCCGCGAGTCCTCGACCGGCTCCCCCGGCGCCGCCGACGGCGCCCGGCCGCATCCGTTTCGGCTTCCTGGTCATCGGCCGCAGCCGAGCTCGAGCCGGCACCGGCGCGACGGTCAGCTGATACCTCGCCGGCCTGCGCTGCCTGCTCTTCGGCACCATCGTGGTCCGCGGCCGCAGCTTTGGTGCGGGTGGTCCTGCGCCGCGATGACCCGCCCCGGTCACGGGCTTGCCCGTCCGGCTCGGCGCCCCTGGCCCCCCCGGCGTCGTCGCGTTGCCGGTCGCCGCCGTCCGCGGGCTCACCGGCCGCGGGCGGCTGGAAGATAACCGGCGGAGGCTGGAAGGTCGCGGGCGGAACCGCCGCGGGTGCAGCCGCGGCCGCCGGCGCCGCGGCGGATTGCGCCGGGGCAGGCGGAACCGCTACGGGCGGAACCGCCGCGGCCCGGCCTCTCGACCCAGCCGCGGCCCGGCCTCTCGACCCAGCCGGGGCCCGGCCTCTCGACCCAGCCGGGGCCCGGCCTCTCGACCCAGCCGGGGCCCGGCCAGCCGACGCCGTAGCCGGCGCTCCGCTGGCCGCCGTGTCAGGTACCTGGGCCGACGCGGCGGCCGACCCGGCCGGGGCGGACCCGGCGGCCGACGTACCTGCCGCGGTCGCCGCCACCGCTGGGGCGGGCTCAGCGGCCGACGTGCCTGCCGCGGTCGCCGCCACCGCCGATGCGGGCTCAGCAGCCGGCGGACCTGCCGCCCGGGTGACGGCGCGGCGGGTACGGCCTGTCGTCTTGCGGCCCCCCGCGCCGCCCTCAGGACTCGCGGGCGGGGCCGTGGCCGCCGCAGGCTGCTGGGCCCCAGCATCGGGCCCCTGGCCCGCCTGAGGCCCGCTGACCGCCGGCGCAGCTCCTACGCCAGCAGGATCTGCGCTTCCGTGCCCATCACTGCTGTTCTCACTGTCGTTCAGCTCGGTTTCGAGCATCCGGGTATTCTCCCGTCAGGCTCCCGGGCGCGTGGGTTCGCAAAGAACCCGCCGCTCCGCGCAGGAGCTGGTCGTACGCGCTCGCTGGGAGGGTGCCCGTCTCGTGGACGGTCAGCGCTCCCGGGCGCGTTGTCTCTATCTGTCCCTGTGCCAGGCCTTGCACATGCGCCTCGGCTGCCGAGGCAGCCATTACGGCGAGTGGCCCCTGCGCCAGCCTGGTCACCAGCGGTGGTGACGACGGCGCAAGAGCAGCCACGCGGCGAAGTGCGGCCAGGATGTCGTCGGGTCGTACGGCAGGTGTCATGTGCCGAACAACCATTCGAAGTATCGCATACCCGGCGTTCCGCTCGTCCACGGCACGCCGGTCTGTCTCCATGGTGACCACCGCGGCGCGGGCGTCCATGCGCCTGAGTCCCTTGCTGGTCAGGCGCTCCACTTCCAGAGTGTCGGTGGCGAGAAATGCCTCGACCGCCATGGCTGCCTGCTCCGGCCCGACTCCGGGGAGCACGACCTCCCACTGGGACGCCTCCGCCGCGTTGGCGCCCAGAGACCCGGCTTCCTCGGTCACGTCGATCACATCAATCCCGTCCGGCAGGGCCGCGTCGAGCCCGTCCCGCACGTCGCCCACGGCGCACGCTTCCGTGAGAGAAAGCTCTAGGTACTCAGCCTCACTCGCGGTCCCCGTCGGGGCCGCGCCAGCGTAGGAGATCTTCGGGTGCGGCGTGAATCCGGCCGAGTAGGCGATGGGCAAACCCGCCCTGCGAACTCCCCGTTCAACGGCCCGCGCGATATCCCTGTGACTGGCGAAACGCATCCTGCCTCTTTTAGCGTACCGGACACGAAGACGCTGGACGACGGGCGGCGGGGCGGCCTGCCCGGCCGGCCGCGGCGGAGCGGGACGCGCCATCTAGACGCCCGGCCCGTTGGCCGGCGCAGCGGTGCCCCGCGCCATCATGGCCGGTGACTGTGCGCCTGCCACGGTCAGCGGGAGCAGCCTGGCTCCTGTCGGCCCGGTCTGGATCTCGGTGCCCATGGTCGGACATACTCCGCAGTCATAACAAGGAGTCCAGCGGCAATCATCCACCTCGGCCGGCCCGGCCGGGTCGATGGCGTCCTGCCAGTCCTGCCAGAGCCAGTCGCGGTCCAGCCCGGCGTCCAGGTGATCCCAGGGCAGCACTTCGCTGTACTCGCGTTCGCGGGTGGTGTACCAGTCCAGGTCCACGCCGTCGGCGGCCAGGGCCTGCGCCGCGCAGCGCGCCCAGCGGTCGAAGGAGAAGTGCTCTGTCCACCCGTCGAACCGCGCCCCGTCCGCCCATGCCGCCTTGATCACCTTCGCGACCCGGCGGTCGCCGCGCGACAGCAGGCCCTCGATGATGGCCGGCTTGCCGTCGTGATAGCGGTAGCCCACCGCCTTGCCATAGGCGGGATCGGAGCGCAGCGCGCCGCCCAGCTTGCGCAGCCGGTCATCCACGGTCTGGCGGTCGCACTGGGCCGCCCACTGGAACGGCGTGTGCGGCTTGGGCACGAAGGCGCCGATGGACACCGTGCACCGGATGTCACGCCGCCCGGACGCCTGCCGCCCAGCCTTGATCACTTCGCGGGCCAGCCTGGCCACGGCGAGCACGTCCTCGTCGGTCTCGGTGGGCAGGCCGCACATGAAATACAGCTTCACCTGCCGCCAGCCGCTGGCGTAGGCGGTGGTGACGGTCCGGATCAGGTCCTCCTCGGTGACCATCTTGTTGATCACCTTGCGGATCCGCTCCGACCCGCCCTCCGGGGCGAAGGTCAGCCCGGACCGCCGCCCGTTCCTGCTCAGTTCGTCGGCGAGCGTCACGTTGAACGCATCCACCCTCGTCGAGGGCAGGGACAGCCCGACGTTCGTGCCCTCGTACCGGTCGGCCAGGCCGGTGGCGATCTCGTTGATCTCACTGTGGTCGGCGCTGGACAGTGAGAGCAGGCCGACCTCGTCGAGCCCGCTCGCGGCCAGCCCACGCTCGACCATGTCGCCGATCGTGGTGATGCTGCGCTCGCGGACCGGCCGGGTGATCATCCCGGCCTGGCAGAACCGGCAGCCCCTGGTGCAGCCGCGGAAGATCTCCACGCTGAACCGCTCGTGCACCGACTCCGCCACCGGCACGATGGGCTTGCTCGGGTACTGCCAGGCGTCCAGATCCATAACGGTGTGCTTGGCAATGCTGTACGGGGCGTCCGGGCGGTTCGGCGCGACCCGCTGGATCCGGCCGTCCGGCAGGTAGTCCACGTCGTAGAAGCGCGGGACGTAGACACCTCCCTCGGCCGCCAGCGCCGCCAGCAGGCCGTCCCGGCCTTCCGGGCGCCCGGCCCGCTTCCACTCCCTGATCAGCGCCGAGATCGCCAGCGCCGCCTGCTCGCCGTCGCCGAGCACGGCGCCGTCGAGGAACTCGGCGATGGGCTCGGGGTTGAACGCGGCGTGCCCGCCCGCCAGCACGATCGGGTCGCCCGCGGCCCGGTCCGCGGCCGCCAGCGGTATCCCGGCCAGGTCGAGCGCGGTGAGCAGGTTCGTGTAGCCCAGTTCCGTCGCGAAGCTCACGCCGAGCACGTCGAACGCCCGTACCGGCCGGTGCGCATCGACCGTGAACTGGGGAATCCGGTGCTCCCGCATCAGCGCTTCGAGATCTGGCCAGACGCTGTAGGTGCGCTCCGCGAGCACGCCATCGGATTCGTTCAGGATCTCGTAGAGGATCTGGATGCCCTGGTTGGCCAGGCCGATCTCATAGGCATCGGGATACATGAGCGCCCAGCGGACCTCCGCGGCGTCCCAGTCGCTGACGACCGAGTTCAGTTCGCCGCCCACATACTGGATCGGCTTGCGCACCAGGGGGAGCAGCGGCTCCAGCCGGGAGTACACCGATTCCACGGGCATTCCCACAGCCTACCGGCCCGCCATTGACCGGGCCGCCGGCGTCAGCCGAACGATTGTCACGGCCGCGCGCTGCCCGGCAACGAGCCCGGTGCGGAATCGGTGTCGTCAGGACGACCCCGGTGCGGAATCGGTGTCGTTGCGGTCGGGGAAGCGGGCGGGCGAGGAGGCGGCGGGGCGGTACGTCGGCGGGCGCTGGTCAGTCGAAAGACGCCGGGTCAGTCGAAAACTGAATGGCGGCGGTGGATGGCCTGGAGCATGCCGATGGCGATCATGTCGGCGAACATGGCGGAGCCGCCGTAGGACACGAACGGCAGCGGCAGCCCGGTGACCGGCGTGATCCCGATCGTCATCCCGATGTTGACGAAGGCAGCGAGCGAACCAGCAGCACGGCGATCAGGCCGACGATCGTGATCGTGCCGACGAAGCCCAGTTCCTCTCCGGCCACCGCGAATATGAAGTCGGTGTGCTGCTCGGGCACGAAGTTGCCGGCGACCAGCGAGCCATGGAACAGTCCCTGGCCGAACATTCCGCCGGAGCCGATCGCGATCTTCGCCTGCGCGGCGCTGTACCCGGTTCCCGTCGGGTCGGCCGACGGGTTGACGAACGCGGTGAGGCGCTGCACCTGGTAGGGCTTGAGCAGGTGCATGCTCCACGTCACCAGGCCGGCCAGGCCGATGACGGCGCCCAGCCCGGCCAGCCAGCGCAGCCGGATCCCGGACAGCGCGATCACGCCGGCCAGCATCACCGCCATCAGGATCGAGACTCCGAGGTCGGGCTCGGCGATCACGAGGGCCAGCGGCAGCGCCCCGCAGGCCAGCGCCGCCACCAGATCCCGCGGGCGCGGGCGCCGGTCCCCGTCGCGGAGTTCGGACAGGATCACGGCCGTCATCAGGATCAGGGTGACCTTGGCGAACTCCGACGGCTCCGTCTGGAAGCCGCCGGGCAGCGCGATCCAGGAATGCGCCCCGTTGACGGTGCTACCCACCGGGCTGAGCACCACCAGCAGCCCGAGGCTGGTCATGGCGTACGCGACCGGCGCGTAGGTGCGCAGCGTCCGGTAGTCGAGCGTGCTCACGGCCGCCATCAGGATCAGGCCGATCATGATGTTGAGCAGTTGCT
>WNFC01007417.1_pt1 | contig 17674 bp, 8 predicted proteins | sample 5400541 | NCBI WGS metagenome assembly WNFC01 (sample SAMN13153342, study PRJNA577476) | soil metagenome | isolation source: 120 cm saprolite under Douglas fir tree site 2 hole 2 replicate 1 | place: USA:California | collected 2015-04-18
TATCCGCCTGGCCGAGGGCCTTGCCAAATTTTTGTTCGACGGGTGGCAGCTCAACGCTGAAGCCCGCCTTGCGCAAATCTTTCGCCGCGCGGATGGCGGTTGCGTGCGCTCGCTCTCCCATCCAGGCGATGTACACGTCGCGGCCTTGCTGAGCAGGCCCTTTCCCGCTCTCCTGCAGCGACAAAATCAAGCGGTCTTCGCCGATGGCAAAGCCGATGCCCTTGGTTGGCGGCCCGCCAAGCAATTCTACCAGCCCGTCGTAGCGGCCGCCGCCGCACACGGCATTTTGCGAGCCCAGTCCCTGCGCCGTGATCTCAAATGTCGTCCGCATGTAATAGTCCAGCCCGCGCACCAGCCGCCAATTCTCGCGGTATATCACTCCGCGTATCTCGAGCTGATGCTTTACGGCCGCGTAGTGCGCGGCGCACTCTTCGCAGAGATGATCGGCGATGCGTGGAAGTGTAGCAATAATGCCCTGCTCGCTTTCGAGCTTGGAATCGAGCACCCGCAGCGGATTCGTTTCGATGCGCCGCTGGCTGTCCGCCCCGAGCTTGTCCTTCGCTTTCATTAGCTCCGCGCGCAATAGTTCAACGTATTTCGGCCGGCATTCGCGGCATCCGATCGAGTTGATATCGAGCTGCACGCCCTGCAATTCCAGCCGGTCGAAAAATGTCATGACCATTTCAATCACTTCCGCGTCAATCGCCGGAGCGTCGCTGCCGCCCAGCACCTCCGCCCCAATCTGATAAAACTGCCGGTAACGCCCCTTCTGCGGCCGCTCCCGCCGGAACATCGGCCCCATGTAGTACAGCTTCACCGGCTGCGGCAGTTGCTGCATGCCGTGTTCGATGTAGGCTCGGCACACACTCGCGGTGGCCTCCGGCCGTAGCGAGATCGTCCCATCGGCTTTCAGCTTAATACCTTGTGCAATGGCGTGGCACTCAGCATCAAGGTTTCTGTATTCCTCAAACACTGGCGAACCGCCCTGAAAGAACCCTCTCGGCAATTGCTGGGAAATGGCGGCCAGTTCCGTGAATTTGGCCAGGAGCGCTTCAATAGCGCGTTTGTTTGCTTCGATCTGTGGGATATCTCCTTTCAAAAATGCGTCCCTGATTCGGAATACGAATTCACCTGTGCTTTCAGTCCTTTCTTGGACTGGCACATCGTCAGGCATCTCATCCACCGTAAACAGCTCCCTCGCAGGGTCAAAGGTATACATCTCCTTTCCAACGACGTCTGTGCGAGACCCAACTGAACGAGCGAAGAGCTCTGTTTGCTCGAAGATGGGAAGGCGGATTTCTCCAAAGCCGAAAGTGGCGAAGACTTCGTGAGCGGTCTGCTCAACACGATTCCACAGGGCGGTCTCGGGAGGCAGCAGATCGCGGGTGCCCCGGATTGCCTGAAACTTGCGGGGCTTCTCTTCTTTTTTGGCTGCGCCTTCGCTCACGCGGTGGGTTCCTCGCGATAGATATTTTTGTAGCCGACGTAGCGCTGGGCGTACGCGTCAATCGCCGCCTGATCGATCCCCGTCAGCATGCGCTTCACTTTGCCCGGCGAGCCCATCACCAGGCTGCCCGCGGGAATCGCCGTGCGCTCGGTGATCAACGTCCCCGCCGCGACGATGCTCCCCGCGCCAATCGTCACGCCGTTCAAAATGACCGCGCCCATGCCGATCAAGCAGCGCGACTCGATAGTGCAGCCGTGCAGCGTTACCGAATGGCCGATGGTCACGTCATCGCCAAGAATCAGCGGATACTCATCGCGCATAACGTGCAGCACCGCGCCGTCTTGAATATTCGTCCGCGCCCCGATGCGAATGTAGTGCACGTCGCCGCGAACCACCGAGCACGGCCAAACGCTCGAATCCTCGCCAATCACCACGTCGCCGATAATCACGGCTGCGGGATCGATGTAAGCCGATGCCGCGATCTGCGGCCGCTTGCCGCGATACGGCCGGATGTCGGGTTGTCGAGTCAATCGTGTCTTTCTCTCCGGTCTATGATGCACTCGCGACGCGCAGGCATCGTTATCTCATTGTAGGGGCACGATATATCGTCCCCCACGGGCGGGGCAGGACCAGCCCCTGCAGAAGACTTGGCGTACACGAATCACGTCAAGATATCATCCGCGTTGGCCGACTGACAAGGAAACCGGGGCTGCAACGCCGCATGCGCCTCTGGACGCCGCGCCGCAACTGCGCCATCATCGCCAGGTGGAAACCCGATGTGCACAATGCGGCGCTGCGATGACTTGTCAGCCGGAAGGCGGCTGCTGGTGCGCGGAACTGCCGCATGTCCCGATGCCGGCCGAGGACGAAGGATGCTTGTGCCGCAATTGTCTGCTTGCCAAGATCGAGGCGTTGCAGAAATTCGCTAAGCGGAAGAAAGCGTGAAGCTTCAATCGATCTGCACCGCTGGGCCGCCGGTAGTCCCGGCCACTTCCGCCAGGCGCGCGACAACAGCCCGCGCGACATTATAGAGACTCTTCGCACCTGCAGCGTTTTCGCCAAGCGCCGCCACAGGCTTGCCGGTGTCTCCACCGATGCGAATGCGCGGATCGATTTCAATTTCGCCAAGCACCGGCACGCCGTAAGCCAGCGCAGTTTTCGCCCCTTCGCCGTGGCCAAAGATGTCCAACGACTTGCCGCAGTGCGGGCAAGCGAACGTGCTCATATTCTCGACCACGCCGAGCACTTCCACATTCACCTGGCGAAACATTTCGATAGCTTTGCGCACATCGGCCAGCGCCACGGTCGATGGCGTGGTCACCAGCACAGCGCCGGTGACGGCAACCGTCTGGATCAGCGTCAACTGCACGTCGCCCGTCCCCGGCGGAAGATCGATGATCAAGTAATCCAGCTCGCCCCATTCCACGCTGCGTAGGAATTGAGTAATCACGCTGTGCAACATCGGCCCGCGCCAGATCATGGGCTTATCGCCGGGGTTCAGCAGGCCCATGGAAATCATCTTCAGACCTTGCGATTGCACGGGAATGATGTGCTTGTCGCTCGTGGCCTCCGGCTGCTGCGTCGCGCCCAGCATAATCGGCACGTTCGGCCCGTAAACGTCGGCGTCGAGCAGACCAACCTTGTGGCCAAGCTTCGACAAAGCCAGCGCGAGATTCACGGCGACGGTGGTCTTGCCGACACCGCCTTTGCCGCTGGCAACGGCGACGAGGTTCTTTACGCCGGGGATCGGCTGGCGTTCGGGCATTTGCTGTGGTGCTGGAGGCATTTAGTTTCCTCTTCTCAGATGCATCATGCGTTGGCGCCGTGGCATTTCTTGTATTTTTTTCCTGAGCCGCAGGGGCAAGGGTCGTTGCGGCCCACTTTTGCGCCAACCTTCACGGGCTTCGGCGCTTCAGCCTGCGCCGGCCCCGTCTGATACTGCAAATCTTTTTGCTGGCGCTGCTGGCGGCGTTCGATTTCCCGCGCTACAGCGGGCAAATGCTGCGGCTCGCCGGCCCGCGCTGCGGCGCTGGCGGCAACGGCATCAGCGCGCGGGCGCGTTGGCTGCGGCGGAGACGAAGGTGGTGGCGCACCCGAAGGCGGTTGCTCACCCTGTTGCACCTGAATGTGGAAGAGATAGCGGATCGTTTCGTTATCGATGCGCGCCATCATGTCTTCGAAGAGCGTGAAGGCCTCTTTTTTGAACTCCACGATGGGATCTTTTTGCGCGTAGCCGCGCAGGCCGATGCCCTCTTTCAAGTGGTCCAGCGAGAGCAGGTGGTCCTTCCACTGCGAATCGACCACGTCGAGGATAATGCGGCGCTCGAGCCAGCGCATCAGGTCCGCGCCGAACTGCTTTTCTTTTTCCTCGTAGCGCTTGGTGACGGCTTCAGCCGCGGCGTCGGCAAGCTGGTCGTGGCTCAGGGCGCCGGGATCGGCCCCTGCAGCCTTCATGTCAATACCGAACTGCGCGTTGCTCTCCGCGAGGAACTGCGTGGTGTTCCATTGATCGGGATGCTGCTCGCGCGGGCAGAACGTATCGGCGAGTTCGCGCACGACGTCTTCGGCGATGCCCAGAACGTAATCGCGCTGGTCTTTTCCTTCCAGCGCGGAGCGGCGAATCGCGTAGATCGTTTCGCGCTGCTTGTTCATCACGTCGTCGTATTCGAGCAAGTGTTTGCGCGCGTCGAAGTTTTGCGCTTCGACGGTTTTTTGCGCGTTCTCGATGCGCCGCGAAATCAGTCCGGATTCGATGGGCACGCCCTCGGTCATGCCCAGGCGGAACATCAGCGCCTTCACGCGCTCGCCACCGAAGATGCGCATCAGGTCGTCCTCGAGTGAAAGGAAAAAACGCGAGGAGCCGGGATCACCTTGGCGTCCGGCGCGGCCACGCAACTGGTTATCGATGCGCCGCGCCTCATGGCGTTCCGTGCCAAGGATGTGCAGTCCGCCTAGCGCGACGACTTCGTCGTGTTCGGCTTTGCACTGCCCAGCGAACTGCTCGTAGACCGGCTTCCACTGGTCGGCTGGCACTTGAAAAATCTTGCCTTCGTGCTGGAAGAGCACCATCGCGACCGCAGGCTGAGCGCCGTTGCCGCCCGCGGGATCTGCGCCGATGACCGCTGGAGCCGCCGCATAGGGCATGGCCAGCTTATTTTTCAGAAAATGGTCGCGCGTCATTTGCTCGGGGTTGCCGCCGAGAAGAATGTCCGTGCCGCGGCCGGCCATGTTGGTCGCGACGGTGACCGCGCCTTTGCGGCCGGCCTGCGCGACGACGCGCGATTCGCGCTCGTGCTGCTTGGCGTTCAGCACCTGATGCGGGACGCCGCCTTTTTTCAGCAATTCCGCGATGGCCTCGGACTTTTCAATGGAAATCGTGCCCACCAGCACGGGCTGGCCGCGTTCGTGATATTGGCGGATGCCGTTGGCGAGCGAGTTGTCTTCCTGCATGATGCCGTTCACCACGGCTTGAAACTTTTCTTTTTCCGTGCGGTAAACCACGTCCGGAGATTCAATGCGGATCAAATGGCGGTTCGTCGGGATGACCGTGACGTCCAGATTATAAATCTTGCCGAACTCCGCCGCTTCCGTTTCCGCCGTACCGGTCATGCCCGAGAGTTTCTTGTACATGCGGAAATAATTCTGAAAAGTGATCGTCGCGAGCGTCTGGTTTTCGCGCTCGATCTTCACGCCTTCCTTGGCTTCCACGGCCTGGTGCAAACCGTCGGACCAGCGGCGACCGGGCATCTGGCGGCCCGTGAATTCATCGACGATGATGACTTCACCGTCATTTACGACGTAATCCACGTCGTTCTTATAAAGCGTGTGGGCCCGCAGCGCCTGGTAGACGTGGTGCATGATATCGATGTTCGCCGGATCGGACATGTTGGTGAGGGAGAGAAGGCGTTCGCACTTGGCAAACCCTTCTTCGGTGAGCGTCGCGGTGCGATGCTTTTCGTCGAGCGTGTAGTCGATGTCCTGAATCAACTTGGGGATGATCTTGTCGATCTTGGCGTACTTGTCGGTGGACTCTTCCGACGGCCCGGAAATGATCAGCGGGGTGCGCGCCTCATCGATTAGGATGGAGTCGACTTCGTCGACGATGGCGAATTGGTGTCCGCGCTGCACGCATTGCGCGAGGTCGTACTTCATATTGTCGCGAAGGTAGTCGAAGCCGAATTCGTTGTTGGTGCCGTAGGTGATGTGCGCGCCGTAGGCCGCGCGGCGCTGGTCGTCATCGAGATCGTGCACGATCACACCAACGCTCAATCCCAGTGCGCGGTAGAGTGGACTCATCCATTCCGCGTCGCGGCGTGCCAGGTAATCGTTCACGGTAACGATGTGAACACCGCGCCCGGCCAGCGCATTCAGAACGGCAGGCAGCGTAGCGACGAGCGTCTTGCCTTCGCCCGTCTTCATTTCCGAGATTTTGCCTTCGTGCAGGACGATGCCGCCGATGAGCTGCACGTCGAAATGCCGCATGTTCAGGAAGCGGCGGCCGGCTTCGCGCACCAAGGCGAATGCCGGCACAATCGCCTGCTCCAGCGCCTTCTGCAATTGCTCCTTGTAGGCAGGCTCCGCGGGATCGGCATCTTTTAACTGCTCCTGCACCTGGGCACAGAGCTCCGCAAAACGCGTCTTAAGGCCTTCATCGTTGAGCGACTGCACCTCGGCTTCTTGCCCGTTGATGGCCGCGATGATGGGCCGCAATTTCTTGATGTCGCGCTCGTGCTTGGTGCCGATAAACCGAGCGACAAGCTTGTCGATGAACTTGGCTAGATCCATGAGGGGTGTCGCCGTCTCCTGACGGTTCTCTGCGTGCTCGCTTGCACGGGGTAGTACGATGCCGCGAGTGCAAACATCTTATCCTAACTGGTTGGGTGTGCCAGCGCCAAGAAACCCGACGTGGGCTCTCGCCGAACAGGAACATCGCGATCTGTGCGGCGGAATGGGGCTTTACTTGGAAGCAGCGACGCCAGCGGGCACCGGAACGCCATCGCTTTCGGCGGCGCCCTGATTGCTAGAACTGTTGGAGAGGTTTCCGGCCAGCATGCGCCGGTACTTGCTGCGCTCGTCGAGGTTCATGTCTACGATCTCGAAGGCCATGTCCTGCGCGCGGGAATCGCGCATGAGGGCCGTAGCCTGCAAATTCCTCATGCCGATCTGGAGCCTCAATTGTACCTGCGTCCCGGGCGTCAGGTGCCGGCTGAGAGTCGCAACGCCTCCCGTCAGGCTGGCGGTTTTGATCTCCATGGAACAACTTTCTTTGAGGTTCGTGCACACCGCCCTGACCGTCTTGCTCAGTCGCACGCGTGTGTGCCGGCGCTGCCGCACAAATTTCGACGTGACTGGAATCTCCAGCGGTGCGAGCGTGAGGTCTTCCTTGTCAATTCCGCTCTTGGGTAGATAGTCGCGAACCCAGTCCGGATCGAGCTTCTCGAGCGCCTGCAGCGCAGCGATGCGCAGTTCCTGCGGCTGGACCCAGCCAAACACTTTCTTCCCCTCAAGGAGGCGCTTTAAGGTGCTGGCCGATTCAGGCGCCTGAATTCTCCCCAGTGCTTCGATGGCTTTGACGCGCAGATACGGTCCGCCACCGGTCGGCAAGTCGCCGTCAGCGAGGGTCAGCAGTTTGCCGAGCGCCTCGCGATCCGAAGTGACGCCGATCTCGTCGATCACCAGCGGCGTCACCAGCGGATCCAAGTGATCGATCAACTCGAGCAGGATATGGCACCTTCTGGCCGCTCCACTGGCGGAAATCTGCCGCACGATGCGGTCTTGCGATGTCCGCGGAAAATCTTTCATCCGGCCCGGCAGATATACCATGACCGATTCCGGATCGAGCCTGCTTAGCAGCCCGGCCATCTCCACGGCCTCGGCCACCGGCCCGCCGCGCACCGTGCTCCGGAGATACTGAACGGCCTCTTCGCCCAGATCGCCCGCCAAATTCGCCACATGTTCGGAATCCTCACGCAGACTGCAACGATTGAAACGCGCCGAGAGCTGTTCCATGGTCGTTTGCGGCAGCAGTTTAAGAACATTGGTCAGCCCCGCAGCCACCTGGCGCGCCTTCAGCGCCTCCTCGACAAACTCCGGCACACGCTCCTCGATTCCCATTTTTGATCGCAGGCTGCGCGCAATTCCCGGCCGCTGCGACTCGACGCCGGCGACGAGATCGAGTGCCTGCTCCATCGCCGGAAAAAAGCGGCTGGTGGCCGCTTCCTGGCTCAACCGTACGAAGGCCGCGCTCACCAACCCTTGCAGTTCCGAGTCCTGCTCCACGCTCAGCTGCAAACCCAGGTGCCGCAGCGCTTCGCTGAGCAGCCGCGGATCGGCCTTGGCATATAGTTCGGCCATCTCGGAAAGTCCGACCGCGGTTTTTTTCCGCGCCTCGGCCTCTTCGCTGTCCGCGCAAGCCGCATAATTCTGAAGAATGCTGATGGCCTCGGCGATGTTGCCTTGCTCGATCAGTCCGCCCACATAGGACTGCACGTTGCGCGGCGGAATACACCAAGCCTCTCCGGATAGGAGAACGGCGCGCTTGCCGCTTTCCGGCACCGCCGCCCAGAACTGCCGGTCGAGGATCTCGCGGTGCGATTGGACGAGCATCCCGGCTTCGCTCATCTTGTCTTCATGAGCCCCGAGAATCTTTCGCAGATTCTCGATTTCTTGGTTCATGCGGTCGAGCATCTGGCGCACGGCGTTGACTTTGACTTCGCCGCGTTCGAACCGCTCCAGCGCGAAACGGATCGCCAGGTGTTCGGCGAGCTGAACGATCACCGACTCGTCCGGCTTGGCGTTCGGCGCTTGCGCCGCCAGGCTAGCGAGCGCTTGCTTCAACATGTCTTGCGCGCGGCCCGGCAATTGCGACATCTGCTCCTGGAACACACCCGCCGCAGCCACACCACCCTGCCCCGTGCCGACGTGCCCGAAACTAGTCAGGGCGCTGAGAATTCCGAAGATCTCTTCTTCGCTCGGCTCACCGTGCCCGCCTCTTCCACTTCCTTTTCCGGCACCGAGCCCAGCACCGAGCCCAGCAGCTAGCCCACTACCGATCGCCCCAAAAGAGCCAACTCCGGCACCGGACGCCGTCCCAGAAACGGGACCCCCACCGCTGCCGCCTGCAGTCCAAGAACCTGCACCCGGCCCAGTCCCAGTGCTTGTCCCACCGTCGGCTGCTCCTCCTCCATAACCTGACCCACCACCCGCGAGTCCGGTCGCACCGGAATCTCCCGCCCCCGCAGCTCCTCCGGCGGACATTGGTCCCCCCGGGCCCGGTCCAGAAACTTCACCGCTTTTCGAACCCTGCGCCGCGGCAATCAATTCGAGCAGCTTCTGGGGGTCGTTCAACCACTGTCTGAATTCTTCTTGGTCGCCGCCCAGCGACGCGGCGGCAATCTGCGCGGCCATGCTCGCGTCTTTCAGCCGCGCATCGGTGGCCACGAAGTAAATCTCATTGATGTGGATTCCTTGTGCGCCCGCGAGAGCTGCTTTCAATTGCAGCGCAAGCTCGGCGGGTTTAGCTTTGCCGGTGGGAAAAGCGCGCACGAATCGGCCAATCTCTTCTTCCGTGACCGAAGCGAAAAACTGTACGCTGGCCAGACCCGCCGCCGAAAGCAACTGCGCAAATTGCTTTTCAGCGGGTGAGCCATCCAGGGGCACACCATCCAGCAAGAGCTGGGAATTTGTCGCTCCGAGCAATAGCCCCGAGTCCGTCCCCATGGGGATGGCGGTGCGCAGCTCCTGCCAGGCGGTCTGGAGCTGTTCGATGGTCCGGACATGCTCGTACCCGTACAGTCGGGCAAACTTCAAGAGGATGTTGAGACTTCTTACGAAGGCGCGTCCGGCCGCTTTTTTGGGGTCTGCTTTCATCCTGTGCCGCGAGGGACCTCAATAGAACTTCCTCACTAGTACCGTAGGGTCAGGCGCTGTCCGCCGCAATGGTACAGGAGTCCCATGTGTCCGGGAGGTCAAGCCACCATGAGGGCGGCCAGGCCCTGACCAAACGGACGGGTGACCGGAGGGAGAGGACAGGTAGAAAGGGGATGTCCCCGTCGTGAAAAAATCGACTCGCGCCGGGTCTAGCTCTTCGAGATCGCCACGCGCCCGCGGCGCCGCGTGCGATTGGTGACTTGCGCAGCCATCGGCAGTCCACCCAGCTCCAGCAATAATTTCCGCAGGCGGTAGCGTTCATCCAGATCCATGTCCACGAATTCGAAAGCCATCGCCTGAGGCCGCGCTCCGCGGACAATGGCCTGCGCCTTGATGTTGCGCACGCCCAGCGAGAATTTCAGCGACAACAACGAGCCCGGAGCCAGATGGCGCTCCCCGGAACCAATCCCGCCCCCCAGGTTTAGCTCCGGAATGGACAGTCTGAAGTTTTCCCGCAAATTCGTTGTCGCCGCAATGAGGTTGCGCGAAAGCTTCAAGCGCGCGTAGCGCCGCTGCCGGATCACGGAAGCATTGGGATCGGGATCCGTGGGTTCGAGCGTCAATTCCTTGCGGTCAATTCCGCTGGCGGCAACCTTTTCCATACCCACTGCCTGATCGACGCGCAGCAACGCCTGCGCTGCGGCGATTCTCAATTCGTTTGGATATACCCAGCGCCAAACTTGCCGGGTTTCTAAAATATGCTGTAACAGCGCGCCGGACGCAGAAGCGCGCAATCGGCCGAGCGCCTCAACCGCTTTCACCCTCGTAAAGGCGGGCGTCTCGTCGTTCTGCACCAGTTCGATCAGTCTCGGAATGCAGCTCGCTTGCCCGCTCATCCCCATTTCGTCGATGGCCAACGGACGAATCAGCACATCGAGCGAATCGTAGAGGGCCAGGAGCAACCGCGCCCGCTCCTCCGGTGGTGCTGCGGAAAGCTGCCGGACGGTGCGGTCATGCGAAGAGCGCGGCCACTGGGAGAGCCGCGCCGGCAGAATCTTCTCCACGTTCTCCGGGGATAGCTGACTCACCAACCCGATGGCTTCGGCGGATTCGTTAGCGGGAGCGGTCTGCAGCGTCTCGAGAAGCCGTTGCGTGGCATCTTCTCCCAGGTTGCGGACAATCATGGTTAGCAGATCGCAATCCTCTCGGAATCCGCAATGTCCGAATCGATTCGTTACATAGTGGATCGTGGCCTTGGGCATCAGGCTGAGGATATCCATCATTCCGTCCGCGATCTGGCCGCTGCGCATCGCTTCTTCGATGAATTCCGGCAGTCGTTCTTCCGCTCCGATCCGTGGCCGCAGGCTCTGCGTCGATCCCGGCCTCTGCGCCTCCACGCTATCGAGCGACGAGAGTGCTTGCTGCATCGCCGGGTAACAGCGCTTGGAGGCCGCTTCCTGGCTCAATCTCACAAACGCGGCGCTGACCAGCGTCTGCAATTCCGGCTCACGCTCGATGGCCAACTGATTGCCCAGGCGGCGAATCGCCTCCATCAAAGCGCTACCGTCTCCGCTGCCGTACAGTTCCCCTAAATCCGAAATTCCGATCGCCGTCGTTCGCCGTGCTTCCGGCGCTTCCAGCCCGACGCATGAAGCGTACTTCATCAGGATTTCGTTGACAGTCTTCAGTTCCCCGCGCCGCAGCATGTCTTCCAGGAATGCGCGCACGTTGCGCGGCGGCACGCACCACGCTTCGTCCGACGTCAGCACCTCTTTCTTGTTCTCCTCTGGTACCTGCTCCCAGAATTCCTGGTCCAGTAACTCCGTATATGACTGCACGGAGAGCCCCGCCTGCGCCATCATCTCTTCCTGGGTGGAGAGGATCTTGCGCAGCCCTTCAATTTCCGTATTCATGCGGTCGAGCAGTTGTTTTACGGCGTTGACGCGCAGTTCGCCTTTTTCGTAACTATCCAGCGCGAAGCGGATCGCCACGTGTTCCGCCAGTTTGAGAAGCATCGGCTTGTCTGGCTTGGCATCGGGGGCCTGCGCCGCGAGTCCTGCCAACGCCTGCTGCAGCGTGTACTGCGCACGCACCGGCATGGCGCTCAAGCGCGATTGGAACGTTGGCACATCCATGCGGTGTTCAGAATCTTTCCGCGATTTGCCCAATTGCGCGAACAATCCCAGCATCGAACGAACGTCTTCTTCCTCGACACTGAATCCGCCGCCTGTTCCCGCGCCCGTTCCAGCTCCCGGTAGACTGGCAACTCCTGCAGTCGAGCCGCCTCGCAACAGGGCCGAGGCGGTCAGCCATTTTCCAGGCCCGGCACCTTCGGTTCCCCCCGCCGCTCCGCCGCCGGTTCCGGTCCCTCCGCCGCCACCGACTCCACTGCCATCACCAACTCCGCCACCGCTGCCACTACCGCCCGTTCCGGTTCCGCCACCTGCGCCCGTTCCCCCGCCAACACCGCCGCCCCCCGTGCCACCAGATTCCCACAAACCGGAACCCCCAGCCGCCCCGCTTCCAGGCGCACCGCTGCCACCGCTTCCGGTCCCGCCGCCTGATCCTCCACCACTGCCCAGGCCGAATCCTGGGCCTGGAGTGCCGGAGCCGTGCCCCGGCCCGCCCATCCCGCCGCCACCACCGCCGCTGGCGCGCATACTCTCCGCCGCCAGAATCATCTGCAGCATCTTGTTCGGGTCTTCGAAAAAGTCTTTGAATTTGTCGCCCGCCGCTCCGAGTACCTCCGCAACGTAGCGGATTTCATTCACCTTGATGCTGGTATCTCCCGCCAGCGCGGTTTTCAATTGTTCGGCGAGGGAAGAAGGTTTGGCGTTTCCGCTGGGGAAGGCGCGCACAAATCGCGCGAATTGCGGCTGCGTGAGAGTGGGAGAAAAATGAATGCTCGCAATTCCCGAGGATATCAATAGCTGCGCGAAGCTTCGTTCGCCGGCGGCCGAACCGAGTGGCACGCCGTCCAGCAGAATCTGGGTTCCCGACGCTCCTAGGAGCACTCCGCCGCCGCTGCTGTCATCCAGCGCGCCGCGCAGTTCTTTCCACGCGGTGTCGAACTGGGCCGCCGTCCGCGCGTGCCCGAATTCGTATAGACGTGCAAATTTCAGCAGAATGTTCAGGCTGCGGACAAACGCCCGCGCCCCGCCTCGTTGTTCCTGAATCATAGCTGTCGGCGCCGGACTCTGCCCCTCCTCACGCTTCTCTATACAGTAGAGTCACCCTCGCCCCGAGACAAGCCTCCCGGCGCTTCCTGTACCCATCTCAATAACAGATTTCCTTGACCATTTGGGAACATTATTCTCCGCCGGACACATCCGCCAGCGCTTGGCCGGTCTTTGCTCTGTGAGCGCACCCCTCGATAAGACCGAACCCGAGCCTCGTGGTGGCGGGACTTTAGGCTCCTGCCTTCAGTCGTGCCGTAAACTCCGAAAAGACCTCTCGGTTTCAGTTTACGCTGAGGTGCGAAGGGTTAACCCTGAACTCAGAAGGGCTACTGAAGAATTGGTTTTGCCACTGTCACACCGGCCACACAGCTCAAAAGCCTGATCCACGCGCAAGAGATTCACGCGCACGAACACACACCTTCACAATGCCATGCGGTGCCTGCCGCACGAGTACCTGCCGTAACCAGCTGCGCGCAAAAACAAGAAACCCGGCCAAGCCAGCGCACCCTCCCGGATTCTTGGTGACAATTTCCTCAGTCCGCGGAAGCCGCAGCTTTGTCACTGCGCCAGATCGCTCTCACCTTCGAAACTCGCCGAACTCAATGGCGCGCTGAAAATGGCTCTGGATCTCCCGTAATGGCAGCGCGAGTTGCAACCGATGAAGCGATTGGCTCGGCGTTCAGGTGAGATGTTTTGCGCCAATCGACTTCGGTGATGTCCACTGACCCTCTGGCGCCGCTCGAGAGAACATAGGTCACGCTGCCTTCATGGATGCGGTAATTCGTGACCGTGTACACATTGCCCGGTTTGAGAGCGATCCACTTAGTCCGCTGCGGTTGGCGCACACTCGTGGAGTTCGGAGCCGATGGCTCTGTGTGTGCTGACGCAGGTTCCGAAACTTCTGGCTGCTTCTCCCGTGCCGTGGCGCCCTGAGCGGAGTAGGTGACATCGGGGATACTGTTCTCCGATGGGCTGACCGCCTGAGCCGGTTCGGTGGATCGCTGTCCGCCGGAACTCGGGGGCCGGTCAAACGATTGCGGCCTATAGGACGGGCGCGGACGGTCGTAAGAGGTCGGCCTTACATAAGACTGAGACACCTGCCGGGGGATTTGGATATCGTCCATCAAGCGGACAGTGATCTGCTCTTCGTTCTTCAGCGTGGGACGTGGGCCGCGGGCGGGCAGCGTGATGATCTTCCAGGGCCACAGCGGGGGAATGAGCCATTCCACGACGTCGCGCTTCGGGTGGCCGCGGCCCACGATGTCCCCGTGGCGATCCACTTTGTATCCTTTGGCAGCGATGACTTTACTGGGAACCGGGACATCCGTAGTGGAGAAACCGATGCGGTCGAATTCCAGCTTGAAGTAGCCCTTACCAACGAAATGCCCGGGCTCCTTGTCCGCCTCCAGGTGTCCTCCCAGATAGCTCCCCCGGGGAAAAACACTCTGCCCAAATTCCCGGAGGCTGCTCAAGTGGCAGATTACGGGGTCGCCAATATCGGCGGTGGCTGAGGAAAAATTTGGTTCGTCGAGCGTGCAGCGAATCAGGGTGCCGGCGGGCACCAGGATGTCCTGTGCCTTGGCGCTCGCTTGGAGCCCCAGAATCACCAATGCGAAAATCAAATACGTGGAGATGCGTCGCATGTGCTACCTCCCGGTTTGCGGGCCGGCATGCAAAACCTGATGCTGCGGGACACCAGAAGACTTCGCGTTGCCAGGACTCGCCAAAGTTCCGATTCGCGAAAGCTACACTTTCTCCGGCAGATTGGCAATACCGATAATTTACATTACTTCAACAAAACAAAGGACTTACATAAGCACACCCAGTCTTAAACCCCATAAACCCGTCTGCCCGAGAAAAGTTGCCGGGCCCCAATTACAAGGGCAGAAACAAAAGAAAAAATCAGGCACACAGATATGAAGTGAAATACGTGGAGTGAAATAGTTTAAGTGGAATAGGTTTTACACGCAGTTTCTCGCCGAGCCGCTTAGCTGTCTTGATCAATTTTCGCGATCCACCTCTTTCGTTCGGCTGTGACGATCACCTCAATCTGAGCGCCCCTTTTGAGCTTCACATCATCGCCATGCTCGTCGATTAGGATATTTACAATACGGAGATCCCGATGCCGGGGATCGACCCGGTCGACGGCAATCTACGCCTTTTGCCGCTGGCGCGGACCTGGAGACGGAATGATTTTGCCGACGGTTCCGCGCAGTGGCACTTGGCTGTCCCGGAATTCGCGTTGTATCCAGAAGAATCAGTTCCATTATTCTTGCGGACCTGGCCATGCGCGGCATCGCTATTTCCTTCTCGACGCTGGCACGTGTCGTGTCCGCGCGTTCTTTCTTACGTTTCTTATGCCGCATGCACCTATCATGATATCGAGACGTAATCCATGCAGTCCCCTTTCGCACAGTTGCTAAATTTGCGGCCGATTCCTGCCGGTGGTCCTCGTGAAGATACAAATGCACGCTCGCGGAATCAAGAACCGTGTTTCAACCAACTGCACCAAATGAAACCGGCGCCGCACTTCAACCTCGCTCTCCTTCCACCCTTGAATTCCCCGGGAGAGTGTAATCTAGTGATGGCTGTTCCCGAGGCTGTAATCCATCCTCGGGCGGTTCAGCGGTCTCCCCAGAGCACTCATGGCCACAGACGACAGCAGCACAAGTCACCCCGACACGCCGCAGCCCGGCTTCCTCTCCCGCTACGTGTTCAGCACCAACCACAAGACCATCGGTCTCAACTATCTTTGGCTCGCGCTGTTCAGCGTTTTCCTTGGCATGGCTATGTCGCTGCTCATGCGCATCCATCTCGTCTGGCCGGGAGCGCATCTCCCGTTCCTCTCCAGCCTCGGCAACTCGCCGGATCGTTTTGCCGCTCTTACCACGCTCCATGGTTCGCTCATGGTTTTTCTGGTACTCACTGCCGCGCCCCAAGTCGGATTCGGAAACTACTTCCTGCCGCTCCAGATTGGCGCACGCGAAATGGCCTTCCCCACGCTGAACCTCCTCGCGTTCTGGGCCACCGTGGCCTCGTTCGTAGGCCTGACCGGCGCGTTCTTAATCTCCCCCCAATCGGGAATCACGCTCTGGATCGTCAGCGTCGCCATCTTCTGTGCTGCATCTCTTCTCAACGCGCTCAATTTCAGCGTCACCACCATCGATCTCCGCGCCAAAGGAATGTCACTCCCGCGCATGCCCATCACGGTGTGGGCGTGGTTCCTCAACGCCATCCTGGGAATGTTGATTTTCAGCATTCTCCTGGCGGCCTGCGCCTGCCTGCTCTCGGATCGCCTCTTGAGCGCGCATTTTTTCCCCTCGCTGAATTTCATTGCCAATCAGCCGGCCAGTGCCGTTGCGAAGGCTGTTCCCGTTCTTTGGCAGCGCCTCTTCTGGTTTTTCGCGCAAGCCGAGGTCTACGTCGCCGTGCTTCCGTGTTTCGGCCTCACCACGCATTTGGTTTCCACGTTTTCCCGCAAGCCGGTTTGGAAGGAACGCCTCGTTGTTCTGGCGCTGTGCGGGGTGGGCCTCTTTGGCTTTTGCGTCTGGGGCCAGCACATGTTCTCCAGCGGCATGAACCCGTTTTCGCCACTGGTCTTTTCGCTTTTGGCCTCCTCCCTCGGACTGCCCGCCACGATCCTTCTGGTCAGTTGGCTCGGAACGCTCTGGAACTCGCGCATCCAACTCAAGACCGCAATGCTTTTCGCGCTCGGTTTCATTTCACTTTTTCTCTCCGGCGGACTCTCCGGGATTTTCCTCGCGCGTCACGATCTCGCCGCCGCTGCCGTCAGCGACGATTTCGTCACCGGCCATTTCCATCTCGTCATGGGCGTCGCGGCCACGTTCGCCATCCTTGGCGCACTGTTTTTCTGGTTCCCCAAACTTTTTGGCCGCCGCCTGAACGAACCGCTTGGCAAACTCCACTTCTGGATTACCTTCGCCGGCGTCTACTGCGTCTTCATGCCCATGCACTGGCTCGGCCTGATCGCGCACTCACGCGTTTCGCCGGGCAGCCCGCTGCCCTCCGTCGCCGCCGCGGGCTCTTCGATTCGCACCTTCATCACCGTCGCCATTCTTCTCACGGTTTTTGCGCAGGGGCTCTTCCTCATCAATTTTCTTTGGAGCCTCTTCCGCGGCGAAAAGGCCGAAGAATCGAACCCGTGGCGCGCTACCACTCTCGAATGGAGCGTACCCTCACCGCCGCCCCTCGATGATTTTGGCCTCAGCGACCCGGTCGTGTATCGTGGAGCTTACGAATTCAGCGTGCTGGATGTGGCCGAAGATTTCGTGCCGCAGCACCTTGCGCCGGAGCAAAGTGCCAAGGCCCGCGAGTCTGGAGAATAGAGAAGATCACCATGCCGGGCACAACCGCAGTTCCGGACATCGAACTCGTTGTTGAAGACATCGGCGGCGGAGGAGGCGGCCCAAGCGTGCCCTCAGGCGGAGGCGGTGATGGCGACGACGGAAACAAGCGTCGCCGTCCAGGTGGGCCCCCCTCACCGAACCGCTACTACACCGGCATTGCTCTCGGTATTGTTTCCATTCTGATGTTCTTCATGGCGCTCGCCAGCGCCTTCCTGGTGCGTAGAGGCACGAGCGGAGACTGGATCCCCGTGCATCTCCCCGCCGTGCTTTGGATCAACACGCTCGCGCTCGTCGCCAGCAGCCTTACGCTGGAGCGAGCGCGCCGCTCTCTCTCACGGCTTAATCTCTCCGGCTTCCGCAAACTTTGGACGGTAACGACGGCCCTCGGCGCACTTTTTTTGATCGGCCAGCTCGTCGCGTGGCGACAACTCGTTGCTCAGGGCGTATTCATGGCCAGCAATCCTGCCAGCAGTTTCTTCTACATTTTCACTGCTGCACACGGCTTGCATCTTCTAGGTGGAGTCGGCGCGCTGCTCTACGTTTTGGTTCGCAAATTCGACAATGCGCGCATTGCGCTGCCCACGGCCGCGGAGATAGCTTCCCACTATTGGCATTTCATGGATGGACTTTGGGTTTTCCTGCTGGCTCTGCTTTACTTAGGGAAATGAAAAGGATGTAAGTTTTACTTGGTTTGCGGGTTGTGTTTGCGCTCCCCAACTACGTCTAATTACTTTTAATAAAATCGTAAATATTCTCGACAACGCGGGCGATCTGCTCGTTTTGCAATTCGGGATACATCGGCAGCGAAAGAA
>WNFC01003208.1_pt1 | contig 17672 bp, 12 predicted proteins | sample 5400541 | NCBI WGS metagenome assembly WNFC01 (sample SAMN13153342, study PRJNA577476) | soil metagenome | isolation source: 120 cm saprolite under Douglas fir tree site 2 hole 2 replicate 1 | place: USA:California | collected 2015-04-18
TCATTCGCACGACGGCGGCTCCCCTGCCTGGTTCTATCGAGTTGCTGCAGGGTCTGCACGAGGCGGGTTTCTTGCAGGCATTGGCATCATCGGCCCCCATGGAGAACATCCAGCTCATCAGCCATGTATTGGGGTTAAGACAATACCTCACGGCGCTCGTCTCGGGGGAGACGGTAGCGCATGGGAAACCGGCGCCCGACATCTTTCTCAAGGCCGCCAAAGAGCTAGGCGTCAACCCCGGGCAATGCCTGGTAATCGAGGACGCAGTGGCAGGAGTGCAGGCAGCACATGCGGCCGGTATGCGCTGTATTGCTGTAGAAGGGAACCGTGATCTCCCTGGTCTACGCGAAGCCGAGTTGATGGTGAAGTCCCTGGAGGAGGTAGACGTGGCGCGGGTGCGTTCGCTGGCTTGACACGCGTATAGCATCAATGGCACAATACAGCGACAGACATGGAGGTGTAGGGGCCCCGGTGGGTCTCACCGTCTTCAAAACGGCTGGGGGGTCGCTCGGCGCGGTCCCTGGTGGGTTCGACTCCCACACGCCTCTGCCAAGAGTGTAATTTCCAGCGTAATGTGCCGTCCGCGATAATTTTAGAAAAACCAAAAATCCGCAATAACTTTAGAAAAAAGCCTGAGAAGGGTTTGAAAACGTCCGCGCTCATTTTAGAATGATCATGCTATCATCAAACGGATTCTGGTTGAGATCATCGCCTGACTTGGAAGAAAAGGCGGGCAAACAGGCTTAGACATGCCTCTACGGGACCATCATACACGGTACGATGCCCAGTCAAAACTCGTTCCCCAGAAGGGAAAATTGATGCACTACCCGTTATGAGGCGACGGCTGTTTCGTTGGTAATCCGCTGTGCCTGCATTGCGTCCTCGATGAGGACTTTGATGTTGGGGTAGTATGAACAGAGGTGGGAAACATGCACGACTTTCCCTATAGCATGTGGAGAGATCCGCCTGTTCGTGTCTTGGAACTTCTGCAAAGCGGCGATGACTTGCTGCGTCAGTTCTTCCTCCCGTGCCTGGAAGCGATGGTCCTGGCGTTGTTGCCTGTCCTTAGTGACAGCTTGTGTCATCAAGGTCCTCACCTCGGGATAACGAAGGAGTGCAGCGCGATCTACCCCCACCATGCTGCTTAATCTCTCTTTGGTAATTGGTTCTCCACTGGCCTTACATCCATTGATCGCATCCTTTACGAGGGTGAGCAGTTCCTCTGCCCGTTCTGATCTTGGCTTGAGCTTGTGATACCCATGCTGTTCCAGGAGCAGTACCACCTGCGGATATTGCAGCAACACTCCATCGGTGATTTTCACTTGACGAGCGATCTTTCTCAGTGTGATGCGCTCCCCATGATCAGATAGCTCAACGATGGCTTCCTTTACCCGCTGCACCAGTTCTTCTTCCGTCGGTTGCATACGGCGTCGTTGATAGCCATGGTGGCGGGTGAGCTTCTGCTCGAGGAACGCATTAACACGCGGATACTTCCTTAATCCCGCGCGACTCATCCCCACCAATTCACACAGTTCACTCTGCGTGAAAGGCTTACCCCGTGCTTCCAACTCGGTGATAGCGGCCTCCATCTGGCGAAGTAATTGCTCCTCACGGAGAGCAAATTCCTGCAACTGATAGCGCTGGTGGGATCGCAAATACTCGTCCACCAGCATTCTCACTGTGGGATAGGTCGGCAGTGTTTGAGCAGATATCCCTCCCATTTCGTGCGCAATGGCCTTGTAATTGACACTCATGCTTCGCTCCGTTAACAAGAGGATCACGCGCTGTACCTCGGCAAACACTTCCTCTTCACTCCGCCCAGCCTGCCTTTCACGGAAACGCGACCGACTCTTTCTCTGTTCGATGAGCGCATGGACGCGGGGATACGTTTTCAGCGTGGCTGGGTCAATCCCAAGCACCTTGCCCACAGTCTGGAAGGACACTGGCTTTCCAGCGAGCTCCAACGTACCGAGCGCTTCCTCAACGCGAGTGAGAAGTGACGCTTCGTACAGCTCACGTTCCTTCATGGCACGAAGATAGCGCGAATCAAGATGTTGTGAGACGAACGCTCTCACCTGAGCGTAGGGCAACCACACAGAAGAAGGGATGCCGATTTTTTGACCGATGTTATCGTATGTAACAGGCTGCTGATGGTCTTCCAGTTCCATCACCCCCATGCGCACCTTTTCGAGAAGAGCCTGCTCACATGCCTCGGCATGTTTCTGTTGTTGAAGAGCATAGTCAACGAAATCTCCTACAAGCTGCTTGACCCGAGGATAACGAACGATAGCTCCCTTTGATATTCCAATGAGGGAACTGACTGCCCGGTGAGTAATAGGCTTTCCAGCCTGAGCGAGTTCTTGTATAGCCTGCTGGGCCTTTTTCAGAAGTTGTTCCTCATGCAGAGGATCTTGCGCAGCATGACGCGGAGGTTTTTTGTAATACAAAATTCCTCCTAAAAACGTTTTTACTCGCTCATATTTGTCGAGTCCTTTTCTAGAGAAGCCTGTTGCAGCACAGACCGCTTTTAGAGTGAGACGTTGTCCGGAAATCTCTAGTTGGCTGACAGCGTCTTGAACTCGTTTCATCACCCCATCTTCTGACGCCAGGAAATATTTGCCACGCATAGTCCTCATTCGTAAATCTTCTACCTTCCTCTCCAACGCTTTTATAAAGATGTGACTTAAAGGAACCTCCAAATAGTTGGCGTACTTGATATACGAACGCAGTGTTGCCCCTTCACTTAAGCTCATCTTTCCGATTTCAATGGCTTCCAAGGTTCCCATTGATAATTCTATCAAAGAACTAACATCTTGTTGTCTCAATTGTTTGTTGTATCGAAGAAGCGCGAACTCTTGCCCTAGTTTTTCTCGTAAAACTGGTTCAGTGGTTTCCCATGGACATGGACTAAGGAAAAATTCAAGTTCCTGGGATACGACATATACCTCCTGCACCTCTGCCTCGGCCAGTGCTGAGAAAATACATTCCCGCAAGTCTCCTCCACAGGTAGGGCAAATGCCAATACGCAACGGAGTGGGGAAAATGGAAACCGGACAACCACAATGACCACAGCGCTCCAGCAGACGACATGCATGTTTGGGACATCCTGTGAGAAGATGGAATCGCCATGGCAGGGAGTAGTATAAAGCTTCTTGTAAGCAAAGTGGACAATAGCGCAATGAAGAAGCTATTACACCAGCTAGGAATCTAGGCAACCAACGGGCATCGGATACCGTCCCAAACTTCATTCCAACATGATAGAATGTAGTCCTGAGCAGTTCGGCTTCACTGCAGAGGGTTATGGCTGGCAGCAACCCAAAAGAGCGAAGCGGGAAATCAGCAAAACGAGAAATACTACGATATTCATCAATAAACGGATTTACTTGCGAATACCGTCGCTTTCCATTTGCCTCCGCCACACGAGCGAGGTAACTGGTGAATGATTCGAGTGGCTGAGGGGGAGGACGGAGAGGAAGAGTATCGAAGTAATACTGCCTGGTATTCATGCCAACTCCTAGAATCAATGAATGGGATAACTCTCAATGGGGAGAAAGTCCGGAATTTGGATAGATTATTGTGAACGGATTCCCGGACACCACATAATGAAAACGTATTGACTATCATCATTCATCCTCTGCATCATGCAGGTGCTCCTTGCCAAAGTCCGTCACCCGTTCTTCTTGGATGTCCTTCCACGTTTTCCCAAGTAACTCGGGCGATAAACAAGGAAGATCATTTTCAATGGCCCGCTGGCTGGCATCTCTAAGAAGGATCATAATGTCACGAAGAATTCCGCCCGTCCACTCCTCAATGAGCTTTGCAGGGCCATCTATCGTATTCGTTCCCGATTTCACCTCTTGCAGAGCCAAATTCGACTCTTTGCTAAACGGGAGAAGCATCTCAATAAAGCTCAACAAGTCGCTCAGCCGTTCCCCACGATACTGGGGTAACTCAAAATAATCGTTCCATCGACCCGCTACCTCGACATCACCAGTTACCCAGCAGGTCGGATTACAGGATGCGCAAATCATGGGAATGCCTTGCGTCATGTTAGAGATATCCAGGAGTCGTCGCTGCATCTCTGGCCGAGAAATATGTTCAACTTCGTCCACAATGATCAACTCCACGTCACACTGTTGAAGATACAAATCAAGTTGCATGAGAAGGTCTTCTTCGTCATCACCTTTCAGGTAGGCCATACCGCATTCGAGGATCATGCGCCGCAGCAGTGTTTTTGGTGAGGCATTACTGACCGGTGCATCGACCTTAATGATCGGGACACGATTGCGAAGTGCCTCGACATCAGGAACATTCAGAGCACTGAGCCAATTGAGATAGGTGGATTTCCCCATGCCTGAATGTCCGCCTAACAAAAAATTGCGCTGCTGACCGAGAGAGTAGTATCCCAGAACCTTCTTCACCTTTTCATGTAGTTTCCAGAGATCTGGTGTCATGATGAAAACAAAATTGTTTAACCACAACATCTGATCTTTCTTAGGTAAAGATACAAACTGCTTCGCCAAATTCTGCCGAATCAGCCGATACCCTTCTTCAGTCGCTAGTGTTTTTTTATGAAATTCCAGCGGTTCTCTGACTCGCATCATTTTCGAGCGTTTACGAAACAGTCCGATTTGTCTCCCGAGCTGTTTATCCAGGGGTTTGTCGGGCTTGAGGAGACGCAGCTTTGCTCGTAGCTGTTCATCCTCGCTGGCCCATTCATCCTGCCACACGCCCATACGGGCTAAGTGACGACGAACATCAAACGTCTCATCGACGACTGCAGTGACGATATCCTTCATGGTATAGGTTCCTCTTCCCATAGCTAATGAGTAGTAAATCGAGCCAACCGGCTCTGATACTCTTTATCTTGCGGGGTTGTAATTTGATTGACGGCCTCATTTACCTTTTGTACCTCTGCTGCCTTCGAGGCCTTCGATTTCGATGAGGACTTCGATTTGAGCCTTTTCGCAGCTCGCTGCGCTGCTTTTTTCTCGGCAGTTCGCGTCTCGGTCAAGTCGCGAAGTCCATTCAGGTACGCCTGCCAGTCGCGTAATGCTTGCCCGTTCTCACGAGCCAGATCCATCGACAACTCTCGCTCCCACAGGCTCACCGATCTGTACTCATTGTTACTCAAGCGCAGTTCCTTCGCTTTCACATCGTCGATATAGAGGCCGTCGCGAAAAATGGCCACGCTGCTAATATCTGCAGGATTGTATCTGATGGCATATTGTATAGGACGACCTTTTTGATCGGCCTTCGGAGCCTGCTTGCTTCCCAGTTTTGGCGACCAGTAATGCATATTGAACAGGCCGATCCCTTTTCCACGGATTTCTCGGGTTCCATTATATTCCCGCCAGAAGTACCGCTTGACCTCTTCTGTCAGAGGTGGCACGGCTGGCGGTATACCTTGCATTCCTTGTTCCCACTTCTGGTTCGGGGTCATTTTATCCAGTTCACTGTGTGGCCGGTTCTGGTGTGCCACGATCTCTTCCACGATGAACTTGTATATGTCTGCAAACAGCAAGCAGGCTTCTTTTGCGGCATTATGAATATCTTTGGGATGGCTCGATTGAATGGCTCCCTTCAATCGCTCTTTGATGATTGCTCTGAGATCACCGAAATAGCGCTCGATTAAGGCACCTTGACGAGCCCTATAGGGCTTCCGAAACACCAGATCAATGCTGCTATACTCCCCATTTTGACTGATGAGTCCAGCCAGGCTTTCCAGGCTGTGAGAATGGTTACTCCAGGCGTTGTCGAGAGACAGCTGCACTGGAATGCCATAACATGGCCATTCTCCTTCAATGCCCAGTTTTTTTAACCAGGTTTTGGGCTGGATCGTATTCAATAACGCATCCTGAATAGTATCAATACAGGGTCCCTCATAGGTAAGAGCCAAACCGAGCACGCTGCGCGAGTATGCATCAATTAACAAGGTAAGCCAGAGGCGGCTCGGCTCACTGCGTGTTTCCTCATCGACGATAAACACTTTGAGGAGACAATAGTCGGCAAAAACATACTGGAGGGGTCGTTTTGCAATATGAGCGAAATGGTCAAAAATCCTCTGCTCGTAATCCCACATTTCTTCGCCATAGCGAGCGATAATGAGAGACTTTCCTTCATCAGGTTGCTTCTCCAGAGCAGATATTCGATCATACACCCACGTTCTTTTGGGCTTTTCAATCGGTACGAGCCATCTTGCTTTCTCAGGGTTCTCCAGGATGGCCTGAAAAGGCAGTTTATCATTAAATAATTGGTCCACAAGATCCTGTGGTACTTTGCCCCCACATTTTGCTGGGTCAATCCATTTACCTCCTGTATGCTCATAGGTTGACTTTATCGTCTCGTATAAAGTCACTTTACGAATGGCAGGTTTGCGCGCGTAGTACTTCACAATAGCACTATCGACGAAATATTGTTGCGGCTCGGGTAGGCGGCTATGGCCCAAACTTCTTGGACGCTGAAATGACGCTGCGATAGCGGCCTGATCTCCACTGTATTCTCGATACCTGTCGCGATAGTTATAGTAGGTAGCTTTCACAATACCACGTGCTTCACAGATTGCTTCCAGTTCCTTCGTACGTTTAAAAACTTTATCTGATTTTTCTATTTCATCTCTTTTTAAGGCCAATAACATGGTAATGGTTTTGTACTCTTGTACCATGCGCTCCGCTCTATCTCGCAGTGATTGAGCAAGATTGGCATCAGCTGAGCGGGTTGGTAGTGATCGAAGCTTTTCTATTTTTTCATGCAGTATATCAAGCGTCGGTGCAAATACTGGAGGCGCTTCGCCATCGAGAGCCACGAGGTCGACTATTTTGATCGTCTGCGGCTCGAGTGCAGGAATACTTTCCACTTGCACGTCTTTGTGATCGCGCGAGAGGATTCGATAAGTCTGGTCCTTCCATTGCAGAAAGGATTTTGGCTTTAAGTAGCTTTCGAGAGGTTTTTCGACCTCATAAGGAGATCGCACCATAATTAACCCTCCTGTACAGGTAGCCAGACAAGCACTCGAGATAAAGGCGCGCCGTCAATGAAAATGAGCGAGCGAAGATCCGTTTCGATCTTTCCATGCCATAGCATGTGATAGAGACCAGGTGCTACCACACCGACGGGCAGTCCGAGTTCCTGGGAAATCTCTTGTATCAAGAGAGGTAAAGACAAACGTCTCCCATTACTCAGCTTCTCCCGTGCTGCGACAACCACATCTGGGCGGAAATAGACGGTGGGCCGAAACATGTACAGTTCAAGCAAATTCGTAGTGACAGTATCGTTCGGGAGTGAGTTTTCCGTATGGACCACATACCGCCAGCCTTCTTTCTGACAGAGCTTCTGGGCCGCCGCCTCCCTGCGCTGCGCATGAGGTAGGAGCCGACGCTCTGAGAGAGTTACCTCGTGGATTTCGATGGAACCATCGACTTTCCAGACCATAAAGTCAGGGACATAGGTATACTTCTTCCCTTCTGAGTCATCATAAGGAATGCGTATGGGCTGGCTTTGATAATCTCTAACAGTGGGATCACGGTCAAAACCCAAGGTGAGTTTGCGTTCACCACCAAAAGACTCACATTGGATCGTGCGCCCGTTCTTATTACGAATGATACTACGAATGTTCGTTCCGATTGGAGCTACTCGTCGAACATTGTCATCGGGTGGTTTTCGTCTGAGTCCCATAAACACCTCTTCAAAAGCTTAATCAAGAAAAGTTAAACCTCTACTATCCCTACTTCTTGCGTCGCAGATGCGGCTTTTGCTTTCCCAGCAAGCTTTAAGTCTGCACGCATTTACTGAATAGAGTGCGGTTACGGTGTACACAACAATATCACTATAATTTGACTTGAAAGGTCTTTTGCAGAGTAGGTGAACTACCCTTCCACCATACAGACGCTTTCACGAAAGATGTACAGAAAAATCCCCCTTATGTGATATCTCACATAAAATAACGTCATACGAACAAAAATTCGCGAACTCGGGCGGGAAAAATGTTTAATATACCTCCTGATCTTCACCTAGCGCTTGTACATTCCATCTTCCGATGTAACTGTCCAATGCTAATCGTGTAATGGCTGATTGACTACTAACCTGGTACAAATATGTTTCTCCTGCAACAGCAATATATCTTCAGTAAGAAGCGATTTCTAGTGTAGAGAACGAAAAGGATCCTTACCAACTTGCTTTAGACAAGACCCTCTTCGCCTCGCGGGCTTTGGGCAAAGCGGTGAAACTACGATGACACTGTTGGCACTGATATCTTTGTGAACCGCTTCGGTTATACCCGTCGCGGGTCACATAATAATTCTGGTGACAAGCAGGACAAAGAGGCAAAGAAATTGCGGGAACGTGATCGGGTGCGTCTATAACATCGCTAAACACCTCTTTCAAGCTGAAACCCAGATAATGAGCATACTGAAAATAACTCTGAAGCGTTGCTCCTCTGCCTTGGAAATCCCCGCGTTCCATGCCTTCTACGACCGTCAGGGTCACTCCGATCTGGATTGCTACTCCCGTAGCCGTAAGTCGTTTCATTCGCCTCGTTTGAGCAAATTGTCGACCCATGCGCTTGATGATGCTGCTACTATCTGCTTCCCACAACTGCGGGGTCAGGAGAAATATAATATCGTCGTGAACAGAGAGGGCTATCTCTAACTCTGCTGTATCGGCTACTGAGGGGGCAGCGCACCGTTGCAGACTCTGTTGACACCTGGGACAGCTGCCTACTTTGAATGGAGATGTGAAAAGAGGAATCAATTCGTTGCAGTACCCGCAAGTTTCCAGCAACCGGCATTTATGTTTACGGCAGCAAGTTAGCATGAGGAATCTCCAGGAGAGGAGGTAGTACCTTATTCGCTGTTCAGTAAAGCATACTGGACAATAGCGCAAGTATTGACCAACGCTACCAGATAAAAAGCGACTCGTGGGTTGGGGAAGCGTTGAGCGTCCAAACTTGACAGCAAGATGAAAGAAGGTTGTCGTTCGCAGTGTTTCCTCAGTACAGGCCGCTACTATCGCCAGATTACCAAACGACACAGGTGGGTAATCAGCTATGTCTCTGGTAATCCTTCGATCCTGATGCGGAAAACAAAGGGCTGATATGCCATCTATTGATGAGATACCATTGTTTTCCGCAAGTCGCATCAAATAGCTGGTAAGCGACTCAAGATACGCCGGCCTTGGATGGAGTGGCAAGACATCAAAGTAGTAGGTCATCATACACCTCCTCCCGTAAGATCTTCTTCTTCTTGGTCTTTGAGGAAATGCTGCCGCCACGCCAGCATGTACCCATTGATCAGCCATGCTTGCAGCGCCCGGTTCTGCGGGTAGGTGTTGAGCGCGGATACGAAAGCAAAGCAATCTACCGCAAAATCAATTTCAGAAAGGTAACCTAACTCCTCCTCATCGCTTATTGCATGGGTCAGCGCTTCCTGAAAGAGGACCTGACCCTGTTCCCAGGCGATCTTTATTCCAGGAACCAGCTGATGCAGCCCGCGCCATTCCCGCTCAAAGCGCCTGGTTTTGTATGCCGTCTCCACAGCGCGAGCGAGAAAAGCTTCGAGATGATCTGGATGGAGTGCATCCTCGTCACCAGCTCGTCCAAAGCCGCTTCCCCCATATGCAATCAGCCTGCGGACATGTTGCACTGCAAGAGCTGCGGCAAACAGTTCCGGGTCGATATCCGCCCGACGAAGATCTACATAGTGCTCAAGGGAATCGCGCTGCATACATCTTCCTGTGTTTTCAAAGGGAGCCATCCCTCTTCTGAATCATTGCTCATCTTCGTGATCCCTCTTGTGAGGAGTACCTTTCTCGATGAGAAATCTCGCCAAATCGCAATACCAGCGAGTCAGCTTGTCAATTTGCGCAAAGAATTGTTCCTCATCCTCCCGCCGGATGACCGGGAACAAGGGCAGTGAGCCGACCTCTGTCGCATTCCCCACGGCATCAAGCGTGACGACATCCATGATTGGGATCGAGGCCTGGTCCTGCAGGATCGCCCGCGCATGGACCGTGGCCCCGTCGATGAGCATGCAGCCCTCCTCGATGAGCATGTCGAGCGCAGCTGAGGAAGCAGCATCAAGGCGTGGATGTATACCCGCTGCCAGCTGATGGAGATGAGTTTTGGCATCGGCATGATCCGTCAGAAAGCGGAAGAGCAGGTGGCGCATCTGCCGGTAGCGTGCCAACATCTCCTGATGGGCCTGTTCCAGGTGCTTGAGCCCGGCATCGGTCGCCTGCCGCAACTGCACCTGGCGTTCAGGTGAAACGAGTGACCAGTTGAAGCACGAACACCAGAAGAACAAGGCTCCCAGGTGCAGACACCAGACGATTCTCGTCCCTCGCGTTTCCGTCCGTAGAGGCAATTTGCGCGCATGTTCCCACAGGAACAACCGGCGCCAGCGGGGGATGTGGGTCCTGGGATTGAGGCTGAGCATGCGACAGAGCGCAACCACAGGAATGTAGCCGCTGTTATCACCGAGAGATAAGAGAGGGACTTCAAAGTCAAAATAAGGCAGGATCGTAGTTGTTTGTTGGATTGTTTGTGCATCTTGCTCCATAATGCGCTCCTCCAGCGACACACTGACCATAGAACGCACTTTATTGCTGACCGGCATAGCTGTGACTGTCGATGAGTTCCTTGATCACTACCGGGCTATTTGCCCACCGCAGGATATGGGCTTCCTGCTTCAGCAACAACTCCTCTGCAATCAGCCCACACTGTTTTTGGAGACGATACCCATGAAATACAGGACGGGACAACTCACGTCGCACCTGCTCAAAGCGCTCGCTGGGCGTGACGAGACAGAGATACACATCACGCTTGGGAAGGAGTGCCTTCAAATCATACAGTCCCAGAAGGCGAGTTGAGATATCCATGATTCCCCATGGAATGGTGTATGCAGCGATGATCTCGTTCTTCAGGAGCCAGAGCACATCAATGCGACCGATACTCTGTTGGAAGACAGAATCCGCGACTACAGGCACCGACGCGAGACTCAGGTCGCCCAATCGCTCCTGCTTCCAGAGCTTGTGGTGTGCGTCAGCGGCAATCCACACACGACAACCCACTTTATGGCCAAGCTTGGCCAGCACCCACTGAATATGCGTATGCAGTTCTGTCAGGGGCAGTCCCGTATGAGGAGAACCACCTCTCCCTTCCACGTTAGACGAGTGTCGTCGCCTCGAATCAACCCTTATTCCCGTTTGAGTACGAGCATTCCCATCCAGGCTCTGTTGCTCATTCCAGGCCAGGAGATGCTCGAGTTCCCACGATGAAAGCCCAAGCGCCGCTTTCAGCGAGAGAAAGCGTACCTGGTAGGCAAAATAGTAGTCAACTGGGTCCTGCATGGTTGGCACCGTTCCATCTGCTGCCATGAGCATACGACGCATACTCAGGTAGAAGAGGGGCCAGTGTTCTGGCGCTTGCACATGCCACCAGGCGCTTAGGAAAAAGGGAACTCGTGCCGGCTGGAGTTGTGATCGCTGGACCTGTTGAGAAGAGATCAACCCTTCTAAGAAGCGAACGAAGGCCTGCATGTGCCGCTGCCCATCCCGCATGTCTTCGGGGGCACGAATCATCAGTCGCAACAGATGGGCAAAGGTCGCTTCGTTGGGGGTATATTTGACCAGTTTGTTGAGGAACATGCCTCCTGACATGCCTCCTACATGAAAAACGCTCCAGGAAGCACGGGTCTTTAATTGGAACACCCTGTTAAACTCCCTGAGTGAAAAATCACCATCCAGGAAGGAACTCAAGAGTTCGATCATCTCTTGCCGGGCATGAGCACGTTGTTGATTGAACTCTTTACCTGATGTCACTGCCGTTTTGTCTTCTAAATACCACTTCTGCCTCAGCTGCCACTGTTCGATCTGCTCATTTGACCACACTATAACGCTTCCCCTTTCCACCTTCACTCATAACTATCGCAGTTTCAAACTAACACTCGGATGGGCTGTTGAGTTTTGTGAGCTAATAAATCATCCCGGTTCCCTCACTGTCGATATTCTAGAGTATAACACATTTTCAATAGATATCAAAAGGATTACCCATATTACCTATCTCAAAAGAGTATATAACCAGTACGCTAGGCTCATGCGTGAATATCTTGATCTTCCAAATATACCGGAGTACGTCTCCATCAAGGATGCTGCAAAGATGCTTGGTGTCTCTGACAAGAGAGTCTATGCCTATATTGAAGATGGACGTCTCCCCGCAGTGCGCGCTGCACATGTCATTATGATCCCAATTGAGGAAGTCAAGAAATTTAAGCCCAAAATTTCAGGGCGTCCCCGAAAAAACACTCCTGATTGGCGTACCTCACCCGAAGACAACATGCTGCTGACGACCTCTATATTTGTGCCTGTACGGACTGATCAGCGACAGAGATTACAGCAAAGGCTTGAGGAGTTAAAGCAAGAGGGTGAGCATGTTTTTCCTGGAACGGTGGCACGCTACATCATTTGGGATAAGACCAATCCTGGTATGTTGGAAATTATGCTCATTTGGAGAAGCACTACGATGCCAGGAGAATCTGATCGGGCGGAGGCGCTAGACCAATTTCAACAGGCGCTGGCTGATGTGCTGGATTGGAAGAGTGCTCGATACGACGAGGGACAGATATTTCTTCACACCTAGAGTTACGCCTTCAAGAGGATCTTGTCTCCAGTTACCAATGTTCGTGGAACGCATTTCATCCCTTTCGGGGTGCTCATAGCTTGCTCCTTATCTCTTGTTTATTCCCGGCTCGACGAACGGTTTTGAGCGTGATAACCTTCGTTTCTTCCTGCCGTTGCGTTCCCAGTTCTCGCGGTGTTGTCCCAGCGGGAATTGGCACATTCGCAAGCTTGGCGATTAATATCTACTTATCCTCGTGCGCTACCGCCACATCCGCTGGCCCCGGCACCAGCCGCGTCTCATACGCCACACCTGTCTCTATCGCCCGCTGTATCTCGTCGTAGATTTCCAGAATGACGCGCTTTGTGCGATACTCACCGTACTGTTTCTCATCTTTGCGCTTCACAATAGGGAACGTCTCCATGATGTAATCCACATCGTCGCGCTCAATACCGTACAGGCGAAAATAGGCCGCATCAAGCTCGCAGCGCAGCAAGAAGCGCCGCTCCTCGTCCCAACGGAAGGGTGGACCATCGTAACCACAATCCTTAGCGAAGGGTTGCAGGTCCCAGGCAGTGTAGGTGAGTTCGAGGACGTGAGGGCGAATGAAGGCAAACAGATCAGGCATGTAGTTTTCTGGTGGAAGGACAGGTAGTTGTTTCAGTATCCAATGATTCAGATTTGTTCCCGGTGTTTTTTGACGTGCACAATAGTCAAAAACCAGTGAATTCATTGTGCTACAGAGTAATAGCGCGTTTGAAGCATCCACGTTGTCAACAAGACTCAGCGAATGACTACATGGACGAGCTGGAATAATGGTAGCAATAACAGTCCTTTCATTTGTGGCATTCGTGATCATTCTATAGACAAGGAACCAGTTGCCAGGAAAACGTTCTTTCTGAATCCTGCCATCAAGCCAATATCTTGCTTTAACTACGTTCCAAGCATCGGCTAATCTTTCAATTGGTATTTCAAAGGATTTTCCTTGTTCAGTATCCTCTCTCGACAATCCTACGAAGGTCGTGTAACGGTGGTTGTATTGATGTATCAGTTTTGACTCGTATAAGGGTAAGTAAGTAGAGTTTGCTGTGACTATACAACCGTATGGGTCAAAAATCCCGCCTCGTTCTTCTAGATCCCGCTCTGTAAGGAATAGACCTGAATCATTTGACATGTTGAATGGCGTTTTGAGTAAGCCAGGCCAACCGTGGGAGGATGTATGTAATGTCCAGGCAGGTACACGGTTGTATATAGCCTTAGCCAACTCCGCTTCACGACTGTTTCTAAAGGTCGGACATGTGCGAGTATCAGGATTAATTAGCCTGAGATCATCTATTGACAAAGTAAAGTGTCGGCCAGTTTCAGTTAATTGATCAACATTCGTCAAATAAAAAGCCAAATCAGCACTGGGCTGCTTAATGTCTTTGCCCAGGGCCCCCCAGATGCAGAATTTATAACGACTATCAATATCTGGAAAGATATCTTCACGGTTTTCAAAGTCCCAAACGTTTGACAACCTGTGACTCGAGATAAGATGTTCAAACAATGTCTTATTGTTGTCATCTGTTGCAATTCCAGAGGCGATGACCAAACAAGCTCGTCCATGTGACGACAGATTTCGCATCGAAAGTTCAGCAAAAACTGAATATAAGTTGATTCGACTTACGCCAGTCAATGGGAAAATTCCGCTAAAACGAAAAAAGTTGCTAATGTAATCATGCACATAGAGCGCTTTTTCATAGGCGCTATAAGCTGAGGAATTGGTTTCCTTTAAAGCCTCAATGAGTTTCTTGCGCTTAGTACACACTATCATAAATGCGCACCGACTTTCTGTTCCAGCTTCTCGACAGTGTAGGTCCAGTTGATCGGCTTGGCCGTTTGATTGTAATAGGCGATATACTCGCTGAGAGAGGTTTCGAGGGCATTTGTCGTGACAAAGTGATTAGGCTGCAAATGTTTGCGCTGCAGCAGACTGAACCAGATTTCGATCTGATCCAGCCAAGACGCGTTGGGAGGCAACCAGTGCACCTGAAAGTGCAACCGCCCTGTACACGCCTGCTCCTGCTCACGGAGCCACCCCGCGAGTTGTTTGGGCGCATGGGTGGTGCCATTGTCCAGGATGAAGATCACTGTGTGGACCTGTCGTCGCAACGCTTCGGGAATGATTTCCTGGTGTACAAAGGCTTGGAAATCGACAAAGCACTTGCGCTGACGGCAGGTCCCGTAGACCTTGCCATCAGACACAGAAAGTCCGGCAAACAGATGGCGTGCACCACGACGATGATAGCGAGCTTCGTGGAGCATCGGCTTGCCTGGGCATGCTGGGCGAGGAAGCTGCTCCCCTTCTCGTGCTTGGATCGAGGTTTTCTCATCGAGACAGACCAGCCAGGTGCCTGCTCGCAAGAGCGCTCGCGGCCTGGCCATAGGCCTCTAAGACGGGCCGCGCCCGCTCTAAGAAGGCAACAGGCTCATGGATGTGCTGCCAGGCATGATAGCGCCAGGGGCGAATCCGGTCAGCTTTGAACCAGCGACCCACCGTGCTGGACGAGATGGGCGGAAGCGTTGGGTCTTGGGCCAGGTACCGGGCCACTTCGGCTCGACTCCAGCGGGACAAAGGTGTTCCTGTGGCACGCGGCAAGCTACAAGCGGTGGCGGTGACTTGGGCTCGCACCTCAGGGGGAAAAACGCCTCGGCGCCCCACTGCGGGGCGCGTCGGCTAGCCTGTGGGTGCTCACCCAGCGTTTGCGCCACTTGCGCACCTGCCGATCGACTTTAGCCCACCTGCGCCGCAATCTGTTGGTTGCTGCTCTCAGGATGCTCATGCGCTTGCAAAATGATCCGCGCACGCACGGCCTGGGCTTGAGGCGATTTGTGAGCGCGGACGAGTTGGTGAAGCTGTTCTACTTCTTCTGCCGTCAGTTCTATTGGATAAGCGGGCCTGGGACCTGGCATTGGCATCACCTCCCAGACCCAGTGTAGCGCGTCTCGTGTTTGCTGTCAAACTCGGAGCAAACTTGTGATTGGCTGTACTTAGCCTTTGTTGGCGCTTGAGCGATTTCAGGATAAGATTGAGCGAAGAATTCGACATCTTCAAAATTGATTTTTTCCCACGGCGGATTCCCCAGCACCACGTCGAAGCCGCCGGACCAGCCAGCCTGCTCATTCTCCGGCGTCTCACCTTTTGCTGGCCTCCTGAATACATCGGGAAAGGCTAGGTGCCAGTGGAAGAACTGGTACTGTCTGGCAAGGCGCTTGATCTCCTCGTGCATCCAGGGGGCGATGTTGAAGGGATTCCTCTCGATATTGCGGAACACCTCTTCGGTGATGGGATAAGCAAACTCGTTGGTTTTCTTCCACACAAAAGCGGCGCACCAGGCATCAGCCCATAGCCTGCCGAACTCGTAGGCCTGGGACTTTACCAACTGGTCATAATACTCCTGCTTGCAGCGTATCTCCTCTACCGTGTCATCGCCCATCCCCTCCAGTTGCATCATGCTTGTTGCCAGGTCCCCGAGGCGGTCCCACGGCTGCCCTTCGGGGTCGAAGAACGTACGAGTACCAATGCGCTGCTCTTTGTTTTTCTTCTTATACTCACTACAGATTTTCTTGTCGTCGCCATCAATTGCCTCAAAGGCGCTATCTGGGATACCCTGATCAAGTAGTGCGGGTGTCGTACCCAGCAGGCTGTTGCCGCACTGGATATGTTGCTCCAGGAAGGAGAGCGGCTTGCCCGGCTCGATGGCCTCCATCCACAGGCTCACCTTGCACAGTTCCACGGCCATGGGGTTGATATCTACGCCGTAGATGCAGTGCCCAACGACGTCGCGCAGAGCTGTGCGCAGCGCTTCGTGGGTTGGCTCCTCGTCTCCGGTGCGCACGGCAGCCAGGCGTTTAGCTACGCGATGGGCGGCGGCGACCAGGAAGTGGCCGCTGCCACAGGCGGGGTCGCAGATTTTGAGGTTGAGGATGGCCGCCTCTGCCTCCTCAGCAGTCGCTTTGTTAGCAGCCTCTGCCAGCAGGGGATCGAGGGCCGAGTCGAGCAGGCAGGTAATCAGGCTGGTAGGGGTATAGTAGCTGCCAGTAGTCTTGCGCACATTGCCGCTGGCGCTGATCAGTTCAAATGTGCCCGTCTCCAGATGGAAGACGGGATGCAGTTCAAGCAGGGATTCGTAAACGCTGCCAAGTTCTTCCGAGCCGAGATTTTTGTAGTCGATAATACGCCGCGTGCGGCCACTTTCGGTATAGGCCAGATAACGCACAGCCGCCAGCAGGGCGTAGTTGGCCATCTGGCAGTCCGCCAGATCAGCGATGGCTTCGCGCGAGAAGAGGAAACCGTTCAGGCCAGGTAGGCCCAGTTCCGGGCAGCCATTCGCCTCTTCCAGCTTCTCCATGACCAGCTTCAGGCCATAGAAGAGATCGGCGTGGCGCGTGCTGAGCTGGCGGTCGGCCTGGTAGCGCAGCTTCGCAGTGGAGTAGTACTGGTTGTAGAGGTTGCGCATCTCTGGAGGCGCATCAGGATGGAAAAGGATGTCGCGATCCTCGGCCACGAAGAGCACCAGCAGGCGATAGACCAGACGCAGCAACTGGTTGTAGTAGACCATGGCGCTGAGCGTGCCCGCGCGCAGTTGCTCGCGCAACTGGCCATTGGCCGGGTGGGAGAGGAAGCCGCTGCCCAGTTCACTGATGGCCCTTTCGACCCCCACGCGCAGTTGTTCGAGCGCGCGCGTGCCCGTCGCGTGCGCCTCGCGCGACCACTTCTCCAGCCAGCACTCCTCCGGGCGCTCCGACTCCACGCGCGACTGGTGGCAGAGCAGCCAGAGCAGCACAAAGTCGGCATAGATCTCATTGTTGAACATGGCTTCCAGGTCGAACTCCACATAGGCCTGGCGCGTCAGGCTGATGTTATCGCGCAGGATACGCGGTAGGACCCCACTAAGATATTGTTGGCGAATTGCCAGAGCGGGATCGGAAAGAAATATGAGATACTGAACAAGAACCAGTGCACGAATGAAACCAGGAGGAAACCCATGTCCATGCATCCACACCCGATCCCGGCTATTCC
>WNFC01003210.1_pt1 | contig 17670 bp, 14 predicted proteins | sample 5400541 | NCBI WGS metagenome assembly WNFC01 (sample SAMN13153342, study PRJNA577476) | soil metagenome | isolation source: 120 cm saprolite under Douglas fir tree site 2 hole 2 replicate 1 | place: USA:California | collected 2015-04-18
TCCCGGCCTCGAGAATCTGGTAGAGCAGCTGGATGTTGTCCTTGAGACGGATGCGCTTTCCCACCTCGTACAGATGTTCCTTGCGCACTTTCTCCTTGAACTCCGGGTCATGCAGCAAAAGATAGGCGAGCTCCGCCCCCTGCTGCACCAGGTTGATCTTGGCCATGCCTTTGGCTTTGCGCTCAAACTCTTCGGTGGGAATGCCGACCAGTTCGCTCAGCACGTAGCCAGAATCGTTGAAGGTCAACGTCTGGTCGAAGTCGCTGGCGAAGATGTAGCGTCTCAATGGTTTGTCTGCCATACGCGTATTGGATTCGTCGCTCATGGAAATGACCTATTAAAAACATTGATCGGTGCTATTTTGGCACAGAATTCATCGGTTATTCACAGTGTAAACAACAGTTTAACGATGGAAGTGCCCGCGCGCTGCTTTACTAAATCTGCGGTCACGTCCAGAATAGGATGTTCAAAATAGAATGTTCGGCTCGCGCGCGGTATCGCTGCGTTGACAAACGCAGAGTTACCGCCAAATTGAATGAGCCGCCCGACAGGAGCCTTAATGCCAGCAACCGGTGAACTCATTCGAACCATGAACTACGTGGATGACATAACGGCGACCATGCGCCGCATTTGTATTTCTATCCCGGCCATGAGTGCCGACGAGCGAAAGCGCCTGGCTGAATATTTGCGCCCGGCTGCAAAGGCCGTCGATGACGCACTGGCGGATCTGGAAAAGGCGGGTCATTAATTCAAGTGGAGCAAGTCAAAACAGTTGCGGTCATCGGCGCCGGCATTATGGGCCGGGGGATCGCGCACGCCGCTGCGCTGGGAGGCTACCGGACCATCCTGGAAGATCTTTTGCCGGGAGCGCTGCGCAAGGCGGGCAGCGAAATCCGGACGAATCTCGACAAGGCGGTCGAACTGGGTAAGGTGACGGGTCCGGACGCAGATGCGGCTTTCCGGCGTCTGGAGTATGCGGGATCGGTGGAAGAGGCGGCGCGCGAGGCCGACCTGGTGATTGAAGCTGTCCCGGAAGAGATGGAGTCGAAGATCGAGATCTTTACCCTGCTCGACAAGATCTGCCGGCCGATGACAATCCTGGCATCGAATACGTCTTCTCTAAGCATTACAGAAATCGCCAGCGTTACTTACCGTGCGAAAAAGTGTGTGGGCATGCACTTCTTCAATCCCGTGCACAAGATGAAACTGCTCGAAGTGGTGCGAGCGCTCGAGACTGACGACGACACGCTGGCTACCGTTGTTGAGGTGGGCAAGCGCATGGGGAAGGAAGTTGTGGTCATCAAGGAAGCGCCAGGCTTCATTACCAGCCGGATCAACGCGATGATCGGGAACGAGGCATTCTATATGCTGCAGGAAGGAATCGCCTCGGCTTCGGATATCGATAAGGCGTTGAAGCTCGGGCTGAACCATCCCATGGGGCCGTTCGAATTGGTGGACCTGGTGGGGCTCGACACGCGGCTGAATATTCTTGAGTATCTGCATAAAACTTTGGGCGAGAAATACCGTCCGGCGCCGCTGCTGGTGCAGTATGTGAAGGCTGGGCGGCTGGGGCGGAAGTCGGGGCGGGGCGTGTATGAGTATCCCGAGACGCCAGCCCATTCTGGAGTGCCGGTCCCGGCTGGCAACGCACAAGGCTAGGAATAGTCTCAGGCTTGCTCCACTCGGGACCACGATTCGAGGAAATCAAAGGAAATTCCACAGCGGCATTGTGATCGGAGCGTCGAAATTTCCAGGCTGCAGCTCGTGTCACCGCCTGCACTCTTCGTGCATCTAAGCAAACATGTCTGCGGTTGTGCCCCGTGTCAGTGCTGCTGGCTCCAGTATTGTTTCACGCGACTTGGCGCAAGCCTGGTGGCGTATCCTCAACGGTCATAGCCCGCTACTTTCGATCGAGATCACGCGCGAGTGTCCGCTAGCGTGTCCGGGTTGTTATGCCTACGGAGAAAGCCATCTGGGAGGCGGAACGACGTTGCGTGAGCTCAGCGATTTTCACGGCGATGCGCTTGTGGAAGGCGTCTTAGAGCTGGTGCGACGGCATCGGCCGCTCCATGTCTCACTTGTGGGCGGCGAGCCAATGATCCGGCACCGTGAGCTCGACCGGATTCTCCCAGCCCTGAGTGCGATGGGGACGTTCACCATGGTCGTGACCAGCGGTGTGATCGCGATTCCCGCGCAGTGGATGGAAATTTCGCGGTTCGTAGTGGCGATTTCTGTTGATGGACTGCCAGAGCATCATGACGTGCGGCGAAAGCCGGCGACCTATGAACGCATCCTGCGGAACATCGCCGGACGAAAAGTCAACGTACATTGGGTGATTACGCGGCCGATGCTGGCGCGGCCTTCCTACCTGGAGGAATACGTTGCGTTCTGGAATTCGCGGCCTGAGGTGAATCACATCTGGGTGAGCCTGTACAGCCCGCAGACGGGCGAGGAGAGCGCCGAGCGGCTCATGCCGGAAGACCGCGAACGTGTGGCGAGTGAATTGCCGCAGCTGCAATCGACATATCGCAAGCTTTTAGTTCCGGAGGGGGTAGCGCGAGCGTTCGTGAGCCCGCCAAAGAACCCAGACGACTGCCTGTTCGCCAAAATGTCCGTGAACTATTCCGCCGATTTGCGCTCCCACGTCGAGCCCTGTGTTTTCGGGGGGAGCCCGGACTGCAGCCAGTGTGGATGCAGCATCAGCAGCGCACTGCACTGGATCCGAGACGTGAAAATCGCCGGCCCGATCAACGTGGGCCACTTGGTGCGGGCATCGCTGAGCGTTGGCTCGGCTGTGAGCAAGTTGCGTGGCGATGACGGCCGTCCACTTCGCTGGCAACGGGGAGCGCACCTTAGTCGATACGACTCGACCTTGGTTCAGATCAAAACGGAAGAGCAGAGCGGAACAGTCTGACCGCGTTCCTGTTCAGGATTTCGTCCCTAACCTCGTATCCGGCGCTTCGTCCCCGGTGAGGCTTCACCCCCGAATTTGCTTTGCGCCGAAACTTAGACCTGCCAGAGCTGCGGCCTTATCCTGCTCGACCCCTTTGCTTGCGACCAGAACGTGGAAGCTCTCGCCCATGCCCGCGGGTGTGACCAGATGCTTCAGTTGCAGCGCCACCTTGGCGCGCTCCTGCGGCAAGCGGCACTCTTCGAAGGCGTCGGCAAATTGATTGGTCTCGCCGATGCCCATCAGGAACTGCGATTGTGTGCGGAGTTTTTGCGTCAGCATGCCGTGCTTTTCTGCGGCGGCGGCAAGGGCGGTAAAGTTTACATCGGCGGTGATGTCCTGTTCGCCGGGAGCTTCGTAGGGGCTAGCGCTGACCGAATGTTGCCGAAGAGCCTTCACCGTGCCGCGATGGCGGCCCGCGAGCTGTTCTTCGCGGGTGTAACCGTAATCAATGGCGATGATGAATCCGCGATCGAGGCTGGCGGCGATGCGATCGATGGATTGTTGCGCGATGAGAGGAACTTCTACGCGCTCTCCGGGTTCGGGATGGACCGAGTAGCGGTCGAGGAATTCTAGTTCCTGCGGAGAAGGTGGCGCCCAGGTTTCCACGAAGCGGCCAGCGCGGGCATCGATGCGGAGAGCACCTTGAGGACTGAGAACCTCGCAGGGCAGGGCATCGAAGAATTCGTTGGCGAAGACGATCGCGGGGGCTAAAGCCCTCGGACTGGGTTGGGGGCTATTCGCAGCGCTGAAGCGCTGCGCCACCCAAAATCCTCCCGACACTCGAAATCCTTCTGTCGCCCGAAGTCCTTCCGGCCGTGCAGAGAGCGAGTCTGGGATTGACAGCTCCGCTCGTCCAGCTTTGATATGGTGGGCCAGTATTACCTCGATTCGGTGCCGCAGGGCGGGCGAACTCTCGACGAGGACGTAGTGGAGGGCGCGGAAGAAATCTGGGAGCTTTCTTTCGGACCAATCCAGCACATCTTGCGCAAACAGGCCGCGGCCGGGCCCGAGTTCGATGAGAGGGAGTTCTTCGGGTGATCCCAGCGCGCGCCACATCTCTTCGAATTGCCGCGCCATCAGACGACCGAAGACGGCATGCACATCGCTTGAGGTGTAGAAATCTCCGGCTTTGCCGAATTGCTGTGCATTTCGCGAATAGTAGCCAAGGTCCGGGTCGTAGAGGCACAACTCCATGTAGCGAGAGAAGGGGATGGGGCCGCGCTCGCGAATTTCCTGCTCGATCTTTTGGCGGAGCGTATTCAAAGGCCTTTCTCGCGGCGGTCAGCGCGATCCTGCGGCGTGCGAATGAACATTTCGACGAAGTAGTCATGCAGCGCGTCGTAGAGCTGGCGCTGGAAGCTCCATTCGAACTGGGAATCGTCGAGATCGCGCGGGTGAAGATCGAAATAATAGGTGTGCACGGGCACGGTTTCATCTTTGAACTTAATGATGACCTCGACGCCCTCGCCCTTGGCGCGGGCAGAGAAGTTGAGCAGGGGGTGCTCATAGAGCCGCAGTTGAGCGAGGACGCGGTCGAGGCGAGCATCAGAAGCATCGGACACGGAAGGATTCTAGCGGAAGGCAGAAGGAATTAACCACAGAGGGCACAGAGGCCCACAGAGGGGGAAGTCGATGTCGTGATGGAAACTCCTCTTTGAGCCGCTCGTGAGCGCCTGCAGGGAAGGGGTCCTTCGACTTCGTGACTGCTTCGCAAACCGAAGCAGTCGCTGCGCTCAGGATGACACCAAGTGGAAGAGGATGACACCCTGTGAAAGAGGAGACTACTCGTAACGCAGGGCTTCGATCGGATCTAACCGCGCGGCTTTGATTGCGGGCAGCATACCGCTGATCACACCGACGAAACTCAGGATGACGGTCGACCAGAGCAGGGTGGCGGCGTCGATGTATAGGTGGATGTCTCCCTCGCTGGCGTTCTCCTCGAAGGCACTCCACAACGTCAGGGAACCTACTGACCAGGAGACCACGTAGGCGAGGACCACGCCCAGCAGGCCGCCCATCGCGGTTATCACCAGGGCTTCTGCCAGGAACTGGAACAGGATGTGCCAGCGGCGCGCGCCTAAGGCTTTCTCGACTCCGATTTCGCGCGTCCGCTGGGTCACCGAGACCAGCATGATGTTCATGAGGCCGACGCCTCCAATCCCCAGCGTCAGCAGGCCGATGAAGCCGAGCAAGATCTTGATTCCGGTGGTGATGATCTCGAGATCCATCAGGTCGGCGAAGACGTCGAAGACGAACACTGCGCGGTGGTCCTTGGGGTCGAAACTGTGATGAAAGCCCATGGACTGGCGGACGGCGTTTACAACTTTCGCATGGTCGCCCTCGTATTCCATGACAATCGCGGACAAATAGTACGCGTTGGTCAAGTCGCTCATGGCGCTATAGGGGACGTAGAGGTGCTCGTTGATATTGTCGTCCCCATTTTGTACTTGATGTTTGAGTATGCCGATGATCTGATAGGAGATGCCATTGAGGCGCACGCTTTCTCCCAGAGCGTTCTGGCCGGAGAAAAGTTTTTTCTTCGCATCGGAGCCAATGACAGCCACGCGGTTGTGAGTGAAGTCATCAGACTCGCTGAAGAAAGTGCCCTCCGCAATTTCCATGCGGCGCATGTGCCCGTAGGCGGCATAGACTCCGCTGACGCCATAGGTAGCGCTGCGCGTGCCGTAGGCGGTAAGGCATTGCTTGGCCACTTCAGGGGAAACACGCTTCAACAGCGGTACTTCGGCGCGAATGTAGTCGAGGTCATTGACCGTCAAGCGCACTTGCGTTCCGGCCTTCGTACCTCCAGCTTGCAGTTCGGTGCGTCCGGGAAAAATGAATACGAGGTTGGTCCCGAAGGAGCGGAATGCCGACCATAGTCCGCGTTCGAAACCGGCGCCATAGGCAAGCAGCAGGACGACCGTAGCGATTCCCCATGCCATACCCAACATGGTCAACAGAGTGCGCCGCCGGTTGTAGCGCAATGCGTTGTATGCCTGTTTGGCGAGTTCGGCTGTCATGGTTTAACGCTCTTGGCTTTTAGCTAAGGCCATAGATCCTGTAACAGCGACATCACTCCTGGCGCAAAGCTTCCACAGGAGGCAGCAAAGCCGCTTTCCGCGCGGGATAAAGGCCGGCGGCGATGCCTGCAATTGCCAGTGATCCGATGGCGGCCAGCGCCGACGCCGGAATGATGCGTGGAGTATCAAATCCCTCAGGTGCAGGCAACATGGCCAGAAGCGTGACAAAGCCGGTTGCAGCCGCCAGCCCGATGCCACCGCTAAAGGCAGTGAGGAAAGCTCCCTCGATGAAAAATTGCGTGAGAATGGCGCGGTAAGTTGCGCCCAGAGCTTTGCGCAGACCAATCTCTTTCGTCCGCTCGGTGACCGAGACCAGCATGATATTGATAATGCCGATGGCCCCCAGTCCCAGGGTCACGACCCCGACTACGCCGAGAAACCAGTCCATGGCGTCGAAGATCAGGCCGACCCGCTTCATGTTTTCGATGGTGTCCCAGTCCTCGAAGGCGTCTTGCAGCTTCGCGTTGAAGCCGTGTCGCAGCGCGATAATCTGGTGAATCTCGTTCTTGGCTTCGGTGTGGAGTTCCTTACGAATGGGCTGATAGTTCAGGAACGAGATGGCGTCTTCAGAGTTCGACTTGGTGAGGCGGAACAGGTTGCGCATAGTCTCGATGGGGATGAATATCCGCGAGTTTGTGCCGTTGTTGCCGTCCCGGCCCACCTTGGCCACCACGCCAATCACATCAAAGCTCACGCCATTGAGCAGAATTGTCGAGCCAACCGCTGGCCGTCCGGGAAACATGTTCTTCAGCAACTCCCATCCAACCACGGCTACGCGACGGCGCTCGGTGTTGTCCTTTTCGTTGAACCAGCGGCCCGGCTCAACGGGGACGTTGCGGATCTGGTTGTAGTCGGAAGCCACGCCAAAAACCTGTCCATTGGTCGAGCCGTAGTCGCTGACGGCGCGGATGTCCTCCCGATTCAAGACTGGCGACAGAGCTCCCACGAACTTGGCATTGTTCCGGACTGCCAGATAGTCCTTGTAAGTAAAGTAGTAAAGCTGGCCGGATTGCGTGCTGCCTTCGACCGCGGGAATGCGCCCGGGAAACATGAACATGATATTTTGACCGAGGGTGGCCAATTGCTTTTCCTGGCCGCTGCGGAAGCCCTCTCCCAGGCCCACGAGAAGCAGCAGCGAGCCCACGCCCCAGGCGATTCCAAACATCGTGAGGAACGAGCGCATCTTATGCGCCCAGAGCGTGGACAGCGACTGCCGGACAATGTCGAGGAGCATTCGCATAAGGCTGTACTTACAGAATCAGCCCCCACGCCTCCGGGGAGGAGCGTGGGGGGCCCGGGTAACGTCAGGCGAGGGGTCTCAATCCCGCCCAATCATCTGATCAGAGATACGCAGCCGGGCTATGCGAAGTTCCCTGCCGCTGATAAGAGGTAGACCCCGCAGAGCGAAAAAAGGTTAGCTAAAGGGCGGGGGTTTTCCTGGACCGACAGCGGTACCGTTGCCGGTGCGCCGCAGCATATCCTGCGGGCTCAATTATCGCAGTCGGTCTGGCGCGGCGCTGCCTGAAAGGAACCCATCGATGGAAAACGCCCCTGCCCCGGCGATCATGATCGCGCCCGCCATGGCAAGAGCCAGCAGGTGAAATTCGATTCCTTCACCTTTTTGGGTGCCGCCCCAGTTCATAAACAATCCGAACCGATGGTGGACCATGAATACCGCTACGACCATGTTGCAGAAAATCCCAAACGCCGCTACCCGGGTGAGAAAGCCAACGATGAGCCCGATCCCGCCGAGAAACTCCGCACAAATGGCGAGAAAGGCAAGAGGCGCGGGGATGCCCAGTTGCTGGGTGAAAAATCCGATGGTTCCGCTGAATCCGTAGCCGCCAAACCATCCCAGAGCTTTTTGCGCGCCATGAGCGAAGAACACTACTCCGAGGACCAGTCTCAGAGTGGTCAGGGTGAGGTTGTGTGGGTCGGTTCTCATCAGTTTTGCGAACATGCGTTTCTCCTTTCCAAGCCAGAGGGGTTCCAGCCACGGTGTGCCGGAATCCTTGCCGCGAACCATATCAGAGCTCTGATCGGGCGCGAAGAGAAATCGTTGGGCCGATGACGCCGGTGTGTTCGCTGGTAGAGCGCCTGACTACTGCTTTTCCTTCGGCCGCTCGTAGGCTTTTTGCAAATACTTTCGGGCCTCCTCGAGAGCTCCGAAGGTATTGTCGTTGGTCTGGACAGCCTGCCGGTATTCGTTCACGGCGCGTTCGCGCTGGCCCGTGATGTCAAAGATCTTGCCCAGTTGGAGGTGGCTCCAGACTTCGGTCCAGCGGGGCTCGCCATCCCCGTTTAGAGCGGCGCGGTAGGAGTTGGCCGAGGATTGATAGTTTCTTTGAAGAAAGAAGACTTCCGCAATGCGGTAGTGCGCCAGGGAACTGTTCTTGTTGATGTCGAGCGCCTTGTTGAATTCCGCCAGAGCTCCGGACAAGTCTCCCTGCTGCTGCAGCGCTTGCCCCCGCAGGATGGACGAGCGCAGCTTTACATCGGAAGAATTGGTCAGCACATGGTGATCGGGATCCACGGCAATGCGGCGTGGACGGCCGAAGGTCTCAACCGTGAAAGCGGAATTGGTGCCGACGACTTCGATGCGCTTTTCTTCAGTTTTGCCGTCGGTGTCGATCTTCAAGCTGACCGGCATGCGGAACAGGTCGAGGTCCTGCGCGATTTGTCCGGTTACGCGAAAGCCCTTGTTACTGCCCAGGCGGTACACGGTGTACTTGACCTTGAATTCGGGCGCGCCCGTGGAATCGAGCCATTGAGAAAAGAACCAGGTGAGCTGCTCGCCATAGTTTTTCTCGGCGATATTGCGGAAATCGTCCATGCTGGCGGATTTTCCGGCGAACTGCGTAGCGAACTCGCGCATGGTCTTGAGAAATTTGTCCTCGCCGAGCACCCATCGCAGCATGTGCAGGATCATCGCGCCTTTGTCGGTGGCCAGCGACTGGAACTCGGTGGAAAAGATATCGAGCTTGCTGGCACTCGAAAGCGGCACGGTGTCATAAGCCAGAGCCCCTACCGACATGTCTTTTACCGCCTCCTCCAGACCTGCCGCTCCGGCCGCATTCTCGACATACATCGCCTCGGAGTATCGCGAAAAACCGTCGGTCAACCACCAATCGTCCTTGGACGCAGGACTCACCGAAACACCCCACCACTGATGTGCGATGGCATTGGCGAGCAGGCGGTAGTTAGTTTTCTCCGTGATCGAGGAACTGGCGAGGCTGGCAATTTCAGGAGCCCAGACATAGGGAACCGTATCGGCGGGCAACTCGACGACGTTGAGCTTGGATGACGGGGGGGTGCCATACAACGTTATGAAGTAGGTGAACTCCTGCACCGCAGTCGTCGCGTAAGTAGGTGCAACATTCTGATGGGCTGGCTTAAAGAAGACGTGCAGGTCCAGACCGGCTTCGTCGCTTTTGTGTTCCTGGAAGACTCCGGCAACGATGGTGCCAGGAAAACTTGGCTTGCTGGAGACGAAGGTGAAGGTCTTAGTGGGAAGGCCGCTGGAACTGGACTTCTTCGACGCGGCGTTGTCGCTTACGGTCGATTTCCCGCTGCCGATCACGAGCATGTGCGAGGGAACGTTCACACTGATGGTCGAGGTGAAGCGGTTGAGGCCGTAACCGCTGACCGGGAACCAGCGTCCCGCATACAGCAGGTAGCTGGTGTCGTCGCCGATGTAGGCAAGCTTGAGACCCGGTACCGGGCTGTCGTCGGCGGTTTCGAGCTGGCCCTCGTATTCGAAGGTCAGCGAGGTCGTAGCATCTTTTTGCAGGCCCTGAGGCAGAGGCACGCGAACGGTGGAATCCTGGGTCACGCGCTCGGCCGACAGCGGCTTGTTGTTCGCATCCAATACCTTGGTCACTCGCAGTCCGTTATGCAGCTCAAAGACGGCGACGTTCAGGTCCTGCAGGGCGGTGAATTTCACCTTCGCGGTTGCCGCCAGCTGGTGGAGATGGGGCATTAGTTCCGCTTCGATCTGATAGTCATCCACGCGGAGGTGGGCCTTTTCCGCGGCCCATGAGGGCATCGCGACCAAAAACAGTACCAATAAGGCAAGGGAAGTCGTGAGGCCGCCCACGGCGCGCCGGAACTGAATCTGCATTAAGGAGAGTCTCCCGGGAAATAACCGCCATTCCCTATGATGAGGATTCTGACCCAAAAGATGCTGGGAGCACAAGGCTTAGCCATGAGTTGCCGGCTTCTGGCCACTAGCTTCCAGCACGCGAACGGCTAAGAAGGCTGAGGATAATCTCTGCGGCGCGGTCGGCTGGGCGCTGGGCGGCCTCTCCAGCGGCCACCGGAGGGCGAAGGCAGGTCCGCACTTGTGCCAGCCCTTCCAGCATGCGGTCACGGGTGGGGCCGTCCGGCAGGATTTCCTGGAGTCGCGCGACGACGTTCTGGGTGGTGAAGTCTTGCTGCACTAGTTCGGGAACGACTTCTTCTCCGGCGATCAGGTTGACCATGGCGAAGCGCGGGACCTTCACCCGAGGCTTGCCCAGAAGATACGTGAGCGGGCTAACGCGGTAAACCATCACGAAGGGCGTCGACATCATTGCGGCTTCCACGGTCGCCGTGCCGCTGGCTACAATGCCGGCGCGGGAGAGCCAAAGGGCAGGCATGGCTTCGGGAACCAGCGTGATGTTTTGTTGTCCGATCAGGCTCTTTAGGAAGGCGCGGTCGAGCGTGGGCGCGACCGGCAGCAGAAACTCGTAGGCGTTGCCAAGTTGCGCGGCGGCCTGGAGGATGGTGGGCAGGTTCATGCGTACTTCTTTGACTCGGCTGCCGGGCATGAGCGTGATCCACTGCTTGGCGGCTTCAAGATGAAAGCGCGCGGCGTAGTCGTTGCGCTCGATGGCCGGGCGCGGCACATCGGCGAGAGGGTGGCCGACGAAAGTCGCATCCACGCCGTGGTCGCGATAGAACTTTTCTTCGAACGGAAAGATCACCAGCGCTTTGTCGATGTAGTCGCGCAGCAGGCGGACGCGTCCCTGGCGCCACGCCCAGAACTGTGGTGCAACGTAGTAGACCGTGGGGATGCCACGCTTTTTCATCTCCCGGGCGACGCGCCAGTTGAAGGCAGGAGAGTCGATGACGATGGCGAGGTCAGGCTTGCGCCTGTCGGCTTCTTTGATCAGGTGCCGGTAGAGTCCGTAGATTTTTGGCAGATGGCTGAGGATCTCGGTGATGCCGACGACGGAGAGGTCTTTCGCGTCGACGACGGTGTCGCAGCCCGCGGCCCGCATGCGGTCTCCGCCTACGCCGAAGAATTCGAGCCGACTCTTCGAGTCGGCTGGACAGCCGGGGGCGGCTGTCCCCACATTGGCAGAGATGATCGCATCTTTCGTGGAGGTTGAATCTTGTGTGGGGACAGCCGCCCCCGGCTGTCCAGCGGAGCGAAGCTCCGCAAGTTTTCGCTCGGCACCGCACCGAAGGGCTTCAATGAGCTGCGCCCCATACATTTCCCCGGAAGCTTCGCCGGCTGAGATCAGGATTCGCAAGAGTGCATTGTAAGGGCCGCGGCCGACAAGTGGAATATACGGATCCGGAGGGGATGGTGTTAATTTCTTTGATGCTCAATTCGGAGCGTGCCTAGTCATCCGCGCTTGCCGTGACTTCAGGCTGCTGGATGCCGCCTGACCCATCCGCGGGCGAGGGCGCCCGCGCCACACTGATCTCCTGGTCTTTGTACTGGAGCTGATACAGCTTGAAGTAAATCCCGCGCTGCGCCAGGAGTTGCTGGTGGGTGCCCATTTCGCGGACCTGGCCTTTGTGCATGACGATGATTTTGTCGGCGCGCTGCACCGTCGAGAGCCGGTGCGCGATGATCAACGACGTGCGCCCTTCCACCATGCGGCTCAGTGCGTCGCGCACGCGGAATTCGGTTTCGGTATCCACGCTGGAGGTAGCTTCGTCCAGAATCAGAATCTTCGGATCGTGCGCCAGGGCGCGGGCGAAGGAGATGAGTTGCTTCTGGCCGGTGGAGAGGGTCGATCCGCGTTCGCGGACTTCCTCGTTGAAGCCGTTGGGTAGTGCGCGGATGAAGTCGGCAAGGTTCACGTCTTCGGCGGCTTTCTCAATGTCGTCGTCCCCAATTCGTTGCGTGCCCAAGCGAATATTTCCGGCGATGGTGCCGCTGAACAGGAATGGGTCTTGAAGGACCACGCCGAACCGGCTTCGCAAATCTACGATGTCCATATCCTTGACATCGACGCCATCGATCCTCACGGCTCCCCGCTGGACATCGTAGAAACGCAGCAGAAGAGAGATGAGCGTGGTTTTGCCTGCGCCGGTGTGGCCAACGATGGCGGCGGTTTCTCCGGGTTCGATGGCGAAGGTGACATCACGGAGAATCCAGTCGGGAGCCGATTCGTCCGCGGCCACATTGCCGTTGCCTGAGGAAGAGCTAGCCGAGCTTCGCTCGGCTGGACGGGCAAGAGTGCCCGTCCCCACATGGGTACTGCCAGCCACCTGGTCCTTGCCAACTTCGGAGCGACCGGTCGCCGGTACATCTCGATATGCGAACCAGACGTGGTCGAACTCGATACGACCGGGGCCCTCGGGTTTCGTGGTCACCGCGGGGGAAACTACCTCCACGGGAGTATCCAGTAGCTTGAAGATGCGCTCGCTGGCCGCCATGGCGGATTGGAGAATGTTGTATTTCTCGCTGAAGTCCATGATAGGACGGAAAAAGCGCTGCGCGTACTGCATGAAGGCGACCAGAACGCCCAGTGATGCAACGGTCTCAACCACGTGAACTGCCAGCAGCGAGTGCCGGTTGAATTCCAACGCGACGCTTTTAACAGGAGCGCTCCGGATAATGTCGTTGCCGCCAAACCAGATCACGCAGGCAATCGCGATGGACGAAAAAATTTCGACCGCGGGATAGTAGACAGCGTAGGCCATGATCGCATCCTTGAACGCGTCCATGTGACTGCGATTGATGTCGGAGAACTTGTTGTAGGCTTTGCGCTCCCGGTTGAAGAGTTGCAGTACGACCATGCCGCTGACATGTTCCTGAAGAAAGGCATTGATGCGCGCGATGGCGGTGCGAATACGCCGGTAGGAGTCGCGAACCTTGTCCCGGAAAACCTTGGTCGAGTAAATGATCAGCGGCAGAACGGCGAAGGTGATCGAGGCCAGCTTCCAGTTCATGCACAGCATGATGCCGATGATTCCGGCGAGCACGAACAGGTCTTCAAAGATCGAAACCACGCCGGAAGTGAACATTTCGTTCAATGCGTCGACGTCGGTCGTGACGCGCGTCACCAGGCGCCCCACCGGGTTCTTATCGTAAAAAGCGACGTGCATGCGCTGCAGGTGGCGGAAGATCTGGCTGCGCAGGTCGAACATCACCTTCTGGCCCGTCCACTGCATGTAATAGGTCTGCAGGAACTCAAGCAAAAAGCTGAAGACCAGAAGTCCAATGTAGATTGCCGAAATCTGCGCGATCCCGGTCAGCGGACGAGGGCTGAGCCAGTGCCACATGCCCGCCCCGCTCTCCCTGTTGGGAGCCAGGTAGCGGTCGATCGCCACCTTGGTGAGGTAGGGCCCAAGCACGTCGGCGAAGGATTTGAGAACGATGGAGCCCAATGCAATTGCCACCTGCCAGCGGTACGGCCGCAGATAGGTCAGCAACCGCCGCATCAGGCGGCTGTCATACGCTTTGCCTAGTACCTCTTCTTCGTGAGCCATCGTTTTTTTGAGCGGCAGGTGGGCGGCGCGGACTGCGCTACCAACAGGGTACCTCAAATAGATGGCTCCGGCAGCCGGGAGGATGGAAAACGTTTCGGGGTGGGATAATCAGGGAGTGGCCCTGGGTATCTACATTTCGGTTCCGTTCTGCCGCACCAAGTGCAGTTATTGCAACTTCGCCTCCGATGTGTTCTCGCGGGTGCTGTTTGAGCGCTACGTGGACCGCGTATGTAGTGACATTGAAAGCGCTGCGCGTATAGCGGAGGAAGTTGGTGGGAAGATTGAGCGTGAGGTGGATTCGATCTACCTTGGCGGAGGGACGCCCACGGTGCTCTCAGCCGATCAGCTGCAGAAGATCTTTAGAGCGGTGCGGGCGCAGTTCGATGTGCAGTCGGATGCGGAGATCACTGTAGAGTGCGCTCCGGGAACCCTTGCACCAGATGTGCTCGATGGGTTGCGTCGTTGTGGGGTGAATCGCGTCAGCCTGGGCGTGCAGTCGTTTGTCGACAGGGAAGCGGCGGCGGTAGGGCGTCTGCACAAGCGCGCGACCGTGCTCGAGGATATTGCCCGCCTGCGGGCGGCGGGGATTTCGAACATTAACATTGATCTGATCGCTGGTCTCCCCCATCAGACGGCGGAGAGTTGGCAGATGTCATTGGCGGAGAGCATCGCAACCGGCGCTCAGCATGTTAGCGTCTACATGCTCGAGGTGGATGAAGATTCGCGCTTGGGACGCGAACTGATGGCGGGTGGCACCCGCTATCACGCGCACTTTGTGCCGGACGACGATGCCATCGCTGATTTTTATCTCGCGGCTTGCGAGCAGCTCAAGGAAGCTGGAATCGAGCAGTATGAAATCTCCAATTTTGCGCGCGACGGATTCCAGTCGCGGCACAACCTGAAATATTGGACGCGGCAACCTTATCTGGGTTTTGGCGTGGACGCGCATTCGATGCTGGTGTCTGCCACGCCTGATCACGAAGCCGTGCGATTCGCCAGCGCCGATTCGCTGGAACTCTTCATTGCCGGAACGCCTTTGCAGCGGACCATTGTGTCGCGGCAGACTGCCTTGGAAGAGAGTTTCTTCCTTGGACTGCGCCTCGCGCGAGGTGTCAGCCTCCGGGACCTATCCGCCAAGTTCGGCGAGCAAGCGATCGAGAATTTCCGCAGCGTGGTTGCAGAGCTTGTCGAGGATGGACTTATGGAGCGTACGGAAGATCTCCTTCGCCTCACTTCGCGCGGACGCTTGCTTTCCAATGAGGTGTTCCAGCGCTTCATTCTGGCGGATGAAGTGGCGCCCCTCTAGCGATCGCGCCCAGCAACATCCCCCGATACGCGTTCTTTGCAGACCATCCGGTCGGTTGGCTCGGAGGCCTTGCCGCTCGAAATACCCAATGATCACGCGGGTATTCGTGCCTCCTTATTCGCCTGCCCGAGGTAACTTTGCCCACTTCTGCTGCTATGTTCTAATCAAAACTTGGCCGCCGCGACCTGATTTCTTGGGAGCATCGTCGACGTACGCGGCGGTCGAAGTGTCCGGAGGGAGCTTGGATTTCCAACTCAACGACGAGCAGCTGCAGCTGAAGAAGACTGTGCGGGAATTTGCCGAGCGCGAGATCCGCCCCAATGTCATGAAGTGGGACGAGGCGGGCGAGTTTCCGCTGGCCACGATCAAGGAACTGGGCAAGCTCGGGCTGATGGGCGCAATTTTCCCCGTCGAGTATGGCGGCGCCGGCATGGGATACGTCGAGTACGTCACCGCGATCGAGGAACTGTCGCGCGTGGATGGTTCCGTCGGCATTATCGTGGCCGCGCACACTTCGCTGTGCTCGAACCATATTTTTCTTGCCGGCAATGAGACGCAGAAGAAAAAGTACATCAGCAAGCTCGCAACGGCGGAATTCATCGGCGCGTGGGGGTTGACTGAGCCATCTTCGGGATCGGACGCGGGCAGCGCGCGCATGACCGCGGTGCGCCGCGGCAGTAATTGGGTGCTGAACGGAACCAAAACGTTCTGCACGAACGGACATTACGCGGACGTGATCGTCGTGCTGGCGGTCACCGACCGCACGGCGCATACGCACGGGCTCTCGGCATTCATCGTGGAGAAGGACGCGAAGGGATTCCGTCCGGGCAAGAAAGAAAACAAGCTTGGACTCCGCGCCAGCGATACGGCCGAGCTGATCTTCGAAGACTGCGTTGTCCCGGCCGAAAACTTGCTGGGCGCAGAAGGGCAGGGATTCCCGGACGCCATGCGCGTGCTCGACGGTGGCCGCATTTCCATCGCGGCGTTGTCGTTGGGCATGGCGGAAGGGGCATACGAAGCAGCACTCAAGTACTCGAAAGAACGCAGGCAGTTTGGCAAGGCCATCGGTGAATTTCAGGCGATCCAGTGGAAGCTGGCTGACATGGCCACAGAGATCGACGCGGCCATGCTGCTCACCATGCGTGCGGCGTCCATGAAAGACGCGGGCATGAAGACGACCCAGGAATCTTCCATGGCCAAACTCTACGCCAGTGAAGTCGCGGTAAAGTGCGCCAATGAAGGTGTACAGATCCACGGCGGTTACGGGTTCATCAAGGACTATCCCGCGGAGAAGTTCTACCGCGACGTGAAGCTGTGCACGATCGGTGAGGGGACCAGCGAGATTCAGAGGCTGGTGATTGCGCGGCAGTTGCTGAAGGACTAGCTCTTGGCTCTTAGCTTTTAGCTCTTAGCCACACCTGCCACGCGAACAAAGCCCAGTAGCTGGCAGCTAGCCTTACTGCATATGAGGAGCACGTGTCCAAGAACGAACCGCCTTCCTTTTGTGGGCTCGTAGTTCCTTGGCCAATCCGTTCCTTCTCTTCCTTCTCTGCTTTACACTGATTAGCTTGGATTCTGACCACCAACTTCTGATCGATAAATTGCGCTCGGGCGACACCCGTGCCTTGGCCCGCGCCATCTCCACGGTCGAGAACCGTGAGCCGGGCTCGTCCGCTCTGCTGAAGGCTCTGTTTCCGCACAGCGGGAAGGCGCGGATCATCGGGCTGACCGGCCCTCCGGGTGCGGGCAAGAGCACGTTGGTCGACCATCTCGCGCGGCTTTACCGGAAAGAGAATCGCACGGTGGGAATAATCGCTGTCGACCCGACCAGTCCCTACACCGGTGGAGCGATTCTGGGCGACCGTATCCGCATGCAGGAGCATTTCTCGGACCCGGGGATTTACATTCGCAGTATGGCGACGCGCGGATCGCTGGGCGGGTTGGCGCGCACGACAGCCGATGTGGCCACCGTGCTCGATGCTTCCGGGCGCGACTTGGTCATGATCGAGACCGTGGGCGTGGGCCAGGACGAAGTCGACATCGTCCGCCTCGCCGATGTTACGGTGGTGATTTTGGTGCCCGGCATGGGCGATGATGTGCAAACCATCAAAGCCGGCATCATGGAGATTGCTGACATTTTCGTGATCAACAAGAGCGATCATGACGGCGCGGAAAGGGTAGAGCGCGAGATTCGTGCACTGCAATCACTAGCCGTGCGGCACGATGGCTGGACGCCTCCGATCGTAAAGACAGTCGCCAGTGAGGGGACCGGGGTGAAGGACTTGGCTGCCGCCATCGCGGAATACGAAAGTTATCTGCAGAAGGAAAATCTGGCGTTGAAAAAGAGCGCGGAGAACTGGCAGGAGCGGCTGGTGGAGATGTTGCGCGACGCCATGCTGGAAAAGTCGCGCCAGCAGTTGGGTAATGGCGACCTGGCCCGATTTGCGGCGGAAGTCGCCGAGCACAAGCGCGATCCGTATTCGCTGGTCGAGGAGATATCCGCCAGAGTGGGGAAGAACTAGGAAAAATCACGGTTCAGAAGATGATGGATCAGAAAGATATTCTTCAGAAAGATCAGGTCCAGATCGATCATCTGGGCATCGCGGTGAAGTCGCTGGCGG